>Ga0081538_10000670_pt1 | contig 37668 bp, 31 predicted proteins | sample TabmetS5T2R1_FD_71022 | JGI IMG/M metagenome (GOLD analysis project Ga0081538, IMG submission 71022) | Tabebuia heterophylla rhizosphere microbial communities from the University of Puerto Rico - S5T2R1 | ecosystem: Host-associated > Plants > Roots > Rhizosphere ...
CTGTTCCACGACACCGATCCCGCGGAGCTGCGCCGGCTCCTCGCCGGCAACGTCGCCGAGCTGTACGAGTTCGACCTCGACGCACTGGCGCCGCTGGCGGCGGAGTACGGCCCCACCGTCGACGAGATCGCCACCCCGCTGACGGAGATGCCCGAGAACCCCAACGAGGCACTGCTCAACTCGGTCAACAAGTGGCTGTGAGCGTACGGCGGCGATCCCGAACCGGCCGCCTCCGCGCCATGGGGTCTGCCTAGCGCCAGGCCGAGGTCACTCGGGGCTGCGCTCTCCCTCCGCGTTGCACGCGGGAACGACGTCCGGCTGCTCGTCCTCGACGATCCCGAGCGAGGTCGTCATCTCGGTCGGCTTAATGCTTCCCGACTGGTTGTCGTAGGGATGGTCCAGGAACCAGACCAGCAGCAGGCCGGCCGTGACTAGGGCGGCGATGGCGGCGATGAGGCTTCCCTCGACCAGGAAGCTCTCCCGTCGATCGGCGAACAGGAGCGGGAACCCGATCGTCAGCGCGGCGCCGAGGCCAAGGATGAACCACACCGGCGCCGGAAGGGCGCGGACCGACTCGGAGAGCCGCTCGCGGCGGCCCTCGACGCGGATCGATTCCTGGTCGAGCAGCTCCAGGAAGGCCGCCTCCTGGTTCGGGGTGCGGACTTCCATTTGCCTCAACGCCTGACCCATGTCCCCCACCCAATGCTGCACCAGCTGGCTCCGCTCACCGTGCTGCATGGCCGGCCATTCGTCGCTGATGACGGCCCGCGCATAGCAGATCAACCGGCCCGCGAACCGCCCGCGATCCGCAGGAGCAAAGAACTCCGAATTGCGCGACAGCTCGACGACGGCCGTCGCCTCGGACTCGGCCCCGGTCCTCGCGTCGTTGAAGCTCGCGAACGCCTCCAGGACCACGAACGCAAGCAGAACGGCGAACGCGGTGCCGATGAAGGTGAAGACCCCCGTGCCCTTCTCCACCTCGACGAAGAAGCGGGTGCCCGGCGCTCGGCGGCGATGAACCACGAACATCAGCGCCACGCTCAGCCCGGCGACAGCCACCACGATCGCAGCCAGGAGCAGCAGGTTCACTCGGGGTGGGCACGCTAGTAGGAGGCGGCCGTCGGCGCCACGACCACACGGGTACGGTCTGGCCCCGCCTATGGCGAGCAGATCGCTGCTGATCGTCCACCACACGCCGTCGCCGGCACTCCACTCGCTGTTCGAGGCGGTCCGGTCAGGGGCGACCGATCCGCAGATCGAGGGCGTCGCCGTCGAGGTGCGCTCGGCCCTGGGGGCCACCGTCGTCGACGTGCTCGAGGCCGACGGCTACCTGCTGGGGACGCCGGCCAACCTCGGCTACATGTCCGGCGCCCTGAAGCACTTCTTCGACACCATCTACTACCCGTGCCTGGAAGCGACCGTCGGGCGGCCGTACGGCGTGTACGTCCACGGCAACAACGACACCGACGGCGCGCTGGCCGGGATCGAGAAGATCGTGACCGGCCTGCGCTGGCGGGCCGCGCAGGCGCCGGTGTCGGTGATCGGGACCCCGGCCCAGACCGACCTCGACGCCTGCTGGGAGCTGGGCGCCGCCGTCGCCGCCGGCCTGTCCCTCGATGCGGGACGCTGACGGTCCTGGCCGAACGGCGACCTCCGAGGCAAGCTGAAGCGCATGACATCCGACCCGGGCCAGACCAGCGAGCGAACGGCCGTCGCGTCCTACGGCGACTACCGCCTCGCGCAGCGAGCAGTCGACTTCCTTTCCGACGAGCGGTTCCCGGTCGAGCGGGTAGCGATCGTCGGATCGGGCCTCAAGCTCGTGGAGACAGTCACCGGCCGGCTGAGCTGGGGGCGGGCGGCGCTGGCGGGAGCGATGTCGGGCCTGTGGATCGGCTTGCTCGTGGGTTGGTTCGTGGCGATCTTCAGCGACGGCAGCTCGTGGTGGGTGATCCTCTTGTGGGGCGCGCTCTGGGGCCTCGCCGCCGGCGCCGCCTTCGCCCTGGCGGCGTACGCCGCGACCGGCGGCCGGCGTGACTTCGTCTCCCATCAGCAGCTGCGGGCCGACGTCTACGAGGTCATGGTCGACAGCGGCCACGCCGACGCGGCGCGTGCGGTTCTCGCCCGCCTCGGCTGAGGTCAGGATGAACGGCGGATCACCAGCGTCGTGCAGTCGGCCGCGGCGTGCGGCGTGAAGGCGGCGCGCGGGACGCGCGAGCCGAGCCCGACGGTGTGATCGCGGCCCCAGCGGCCGGCGCCCGGGGCCTTGCCGAGCGCCCAGCGCCGTCCCACCCAGTAGGGGAGGACGACGTCGGCGGCGACGAGGCGTGAACCGGGCGCCAGCAGCCGCCGCAGGATCGCAGTGGTGGCGGCGAACGGCGGGTTCGCCACCACGCGGAACGGCCGGCGCGGCAGCCTGAGGTCGGTGGCATCGGCGCGCACGACCGTGACCGGATCGTGCGCGAACCGGCTGTGGAGCGCGTCGATCCGCTGGTGATGGAGCTCGACGGCGATGACCCGCGCGCCGGCCGCGACGAGAGAGGCGGTGAGGGCGCCGGTGCCGGCACCGATGTCGATGACGAGATCGCCGGGCGAGACTTGGGCGTCGGCGACGATCAGGTCAGCCCATCGGGACGACAGGCGATGCCATCCCCACCGCGCGTGCCCGGAGGCGGGCACGACGCACCGTCACGAAGACCGTCATGGGGGCAGGTTACCGGCGCGGGTCACCCGAGCCGGCCTCGATTCATCGCTACTGAACCGTTGGGCGGAACGCGGTGATCACGGCGGCGAAGGCGGACACCGCCTCGGGTGTCGCCGGCTCGGGGAAGCTCACGATCGCCTCCTGCACACCGACCTCGGCGAGTTGCCGGTAACGGCCGATGTGGTCCCCGACGGTCGGCGCGTCCGCGGTGCCCAGGTGCGTCACGGTGATGTTCGCGGGATCTCGGCCCTCGGCCGCGCAGTGGTCGCTCAGCACCTCGAGCTTGTGGCGGACCGCGTCGGCGTCGCCGAACAGGTTGCACATGTCGGCGTGGCGGGCGACCAGCCGTAGCGTGCGCTTCTCCCCCGAACCGCCGACGAGGATCGGGACCCGTTCCTGCAGGGGCCGCGGGTAGCACACCGCCTCCGCCACCTCGATCGTGCGCCCCGAATACGCCGGGGCCCCCTTGCCCCACATGAGCGGCAGGAGCTCGAGGGCATCCTCGAGCAGGGCGTAGCGCTCGGCCACCGGCGGGAAGCGCCAGCCGTAGGCGGCGTGCTCGCGACCGAACCATGCCGCCCCGATCCCGCAGACCGCGCGCCCGCCCGAGAGCACGTCCAGCGTGGCCACGATCTTCCCCAGGTGGGCGATGTTGCGGTACGTCACGCCCGTGACCATCGCCCCCAGCCGAGCCGAGGCGGTGCGGCCCGCGAGGAACGACAGCGTCGTGTAGCTCTCCAGCATGTCCTCCCAGTGGGGTCCGACCGACGGGATCTGCATCATGTGGTCCATGACCCAGAGGCTGGTGAACCCGGCTTCCTCCGCGGCGGCTGCCACCTCGGAGAGCCGGTCGCTCGTCTCCACCGGCCCACCGGGCCAGCCGAAGCGCGGGAGCTGCAGGCCGAACTCGAGCGACATCGGTTCCTCCTTCTGGCGGGCCGCCGCGGCCGGGGCGTTGACGAGGTCCGGGGCGACGACGGTGACCGGTCCCGGGGGATGAACGGCCGCGAACCCGTCGGCGGCGAGGCCGTCTCGCACCTCCGGCCACGCCGCCAGCATCGACGACAGGACCTTGGCGGGAACCGGACGATCGCGTTCCCGGTTGCGGGCCCGGCACACGCTGGCATCGACGTCGAAGACCACGGCCACCGCCGGCACGCCCGCCCGTTCGGCGGCCGCAACCCAGCCGCGGCGTCGCCTGGCGTCGGTGCCCAGCGAGTCGACCACCGTGGTCTGGCGCCGCCGGAGCCGCCGCTCGACGACCAGGTCGAGCACGTCGAACGCGTCCTTGCCCGCCCGCTGGTCGTGCTCGCCCTCGCCGACCAGGGCCCGCATCGCATCCGACGACACCACCTGATGCGGCCGGAACTGCTCCGCCGCCCACGTCGACTTGCCCGACGCCGGCGGCCCCACGAGCACCACCAGCGATCCCTCGGCGAGGCGGATGTCCATTGTCCGCCAGCTTGCCGCAGCCTCAGCCCGGCGCGAAGACCTCGAGGGTGGCCGGCACGTCCCCGAGTGGGTAGAGGATCGGCGAGGTACACCCCGCCGCCACGTACTCCGCCACCTTGGCCCGGCACTCGGCGGCGGTCCCCGCCGCGCACAGCATCTGGACCACCTCGTCGGGGACGAGCTTGCTGGCGGCCACCACCTCGTCGTGGCTGGCGGGCCAGGTGAGCACCTTGGCGATGCCGTCGAGCAGCTCCGCCGGCACCCCCGATGCCGCCATGATGTGCGGCTGCTGGCCCAGGTACTGGGTGACGAGCAGGCGCGCGGCGTCGAGCGCGGCGTCCCGGTCCGCGTCGAGCGAGCACACCACCAGCTGCGGCCTGTCGACGTCGGCCAGCGTGCGGCCGCCCCGGTCCGCACCCGCCGCCAGCGCGTCGAGCGCCCGGCGGTTGTACTCGGGCGACACCAGGTAGTTGAGCACCGCGCCGTCGGCGATCTCGCCCGCCAGCTCCATCATCCGCATGCCGGTGGCGCCGATGTAGATCGGCACCTGCTTGGCCCGTCTCTCCTGGTGGACGTAGTCGAGCTCCACGCCGTCGAGGTGGACGTAGTCGCCGTCGTAGGTGACCGGACCGTCGCAGCGCAGCAGGGCCCGGAGCGACTCCACGACCTCGCGCATCACCGCGAGGGGCCTCGTCCGGGCGACGCCGACCCTGGCCGCCAGCGGATCCCACCACGCACCCAGGCCCGCCAGGATGCGCCCGGGTGCGAGGTCGTCGAGCGTCGAGAACAGCGACGCGAGCCGAGCCGGGTTGCGGGTCCAGACGTCGATGACCCCCGACCCGACGGCGATGCGCTCGGTGGTGGCGGCGAATGCCGCCATGGGCACCGTGGCCTCCCGGACCAGCCGGCTGTCGGCCTGCCACACGGCGGCGAAGCCCAGCTCCTCGGCCCGCCGGACGAAGCCCATTGCCTCCCGGATCGGATGGGCGTCCTGCACGTACAGCGCCATCGGCACCCCGCCCAGAGCCGAACTTGCCGCAGTTACCGCGCCCATGACGACGCTTTCCACGACAAGTTCGGGGTCGGGAGTCTTCGGGTCACAGCCGCGACCACAGGCGCTGCGCCTCCTCCCAGGCGCGGGCCCGGATCCGCTCGGCGTCGACTCGCGTGCACACGCCGCCGTCGACCACCGTTTCGCCGTCGATCACGACCCGCTCCGCTCGCACGCCCGGCGTGAACGCCAGGTACCAGGGGTCGGCGCGGTCGGCGCTCCACGTGACCTCGTCGCCGAGGACCTCGGGCACCAGCTCGGCCCCCGCCCGGAGCCAGCCCCACGCCGCCTCGGGCGTGGCGGTCACGTCGTCGGCCCGGTGGGTCACGTAGGCGAGCCCGAACTCGTCGAGCATCGCCGCGCCGATGCCGTCGCTGCCCAGCACGACCCGGTTGCCCGCGGCGGCCCACCGCGCCGGGCGGGCGTAGCCGACGCCGTTGTTCAGGTTGGACCGGGGGTTGTGGGCGATCGTGCCCCGCAGCGGCGGCTCGACGTGCACGCAGTGCGCGAGCACCCAGTCGTCGGCGGCGTGCAGGCGCAGCCGGTCGCCAGCCCCGGCGTCGACGGCGTCCTCTCCCACGTGGATGTGCACGCCCACCCCGAGGTCGGCGGCCAGGCCGACGATCGCCTCCAGCGTCTCTTCGGCGAGGGTGAAGCAGGCGTGGGCGCCGACCAGTCCCCGCCCGCGGGAGCGGAGGAACCGCTCGTTCTCGGCCAATCCCGCCTTAGCGCCCGCCGGCCCGTGGCGGTCGGTGACCTCGTAGGCGCAGACCACCCGCACCCCGACCTCGGCGCACGCGGCGGCGATGACGTCGAGGCTGCCGTCGATCGTGGCGGGCGAGGCGTGGTGATCGACGATGGCGGTGGTGCCGGCCTCCAGCGCCTCGACTGCGCCGAGCAGGGTCGACCAGCGGATCAGCTCGAGGTCGAGGGCCATGTCGAGCCGCCACCAGATCCGTTCGAGGACCTCGGTGAAGTCGGCCGGCACGGTGACGGGCGGCGGCATGCCCCTCGCCAGGGTCGAGTACAGGTGGTGGTGCGCGCAGACGAGTCCCGGTGTCGTACTGCTCACGCCTACGAGCCGTTCCGGCGCATCGGCAGCGTCGCCCGCCACTCGCCGTCGAGGTCGTGGAGGGCCGCGGCCACGGCCCCGGCCGTCGGCACCAGCCCGATCTCGCCCACGCCCTTGATCCCGTAGGGCGCACGTGGCTGCGGCCGCTCGACCAGGACGGTCTCGATCGGGGGCACGTCCTTGGCCCGAAGGATCCCCAGCTGCCGGAGCGTCATGGCGGTGGGACGACCCAACTCGTCGGCGGGGAAGTCCTCGGTCAGCGCATAGCCGAGCCCCATGTGGACGGAGCCGACGATCTGTCCCTCGCACAGCAGAGGATTCACGGCCCGCCCCACGTCGTGGGCGGCGACGACCTTCTCGATGTCGCCGCTCGCCCGGTCGATCACGACCAGCTGGGCGGCGTAGCCGAAGGCGGAGTGGATGGTCGGGTTCGCGACCGAGCCCACGGCGTCGGTCCAGTCGACCCGGTGCTCACCCTCGTAGTCGACGCCCGGCCGGCAGCCGTCGGCGCAGGCCGTCCGGCAGGCGGCCGCCACCGACCCCGCGGCCATGAGCGTGCCGCGGCTGCCCGTGGTCTGGCCCGCGCCCAGCTCCCGGGAGGTATCGACCGCCACCCGCACGCGCGCCGGGTCGACACCCAGCTCCTCGACGGCGACCTGGAGGGCGACCGTGTGCACGCCCTGGCCCATCTCTGTCCAGCAGTGACGCACCTCGACCGTGCCGTCGTCGGCGAACCTGACCACCGCCTTGGCGACCTCGACGGCCCCGTTGCCGAGGCCCGAGTTCTTGAGGCCCAGCCCCAGGCCGACCGCCTTGCCGGCGGCCACGGCGTCGTCGTAGTGGGGCCTCACGGCATCGAGGCAGTCCCGGGCGCCGAGGCAACCGTTGTCCATGACCTGGCCGGGCCCCCACGTGCAGCCCGGCGTGACCGCATTCCGGGCCCGCATCTCCCAGGGATCGATGCCGGCGACCTCCGCCAGCCGGTCGATCAGCCCCTCGCTTGCGAACTGGGCCTGGTTGGCGCCGAAGCCCCGGAAGGCGCCGCACACCGGGTTGTTGGTGCGCACCGCGACGGCGTCGACGTCGATGGCCGGCCAGGCGTACGGGCCGCCGGCGTGGCCCGCAGCCCGCTCCAGCACCTTCATTCCCACGGAGGCGTACGGACCGGAGTCGCCCACGATGCGCGCCTTCAGCGCCGTCAGGTGGCCGTCGGCGTCGCACCCGGCCCACGCCTCGATCCGTACGGGATGGCGCTTGGGGTGGACGCGCAGCGACTCCTCCCGGCTGAACACGCACTTCACCGGGCGTCGCAGCAGGTAGGCGGCAAGCGCCGTCTGGGCCTGGTTGCCGCAGTCCTCCTTGCCTCCGAAGGCGCCGCCGTTGGCGACCAGGTGGACAAGGACCCGGTCCTCGTCGACGCCGAGGACGTCGGCGATCTGGCGCCGGTCGTCCCACACCCCCTGGCCGCCCGAGAACACCTCGAGCCGCGCATCGCCGAGGGGGACCGCCAGGGTGGCCTCGGGCTCGAGGAAGGCGTGCTCGATGCGCTGGGTCTGGAACACCTCGTGGACGGCGTGGACGCTGTCGCGAAGGACCGTGTCGATGTCGGCGTCGCCGCGGGCGTAGGTGGTGCGGGACAGGACGTTGGGGGCCGCGGGCTCGCCCACCTGCCACACTGCGGGCTCGGTCACCTCGACCGCCCGCAGCGGATCGGTGAGCGGCGGCAAGGGCCGGTACTCCACCTCCACCCGCTCGGCTGCGGCCCGGGCCGTGGCCCGATCTCCCGCCACCACCAGGGCGAGCACGTCACCGGTATAGGAGGTGCGCCCGCCGACGGGGATGAACACCGGCCAGTCGCGGTGGATCAGGCCGATCCGGAGATCGCCCGGCACGTCGGCGGCCGTGAGCACCCGGACGACGCCCGGTGTGGCCGCGGCGGCGGCGGTGTCGATCCCCAGGATGTCGGCGCGGGCGTGCTCGGAGAGCACCACGGCGGCGTGGAGCATGCCGGGCACCCGCAGGTCGTCGATGTAGGGCTTGTCGCCGAGCGCCATCTCCGTGGCCTGGTACTTGGCGCTGTCGCTGCCGACGCCCCCCGGCCGGCCGCCTCGGTCGTGGCCGTTGGCCTCGCCGTCGGGGGCCGGCAGCGGCACCGGCGTCTCCGCGCCCGATGCCAGGAGCTCGACCGCGTCGAGGATGGAGTGATAGCCGGTGCACCGGCACAGGTGGCCACCGAGGTGGCGGGCCGCCTTGTCGCGCGTGAGGGCCGGCCCTTCCTTGTCGAGCAGGTACTTGGCGCGCACGACGATGCCGGGCGTGCAGAAGCCGCACTGGAGCGCACCTGTGGCCGAGAACGCGCCGGCCAGGCGGTCGCGCTCGGCTGCGTCGATGCCCTCGAGGGTGGTGACCGACCGGCCGGCCACCCGGTCGAGGCCCAGCGAGCAGGCGATCATGGGTTTGCCGTCGATGAGCACCGTGCAGCAGCCGCACTGACCCGAGGGCGAGCAGCCGTCCTTGGGGCTCGTGACGTCGAGCTCCTCCCGCAGCGCCGCGAGGAGGTGGGGGTGATCGCCGACCTCGACCTCGCCGCCGTTGAGGATGAAGGACACCGCCACGCCCTCAAGACTGACAGAGTTCAACAAAATGTTGAAGTCCGGTGTCGCGGTGCGGCCGCAAGCGACACTGCGCGGGCGACCCTCGCCCAGATGGCCGTCAGCGTGGCCGATGCTCGGTTCCCAGGCCCGGCGTGATCGTCATGAACCGGACCGGTTCGTGGACGTCCGCCGTGTGCCAGGTGCCAGCGGGGTTGATCATCGCTTGGCACGGAACGAGCTCGACGGGCTCCGGCTCGCCGTCGAGCTCGAGGATGACCGTCATCCGGCCCGACAAGCAGATCACCACCTCCTCACCGGCGGGGTGGCGCTCCCAGACCTCCCATGATCGGCTGCCGTCGAAGACCATGACGATCCGGCCCTCCGCGCCGTCGTCGGCGACCGCGGCGGCGTAGGCCTCCAGCACCGGGGCATCCCAGTCGAAGCCGTCGACGGCCAGCGCCCGCGACCCGAGGCCGAGGTGGACAGGCGTGGCCATGAGATCGATCGCGCCACGAGGTTCGTTCACGAGCTTCATGCCCGCAGCGTCGCACCAAGCCGGCCTGCGGTCTTGGACGAAAGGAACCCGGCCAGATCCCGCGCCGCGGATCGCGCCGAGGGGCGGCTTGCTCAGAGCGGGTGTCAGTCGGTGCGGGACGACTCCGGGCTCCCCCAGACGCCAGCCCGCAGGAAGCGGCTGACGGCGAAGCCCCAGAGCACCACGAGGATCACCACGAGCAGGAGGGCGAGGAGCCAGGGCGCTGGTCGGGCCCAGCCGACGGCGAGCGCCGCGACGGCCGCGCCGGCCATGACGATCCTGAGGGGTGTGTAGACGACCGCAAACCGATCCGCGTCGACGAGCGTCTGCTCCGCAAGGGACAGGGCGAGCAGGCCGAGGGCGACGGAACCGGCCACCAGCCAGCCCGTGCTCGCAGGTGTCCTCGCGTCGGCGGCGTGGCTGATCAGGCTGACCATCGCGGCCCCGGCGCCGGCGATGGACAGCGTGATCGGCAGGTGGCTCAGCATCCAGGTGACGAGTGCGCCGCCGTCGTCCCGGGGTCGCCGCCGCCCCACGAGGTCGAAGTAGATCCACCAGAAGCCGAAGCCGATGCCGAGGGCGAGCATCCCGGTCACGATGACCAGCCCGTCGCGGTCGGCCGTGGACAGGCCGTCGACGACGCCGAAGACAACCTCGCCGAGGACGATGATCGTGAACAGCCCGAACCGCTCCACCAGCGAGTCGGTGGGCGGCAGGCCCTCCTGGGCGACCGCCACCCGGCCGATCAGCGCGATGCCCACGAGCCAGGCGATGCCGAACCCCGCCCACACGACGAGCCGCGCGCCGTCGGGCAGGAAGGCGCTGACGACGATCACCAGCACCGCCATCGCCATGCCGAGCACGTAGCGGCCGGCAGGGCCCAGGAACTCGGGATGGTCGGTGCGGTCCTGGCGTCGGACGCTGTACCAGAGCCAGGTCATGATCGCCAGGAACGCGGCGTAGACCAATGCGAACCCGGTGCCGCTGTCGCCGGTGGCGCCGGCGGTGAACACGGCGAGCAGGACCAGCACGCCCATCTGGAGGAACACGGCGCTGCGGGTCCGGCCGTCCTCGCGGCCGTGGAGCTCGAGGTACAGCGACCCGTTGACCCACGCAGCCCAGATCAACCCGAAGACGATGGTGAACTCGACGAACCCACGAGCCGTGACGTGCTCGGCGAGGTGGTGCGCCGCCTGGCTGATGACCGCCACGTACACCAGGTCGTAGAACAGCTCGAGGGAGCTCACCGTGCGGTCGGCGATGACTTCGCCGTGGGCTCGCGGGGGGCTCCACAGCCACTGCCTGAGGCGGCCACGGGTGCCGTCGGTCACCGCCTCAACGTAACCATCCGGGCGCGGGCGACCGAGCGCTCCGTTGCGGGTTGCCCGCGGGGGTAGAACCGCGGACATGTCGCTGCTCGTTAACCACGAGACCAAGCCGCTGCCCGCCGAGGCCCGCCCGGGCCCGGAGGTCAACGCCTTCCACCGTCGGCTCCTGGGGTACGCCCCCACGCCGGTGCACGACATGCGACCCCTGGCCGAGGCCGCCGCCGTGGCCCGGGTGCTGGTCAAGGACGAGTCGAGCCGCATGGGCCTGCCGGCCTTCAAGATCCTCGGCGCCTCGTGGGCCACGTACCGGGTCCTGTGCGACCGGCTGGCGGCAGCCGGCGTGGATGCCGACGCGCAGTGGACCACGCTCCCCGACCTCGCGGCGATGGTGGCACGGCACCTGGGGCCGCTCCGGCTGGTGGCCGCCACCGACGGCAACCACGGACGGGCGGTGGCGCGGATGGCCAAGCTGCTCGGTCTCTCCGCGACCATCCTCGTGCCCGACGGCACCGCCCACACCCGCATCGGCGGCATCGCCGCCGAGGGTGCCGAGGTGACGGTCGTGCCGGGCACGTACGACGACGCCGTGGCCGAGTCGGCCGCCATGGCGGGCGAACGCGACCTCGTCATCTCCGACACCTCGTGGCCCGGGTACGAGGATCCGCCGCGCCGGGTGATCGAGGGCTACGCGACGATCTTCGCCGAGCTCGACGACCAGCTGGCAGAGCTCGACGCGCCGGCACCCGACATGTTCGTGGTCCCGCTGGGCGTGGGGGCCCTGGGCGCGGCGGCCGCGTCGTGGCTCCGGGCCGGGCTCGAACCGGGGGAGGGGCCGGTCCTCGTGGGTGTCGAGCCCGATTCCGCGGCGTGCGTCACCGCGGGGGTACGGGCTGGCCACGTCGTGGAAGTGCCCGGGCCCCACCGGTCGATCATGGCGGGGCTCAACTGCGGCCTGGCGTCGATGCTGGCCCTCCCCGCGGTGGCGGCGGGGTTCGACGCCTTCGTGACGATCGACGACGACCGCTGCCGAGACGCCATCCGGTCCCTGGCCGCCGCCGGCCTCGACGTCGGCGAGACGGGGGCCGCGGCGCTGGGCGGGCTCATGGCCCTCCGGGCCGAGCACGGTGCCGAGCTGCCGGTCCCCGCTGAGGCCGTGGTGGTGCTGCTGGCCACCGAGGGCGTGACCGATCCGGCGAACTTCGAACGGATCGTCGGCCGCCCGCCCCACTGACGGTCCCCCGCCCGATCGAACTTGCCGCTGTAACCGATGTCATGGCAGCCGCAACTGCGGCAAGTTCGGGTGGGACGGGTGGGTGCTATGGGTCCGTTTCGATCAGCCGGCCGTACTGGTCGGGCCGGCGGTGGGCGGCGAAGTCGAAGACGGTCGCCTTGTACGACGTGCAGTCGTCCAGGTCGCAGGCGGCCACGGCGAGCTCGTCGCCGAGCCCCGTGCACTGGGCGATGACGGCCCCGGACGGGTGGATGACGCAAGACCCGCCGATGTGGTCCACCCCCTCCTCGGTGCCCGCCTTCGCCGTGCCCACCACGAACGTGCCGTTCTGATAGGCACCGGCCTGCATGACCAGGTGGTTGTGGAAGTCGCCGAAGCGGTCGTGCTGCGGCGCGGGCGGGTTGTGGACCGGCGTGTTGTAGCCGATGCACACCAGCTCGACGCCCTGGAGGCCGAGCATGCGGTAGGCCTCGGGCCAGCGCCGGTCGTTGCAGATGAGCATGCCGACGGTGCCCCCGAACGCCTTGAAGACCGGGAAACCGAGGTCCCCGGTCTCGAAGTAGCGCTTCTCGAGGTGCTGGAACCCCCGCCACGGCTCGTTCTCGCGATGCCCGGGGAGGTGGATCTTGCGGTAGCGGCCGATCTCGGCGCCGTCGGTGCCCACGAGCACCGACGTGTTGAACCGGAGGCCGTCGGGCGTCTCCTCGGCGAACCCCAGGCAAAAGCCGACTTGGAGCCGGCGGGCCTCGTCCCACAGCGGCTTCGTGTCGGCGCTCGGCAGCTCGGTCTCGTACCACGCGGCCAGCTCGGGGGAGCCGTCGTCGTACCACCAGCGGGGGAAGAAGGTGGTGAGCGCCAGCTCGGGGAACACCACCAGCTCCGCCCCGCGCCCGGCCGCGCCCCGCATGTGCGCCAGCAGCCGTTCGACCACGTCGGCGCGGGTGTCGTCGCGCGGGATCGGCCCGAGCTGGGCGGCGGCGACGGTGACGACCCGGCTCACGCCGTGTCCGCCGGGCGAGTGTCTCCCGTCGATCGGATCACGGCGCGCGCTCCGCCACCCCCGCGAGCTCGGTCACGACCTCGGCCAGCACCTGCGCGCCCGCCGCCAGGTGCTCGGGCTCGGTGAACTCCGCCGGGTTGTGGCTCACGCCACCACGGCTGGGGACGAACACCATGCCGGTCGGGCACACCCGGGCGAGCATCTGGGCGTCGTGGCCGGCGCCGGAGGGCAGCCGCACGACGGTGTGTCCCAGCCGCTGGGCCGTGGCCTCCACCAGGTCGATCACCGCCGGATCGAAGGCGACCGGCTCGAACCGCGCCAGTTTCCGCCACGCCGGCTCGCACCCCTCCGCGGACGCGACCGCCGCCACGTGCTCACGCAGGCGGCGCTCGGCCCGCGCCAGCGCCGCCTCGTCGGTGTTGCGGAGGTCGACCGTCAGCGTCGCCCGCGCCGCCACCACGTTCACCAGGTCGGGGTGGAGGTCGACGCGGCCGACCGTACCCACCTGGTGGCCGCCGAGGTCGGTGGCCAGCCGGCGGACGAACCCGATGGTCTCGGCGGCGACGTACGTGGGGTCGCGCCGCAGCCGCATCGGCGTGGTGCCGGCATGGTTCGACTGCCCCGTGAGCGTCAGCTCCTGCCAGGAGATGCCCTGGACCCCCGTGACCGCGCCGATGGTGACGCCGGCCTCCTCGAGCACCGGCCCCTGCTCGATGTGCAGCTCGACGTACGCATGCGGCGCCGGACCGGGCACGGCCGCGTCGCCCGCCCAGCCGATGCGCTCGAGCTCCTCGCCGAGAACGGCGCCATCGATGGCGACGACGTCGAGGGCGTCCTCCAGCGCCATGCCCCCGGCATAGACCAGGCTTCCGAGCATGTCGGGCGGGAACCGGCTGCCCTCCTCGTCGGTGAAGAAGGCCACGGCCACGGGCCTCCGGGTGCGGATGCCGGCGTCGTCGAGCGCCCGCACGACCTCGAGCCCGGCCAGCACCCCGAGCGTGCCGTCGTAGCGCCCGCCGGTGCCGACAGTGTCGATGTGGCTCCCGGTCATGACCGCCGCGCCGTCGCCACCCGCACCGGCCCGCGTGGCGACCACGTTGCCGATGCGGTCCACCCGCACGTCGAGGCCCAGGGCGCGCATCCACCCGACCACGAGCTCCCGGCCGCCGGCGTCCTCGTCGGTGAGCGCCAGGCGGCAGTTCCCCCCGTCGCCGGTGTCGCCGATCGCCGCCAGGGCCTCGATGTCCGCGAGCAGGCGGTCGGGCTGGATCTTCACCCCGCCATCGTGGCCGTTCGGCCGCGCGTTGAACAGCTCACGCCGGGGCCGCGGCGTGGCCGCTCGTCCACAGGTGGACCGCCGCCAGCGCCCGCCATGGTCGCCAGGCGTTGGCTCGCGCCGCGACCTCGGCGGCGGACGGGAGCGCCGGGCCGGCGGCGGGATCGGCCAACGCCCGGCGCAGGCCGAGGTCGGAGGCCGGCAGGGCGTCGGGCTGGCCCAGGCGCAGGGCGACGTACTGGGCGGTCCACGGACCGACGCCCGGCACGCCGGCGATGGCGGCGACGAGCTGGTCGAGCGGAAGGCGCAGGTCGAGGCGCACCCGGTCCGCCGCCACCGCGGCCGCGAACGCGCCGATTGCCCGCGCCCGGGCGCGAGTGAGGCCGATGCCGTCGAGATCGCCCCCGGCGAGCGTCGCCGGCGGCGGGAAGGTGTGGGTCAAGCCCGGGGGCGCCGGTGCCGGCAATCGTTTCCCGTGCCGCTGGACGAGCCGACCGGTGAGCGTGCTCGCCCCGGCCACAGTGACCTGCTGGCCGACGATGGCGCGCACGCCGATCTCGTACGGGTCCCAGGCGCCGGGCACCCGCAGGCCGGGCCTGGCCGCCAGCAGCGGACCGATCACTGCGTCGCCGGCGAGCGCGGCGCGGGCCGCCCCGAGGTCGGTGTCGAGCCCGAAGACGCCGCGGACGCGCCGGGCGACCTCGGCGAGCCCGTCCCGGTGGGGCAGCCGCGCCCGCAGCAGCAGGTGGTCGTCGCCGTCCCTGGCCACCTCGAGCACGCCGGGCACGCCATCGAACACGACCGTGCGCCGGTACACGCCCCCGGCCACGACCTCCACACCGGGAATGGCCCGCAGGGCGAGGTAGCCGAGCATGGAGTCCCACGCGAGCGGGGGACGGTGGGGCAGCCGCTCCGTCAGATCAGGTCCCACGGGCGCACGGGAACCCGCGTCACGTCCACGCCGGTCGCCGCCCGGATGGCGGCCGCGACCGCGGCCGTGGACGAGATGGTCGGCGGCTCGCCGGCCCCCTTGGCCCCGAAGGGCGCCTCGGGCTCGGGCTGCTCGATGCAGGTGGCCAGGACCTCGGGGGTGTCGGCCACGGTCGGGATGAGGTAGTCGGTGAAGCTCGGGTTCCGCACCACACCGTCCTCGACGACGATCTCCTCCATCACCGCCAGGCCGACGCCCTGAGCGATCCCGCCCTCGATCTGGCCGATCACCTGGGTCGGGTGCAGCATCCGGCCCACGTCCTGGCCGGTGGTGACCTGGACGACCCGCACCAACCCGAGGTCGGTGTCGACGTCGACCACGGCCCGGTGGGCAGCGAAGACGAAGCTCACGTCCGCGTCGCCCTGCCCGCGCTCGTCGAGCTGGTACGTGCGTCGGTGGCGCTGGACCGCGGTCGCCTCGAAGATGCCGTCGCCGGCTGCCTCGGCCACGGTCATGTCCAGCGCCCTGCCGCCCCCGGCCGCCTCGCCGGCCGCGGCGGCGACGATCCGCCCGTCGTCGGTCAGCGTGAGCGACCCAGGCGCCACGCCGAGTCGTTCCGCCAGGGCGGAACGAACCTGCACCGCCACCTCGCGGGCCGCCCGCAGCACAGCGCCGCCCGACATCCACGTCTGGCGCGATGCCGACGACGATCCCGCCGAGCCGATGCCCACGGTGCCGGCCGGCTCGACCACGGCGTCGCAGCCCAGGACCGTGCGGGCGATCTGCGAGGCGATGGTCACGAACCCCTGGCCCACCTCCGCCACGGCGCACGTGATCGACGCGACGCCCTCGGAGAGCCGGACGCGGGCCTCGGAGTCGTCCTCGGCTCCCTCGGAGTACATGAGGTTCTTGAACCCGGCGGCCACGCCCACGCCCCGCCGGACCCGAGACGCCTCGGCGGTCCGCCCGGCACCGCCCGGACGTTCGAGCCAGCCGTCGCTCGACGTGGTGGGCAGCGGGTGCTCGACCGCCGCCCGGATGCACTCGGCGACCGGCACCGCACCGGTGAGCCGCTGCCCGGTCGGGAGCACGTCGCCCGTCTCCAGGGCATTGCGCACGCGCAGCTCGACGGGATCCATGCCGAGCCGGGTCGCCAGCTTGTCCATCTGCGATTCGTGGCCGAAGCACACCTGGACGGCGCCGAAGCCGCGCATGGCCCCGCAGGGCGGGTTGTTGGTGCGGACGACGGTGGCGTCGACCAGTGCGTTGGGCACGCGGTAGGGGCCGCAGGCGAACCGGGCGGCGTTGCTGACGACCGCCCACGAGGACGATGCGTAGGCGCCCCCGTCGAGCAGCACCTGGGCCTCGATCTTGACGAGGTCGCCGGCGGTCGTGGCGTGGTGCCGATAGCGCATCCGGGCCGGGTGGCGGTGCACGTGGCCGACGAACGACTCGTCCCGGAGGTAGCTCATCTTCACCGGGCGCCCGGTGCGAAGCGCCAGCAGGCACGCGTGCACGTGGATGCTCAGGTCCTCGCGGCCGCCGAACGCGCCCCCGACGCCGCCGAGGTGCAGCCGCACCTGCTCGTGGGGGAGCCCGAGGCAGGCGGCGAGCTGGTCACGGTCCTCGTGGAGCGACTGGGTGGCGACCCACAGGTCGACGCCGCCGTCGCCGTCGGGAATGGCCAGTCCCGACTCGGGACCAAGGAACGCCTGGTCCTGCATGCCGACCTCGTAAACGCCCTCGACGACCACATCGCCGGTGGCCGCCGGGTCTCCGTGGTCGATGCGGATGTGGCGGATCACGTTGCCGTCGGGGTGGATCGGCGGCGTCTCCACCGAAGCCGCCCGGGTCGGGTCGACGAGGGGATCGAGCGGCTCGTAGTCGACGGCGATGGCCGCCAGTGCCCTCCGGGCGGTGTCCGGGTGATCGGCCGCGACCGCCGCCACCGGTTCGCCCATGTACCGGACCACGTCACGGGCGAACACCGGCTGGTCCGGGGAGATCAGGCCGTACGTGGCGGTGCCGGGGACGTCGTCGGCGGTGAGCACGCACGACACCCCGGGGATGGCGAACGCCCGGCCGATCTCGACCGAGCGAAGGCGAGCGTGGGCGTGGGGGGAGCGCAGCGTGCGGCCCCAGAGCATGCCGTCCGCCTCCAGGTCGGACGCGAAGGCGAAACCTCCCTGGACCTTGGGCGTGCCGTCGGGTCGCACCGGGCTGTCGCCGATCCCGGCAACCGACGCGGCCCCACCCCTGGCCGAGGGCGCCTCGACGCCGGTCGACGCGCGGACCGGCGTCATCGCCCGTTCCCCCGCACCGCCACCACCCGCTCGATGGCGGCGAGGATTCGGCCGTAGCCGGTGCAGCGGCAGAGGTTGCCGGCCAGCGCCTCGCGGACCTCGAGCGGGCCGGGCTCGGGAACCCGGCCGAGCAGGTCCTGGATGGCAACGATGAACCCGGGCGTGCAGAAGCCGCACTGGACGCCGCCCGCCTCGATCATCGCCTGCTGGACATCGGTGAGGACGGCGCCGGTGAGTGCGGCGTCGCCGGGTTCGGCCCCCACCGGCGTGAGCCCCTCGACGGTGGTGATCTCGCAGCCGACCGCCGCCTCGGCCAGCTCGAGGCAGGCACACACGAGCATCCCGTCGACCAGCACCGAGCACGAGCCGCACTCGCCCTGCTCGCAGGCATTCTTGGCGCCCGGCAGCCCGAGCCGGTCGCGCAGCACGTGCAACAGGCTGTCGGTGGGCCGGCTTCCCTCGACGGTGAGGGGGGTGCCGTTCACCGTCAGCTGGTAGACGGCGCCGGCGTCCGCATCGGGTGTCCTCGCAGGCGTGGGCGTCGCGCCGGTCACGTCGCCACCCAGGCCCGCGCCAGTGCCCGACGGGCCAGCACCTCGACCGCGTGGCGCCGGTACGCGGCCGTGGCCCGGTGGTCGTCGATCGGTCGGCTGATGGTGGCCATGCGGCGCCCGAAGTCGTCGACCAGTGCGTGGTCCAGCGCCGGGCGGCCGTCCCAGTCGAGGCGGGCCTCCGCCCATCGCTCGGCGTCGCGGTCGCGCATGGGGACCGGCCCGACCGATCCCAGCGCGCACGCGAGGTGCCGGCGGCCGAGGTCGAGGACGAGCGCGCAGTTGGCCACGGCGATGACCATGGCGTTGCGCACGCCGATCTTGAGGAACTCCTGGGGCCCGCGCGCGATTGGCACCCGGACCGCCGTCACCAGCTCACCCGGCGCCAGCGCCGTCCGCTTGGGCCCGGTGACGAACTCGGACACCGGCATGCGCCGACGCCCGGAGGCCGAGGCGAGCTCGACGGTGGCGTCGAGCGCCACCAGCACCGGGAGGGTGTCCCCGGCGGGCGACGCCGTGCCGAGGTTGCCTCCGATGGTGCCGGTGTTGCGGATCTGGGGGCTGCCGACCGTCCGCGACGCCTGGGCCAACGCCGGCACGAGGGCGGCGAGCGCCGGGTCCAGGAGGGTCGTATAGCTGGTGGCGGCGCCGAGGACGACGTGCGCTGCGGAACCCTCCCCCTCGACGTGCCAGTCGTGCAGCTCGGGCACGCGTCGCAGGCTGAGCACCCCGGCGGGGCGGTACTGCCCGTAGTTGACGGCAACCATGAGGTCGGTGCCGCCCGCGAGCACCGTGAGCGACGAGTCGGCGGCCAGTGCAGCCACGGCGTCGTCGAGTCGGGTGGGGGCGAGGACGGTCACGGACGGCGATTCTGGCCGGTTTCAACGAAATGTTGAAGGCTGAGATGTTATCCAGCCGCGCACGGTGGGTCACCCGGGCGGCTGGGCCCGGCCGGTTGCCGGTCTGCTTGGCTGGGAGCCGTGCTGCTGCGCGGTGGGACGGTCGTCGACCTCGACGGTGAGCGGCCCGCCGACGTGCTCGTCGGTCCCGACGGCCGCATCGCCGCCGTGGGCCCGGACCTTGCGTCGGCGCCCGGGTACGAGCCCGCAACCGCGGTCGTCGACGTCGCCGGGTGGCTGGTGGTGCCGGGCGGCATCGATGCGCACACCCACCTGCACCTGCCGGTCGGGGCGGTGCGCGTGTCCGACGACTTCGCCAGCGGCACGGTGGCGGCCGCGATCGGGGGCACCACCACGGTGATCGACTACGTCACCGCCTACCGGGGCGAGGATCCGCTCGCCGCGCTCGCCACCTGGCGGTCGCTGGCCGAGCCCGCCGCCGTCGACTACGGGCTGCACATGACGTTCACCGAGGCGGTAAGCGAAGGCGTCGTCGCCGACTGCGTCGAGCGGGGCGTCACCAGCTTCAAGCTCTACCTCGCCTATCCCCGGCTGCTGCAGGTCGACGACGACGTCGTGTTCGACGTGCTCCGGGCCACCACCCGGCACGGCGGGCTGGTCACCGTGCACTGCGAGAACGGCGGCGCCATCGAAGCGCTGCGGCGCCGGGCGCTGGCCGAGGGCCGCACCGGCGTCGTCGAGCACGCCGGCACTCGGCCCGCGGTCCTCGAAGCCGAGGCCGTGCATCGGGTGGGGCGCCTGGCCGAGGCCGCCGGCGCCCGCGTGTATGTCGTGCACCTGTCGTCGGCACCGGGCCTCGCCGAGGTGCGGGCCGCCCAGGAACGGGGCGTGGCGATGGAGGCCGAGACCTGCCCGCAGTACCTGCATCTCGACGCCGCCGTCCTGAATGCCCCCGGCGGCGAGAACTACGTCTGCACGCCACCGCTGCGCGACCCCTGGCACCGCGAGGAGCTCTGGGAGGGGCTGGCCCGGGGCTGGGTCCAGACCGTCGCCACCGACCACTGCCCGTTCTGGCGGGCCGACCGGCGCCGCGGGACGGCGGGCCGCGACGGCGGCTTCGCCGACTTCACGGAGATCCCCGGCGGGCTGCCCGGCATCGAGACCCGAATGACCCTGGTGTGGCAGGGCGTGCGGGCGGGACGGATCGGCGTCGCCGATTGGGTGCGGCTCTGCGCCGAGGCCCCCGCCCGCACGTTCGGGCTGTTTCCCCGCAAGGGCTGCCTACGTGCGGGGAGCGATGCCGACGTCGTGGTGTGGGACCCCGAGCGGCCGCAGTCGCTCGACGCCTCCGCACTGCACATGCGCACGGACCACTCGCCCTACGAGGGCCGGGTGGTCCGGGGTTGGCCGGAGCTCGTGCTGTCCCGGGGTCGGGTGGTGGCCCGCGCCGGGCAATTCCACGGTGAGCCCGGCTGGGGCCGCTACGTAGAACGCAACCAACCTGACCCGGGGTCATAGGATCCGGCGCCACCAGGGCCTCGAGATCTCGGGACGGAACGTCACGCCTCGATGCCCTGCAGGCGGGCAGCCGCCGCCCGGTGCCGCGTGATCATCCCGTCCACGCCGTCGACCCGGAGCACGGCGTCCTCCACGAGCGGGCGGCCGGCGACCACCGTGTGATGCGCCTGCGTGGGTCCACACCGCAGCAGCGCCTCCACGGGGTCGGTGAGGGCGCCCGCGAACGTCAGCCCGTCGAGCTTCCACGCCACCAGGTCGGCGCAAGCCCCCGGGGCCAGCACGCCGATCTCCCCCAGCCTGCCCAGGCATGCCGCCGAGCCGCGGGTGGCGATCTCGAGCGCATCCCGGGCCGTGAACGCCGTGGGCCCACCTCGCTGGCGCCCGAGCAGCAGAGCACCCCTGGCCTCCAGCCACAGGGAAGCGGAGTCGGTGGACGCCGATCCGTCGCAACCCAGTCCCACCGGGACCCCGGCGGCTCGGAAATCGGTCACGGGGGCGATGCCGCCGCCGCCGATCATCATGTTGGAGCTGGGGCAGTGCGCCACCCCCGTGCCCCATTCGCCCATGCGGGCGACCTCGGCCCCATTGGGGTAGATGCAGTGAGCCACCCACGACCGCGCCGAACCCCAGCCGACGTCCTCGAACAGCTCGATGGGCCGGCAGCCATGGGTCTCGAGGCAGAAGGCGTCCTCGTCCGGGTCCTCGGCCAGGTGCGTGTGCAGCCGCACGTCGAGCCGCTCGGCCAGCTCGGCGGTGCGGCACATGAGGTCGGTGGTCACCGAGAACGGTGAGCACGGCGCCAGCGCGATGCGCACCATCGCCCCCGGCGTCGGGTCGTGGTGCGCGGCGACCGCGGCCTCGGATTCGGCCAGGATCGTGTCGTCGTCCTGCACGACCGAATCCGGCGGCAGGCCGCCGTCCTTCTGCGACAGCGACATCGATCCCCGGGTGGGGTGAAACCGCATCCCCACGTCCCGGGCCGCCGCGATCTCGGCGCCGAGCAGGTCGCCGGCCTCGGCCGGGTGCACGTAGAGATGATCGGTCGACGTGGTGCAGCCGCCGATCGCCAGCTCGGCCAAGCCCACCCACGCCGACACGTACGCCGCCTCCTCGTCGAGCCGCGCCCAGTGCGGGTAGAGCGCAGTGAGCCAGTCGAACAGGGAGCTGCTGGTGGCGGGCAGATGGGCGCGGGTGAGGTTCTGGTAGATGTGGTGATGCGTGTTGACGAGGCCGGGCGTGATCAGGCAGCCGTCGGCCCGCAGCAGCCGGGATGCACCGGGGGCGGGGTCCGACCCGCTGCCCACCGCCACGACGGAACCGCCGTGGCACGCCACCCACCCGCCCGGCAGCTCGCGCCGGTCGTCGTCCATCGTGACCACGAGGTCGGCTCCCGCCACCAGCAGGTCGACGGTGCCCGGTGCGGGCTCGGGAGCGTCCACGGTCACCGCGGCGACCCTACAGCGGCACGGCGAGCCGCCGGCCTGCGGTGGCCGCGTTGGATTCTGCGGGGGCCGCCAGCGGTTGCTCGCCGACGGGTAGCGCTGCCGCGCCGTCGCCCGGTGAGCGCTAGGCGCCGTCGCGTGCGAGCTGCAGGGACACCCGTGTGGCGCCGGCGGCGACTGCGGCCCGCACGATGGCGTCCACGGCGTCGAGGAGCCGGTCGTCGTCGCCCGACACCGAGGTGCCGAACGGGCCGACGTCGACGGCGAGGCCCGACCGCCGGGCGGCCTCGATCGCCGCCCGCACGTGGGGCCCCGGCTCGCCCGCCACGAAGGGCTCGACCGTGAACTCGACGGTCAGCGCCATCGCCGTCAGCGCCCCTCGGCGTTCAGGTAGTTGTACACGGTGAACCGGCTCACACCCAGGGCGTCAGCGACCTCCTCGACGGACCGGCGCAACTGGAACGCTCCCCGATCGTCGAGCAACCGGACCGCCCGCTGCTTGTCCACGCGCGACAGGCTGGCCAGGGGCGCCCCGAGCTCCGACTCCACTGCGGCGATCATCCGATCGAGGGCGCCGCGCACACCCGGGAGGCGGAGGCCACCGACGAGTCGATCGTCCCAGCGCAGGGGGATGTCCCCGGCCGCCAGGCGCGACGCCGGCACCAGGGTGGCACCCAGGGCCTCGGCGACAGGCTCGAGTGCGGCGAGCAGCGGGTGGCGTGCGGCCACTGGCCGGAGGATACGGCCCCGACTCCCCGCGGCCGCCTCAGCCAGGAGCGATGTCGTCGTCGGCCCCGCCGTCGCCCGGCGGAGGATGCGGGCCGGCGGGGACGGGGGTGGGGCGGTCCAACGTGTCGCCGTCCGTCGGCCAGGGGATGTCGTCGTCGGCGGCTTCCCCGCGGCCGGCGCCCATCACCAGCGCGGCGAGGGCCGTCGTGATCGGCACCGACGCCACCAGCCCGATGGACCCCACCAGCATGCGCACGATCTCGACGGCGATCAGCTCGCTGGTGAGCAGCCGCCCCACGGGCTGGTCTCCCTGCGTGAAGAACAACAGCAGTGGCAGCGAGGCGCCGGCGTAGGCCAGCACGAGGGTATTGACGGTCGAGGCCACGTGGTCCCGGCCGACGCTCATCGCCTCGCGGTAGAGCAGCCGCCAGCCGAGGCCCGGGTTGGCCCGCCGCAACGCCGCGACGATCGACACCTGGCTCACGGTGACGTCGTCCAGCACACCCAGCGCTCCGACCACGATCCCGGCGACCAGCAGGCCCCGCAGGTCGAGGGCCGAGGCGGTCACGCGCAGCACCTGGGCGCTGCTGTCGGCCAGGCCCGTGAGGTGGGTGACGGTGACCACCAACAGGGCCAGCGCGCTGGTGATCGCCAGGGCGACGAGGGTTCCCGCCAGCGCCACCGTGGTGCCGAGCCTGAAGCCATGCGCCAGGTACAGGGCGATGAAGGCGATGGCCGCCGCCCCGGTCAGCGCCACCGCCAACGCCGGCGAGTCCCGCAGCAAGGCCGGCACGACGAATGCCAGGAGCACGGCGCCACTGGCCACCAAGCCCAGCAGCGCCCGTACGCCTTGGAAGCGGCCGAAGAGGATGACGACCACGACGAAGGCGGCGACCAGCAACACCAGGGGCGTGCGGCGCTGGAAGTCGGAGAACGAGTAGCGGAACTCGGGCGGGGACGTCGCCACGTCGAGGAGGACGACGTCGTCGCCCTCCTCGAGCTCCGGCACGCTGAACTCCGTCGAGCGCACCTGGAACTCGATCTCGTCGCCGTCGTCGGGCCCGGACGTGAGCCGGGCGCTGACGACCTGGCACGACGTCGTGGCACCGGTCTCGAAGTCGTCGCAGCCCTCCGTGGCGACGCCGGTCACGGTGGCGTCGACGTAGGTGTTGGGTTGTGGCGGCAGTTCCGGTGCGTCGCCGGTCGGCCAGTAGGTGACGAGACCCAGCACGGCAAGGGCGCCGGCGACGACCACGGCGAAGGTCAGCCAGCGCGCCGCACGGGCCCGGGCGCGCGTCTTCATCCTTCCCGACAGTACTGATGGGCATCCCCGTGCGGCGTGGACGGTGGCCCTACGCTCCGCCGAGGTCCTCACGAGTGACCGACGGAGGCGCAGATGGAGCTTTCCCGCGAGGTGATCGCCGAGTTCCTCGGGACCCTGTGGCTGGTCCTGGGTGGGGTCGGCAGCGCGGTCCTGGCCGCCAACTTCATGCCCGACACCAACCTCGGCATCGGGCTCGTCGGCGTGTCACTGGCCTTCGGCCTCACGGTGGTCACCGGGGCGTACGCCCTGGGGCACATCAGCGGCGGCCACTTCAACCCCGCCATCACGCTCGGCGTCCTCACCGCCCGGCGCATCGATGGCCGCCTCGCGGTGATCTACATCGTCGCCCAGGTCGTCGGCGCCATCGTGGCCGCCGCCATCGTGGTCGTCATCGCCAACGGTGTGGACGGCTTCAGCGTCGACGAGAGCGGCCTGGCCGCCAACGGCTTCGCCGACCACTCACCCGGTCTCTACAACTGGGGCGCCTGCTTCCTGACCGAAGTCGTGATGACCTTCTTCTTCGTGTTGGTCGTCCTCGGCGTGACCGGCCGGGACGCCCTGAGGAGCTTCGCCCCGTTGGCGATCGGCCTGGCCCTCACGCTGGTCCACCTCATCAGCATCCCGGTGACCAACACGTCGGTGAACCCCGCCCGCTCCACTGGCCCGGCGGTGTTCGTGGGCGACTGGGCCCTCACGCAGCTGTGGATGTTCTGGGTGGCGCCGATCCTCGGCGGCGTGATCGCCGGCCTGGTCCACTTCTACGTGATCGAGGAGCGGGCGGAGACCGAGGTCGGCTACGGCGAGGCCATGCCCGGTCCCGCCCCCGGAGCCTGACCGCCGGCGGACCACGCCGCCACGCGATCGCGCAGCACCCGCAGGCTGATGGTGGCGCCGCCGAGCACGGTGTCGTGAAAGGCCTTGATGTCGAAGTCCGGGCCCCGCGCGGCACGTGCCTCGTCGCGCAGCCGGAGGATCTCGCGTTGGCCCACCTTGTAGGCCAGCGCCTGGCCGGGCATGCCGATGTAGCGGTCCACCTCGACGACGATCTCCTCACGACTCACCGGGGCATGGGCGTTCATGAAGTCGATCGCCTGCTGGCGGGTCCAACCCATCGCGTGCAGCCCGGTGTCGACGACCAGGCGGCAGGCCCGCCACGAGTCGCTGGCCAGCATGCCCAGCCGGTCGAGGCCGCTCCCGTAGAGCCCCATCTCGTCGGCCAGCCGCTCCGTGTACAGCGCCCAACCCTCGACGAACGCAGTGTGGCCCCACGACAGGCGGCGGAACGCCGGGAGGTCGGTGCGCTCCGAGGCGATGGCGAGCTGGAGATGATGCCCGGGGATGGCCTCGTGATACGCGATCGACGCCGTCTCGGCCCGGCCGCGCTTCGTCGGCTCGTGCAGGTTCACGAAGTACTCGCCGGGACGGCTGCCGTCGGGCGCCGGGGGTGAGTAGTACGCGGCGGGGGAGTCGGCCGCCAGGTACTCGGGCACCGGCTCCAGCACGCACGGCGCCTCCGGGAGGATGCCGAACCAGTCGCCCATGGCGGCCCGAGCAGCATCGAGGCACTCGGTGGCGTGGCCCATGATCTGGTCGGCGTCGCGGTAGCGCAGACCCGGATCGTCGAGCAGGCGCCCGAAGATCTCGGCCAGATCGGTGGTGCCGAACTCGCGGCCACCCACCTCTGCGTACTCCACCGGCAGCGACTCGGTGGCCTCGGCCATGCCGATGGCGTGCAGCTCGTCGGGCGTGAGTGGCAGGCCGGTGTGGAGCTCGATCAGCGCCTGGTAGAGCTCGGCGCCGTCGTCGAGCCACTGGAGCCCGGGGCGGTCGTTGGGGCGGGCGGCCGGCAGGAGCTCGTCGCGCAGGGCGTCCCGGTAACGGGCAAACGCCGGACGCAGGTCGTCGCGGACGATGTCGGTGAGCTCGCCGCGCCAGACGTCGAGGCCGTCCCAGCCCTCCGGGCCGGCGAGGTTGGCGAAGGGATCCGACTCGAGGGGCGAGGCCAGGTAGCCGTCCACCTGGTTGATCGATCGCTCGACGTTGATGCGGACGGGCGTGCGCCCTGCGGCCAGCCCCTCCCGGTAGCGGTCGCTGGCCTGATCGAGCATGCGCCCGAACTGGCGGGCGCGCGTCAGCGCCATCCCCGCGTGCTCGGGGTCGGGAGCCTGCAGTTGGGCGGCGGTGATCAGCAGGTCGGCGTGGACCCCCTGCATCTGGTCGGACGCCAGCTCGGCGAGACGCAGGTCGATGGCGCGCACGGAGTCGTCGAGCTCCTGGACCAGGAGGTCGCGTGATGCCCGGTCGGTCTCGTCGAGCTCGCCGTTCCCGCTGGAGACGGCGGCGGCTCGCGCGCGCAGGCCGGTCCACACCGATCGCAGGCGGCGTTCCTCCTCGGCCGACAGGTCGTCGGCCCGGTCGTCGTAGCGATGATCGCCGAGGAACGAGGCGAACAGCGGGCTGGCCTCGAGCTTGGCCTCCCAGTACTCGTCGGCGATGGAGTGGATGGTGTCGGTCACCGGCCCATGCTGCCCGAGTTCTGTGGATCAGTTGGGCGCTATTTGGCGCAGCGGGTCGACCGTGGGCTCCGCATCGCCGTCGAGTATCCGGCGCGGGTGGCGCCCGTCGACGTAGCCGAGGAACGGCGGGTAGACGTTGTAGCCCAACAGTTCTTGGAGGCGTTCCGGCAGCGTGCGCACGATCTCCGGCGGCACCGCGACGAGCTGCGTCTCCTGCGGCCGCAGCCACGAGACGACGTACTCGAGGAGCAGGCCCGGTCGGGGGGAGTCGGTCGTGTTGGCCCCGCCGCCGTGGACCAGCCCACCGAGGTAGACGAGCATCGAACCCGCGGGCATCGTCGCCTGCACGACCTCGCGTTCATCGGGTCGGCGGTCGGGATCCCAGCGGTGGCTGCCCGGGATCAGGCGCGTGGCGCCGTTCGCCTCCGTGAAGTCGCACAGCGCCCACATGCTGTTCACGACCACGGGCGCGTGGGGGCGCGGCAGGGGATAGATGTCCTCGTCGCGATGGAGGACCTGCGCCTTCTCGCCGGGCCCGATCTGCAACGCCACCGGGGCCGAGAGCTGGTAGTGCTCGCCCAGGGCGTGGTCGAGCGCCGCGCCCAGCAGGGGATGGAGGGCAAGGTCGTCGAAGGCACGCGTCTTGGCGAACACGGCGTAGACGCGCTGGGTGTGGAACCCCTCGAAGAAGTTCCGGCCCATGGGCGTCGCGGCGAAGAGGTCTGCGAGGACGGCCCGCCGGGCCTCGACGTCATCCAGCGACAGCACGCCGTCGACGAGCGCGTAACCGTGCTCGTCGAGCGACCCGGACAGGTCGTCGGCAGTGGCATCCGGACCGAGGCGTTGCAGGGTCACGGCCAGGACGGTAGCCCCGCTGTTCACGTCCAGCTCACGCACGCGCCATGGCCGACGTCTACCCTCGCGTGCGGGTACGGGAGGCCGAGGTGTCCGATCGCGCGGAACCGCACGACATCAACTCGGAGTTGATGTCGCCGTTGCGGCCGCACGTCATCGTGCTCTTCGGCGCCACGGGCGATCTGGCGCGGCGCAAGCTCCTGCCGGGCCTGCTCCACCTGTCGATGGCCGGCCTCGTGCCCGAGTGCCGGATCGTCGGCACGTCGCTGGACGAGCTCGACGACGACGCGTTCCGGGACCTCGCACACCGGTCCTGCGAGAAGTTCTCGCGCCACGAGATCACCGACGACCAGTGGGCGGCGTTCCAGAGCCAGCTCAGCTTCGTCAGCCAGGCCGCGGGGGCCGACGGGCTGGCGCGGGCGGTCGCCACGGCCGACGCCGAGCTGGGCGGCGCCTGCCGCCGGCTCCACTACCTGAGCGTCCCGCCGGCCTCGGCCCTGCCGGTGGTGCGGCTGCTCGGCGAGGCGGGGCTCGTCGACCGGGCTCGGATCATCATGGAGAAGCCGTTCGGCACCGACCTCGCCAGCGCACAGGAGCTCAACCGTTCGCTGCACGAGACCTTCGCCGAGGAGCAGATCTTTCGGATCGACCACTTCCTTGGCAAGGAGGCGGCGCTGAACATCCTTGCCTTCCGCTTCGCCAACGGCTTGTTCGAGCCGATCTGGAACCGGGTCCACATCGATCACGTGCAGATCGACGTGCCCGAGACGCTGTCGATCGGCTCCCGCATGGGCTTCTACGAGCAGACCGGCGCCTACCGCGACATGGTGGTGACGCACCTGTTCCAGGTGCTGGCGTTCATGGCTATGGAGCCCCCGACCGAGCTGGCGCCGGGAGCGATCAGCGAGGAGAAGAACAAGGTCTTCCGCTCGCTGCGGCCGATCCATCCGGACATGGTGGTGCGGGGCCAGTACCAGGGCTATCGCGACGAGCCGGGCGTGGCGCCCGACTCCGAGACCGAGACCTTCGTCGCGCTGCGCTGCGACATCGACAACTGGCGCTGGGCGGGCGTGCCGTTCTTCCTCCGAACCGGCAAGCGCATGGCGGAGGGGGCGCGCATCATCTCCATCGCGTTCCGGGAGCCACCGAAGAGCATGTTCCCCCACGGGTCCGGGGTGGGGCGGCATGGCCCCGACCACCTGACGTTCGACCTCGCCGACGCCGCCAGGCTCTCGCTCTCGTTCTACGGCAAGCGACCGGGTCCGGGCATGAAGCTCGACAAGCTGAGCCTGCAGTTCGCTCTCCACGAGACCGGCCGGGCGGACGACATCCTGGAGGCCTACGAGCGGCTGGTCTACGACGCGATGGTCGGCGACCACACCCTGTTCACGACCGCCGAGGGCATCGAGCGGCTGTGGGAACTTTCGACGCCGCTGCTAGAGGACCCGCCGCCGGTGCGGGTCTATCCCGCAGGGTCGTGGGGGCCGAACGCGATCCACCAGCTGATCGCCCCCCACGCCTGGCGGCTGCCGTTCGAGCGGGCCTGGCGCACGACCTGACGGCGTGCGTGCCGGCCGGCCGAGAGGGCCGCCGCGCCCTCCCGGCCGACTCGATCAGCTCGCCAGGTCCTCGAGGCCGTCGGCAGGGGATCGAGCTGAACCCCTGACTGTGATACCGGCCGACATCGCCGAGGAGCAGTGGGCAGGCAGGCACCACCCCAGTCGGTCCTGCCGCCGATCTCGGGCTGCCCCCTGGTCCACGCTCGTCCCCGTGCTCTGCTTCGTGTCCGACGTTAGGTAATCCTAACACCGACACGAATGTCAAACGCAGCCGCCCGTCGGTGGTCACGGTCGTGGTACACGCTGCGGTCCACGGCCTGAGGCCTGTGGCAGCCTGGTGCCTGCCAGGAGGGGCCGGGGGAGGGGATTGGTGATGGCGAGGTCTCTGCGCCGGATGACGGTGATGCTCACCTGCGGCGTGCTCCTCGGCGCCTGCTCGGGCGGGGACGACGACGCTGGCGTCGCTGACGCTGACGCTGGTGAGTCGGGCGCCGACGACGCCGGGGGGCCCGCCGCTGCGCAGGACCTGGACCCGCGCCCCTCCGCCGGGTGCGGTGCCAGCACCGTCGGCGGCGGGCAGGAGAAGGTCACGCTCGCCTCCGGCGGCGTCGAGCGCTGGTACCTGCGGCACGTGCCGCCGGCGCACGACGGCACCACGCCCGTGCCGGTGGTGGTCGACCTCCACGGCTACAGCGAGGGCGCCGAGGTGCATGCCGCGGTGTCCGGCTTGGGCCCTTACGGCGACGAGCAGGGGTTCGTCACCCTCACGCCGCACGGCCAGGGGCGGGGCCCGGTCCCCCTGTGGGACACCACGCCCGGGGGACCCGACCAGGTGTTCCTGGAGGGGATGCTGGACGACGTCGAGGCGTCGCTCTGCGTCGACACCGCCCGGGTCTACGTCACCGGCCTGTCGAACGGAGCGATGATGACCTCCAGGTTGGCGTGTGCGCTCTCCGATCGCTTCGCCGCCGCCGCGCCCGTGGCGGGCGTGACCGCGGTCGCCGGCTGCAGCCCCGAACGCCCGGTACCCGTGGTCGCCTTCCACGGCACCGATGACGGCTTCCTCGCCTACGACGGGGGTTTCGGTCCCCAGGTCGCCAGCCTCCCCTCCCCCGATGGCCAGGGCACCATCGGCGACGCGGCGGACCAACCCGACGGGCCGCCGGCGGCCGGGGGCCCGTCGGTCCCCGAGGTGATGGCCGACTGGGCGGGGCGCAACGGCTGCGACGACACCGCCCCCGAGGAGGAGGCGGTCGCCGACGACGTCACCCTCCTGTCCTTCTCCTGTCCGGCGGGCGCCGAGGCCGAGCTGTACCGGGTCGAGGGCGGCGGTCACAGCTGGCCGGGCTCCGAGCTCCTGGCCAACGTCGAGAACGTCGTCGGTCACACGACGATGTCGATCTCGGCCAACGAGCTCATGTGGGAGTTCTTCGAGCAGCATGTCCTGGTCGCAGGCAGTGGCAAAAGCTGACCCGGGCGCGGGACAATGGACGCTCGTCAACGACGACTCCGTTGAGGGGGGACGCAATGTCCGAGCACCCCAACGTCGCCCGAATCCTCCAGGGATACGAACGGTTCGCCGCCCGTGACGTCGACGCCGTCCTGGGCCTGCTCTCGGAAGACGTCGTCTGGCACGTGTCGGGCGGCCGCTTCGCCGGAGATCACAAGGGTCGGGACGAGGTCGCCGCGCATTTCCAGCAGCTGACGCGCTTCACCGAGGGCACGCTCCTGCTGAACGTGCTGGACGTCTTCGCCGACGACCACCATGCCGTCGCCAACGTCCGTGAGACGGCGACCCGGGCCGACGGCGCCCGCCTCGACGTCCGCGAGGCGCACGTCTTCCACCTCGATCCCGACGGCCGCGCCACCGACTGGTGGAACATCCACGGCGACCCCGACGCGTACGAAGCCTTCTTCAGCTGATCGGTACGCGAGGCGCATCCCTGATCCGCCCGACGCCGATCAGGCCGCACTGGCATCGAACGGGACAGGGTCGCCCCGCGGTCTGGCGGTCCGGTTGCCGGGGTGTCGCGGATCGCTCGGCGGCACGAGCGGTCGTCGCCCCTCGCCCTCGACGAGGCTCCAAGCGTCGTTGGTCTTGCGCTTGTGGCACGGGCCGCAGAGTCGGTCGAGGTTGTCGAGGGTTGTCTCGTGCACCTCGGTCCAGGGCTTGCGGTGGTCGTGCTCGATTCGAAGGGTGTGCGAGCACTGCGAGTTGGTGCACCACGGCGCGCTCCAGAGCAAAGCGATTCGTTGCGCCGCGGTTGGGCCTCGGCCGAGGTGCGTGACGTTCACCACGCCGACGCCCTTCGTGATCACCAGCTTGAGGATCGCGTCCCCCAGGAGGCTGCGGGCGACCCTGGCGGGCACGGCGCCGACGCCGGCGATGTCGCACAACTCGTCCCGCTCGATTCGGCCGCGCACGAGCGCCTCCAGATCGACCCTCAACAGCGCAAGAAAGCTTGGGCTGCGATTCGGCGATGGCCGCGGTGAGCGGTCGCCTACCACCACGGCATGATCAGCGTCGCCGGGCTCCGGTGCGGCATCGCCCGTTGCCGGCTCGGCGGCCTGGCCACCGGCGCGGCGGGCAAGCTCGAGGAGGGCGTCAAATGCATAGGCGTCGCGAGGTTCGTGCCGCCCTTCGCGACGAGCGGCGCGGAAGACCTGGTCGATGATCGGATCCAGCGCGGCGTTGAAGAGGGCACCAGCGTCCGCGGTGCTGCGACCCTGGACGTTCCAAGCGCCCTCGGCGTCGGTCCAACGACGGAGGCGGCGCCGGCGGTGGATACGGCGATGGGTCGCATCCGGGTCGGGATCGGCGGCAGCCTTGGCCCGGTTGGCCTGCTCGCGCAGCTCGACAAGGTCGCTGCGGCCCGCGGCCTCGAGCAGCGACTGCTCTGCGCAGGGGTTGACCGCGGCCGCGTCGGTGATCGTCTCGGCCTGAACCTGTGACAGCTCACCCCGGCGCAGAGCCGCCTCGGTGGCGGGAAGTGCGCGCAGCCTCTTCGAGGTCTCGAGGCCGGCGCGCGCCGCACCCACGGAGCCGCCTGATTCGCGGGCGAGATGCTCCGCCGCGGAGCGGTGGCCCTCCTTGGCCCAAACGCGGGACTGCTCGACACGCTCGGCCAGCAGGGTCTTGGCCGCCGCCGCACAGCGCTCGATCGAGTCGTACGCCGCCCACATCGCGGGCGCCTCGGGCAGGGCCACATCGCCCGGGGTCAGCCGTGCCAGCTGATGGCGGAGAGCACGGCCGAGATCGGTAACCTGCCGAAGCTGCACAGCTGCGAACATGCGTACGATGATAACCGTACCATTCAGCCAAAAACAAGGATTTCAGGCAATTTGCTTAGATCTCTGTGAAATGCACGCAAGCGTCCGTACCGCCACCCTCTCCCAGAACGCGCCGGGAGTCCGGGAGACGTCAGCCCGGGAAGTCGCCGGCCGCGATGCGGAGCTTGCGGAGCAGATCGGTGAGCTGGTCGAGCTCGGCGACGGTCAGGCCATCCACGCCGAAGCTGATGGAGGTCACGGCCTCGGTCGCCTTCTCCACGACCTGGCGGCCGTCCTCGGTGATCTGCGCCAGCACGGTGCGGCGATCGGTGGGATGGGGGATCCGCACCACCAGGTCCTGCTGCTCCAGCCGGTCGATGATGTTGGTGACGCTGGTGGGGTGCAGCATGAGCCGGTCGCCCATCTTGCCCATGGGCAGCTCGCCGTGGCGGCTGAAGTACAACAGCACCAGCGCCTCGTAGCGGGCGAAGGTCAGGTCGAACGGCTTCAGGGCATCGTCGACCTTGGCGATCAGGATCTGCTGCGCCCGCATGATCGACGTGATCGTGGACATCTGCGCCGGCGCGGCCCAGTCGTGAGACTCCCACTGCCGGCGGGCCTCGGCGATGGCGTCGAAGTCGAGCGGACGCTGGCTCCCCACGGCGCACGATCCTATGTCGGACGACCGATGCTCGGGCGACAAACGCTCGGCCGACCGACTCTCCGCCGACCGACTCTCGGTAGACAGACCCTCGGTAGACGGAATCTTGGACTCCCAACTACCCTGAGCCCGTGAGCCCTGGGGGAGCTGTCGCGGACATCCACCGGCCGGTTCATCCCGTCCGTCTGGTCACGGCCGCCAGCCTCTTCGACGGCCACGACGCCGCCATCAACGTCATGCGGCGGATCCTGCAGTCACAGGGCGCCGAGGTGGTCCACCTCGGCCACAACCGGTCCGTCGACGAGATCGTGCGGGCGGCGGTCGAGGAGGACGCCCAGGGCGTCGCGGTCAGCTCCTACCAGGGCGGGCACATCGAGTTCTTCCGCTACCTGGTCGATCGCCTGCGGGCCGAGGGCCGCCCGGACGCCATGGTGTACGGCGGGGGCGGCGGCGTGATCGTGGCCGACGAGATCGCTGAGCTGCACGACTACGGCGTGACCCACGTGTTCTCGCCCGAGGACGGCCAGCGCCTCGGCCTGGCGCGCATGGTCAACACCATCGTCGAGGCGTGCGACATCGACCTCGCCTCGCAGCTCTCGGCGGACGCGGTCGCCAACGTCGTGGAAGGCGACCGCCGGGCGCTCGCCCGGGTGATCACCGCCATCCAGGGCGGCACCCTCGGGCGCGACGACCTCATCGACCTGCGCCGAGCCGGCGCCCGCGGTGCGGTACCCGTGCTCGGCATCACCGGCACGGGTGGGTCCGGCAAGTCCTCGCTCACCGACGAGCTGGTACGGCGCGTCCGCCTCGACTACGAGGACAAGCTCCGCATCGCAGTCGTGGCCATCGATCCCACACGCCGGCGAGCCGGAGGAGCGCTGCTCGGCGACCGGATCCGCATGAACGCCATCGACCACCCGCACGTGTTCATGCGGTCGCTCGCCACGCGTGGGGCGGTGGCCGAGGTCCCCGAGCACGTGGAGGACGTGATCGCCGCGTGTAAGGCCGCGGGCCACGACCTGGTGATCGTCGAGACCCCGGGCATCGGCCAGGGCGACACGGGCATCGTCGAGGTCGTCGACGTGTCCCTGTACGTCATGACCCCGGAGTTCGGCGCCCCCAGCCAGCTCGAGAAGATCGACATGCTCGACTTCGCCGACGCCGTCGCCATCAACAAGTTCGAGCGTCGGGGCGCCGAGGACGCCCTGCGCGACGTGCGTCGCCAGCTCCAGCGCAACCGCGAGTCCTTCGGCAGCCCGATCGAGGACCTGCCGGTGTTCGGCACCATCGCCGCGCGCTTCAACGACGACGGTGTCACCGCCCTCTACCAGCACCTGCGGGGTCTGCTCGGTGAGCACGGGCTGGCCACGGGCGGCGGAGCGCTCGCCCCCGTCGAGACCCGCGTGCCCACCGGGATCGCGGCCGTCGTGCCGCCCGCCCGCAGCCGCTACCTGGCCGACGTGGCGGAGACGGTGCGGGAGTACCACCGCCGCACCGGGGAACAGTTCGGCGCGGCCCGCCGCCGCCAGGCGCTCCGAACCACCCGGGAGCTGCTGGCCGATGCGAGCTCATCCACGTCGGAGGTCGAGTCCCTGCTCGGCTCCCTGCTCGCCGATGCCGAGCGGGACCTCGACGCCGAGTCGCAAGCCCTGCTCGACGACTGGCCGACCACGGTCGAGACCTACTCGGGCGATGAGCACGTGGTCACCGTGCGCGACCGCGAGATCCGCACGGCGGTCTCGGCGGTATCGCTGTCGGGCACACACGTCCCCCGGGTGGCGCTCCCTCGAAGCCTCGACGACGACGAGGGCACGCTGCTGCGGTGGTTGAGGAACGAGAACCTTCCCGGACGGTTCCCGTTCACCGGTGGGGTCTTCGCCTTCAAACGCGAGGGCGAAGACCCCACACGGATGTTCGCCGGCGAGGGCGACGCCTTCCGCACCAACCGCCGCTTCCACCTGCTGTCGGCCGGGCAGCCGGCGACCCGACTGTCGACGGCGTTCGATTCGGTGACGCTCTACGGCTTCGACCCCGGCGAGCGGCCCGACATCTACGGCAAGGTGGGCAATTCAGGCGTCTCGATCGCGACGCTCGACGACATGGAGGTGCTCTACGACGGGTTCGACCTCACCGACCCCGCCACCTCGGTGTCGATGACGATCAACGGGCCCGCACCCGCCATCCTCGCCATGTTCTTCAACACGGCCATCGACCAGCAGCTGTCGGCGTTCGAGGCCGAGCACGGGCGGTCGCCCGATGACGAGGAGGCCGCCGACATCCGCGCCCGGGTGCTGGCCAACGTGCGAGGCACGGTGCAGGCCGACATCCTCAAGGAGGACCAGGGCCAGAACACCTGCATCTTCTCCACCGAGTTCGCGCTGCGGATGATGGCCGACATCCAGGAGTGGTTCATCGAGCACCGGGTCCGCAACTTCTACTCGGTGTCGATCTCCGGCTATCACATCGCCGAGGCCGGGGCGAACCCGATCAGCCAGCTGGCGTTCACCCTGGCCAACGCCTTCACGTACGTCGAGGCCTACCTGGCCCGGGGCATGCGCGTCGACGAGTTCGCCCCCAACCTCAGCTTCTTCTTCTCCAACGGGATGGATCCCGAGTACGCCGTCATGGGCAGGGTGGCCCGGCGGATCTGGGCGATCGCCGTGCGGGACCTCTACGGCGGCGACGCGCGCAGCCAGAAGCTCAAGTACCACGTCCAGACCTCGGGCCGGTCGTTGCACGCCCAGGAGATGTCGTTCAACGACATCCGCACCACGCTCCAGGGGCTCATCGCCGTCTACGACAACTGCAACAGCCTGCACACGAATGCGTACGACGAGGCGATCACCACCCCCACCGCCGAGTCGGTGCGGCGGGCGATGGCGATCCAGCAGATCATCAACCAGGAGTGGGGGCTGGCGCGGAACCAGAACCCCAACCAGGGCTCCTTCATCATCGAGCAGCTCACCGACCTGGTGGAGGAGGCCGTTCTGGCCGAGTTCGACCGGCTCGCCGAGCGGGGCGGCGTCCTCGGAGCCATGGAGACCGGCTACCAGCGCGGCCGGATCCAGGACGAGTCGATGCTGTACGAGCAGCGCAAGCACGACGGATCGCTGCCCATCGTCGGCGTCAACACCTTCCTGGCGCCCGATGCCACCCCGGGCGAGCCCTCCGGGGGCACGGGCCGGCCCCTCCAGCTGGCGCGGTCGACCGAGGAGGAGAAGCAGCGCCAGCTCGGCCGGCTCGCGGACTTCAAGTCCCGCCACGCCCAGGAGCGCCCGGCGATGCTCGACCGCCTGCGGCGCGCGGCGCTGGCGGGGGACAACCTGTTCGCCGTGCTGATGGATGCCGTGCGCGTCTGCTCGCTCGGTGAGATCAGCGATGCCCTGTTCGAGGTCGGCGGCCGCTACCGCCGCAACGTCTAGCGCAATGCCCGAGGCCGGGTCCGGCTCCCCCCGGGCCCGGTCGGCCCACAGGACCATCCGTCGTCGGCGTGCAGATCGCGCACCAATGCCCCCCTGGGGCTGTGCAGATGTGGGACCATCGGACGGTGACACTCGACTGATCGCCCAGGGGGTGACGCATGGGTGCCAAGTCGCAGGTGATCGACATCGGCCTGGCCCGCACGGCGAAGCGGAAGGCCTCGAAAGAGGCCAAGAAGCTGGCACGTGCGGCAGCCAAGCAGGAGGCCAAGACCCGCAAGCGTGCCGCCAAGGCCGCGGCGAAGGCGGCGGCCGCCGGCAGGAAGGCCGGGGCCGGCAGGGAGTCCTCGACCGGCGGCGACGCAAACGCCCATCCAGCGGGTACGCATAGGGTCATGACCGGCGATGGCTCGAAGCCGACCCCACGCCCCAAGTCGGGCGGCGTGGACGCCTATCCGGCCCAGGAGCTGCGCCACGACCTGCTTCTTGCATGCGTGTCGCGGGCCATCGACGACCGTGAGATCGCCCTGCAGAAGCAGAGCCGGGTGTTCTTCCAGATCTCCGGGGCGGGACACGAGGCGCTGCTGCTGGGGCTCGCCCGGGAGCTGCGGCCCGGCTACGACTGGTTCTTCCCCTACTACCGCGATCTGGCCCTGATGCTCGGCCTCGGGATGAGCCCCGAGCAGGTGTTGCTCCAGGCGGTCGGAGCGGCCGAGGACCCAGCCTCCGGCGGCCGCCAGATGCCGGCGCACTGGGGCTACAAGCCGTTCAACGTCGTCACCCAGTCGAGCCCGACCGGCAGCCAGTGCATCCCGGCGGTGGGCTGCGCCGAGGCCGGGCGCTACATCGTGCGCCGCCCCCAGCTGGACCTCACGGCCCACGGCGACGAGGTCACCTACGTCAGCCTGGGCGAGGGCGCCACGTCGGAGGGCGAGTTCTGGGAGAGCCTCAACACCGCGTGCGTGGAGCACCTGCCCGTGCTGTTCCTGGTGGCCGACAACGGCTATGCCATCTCGGTGCCGGCCTCGGAGCAGTCGCCGGCGCCGATCAACGAGCTCGTGCGGGGCTTCGCAGGGCTGCAGGTTCGGTCGGTCGACGGCACCGACTACTTCGCAGTCCGACGGATGGCGCGCAAGGTGATCAGCCAGATCCGGGCCGGCGTCGGTCCGGCGTTGATCCACGCCCGTGTCACCCGGCCCTATTCGCACTCGGCGGCCGATACCCAGAGCAAGTACCGGGTCCCGCAGGAGATCGAGTGGGAGCTCGCGCACGACCCCATCGACAACTTCGAGCGGGCCCTGATCGAGGGCGGCCGGCTCACCGCCGACCAGGCCCGCGGCGTCCGCGAGGAGGCGCGACGCATCGTGGCCGAGGCGGCCAAGTCGGCGTGTGCGGCGCCGCGGCCGGACGTGAAGACCGTCCTCGACCACGTGGTCGCACTGCCCGAGATCGCCGACCCGGGCGACCCGCCCACCGACGGTGAGCCGGTG
>Ga0081538_10000671_pt1 | contig 37656 bp, 38 predicted proteins | sample TabmetS5T2R1_FD_71022 | JGI IMG/M metagenome (GOLD analysis project Ga0081538, IMG submission 71022) | Tabebuia heterophylla rhizosphere microbial communities from the University of Puerto Rico - S5T2R1 | ecosystem: Host-associated > Plants > Roots > Rhizosphere ...
TCCCGGAGCTCCGGGAGAAGGCGCTGCTCGTCGACGCCGAGAACGGCTCGCTCGGATTTGCGATCCCCGGCGGTGAAGCAGGCCTGAAGGAGGTCGCTTCGATCCTGGAGGCCCTGCTCGACCGCGGCGTCGCGGTGGACGACTACGCCATCCAACGCCCGACGCTCGAGCAGGCCTTCCTATACCTCGTCGGCAGCGACGGGAGCATGCCGCTCGTCACGGAGTCCAGCTGATATGGCCGAGATGGCCCCGGCGACCCCTCAGGCCCAGCGCCGACCGGGCGCCTTCTGGGCGCTCAGCGACACCTGGGAGCTGTGCAAGCGAACGGTCATCCAGATCCGCCAGACACCGGGCGACCTGTTCTCGTTCGTGATCGTGCAGCCGGTTCTGCTGATCGTGCTCTTCCGCTACGTGTTCGGCGGCGCAGTCGAAACCAACGAAGACAGCTACGCAAACTTCCTCATCCCAGGCGTGATCGCTGCCAACGCCGCGCTGATCAGCATGACGGCCGCGGTCGGCGTCGCAACCGACATGACCACCGGGATCGTCGATCGATTCCGTTCGTTGCCGATGTCGCGGACGGCGATCCTCGGCGGCACCGTCCTCGCCAACACCGTCCGCGGCATCGCGGCGATGGTCGCGATGGTGCTGATCGGCCTGCTCGTCGGCTTCCGACCCGACGCCGGCCTCGGCGAATGGCTCGCCGTCATCGGCCTGCTCCTACTCGTGACCTACGCATTCTCGTGGCTGCTAGCCGCACTAGGCTTGGTGGCCGGCAGCGTCGAGGCCGCCTGGCAGATGGGCGCGCTGCTCTGGCCCCTTACCTTTGTCAGCAGCGCCTACGTTCCCCCCGAAAGCATGCCGGGCGGGTTGGAGGCCTTCGCCGCCAACCAGCCCATCTCCGAGGTCATCGACGCCACCCGCGCTCTACTCCTCGACCAGCCCGTCGGTGATCACGCCTGGGTCGCCGCGGTCTGGTGCATCGCGATCGCCGTCGCATCGGCCACGCTCGCCACGATGCTGTTCCAGCGCAAGGTCAGCTGACCCAGCGGAGCTCAGATCGCCCGGCAAGAAGGTCGGGAGCTTCGCCCCTCGCCCTTAGCCAACAGCATCGTGCTTGCGCCGTGACGACGCGCGACCATCGACGACCCCCCGATCGGACGCGACGTCGCGCCACGAGGCTCCAGGATCACGACCGGGATCTTCCGGCCGTTGGCAAGGCGCTGCAAGAAGTCGTATCCGGGATAGACCTCCGACAGCTTCGGCCACAGGTGCTCACGCTCCTCGTCACCCGCGACGCGCGCCCGCACCGCGCGCACATCGGAACCGAGCTGGAGCGTGGTTTCCGGGTGCGCAACGAGGTTGTGGAACCAGGCGGGATGGGTCGGCTGGCCCGCTTTCGAGGCGACCACTGCGACGACGCCGTCGGCCTCGTGATAAATGAGCGGCGAGGTTCGCCGCACACCGGTCTTGGCGCCGACGTGGTCGACCAGGACGATCCGTGCAGCGGGCAGGCCGGGAAGATGGCCACCGATGCGGCCGCCCGTCCGCCGGTACAACGCCACGTGGATCCTCGCCGAGCGGCGGCCGAGATAGATGCCGCGCCTGTTGGCGAGCTGCGAACTCGAGATCGCCAAGCGTCCAAGCAGAGAAACCCGATCTCGCCGTTTCTGGCCATCCAGACCCCGCCTGCCCCGGTTGTCGTTCAGCGGCTCGTCTCCCTGACGGTGGGAGCGAACATCGCCTGGAGCGCCTCCACTCCGTCGCCCAACGAGGACGGGTCGAGGACGAGGGTGCTGTCCTCGAGCACGATCAAGCCCGTCCCTCCGCGGGGCTGACGCCGACGGGTTCGACATCCAGGCGGGGCAGGATCCGCTCCAGCCAGCCGGGGATCCACCAGTTGCGGTCGCCAAGCAGCTGCATGACGGCCGGAACGAGCACCATCCGCACGACAGTCGCGTCGAGGAAGATCGCCGTCGCGAGGCCGATCGCGAAGAGCTTGATGAAGACGTCGGGGGCGGCGAGGAAGGCGAGGAAGACGACGACCATGATCGCCGCGGCGGCCGTGATCACGCGCGCGGACTTGGCCAGCCCGTCGGCTACCGCCCGGCGCGTGTCTCCGTGCTTGAGGTACTCCTCGCGGATGCGCGAGATCAGGAAGACCTCGTAGTCCATCGAGAGGCCGAACAGGATCGCAAACGTCATCACCGGCATGAACGGCGCTACCGGCACCTCGTGGTCAATTCCGATCAGCTCGCTGAGCCCGCCGCCTTTGGCCGCGAGCGTCATCACTCCGTAGGCGGCGCCGACAGAGAGCAGGTTCATGATTGCGGCCTTGAGTGAGATCAGCGGCGAGTGGAAGGCGACGAGGAGCAGCAGGAACGAGAGGCCGACGACGCCGGCGGTAAACAGCGGCAGGCGGTCCTTCATGTACTCGCTCTGATCCTCGAGCGCCGCGGTGACACCGCCGATCTCGGCCGTAATGCCGGAGCCGGCGAGCTGCCGGGGCACGACGTCGTCGCGCAAGCGGGTCACAAGGTCCTCCGTCTCGGGGTCCTGTGGGGAGGTGGCGGGGGTAACGGTGACGATCGCCGCCGTGCCATCCCTGCTGATCTGGGGATCGGGAACGAACGCGACGCGGTCCTCGCCGCGAAGCCGCGTCGCCAGGGCGTCGAGCTCGCCGCGGGCGGAGGGATCGGGCAGCTCGGCGGCGATCACGAGTGGGCCGTTGGCGCCGGGCCCGAAGCCCTTCGTGGTCAGGTCGTAGGCCTGGCGGGTCATCGTGTCGGGCGGGTCGTTGCCGGCGTCCGGGAAGCCGAGCCGCATGCCGAGCGCCGGGGCCGCCAGCGCGAGCAAGAGCGCCGTCGCGGCGATCGCGGCGGTCCAGGGCCGGCGCTGGACTGTGTGGCTCCAGCGGGCGGCGGGCGACTCGCCGTTGCCTTCCGCCTTCAGTGCCCGGCCGAGGAACGGGATCCGCAGCCGGTCGACGTTCGGGCCCAGGTACGAGAGCAGCGCCGGCAGCAACGTGACCGCGGCGAGCATCACGACCAGGACGGCCAGCGAAGCCGAGATCGCCACGGCGTACATGTACGGCAGGCCGGTCAGGAACAGACCGAGCACGGCGATCACCACCGTGCCGCCCGCGATGATCACGCTGCGCCCGGCGGTCGTCACGGCCTCGACCACGGCGTCGTGACGGTCCTTGCCGGCGTGCATCGCCGCCCGGAACCGGGTCAGCACGAGCAGCGCGTAGTCGATGCCGACGCCGATGCCGATCAGCCCCGACACCGCCGTGGTCCAGTCGGGCACGTCGATGACGTTGGCCAGCAGCACGATCAGGCCACCCGAGGTGACGCCAAGGCCGACGAGCGCGATCACCAACGGCAGGCCGGCGGCGACCACCGAGCCAAATGCGATCAGCAGCACGATCGCGGCGCCGAGGAACCCAATCCCCTCCGGGCTCGGCGCCTCCTGAGCGCGGTAGATCGGATCTCCGCCGAGCTCGATCTGAAGCCGGCCACCGCTGTTCGCCTCGGCCGCGGCGATCAGCTGCTCGCCCTGCTCCTTCTCGACCTCCCAGCCCGGAACCGTCAGGGGCAGCGTGGTCGAACCGATCGTGCCGTCCCGCGAGACCCGGATCGGCGTGTGCTCGGCGACGTGGTCGACTCGCTCGGCGTCGGCGAGGAACGCGTCGACGCGCTCCCGCGCGCCGGGAGCTCGCGCGCCGGCCGCATCCTTCCAGACCACGTAGATCTCCTGACCGGAGTAGCCGCCGAAGCGCTCTTCGGTCAGCTCGCTCGCCGCCTTCGACTCCGATCCCGGCGTGTCGTTATCGGACTTGTACTTCCCCGCCAGCGCCGAACCAGCCCCGATTATCACCACCGTAGCGGCGATCCACGCCAGCACCATCCGGCCGCGCCGGCGGTAGGCGATATCGGCGAGCGTGGCCAGACGACGCGTCATTACAAAACCCTTCTCTTCTGTGCCGCGAACATGCGGTTCCCGGCGTTCCTCTCAGGCTGCTCCGGCGAGGTCGCCTCCGGGGATCGCGCCGAGCTGTCGCATCTGGGAGAGGACGTCGACGACGCCCCAGGTCTCGGCGATGCGGCCGTCCGCGAAGCGGGCGATGATGATCTCGTTGTAGGTGACGGATTTGCCGGTTGGTGGGAGGCCCATGTATTCGCCCTGGTGGGTTCCGGTGACCGTGTTGCGGCTGACGACCTTGTCCTCTTCCTCGACGAGATCCTCGATGGTGATGTGAAGGTCGGGGTATGCCCGCAGCAGCCGCGCGAACACCTCCTTCACTAGTTCCGCCCCGGTCGCTTCAATCGGCAGTGGCGTGCGGATCAGCGCGTCGGGCTCGACGAGCTCGTCGATCGTCCTGGAGATGAGCGCCTCATCGCCGGTGTTGGCGGCGTCAATGAAGCGTCTGACCGCCGCTTTGTGGCTTGTTTGCTGGGCTGTTGACATTGTGGCTTCTCCTTGGGTCGATGTGAACGTTGGGATCGCCTCAAAATCGAACCTGCCGGTCGATCGCATGGGCCGAACCGCGGGAGTTCATCTCGCCGACCTCACAAGCAATGTGAAGTCGCCGACTGGCCCGAGGTGCGTCAGCTTGTCGGGGTTGACGATCGCGCTGATGCTCGTGATCTGACCGCCGGCGATCTGTAGCGCCACGACCGCGATCAGCCGCTGCTGTGCGTCGCGATAGAGCGCTCCGGGGCCGCCGTTGACCTCCACGGGTCGCAACGACATCTCCGGAAGGCGCGCGCCCAGGCGGGCCCAGTCGATCAGCGTGCGCGCGACGCGGCTGCGGCCGCGCAGCGTGCGCGCCAAGGCGGGGACCTTGCCGCCGCCGTCGCCGGTCAGCTCGACGTCGTGGGCGAGCAGCGCCTCGAGCCCCGACAGGTCTCCTTGCTCGGCGGCCTGAAAGAACCGTCGCGTCAGCTCGTCGCGCTGCTCGCGCGTCGTTTGGAAGCGGGGCCGGCGCTGCTCGACGTGGCGTCGCGCCCTGGTCGCGAGCTGGCGCACGTTGTCCTCGCGCTTGCCGACGATCGCTGCGATCTCGGGATACCCGTAGTCGAACACGTCGTGCAGCAGCAGCACCGCGCGCTGCTCGGGCGAGAGCCTCTCGAACAGCACCAGCATCGCCAGCGACAGCGAGTCGGCCATCTCCGCGTGCCGGGCAGGGTCATCGTGGCCGTCGGTGATGATCGGCTCCGGCAGCCACTCGCCGACGTATTCCTCGCGACGGGCGCGCGCGGAGCGCAGCTCGTTGATCGCCAGCCGGGTGGACACGGTCGCCACAAAGGCGTGCGGCGATGCGATCTGCTCGCCGGCATCAAGTGCCTGATGCACGCGCAGCAGCGCCTCCTGTACGACGTCCTCGGCCTCGGACACGCTGCCCAGCATCCGGTACGCGATCGCGAACGCGACCGGCCGCAGCTCGTCGAGCAATCGCTCGCGATCGGTCATGCCGCCGCGAACCCCTGCCGCCAGCTCGGGTGCGCCGGGCGCCACCCGAGCTCGCGCTTGGCCTTGGCATTGGAGGCACCGCGAAGCTCGGTCATCATCTGCACGCCGCACTCGCCGGCGAACAGCCGTCCGATCAACCGCGGCACTCGCCTCGGCTGCTTGGCGTCCAGCGCCTGTGCCAGCGCCGGCAGCCATTCGGCGACGCGGGCCGGATCATCGTCGACGACGTTGTAGACGCCGCGACTGCCGTGCTCGACGGCCGCCACCGCCGCCTCCGCCGCGTCGGCGACGTGGACAAACGACCACACGCCGCCGCCATCGCCGACTACCGGGAACTTGCGTTTGCGGATCAGCTCGAACTCGTTTCCGCCCGGCGCCATCGACGTGCCCGGCCCGTAGAGCGCGCCGTAGCGCAGCACGATTCCCTCCGTCCAGTCGGCGCCCAGCACAGCGCTCTCGAGATGGCGGAGCGCGGCTACGATCGTGCGCATCTCGCGCACGGGCGTGGGGTCGAGCGGGTGCTCCTCGCTCTTCGCCCCGCCGGTTCGTCCGTAACAGAACGCGCCATTGCTCTGCGCCACAAACCGCCGCACCCCGACCGCCTGCGCCGCCGAGAGAAGGTGATCGGTGCCCTCGGTCCGTAGTCGGTTGGTCGGCGCGAAATCGCGCTCCATGTGACGCGGGTCGACGGCACCGATCGCGGTGAGCTGATGGACGATCACGTCCGGCTTGGCTCGCGCCACGGCCTCCGCGACCTCGTCGGGATCTAGCGCGTCTGCGACCACCGGCACGGCGCCCAGCTCACTGAGCATCGCCTGCTTTGACTGGCTGCGCGTCATGCCATGAACCGCATGACCCGCGGCAACCAAACGCGGCACCAGCTGCGTACCGATCGCTCCCGTAGCGCCTGCCACAAACACCCTCATAACTGGCTCCTTGACCGAGGGACCATCTACACGACAAGACAAGACAGAAGCTCCGGCTGTGACAGCGCGCCCGCGCCGTCTTTCGAAAACCCGACGCGCGGCAGCAGCGCCGGAACAGATGAACGCGTCCCTGGCGGTGAGACCCACGCGACCCCGGCGGCGGCGTGCCAGAGCGCCGGCGGCGAGCCGGCCTCCTTCGCCGTCCAGCACCGCGCGCGTCCAGAACGGCGGCGCTGGGCTTGTAGTGAGCTCACCCTCCGCCGAGAGTTGGGCAATCACGCGGCAGCAGGAGTGATGCGGGGCAGGGGCGAAGAGGACACGGCCTCACCCAAAGAGCGTCTAACGTGGCCCACGGTCAACGACTGGGGGAGGATCGATGCCCGAACGCGACGGATACATCCCTGGGGTCCCCTGCGCTCTGGATGCGACCCACCCCGACCCAGAGGCCGCGGTCGCCTTCTACAGCGGCCTGTTCGGCTGGGAGTGCGAGGACGTGATGCCGCCGGAAGCGGAGGCCAAGTACTTCGTTGCCCGGCTTCGCGGCCGGGACGTGGCAGCGGTCGGGTCGATCGAAGTCGCGCCGCAGACGGCGACGTGGAACACCTACTTTTGGGTCGACAACGCCGACGAGGCGGCGTCCAAGGTTCGCGACGCCGGTGGAAGCGTCCTGATGGAGCCCTTTGACATCAAGCCGGACGCCGGCCGGAAGGCGATCTGCACCGATCGGGAGGGAGCGACGTTCTCCGTCTGGCAGGCGAAGTCAAACAGGGGCGCACAACTCGTCAACGAGCCGGGCAGCTTGGTCTTCAACGGCCTCAACACCCGCGACATGGAAGGTGCGAAGTCGTTCTACGGCCGGGTGTTGGGCTGGCGGACGCTGACCCTGGACAGCGGCGCCGAGATGTGGGCTCTGCCCGGCTACGGCGACTACCTCGAGCGCGACAACCCCGACCTCCGCGAGCAATTGGCGGAGATGGGCGGACCGGGTTACGAGGATGTCGTCGCCAGCATCGACCCGATCACGCACGACCAGCCCGACGCACCGCCGCATTGGAGTGTCACCTTCGCGGTCGACGACCCCAACGCCACCGCGGCGAAGGCCACCGAGCTCGGCGGCACGGTGATCGCCCCGCCCCTCGCGACTCCTTGGTCCAGGCCCGGCTATTACCGGGTGCACCTGACGATCATCAAGGACCCCCAGGGCGCGACATTCGGTGCGAGCAAGTTCGTGCCGGAGAACAAGGCCCTCGGCAGCTAGCCGGACGCGACCGTCGAGGCCGGCTGTCGTTTCGCGCGTCGAGCAGCGTTCCGCCCCGGCTCCCTCTCAACGCGTTAGCGACGTGCTGACTGGGATCATCGGCTGACCACGGGCATGGACGGTCGGGCAGCGGCGTTCCCTTGGATCAGGAGTTCGCCTCGATCTACACGATCAGGCATGGCCTTGTGGTTGAGGCGCACCTCTTCGCCGGCTGGGCGAGAGCTAGGGACGCGGGCCCGGCTGCCACCCTCCTAGAGCCCGCGTCCGGTCAGTGCAGCCTCTGCAGCCCTGCGCCGGTCAGCATGTATGCCGGGTCGATTTGGGCGGTATCGGCCCGCACGAGCTCGATGACCGCGCCGCCGGCGATCTCGGGGGTGACCGGCGCGCCGAATTGCTCGAGGTACTCCTCGACGGGCTGGCCGGCGCGGGCCGCGTACGCCTCGACCGCCGGCCGGCCGAGGTCGGTTAGCGGCGTGATCCGAGGCAGCAGCGCGGTGAAAGTGATGTCGAGACCGTTCCGCTCGGCCTCGTCCTGGGCGTACGCCGTGATGAAGCGCTGAGTGGCCTTGGCACCGGCGTAGCCCCCGCTGAGCGGTGAGCCGTTGACCGCCGCACCACTGCTGAACACGATCACCCTGCTGCCCGGCGACAGCGGCTTCAGCAGGGCCTCGCGTAGCCAGTGGAATGCGATCCGGACGTCGGTCTGCCAGTTGACGGAGAACGTCTCCCAGGTCTGCTCCTGCAGTGGGCGCATGTGCGGGCTGGCGCCCGCCACGAGAACGACGACCTGCGGCTCGTAGCGTTCGAGGAGCCTGGCCGCCACCGCGGCGTCGCCGGCATCGGCGATCTCGGCCTGGACTGTGCCGGAGCCGCCGACCGGCTCGGGGAACTCCGCCGCGCTGCGCGACACGGCGACCACCGGCGCCCCGGCCTCGGTGAGGCCCGTGGCGACCCCGTGGCCGAGCCCGCGGCTGGCACCGACGACGATCGTGGTTGTGTTGGACAGGTCGCTCATGGTCTGCTCCGGTTCTGGGTTTGTCGGGGGTCAGGCGTTGTGTCTTTGATCGCCACCGAGCGTCTCGGGCAGGTCGAAGCTCGCGAACGCAGCGGGCTCTCGGAATGCCGTGATCTCCTCGATCCGATCCCCCTCGAGCATCAGCACGCACAGCTCGCCGAGGCGGAACGTTCCGTCGTCGGCGTCGAAGCGGTAGTGGGCGAATGCGAGTTGGCCGTTTGCGCGCGTCGGCACGACCCGCCACCGCACCCTCCCGCTCATCGGGCGCGCCGCGAGGAAGGCGCCGACCGCCTCCCGCCCCCGATACCACTCAGGCTGCGGCGGCATCGCAAGCGCCGCGTCCTCGGCCAGCAGGGTGACGAGGGCGTCGACGTCGGCGCTCTCCCACGCGTTGATGTAGCCGTCGACGAGCCCGCGCAGGCGCTCGTCGTCGAGCGAGCTCAGCGTCGCCTGCTGACTCTGTTCGGGCAGGCGCTCGTCGACTGTCCGGTGGGCGCGCTGGAGGGCGCTGTCGATCGCCGGCGGTCTCGCGTCGAGGATCTCGGCGGTCTCTCGGGCCGAGAACCCCAGGACGTCGCGGAGGATCAGTACCGCCCGCTGGCGCGCAGGCAGGTGCTGGAGCGCGGCGACAAACGCCAGCTCGACCGTCTCGCGCTCTTCGTAGCGCAACTGCTCGTCTTGGTAGGGCTCGATCCACGCGGACTCGGCGAGCGGCTCGCGCTGCGCGTCGTGGGGGTCGGCCGGCGGCCCGTAATCGATCGGGAGCACCCGCTTCGGCCGGCGCCGGATCACCTTCAGGCACGCGTTCGTCGTCACCGTGTAGAGCCACGATCGGAGTGAGCTCCGGCCTTGGAAGCTCGCGAGGCCCCGCCACGCATCCAGCATCGCGTCCTGAAGCGCATCCTCGGCGTCGTGAGCGGAGCCCAGCATGCGATAGCAGTGGGCTTGCAGCTCGCGCCGATACGGGTCGACGACGCGGGCAAACGCTTGCTCGTCGCCTCGTTTGGCCGCTGCGAGCAGCGCGGCCTCGTTCATCGCGGCTCCTTCGGCTGCCAGAGCGCGATCTCGCCGACGCCGGCGGCCCGGATGACGCTGCGCCAGCCGGCCGGGCCCTCGCGCGGTTCGAGCGCCAGCGAGGCTCCGAGCAGCCGCGCATCGTCGGTGACACGGGCGATCCGATCGACCTCGACGTAGGGCAGCCAGATCGGCGCCGACGTTCCGCACTCGACGATCCCGCCGCCGACCTCGCCGCCGAGGTCGAGGAGGAGGTAGTTGCCCGCCCGGGTCTGGACACGCTCGGGCTCCCAGCCGAGCAGCTCGGCGCCGAACGAGCACGCAGCATCGGGATCGCCGGTGTGCAGCTCGAGGTGGACGAGCGGGGCGCTCATGAGGCGCCCCGATCATCCACCACGCGAGCCAGGCGAGCGATGACCTCTCGCATGCTCATCGCCTCAGCTCGCGGCCTCGAACGCGGGCGTCGCCGCGACCGGCTGCTCCGCGGCCGCCGTGCGCCGGCCCGGCAGCCCCAGGCCGGCGGCGGCGCCGGCGAGCGAGAGCGCCGCGGTCACGCCGATCGCCGGGCCGAACCCGTCGACGAACGCCGCCGGGGACGCGTAGCTGCCGGCTGCGGCGAACACCGCGACCACAACCGCGACCCCGAACACGCCGCCGAGCTCGCGCATCATGCTATTCGCACCGGCGGCCTTGCCGACCGCCTCCATGGCGGCCGAGCCGACGGCCGAGTTCTGCGCGGCGGGGATCGCCAGCGAGACTCCGATCCCGGCGACGATGAACGGCGCCAACATCGCGGAGTAGGCCATTCCGGCCTGGGCGATCACCGCCAGCCAGGCCATACCCACGGCCTGCAGGACCAGCCCGCCGACCATCAGCGGACGCTCGCCGATCCGGTCGGCGAGCGCGCCGGCGACGGGCGCGACGGTAATGAAGGTCGCCGTCCACGGCAGCAGCCGCAGTCCGGTGTCCAGCGGCCCGTAGCCGAGCCCGACCTGGAGGAGCTGTGCATAGAAGAACACGGCTCCGAACAGCGACGCGAACGTAAAGAAGATCGCGGCGTTGCCCGCCGAGAAGCTACGCGACCGGAACAACCGGATCGGCAGCATCGGCTCGGGCGCCCGCTTCTCCCAAGCGACGAACGCGCCCAGCAGCGCCACGCCGGCCACCATCGAGGCGATCAGCTCCGCGCTCGTCCAGCCGACGTCGTTCCCGCGCATCAGTCCCCAGACGATGCTGAGCACGCCGGCGGTGATCAACCCAAGCCCGCGGAGGTCGAGGCCGGTGTCCGGCCCATAGCTCTCGCGCATCTTGGTCAGCACCAGCGGAATCGCCGCGAGCCCGATCGGCACGTTGACCCAGAAGATCCACTGCCAATCGATCCCCTCGACCACCGCGCCGCCCACGAGCGGGCCGCTGGCGACCGCCAGTCCGGTGATCGCGCTGAAGGCGCCGATCGCCGCGCCGCGCTTCTCCGGCGGGAATGCAGCGGTCAGCAGCGCGAGCGCTAGGGGCATGATCAGGGCGGCGCCGGCGCCCTGGACGGCACGCGCGCCGATCAGCCAACCGACGTCGGGCGCCAGCGCGCTCACCGCCGAGGCCGCCGAGAACAGGCCGAGGCCCGCCGCGAACATCCTGCGCCGCCCGAAACGATCCCCAAGAGCCGCCGCCGTGATCAGGAGCACGGCGAAGCTCAGGTTGTAGGAGTTGACCGTCCACTCCAGCTGCTCGACCGTCGCGTCCAGATCGAGCCGGATGCGGCTCAGGGCGGTCGAGACGACCAGGGTGTCGAGTGCAGCCATCAGCGAGCCGATCCCGGTCAAGATCAGGACCCACCCGGTAGCTGCCTTGCCTTGCGAGTTCATCTGCGTCCTCCTTTGGATCATCTGTCTGAAGAGAGCCGGAGAGGGCGCGAAATCCATCGCTGAGCATGTGCAGCCCGGTTCGATGGCGCTTGAAGGGCCGCCTTCGCATCCAGGCCGCTACACCGCAGACAGCGGCGACGAGAGCGCTACGTGCGGCTCTCCGGCGGCGAGAAGCGCGTCGGTCCGGCCCCCGGCGACGCTCGCCAGCACGGCGAGCCCGAGCCCCCGCCCGTCATGAAAGAGACCGTGACGATGCCCGAGGCAAGTCCCGCCTCGCGCGCGTCGACCTCGCCCATCGCCGCGAGGAGCACCGAGTTGCGCGCCATCCCGGCGCCGACCCGGCCAGGTCTTCCGCCTCAACCATCACATCCCGGCGGCCTGACTGGAAGCTCCGGCCGGCCACGAGCGACGCCTCCTTCCCCACGGAAGCGGGCCTGCCGGCAGGCGCCGCGCTCGCTCCCGAGGTGGACGCCTCCGAGCGTGCCGATCGACCGCGCGCAGACTCCTGCCCCGCCCTGGTAACGCAGGCGTCACAGGAGGCAGGTCCGGCGCACTTGGTGCTCGTCCATCTCGGGGGATCGACCCCCGGCGGCCGCGGCCATGCCCGAAAACCCCTGGACCGGCGCGCGGCGAACCCTCGGCGCCATTACCAACCGGGTAATCGACCCGCTTCCCTTTGTGTGGGACGGTCCACGCAGTCCATGCCCGAACCCCGGAGACCACCGATGACCGTCCCGATTGACGAGTCCACTGCCGACGACCCGATCGAAGCTGGGCTACGTCCGTTAGAGCGCTTCTGGCGCAATCGGCTTTTCGCGCGGATCCGGCACCAGCTGACCTGGATGCGGCGCGCTTCGCCGCTTCTCACGCGCGCCCACGGCATCGCGATTCGCCTCAGCGGGGGGCGGATCCGGCGCTCGTTCATGTTCACGGGAGGGATGCCGATCCTCGTCCTGACCACCGTCGGGCGCAAGTCGGGCCAGAGCCGCTCGACGCCCGTCGGCTATCTCAGGCACGGCCACGGCTACGCGGTGCTGGCGTCCAATGCCGGCAGCGACCGCTCCCCCGCTTGGTGGCTCAACCTGCAGACCCAGCCCCGCGCGGAGGTCCTCGCCGACCGCACCCGTTTGGCGGTGACCGCTCGCCGCGCCGACGCGGCGGAGGAAGCGAGCCTATGGCGGGAGTTCGCCGACCGCAATCCGGGCTTCGACGAGTACCGCAAGTTGACCGAACGGCCAATTCCCGTGGTTGTGCTCGAGCCGCGCGGCGAGGTCTGAGCCGTGTCGGTGCTGCTCGCCGTCGAACCTGCTGTCTTGAGGGCCGAAGGGCGCGGTCACCGGCGCCAGCCAGGGCGCGCTCGACGCAACCCAACCGCTATTCCTGTTCGTCGTCGCCTTCGGGCTCTCGACCGACTACGGCGTCTTCCTCCTGTCGCGCATCAAGGAGGCCCACGACGCCGGCGCCACCGACACCGACGCGGTCGTCACCGGCCTCGAGCGCGTCGGACGCATCACCACCGCCGCCGCCGTCCTGTTCGCTGTCGCGATCGGCGCCTTCGTCACCTCCGAGATGATCTTCATCAAACAGCTCGGCCTCGGCACCGCACTCGCCGTGCTGATCGACGCCACCATCATCCGAGCCCTGCTCGTCCCCTCGCTGATGGAAATGCTCGGTAGGTGGAACTCGTGGGCGCCCAAACCGCTACGGCGACTCCACGCCAGGCTCGAGGTCAGCGAAGCATGACCGGACCGGACGGCCTGAAACGACCTGCGCGGGGCTACGGCATCAGCGGATCCTGCACTCGTTCACGGTCTACGCGATTGACATGGGAACACCACCAAAGGCGAATGGAGGCGAGATGAGACGAGTGGTTGCAGCGGAGTATGTGACCGTCGACGGCGTGATGACAGATCCCGGGGGCGTGGGCGAGCTCGAGCGCGGGGGGTGGTCAAACCGGTATTTCAACGACGAGCTCGCGAAGTACCAATCCGACAAGCTCTTCGCGAGCGACGCGCTGCTTCTCGGGCGCGTCACATTCGAAGGCTTCGCCGCCGCCTGGCCGTCACAGGAGGAAGCCGAGGGCGCGTTCGGGGTTCGGATGAACACCCTTCCGAAGTTTGTCGCCTCGAGAAGCCTGAAGGAACCGCTTGCTTGGAACGGGACGCTGCTGAATGGTGATGTCGCGGAAGAGGTCGCGAAGTTGAAGGAGCAGCCGGGCCAGGACCTCCTGATCTACGGCAGCGGCCAGCTCGTCAACACACTCCACTCCCACGGACTAATCGACGAGTACCGTCTCATGGTCTTTCCGGTCACCCTTGGGATCGGAGAGCACCTCTTCAGGGAGGGGACCGACAAGCGCGAGTTGACGCTGAGCGACGCCCAGATGACCAGCACCGGCGTCGCGCTGCTCACCTATCAACCAGCACGCGAGCTCCCGCAAGGAGCCTGACGAGGGGTGGAGCGTAAGACGGAAGCCTCCGGCATCGGTGCGGTCTCAGGCACACGAGTCGTTTTGCGAGGGACGCCGTCGTGACGGAGCGAAGGCTCCGAGCAGGGGTGTCGTGGCGCGGGGCAGGACGAGCGCTGTCCCGCGACGGCGGCAGTCTCCCGGCCTAAGCGCCAGCAGACTGACCGTGCGTCGTGGGAGACCCGCTGGGTCGGCGAACTGTTGCCTTCCCGTGCCGGTTGTGTTGCGCGCGCGTGTTGAGCCGTAAAACGGGCCCGGGGAAGGTGGGGGGCCATGTTGCGCAGCTCGATCAGGGTCCATCTCGGGCAGGCCGGTCAGGCGTCGCTGTTGATGTTGGCGGTGTGCACACTGCTGCTCGGGTTGGCGGTTGCGTTGTTCGCGTTTGGGCAGGCGCTGGGCTCGAAGGGGGGCCATCAGCGAGCGGCGGATCTGGCCGCGGTGTCTGGGGCGCAGGTGATGCGCGAGCTGTATCCGCGGCTGTTCGAGCCGCCGGTGTTGGCGAACGGGCTGCCGAATCCGCGCCATCTGCCGCTGCCGGTGTATATGGCCTTGGTGCGGGGGGCAGCGGTACGCGGCGCGCGGCGGAACGGGGTGGAGGTGAGCGGCGCGGATGTGAGCTTCCCCGGCGGCGGGTTCGCGCCCACGCGGGTGGCGGTGTCGGTCCGCGGCATGGTCCGGGTGCGGACGCGGCTGGGCGACGGGCGCCGCGGCATGCGCGCCGGGGAGGAGGTGCCGGTCCGGGCGCGGGCGGCGGCCGAGATCACTCCGGACCTGGGCGCGGCGCTCGGGATGCCGGCATTCGGCTCGGGCGGAGGCTATGACGGCCCGCTGGCCTACCGCATGGGCAAGCCGATGCGACCCGACGTGGCGGCTGCCTTCGATCGGATGGCCGCGGCCGCGCGCCGCGAGGCCGGGCTCGTGCTCTCCATCAACAGCGCCTTCCGATCCGACGCCGAGCAGGCGAGGCTGTTCGCCGCCAACCCGAATCCGAAGTGGGTCGCGCCACCCGGCACGAGCCTGCACCGCTACGCCACCGAGCTCGATCTTGGCCCGCCGGCCGCCTATCCGTGGCTGCAGGAGAACCACCGCCGCTTCGGCTTCGTGTGGCGCTACAAATGGGAACCTTGGCACTACGGCTTCGGCGCCAACCCGCGCGACCGGCAGCACCCGGCCCGTTACGACCAGGGGTCGTGGGAGCCGCCCGGTGGCGATCACGGGCGAGCTCATCACGGATTGCCGAGCTTCGTGCCGCCGCGCTTCCACGACGCGATCGCCAGGGCGGCCTTGCGCTGGAACGTGCCTATGAACCTGCTCGCGGCCCAGCTCTACGCCGAATCCGGCTTCAACCCGTTCGCTCGCAGCCCGGCGGGCGCCGAGGGGATCGCGCAGTTCATGCCCGGCACGGCCGATGCGTATGGGCTCGACAACCCATTCGACGCGGTGGCGGCCATCGACGCCCAGGCGCACCTGATGAGCGACCTCCTCAGGCAGTTCGGCGGCAAGGTCGCACTCGCGCTCGCCGGCTACAACGCCGGGGCGGGCGCGGTCCAGCAGTACGGCGGCATTCCCCCCTACGCGGAGACGCAGGCCTACGTCGCGAAGATCCTTGGGCTCCTGGGCGGCGCCGGAGACCTGTCGATCGCCAGCGTATTCGAGGTGCGGCTTGTCGAATGACCGCAACCGGGCTTCGATCCCGCGACCCGAATCGACGCCATTTCGCATGTGTTGGCGCCAAAATGGCGCTAGCCTCCACGAGAATGCCCAGCATCCAGATCAAGGGCGTCCCGCCCGAAGTGCACAGGGTTCTCCGCCGGCGAGCGGCCGACGCCGGAAAATCGCTCCAGGAGTACCTGCTCGCCCTCCTCGATGAGCACGCGCGCAGGCCGACGCTGGAAGAGGTGCTGCGGCGGGCGGGCGAGCGAGCCGGGGGCAGCGTGTCGCTGGCAGACGCCGCCAAGGGGCTGCGCGCCGAGCGCAGGTCGCGGTGATCGTCGTCGACGCTTCAGTGCTGGCGTCCGCCCTCGGCGACGACGGGCCGGACGGCGACCGCGCGCGCCACCGCCTCGCCGGCGAGCGGCTGTTCGCGCCTGAGTTGATCGACCTCGAGGTCGTTTCCGTTTGGCGCCGGGCGGCGCGGTCCGGGGGACTGGACGACCGCCGAGCCGGGCTCGCCCTCGCTGACCTCGCGTCGATGCCGCTCGCGCGAGCATCGCATCGCGCGCTGCTGGCTCGGATCTGGGAGCTGCGAACCAACCTGACGCCCTATGACGCCGCCTATGTGGCGCTGGCCGAGCTGCTCGACTCCGTCCTCGTGACTGCCGATCGTGCGTTCGCCAGGGCTTCGGGAATCGAGTGTGAGGTCGAGGTTCTTCACTGAGACAATGCCGCCCCGCATGAGCACTGCACCGAAGCGGGTGGCGAAGGATCTCTGGCGCTGGACTGCGCGCCATCCCGAATGGCACCCGGGTGATTTCGGCGCCGAGGTCGCGTCCTTCGCGGTCCGGGCCGGCGAGGACACGCTCTTGATCGACCCGCTCCTGCCGCCCGAGCCGCGGCCGGTGCTCGGCCTGATCGAGGAGATCCTCGGCGCGCGGCTGGCGATCCTGATCACGATCCCGTACCACGTCCGAAGCTCCGAGGAGGTTCGCCGCCGTTTTCGCGGCGACACGAAGGTCACGATCCACGGGCATCCCGCGGCCGCGAAGCGGCTCAGCTCGACCACCGGGTTCGAGCCGATCGATCCCGGCACCCCGCTTCCCGCCGGGGTGAGCGCCCACGTGATCGGCAAGCCCCGGCGCCACGAGACGCCCCTGCTCGTGCCGTCCCAGCGCGCGCTCGTGTTCGGCGACGCGGTCGCCGAGACCGATGGGCGCCTGCGCGTATGGGCCATGGAGCGCGTCGACGACAGGGTCGAGCGCTTCTATCGCGAGCGCTTCAACCCGACCCTGAAGCCGCTGCTCGACCTCGACTTCGAGCGCGTGCTCGTGACCCACGGGCAGCCGGTGATGAAAGACGGGAAGCGGGCGCTGCGCTCGGCTCTGCGCTCGAAGCCCTGGTACCACCGCGGCTGACGTAACGGCGCGGGGCCCGGCGGTAGGCTGCCGCCATGACCACCACCGTGAACGGAATCGACGAGCTCAAGGCGCTCGTCGGCCAGACCATCGGCCCGAGCGACTGGCGCGAAGTCACCCAGGCGGACATCGACAAGTTCGCCGATGTGTCGGGTGACCACCAGTGGATCCACGTCGACGTCGAGCGCGCCAAGACGGAGAGTCCATTCGGTGTGACGATCGCGCACGGCAACATGACCCTGTCGATGGCCGACGGATTCCGGGACCAGCTGTTCCGCTCGGAGGGCTTCAAGATGGGCATCAATTACGGCTGGAACAAGGTGCGCTACCCGGCGCCGGTCCCGAGCGGCAGCCGCATCCGCGCGAGCATCGAGACGTTGTCCGTCGACGAGGTCGGCGGCGGTTGGTACCAGCTGGTGCAGAAGTGGACCGTCGAGGTGGACGGCGGTGAGAAGCCAGTCTGCGTTGCCGAGTCGGTCGTGCGGCTGCTCGAGTAGCGGCGCGGCCGCCGCGCCCGCGGGGCCCGTGATCGGCGCGGCGTGATCGGCGCGGCGGCCGCGCCCGCGCTGCCCATCATCCGCGCGGCCTATCCTCGAAAGCGGGAATGGCGACGAGTGTCAGGAGTCGCGAGGAGCGCCTAACGGAGCAGCGCCGCGCGCTGCCGGATGCCCCTGGCGTCTACATCCTCCGCGACGCGAAGGCGAAGGTCCTCTACGTCGGGAAGGCGCGCTCGATCCGCAAGCGCGTGGCGGGCCACTTCTCCAAGCCGGGCGCTCGCGCCGCCGCCGACATGGTGTCCCAGATCGCCGACATCGAGTTCATCGCGACCGAGACGGAGGCCGAGGCGCTGCTCGCCGAGCAGGAGTTCATCAAGCGCTACCGCCCGCTCTTCAATGTCCGCCTGCGCGACGACAAGTCCTATCCCTACATCGCGATCAGCCTCGACGAGGAGTTCCCGCGCATCTACTTCACGCGCGAGCGCCATCGCAAGGGCCGCGCCTACTTCGGACCGTTCTCGAACGCCAAGCGCGTCCGCGAGACGCTCGACCTGCTCGGCAAGGTCTTCCAGTACCGCACCTGCGACGGCCCGCAGCCGGGTCGCGCCAGCGGGAGCCCCTGCCTCGACTACTTCATCAAGCGCTGCCAGGCGCCCTGCGTCGGCTACATCTCGAAGGAGGAGTACAGGGAGAACGTCGAGACCATCATCGGCTTCCTCTCGGGCCGCTACCGCCAGATCGAGAGGGCGCTCGACCAGGGCATGAAGAAGGCGGCCGCGCAGCAGGAGTTCGAGCAGGCGGCGATGTACCGCAACAAGCTCAAGGCGGTGCGCTCGCTGCTGGAGCGGCAGCGCATTTCGAACGAGGCGGTGGGCACGCTCGACGCGATCGCGGTGGCCGCCGAGGGGACCGACGCCAACGCGCAGGTGTTTCAGGTGAGGGACGGCGTGCTGGCGGATCGCCAGAGCTTCTACCTGGAGAACGCGGCGCAGCGCGACGAGGCCGAGGTGGCCGAGGAGTTCGTCCTCCAGTACTACGCGAGTGCGCTCGCAGTGCCGCCTCAGGTGGTGGTTCAGCGAACGGTCGACCACACCGCGACGCTCGCGGAGGCGCTCGCCGAACGCCGCGAGGCCCCGGTCGAGGTCCGCCACGCCGAGCGCGGCGACAAGCGGCGCATCCTCGAGCTGGCCGAGCGCAACGCGCGGCTCGCGCTCGACCAGGACCGGCTGCGCTCGGAGCGCCGGCGCTCGCAGCGGATCGAGGCGCTCGACGGTCTCCAACGGGCCCTCGGGATGGAGGCGATCCCGATGCGGATCGAGTGCTTCGACATCTCGAATCTCATGGGCGCCCACACGGTCGCGTCGATGGTCGCGTTCGAGGGCGGCGCCCCCAAGAAGGCCGACTACAGGCGCTTCGGCATCCGAGGCTCCGTGCAAGATGACTTCGCAGCCATGGCCGAAGTCCTCTCACGCCGTATGGCCCAGTACGTGGCACAGCGTGAGCGCAGCCCGCACGACAAGGACTTCGACGAGAGCTTCGCCTCCATCCCGGCGCTGATCGTGATCGACGGCGGCAAGGGCCAGCTGTCGGCCGGCCTGAGCGAGCTCGGCCCGTTCCGGGACCTCGGGGTGACGGTGGTGAGCCTGGCGAAGCGGATCGAGGAGGTGTTCCTGCCCGGCAGGAGGCAGCCGCTCGTGCTCCCGCACGACACCCCCGAGCTCCAGCTGCTTCAGCGCGTCCGCGACGAGGCCCATCGCTTCGCGATCGAGTTCCACCGCGACCGGCGCGACAAGGCGATGACGCACTCGATCCTCGACGAGCTGCCGGGAGTGGGACCGGCGCGCAAGCGGAGCATCCTGCAGCACTTCGGCTCCCCCGAACGCTTCCTCACCGCCACGCCCGAGGAGCTCGAGGCGGTCCCCGGCCTGCCCGGCAAGGTCGCCCGCGACATTCACAACTACGTCAACAAAATTCGATGACTCCGGCGTACAAAGGGCACATCGAGGACTTCGTCGTGATCACCGGCTTCTCTGGCGCCGGCAAATCGCAGGCGATGGCCACGTTCGAGGACGCCGGCTACTTCTGCGTCGACAACCTGCCGCCCGAGATGATCGGGTCGCTCGCGGAGCTGTTCGGCCACGAGGGATCGAAGGTCGAGCGGGCCGCCGTGGCATCGGACGTTCGCGGCGGCGGTTTCTTCGACGGGCTCGTCCGGGTGCTCGACGAGCTGGACGCCCGCGGGGTTCCCTACCGGCTCCTCTACCTCGAGGCATCCGAGCCGGTGCTGATCAACCGCTTCAAGGAGACCCGCCGGCGTCACCCGCTCGCGCTCGGGGGCTCGGTCGAGACCGCGCTGCAGCGCGAGCACGAGCTCCTCGAGCCGCTGAAGGAGCGCGCCGACGTCTGCATCGACACCAGCGACCTGTCGGCCAGCCGGCTGCGCAAGGTCGTGGCGGACAAGATGCTGCCGCACGGGAAGGTCGGGAAGCTCGCCGTCACGTTCATGACGTTCGGGTTCAAGCACGGCAGCCCGCGCGACGCCGACCTGACCTTCGACGTCCGCTTCCTGCCCAACCCGCACTACGAGGCTGACCTGCGCGAGCTCACCGGGCTCGACGACTCCGTGATCGACTACGTCGAGCACTCGGACGGGATCGGCGAGTTCTACGAGCACCTCACACCGCTGCTCGACTACCTGCTCCCGGCCTATGAGAGGGAGGGCAAGTCCCACCTGATGGTCGGCATCGGATGCACCGGCGGCCGGCACCGGTCGGTGGTCATCGCCGAGCACCTTGCTCGGCTCTACGAGGAGCGCGGCGAGCACCTGATCGACGTGGTGCACCGCGACATCGACAAGCCGCCTCGCCGGCCCTGAGGCCAGGCGGCCGCAGGCGATAGATTCACCCACGGGCGGCCTCTGACCGCCAGGCCTGACCTCGACGACAAGGGAGCACTCGAAATGGCCTTGAAGGCCGGCATCAACGGCTTCGGCCGAATCGGGCGCAATGTCTTCCGTGCGGCCCACGCCCGCGGCGCCGACATCGATTGGGTCGGCGTCAACGACATCACCGACACGAAGACGCTCGCGCACCTGCTCAAGTACGACACGATCCTCGGCCCGTTCCCGGGCGAGGTCGAGTACACCGACGACAGCCTGGTCGTCGACGGCGACGAGCTGCGCGTGTTCACCGAGCGCGATCCGGGAGCGCTCCCGTGGGCGGACACCGGCGCCGAGGTCGTGATCGAGTCCACGGGGCTGTTCACCAAGCGCCCCGACGCCGCCAAGCACCTGGAGGCGGGAGCGAAGAAGGTGATCATCACCGCCCCGGCCGGTGAGCCCGACGTGACGCTCGCGCCCGGCGTGAACGACGACGCCTACGACCCCGACGGCCACGACATCATCTCGAACGCCTCCTGCACGACGAACTGCCTCGCGCCGGTGGCCAAGGTGCTGCACGACGCGATCGGGATCGAGCGCGGGATCATGACGACGATCCACGCCTACACCGCGGATCAGCGCCTCCAGGATGCCCCGCACAAGGACCTGCGCCGCGCCCGCGCGGCCGCCGTGAACCTCGTGCCCACGAGCACCGGCGCGGCGAAGGCGATCGGGCTCGTGATCCCCGAGCTCGACGGCAAGCTGAACGGCATCTCCGTGCGCGCCCCGGTGATCACGGGCTCGGTCATCGACCTGGTCTGCGAGGTCTCACGCGAAACCGCGCCAGAGGAGGTCAACTCGGCGTTCGCGGAGAAGGCGGACAAGGGCCGGCTCGAGGGCATCCTCAAGTACAGCCAAGACCCCATCGTGTCGAGCGACATCATCACGTCCCCCTACTCGGCAGTGTTCGACGCCCCGCTGACGATGGTGATCGACGAGCGACTCGTGAAGGTCGTGGCCTGGTACGACAACGAGTGGGGTTACTCGAACCGCATCGTCGACCTGGCCCAGCGCGTTCTCGCGGGGTCGCCGGTTGCCTGAGGCGACCCTCTTTACCAAGCGGACGGTTCGCGATCTCGGGGTGGGCACTGGCGACGCCGTGCTCACCCGGGTCGACTTCAACGTGCCGCTGGAGGGCGGGCGCGTGGCAGACGACTCCCGCATCAGGGCCGCGCTGCCCACGATCGACCTGCTGCTGGGCGAGGGTGCGCGGCTCGTGCTCTGCTCGCATCTCGGGCGGCCCAAAGGGCGCGACCCGGAGACGTCGCTCGCGCCGGTCTCGGAGCGGCTCGGCGAGCTGATCGAGGCCCGCGTGCACCAGGCTCCCGACGTGGTTGGGCCCGAGGTGCGCCGCGGGGTCGACCGGCTCGATCCGGGCACCGTACTGGTGCTCGAGAACACGCGCTGGGAGCGCGGCGAGACCCAGAACGACCCCGAGCTCGCGAAGGAGATGGCCTCGCTCGCAGACGCCTATGTGGACGACGCGTTCGGAGCGGCGCACCGGGCGCACGCGTCGACGGTCGGCGTGGCCGAGTTTGTGCGGCCGGCGGTCGCGGGGCTGCTCCTCGAGCGCGAGGTCGTGACGCTGCGTTCGATCGTCGAGTCGCCCGAGCGGCCGCTCGTCGTGGTGCTGGGCGGAGCCAAGGTCACCGACAAGATCGGGTTGATCGAGCGCTTTCTCGACGTGGCGGACGCCCTCGTGATCGGCGGCGCGATGTGCTTTGCGTTTTTCCGGGCGCAGGGCCTCCGGACCGGCGACTCGCTCGTCGAGGAGGAGGGCGTCGACCTCGCCCGGAAGGCGCTCGCGAAGGCGGAGCACTCGGACTGCAGGCTGTTGTTGCCGGTCGACCTCGTGCTGGGCGAGAGCTTCGATGCCGACACGGAGAGGCGCGAGCTGGACGGGGTGGAGGTGCCGGACGGCTGGATGGGGCTCGACATCGGGGCACGCACGGCCGCCGCGTACGCGGAGGAGGTCGCGGGTGCCGGCACGGTCTTCTGGAACGGCCCGATGGGGGCGTTCGAGCTCGCGCCGTTCGCGAGCGGCACGCGCGTGCTCGCCGAGGCGGTGGCGCGGGCGCCGGGCACGACGGTGGTCGGCGGCGGCGACTCCGGTGCGGCGCTGGCGCAGTTCGGACTCGCCGATCAGGTCGACCACCTCTCGACCGGCGGAGGCGCCTCCCTCGAGCTGCTCGAGGGGAAGCAGCTTCCGGGGGTGGAGATCCTCGATGACGCCTAACCCGCCCGGGGTCCCGCGCCGCCCGGCCATCATCGGGAACTGGAAGCTGTGGGGCACCCGGGCGGAGGCGCGGCCGAACTGCGAGCGCCTGCTCGAGCTGCTGCCCGACGAGCCGCGCAGGCCGGCCTCGGTCGGCATCTGCCCGCCGTTCACGAGCCTCGACGTGTGCGTCGAGACGCTGCGCGGCAGCGGCGTGGCGGTCTTCGCCCAGAACATGCACCAGCAGGAGAGCGGCGCATTCACGGGCGAGGTCTCGGCGGCGATGCTGCGCGAGATCGGGGTCGACGGGGTCGTGCTCGGCCACTCGGAGCGGCGCGAGCACTTCGGCGAGACCGACCGCGCCCTGCAGGAGAAGGTCCCGGCGGCGCTCATCGCGGGGCTGCGCCCAATCCTGTGCGTGGGCGAGAGCGAGAAGGAGCGCGAGGCCGGGGCGACCGAGCGCAAGCTGCGCCATCAGGTGCAGGAAGACCTCGAGCGGGTCCCCGACGAGCGGCTCGCCGAGGTCGTGATCGCGTACGAGCCGATCTGGGCGATCGGCACCGGCAAGGTGGCGACCCCGGAGATCGCGCAGGACGCGATCGCCTTCGTGCGGGCTCTGGTCGCTGGCCGCTCGCGGGATGCGGCGGCGCGCATGCGCTTGCTCTACGGCGGCAGCGTCAAGCCCGACAACGCGGCCGACATAATCGCCCAGCCGGACGTCGACGGGGCATTGGTCGGCGGCGCGAGCCTGGACCCTGACGGCTTCGCCCGCATAGTCGCAGCGGCCGCCGGGTGACCGCGCCGTGCGTCTGTCTCGTCGTGCTCGACGGCTGGGCGCTCGCCGAGCCGGGCCCCGGAAACGCCGTGGCTCTGGCCGACACTCCCGTCTTCGACGAGCTCTGGGGACGCTGGCCGCATACGACGCTCACGGCCTGGGGCCCGGCGGTCGGCCTCCCCGACGGCCAGATGGGCAACTCGGAGGTTGGTCATCTCAACCTGGGCGCCGGCGCGATCGTCAAGCAGGACCTGCTGCGCATCGACGAGTCGGTCGAGGGCGGCTCGTTCTTCGAGAACGAGACGCTGCGGGCGGCCTGCGACACGGACCGCCTGCACCTGCTCGGGCTCGTCTCGGAAGGGGGCGTGCACGCGAGCATGGGGCACCTGCGGGCGCTGATCGAGCTCGCCGGCCGGGAGGGCGTCGCGGACGTCGTGCTTCACGCCTTCACCGATGGCAGGGACACGCTCCCGACCTCCGGGGCCGGCTACCTGGCCGAGGTCGAAGGCTGGGGGGGCGCGCGGGTGGCGTCCGTTATGGGCCGTTACTACGCGATGGACCGCGACCGGCGCTGGGACCGGACCAAGCTGGCCTGGGACGCGATCGTGCATGGCCAGGCCGAGCACCGTGCGGACTCGGGCGAGGCGGCGGTGCGCGCCGCCTACGAGCGCGGCGAGACGGACGAGTTCATCGAGCCGACGCTCGTGGGAGAGGAGGGGCGCGTGCGCGACGGCGACAGCGTCGTTTTCTTCAACTTCCGCCCGGACCGCGCGCGGCAGCTGACGCGCGCGCTCGGTGAGCCGGGCTTCGACGAGTTCGATCGCGGCGAGACGCCGGACGTGATGCTGACGACGCTGACCGAGTACCAGGAGGACTGGAGCTACCCGGTCGCCTTCCCACAGTCGCGGCCGGAGGTGACGCTCGCCTCGTTCCTGGCCGAGCGCGGGTTGCGCCAGCTGCACGTGGCGGAGACGGAGAAGTACGCCCACGTGACCTACTTCCTCAACGGGGGCGAGGAGGACGAGTACGAGGGCGAGGACCGGCGCCTCGTCGATTCGCCCCGGGACGTGCCCACCTACGACAGGAAGCCCGAGATGAGCGCGCCCGCGGCCACGGAGGCCTTCGTCGACTCCTGGCGGGACGGCGACTACGCCTTCGGGATCATCAACTTCGCGAACCCGGACATGGTCGGTCACACCGGGGTGATCCCCGCCGCGGTCCGGGCCGTCGAGACCGTCGACGGCTGCCTGGGCCGAGTTGTGGAAGCCGTCGAGGAGAAGGGCGGTGTCTGCGTGATCACCGCCGATCACGGCAACGCCGACCACATGCTCGAGGAGGACGGCAGCCCCAATACGGCCCATTCGATGAACCCGGTGCCGGTGATCGTGACCTCCGACGTGGGCGAGCTGCGCGAGGGCGGCATCCTCGCCGATGTGGCGCCGACGATCCTGACGCTGCTCGACCTCGAACAGCCGCCGCAGATGACAGGAAAGCCGCTATTCAAACCATAAGCAAGGTTGACAGTCCAAGACTTAGGTTTTATCCTCGCTTTCAGTACACAACGACGGAGGTGAGATTCACATGGCACTACTGGTCAGGCCCGAGCCCTTCTCCCGCGAGGTCGATCGTCTCTTCGACGCCTTCCTCGGTCAGGCGGAGCGCGGCGGGCGGCGCTGGGTCCCCCCGATGGATCTGGTCGAGGCCGATGATCACTTCGTCCTCAAGGCCGATCTCCCCGGCCTGCGCGAGGACGACGTGAAGATCGAGGTGCAGGACGGCACCCTCACGATCTCGGGTGAGCGCAAGGCCGAGCACGAGGAGCGCGAGCACGGCTGGTACCGCATCGAGCGCTCGTTCGGCGCCTTCAACCGCTCGCTCACGCTTCCCGAGCACGTGGACGCGAGCGCGATCAGCGCCGAGTTCAAGGACGGCGTCCTCGAGGTGCGTATCCCGAAGCCCGAGGAGCGCAAGCCGCAGCGCATCGAGATCAGCACGGGCGGCAACGGCAAGCCGGCCGCCGTGGAGGGATCGGCGCAGGAGAGCTAGTTCCGATCGGAGTGCAGTCGGCGAGGCCGCCCACGAGGCGGCCTCGGCCTTTCCCGGGCCGCGTAGTCTGGCGGCCGTGACAGCCGGCCCCTTCACGATCGAGGCGCGCGACGGAAAGGCGCGAGCGGGGCTCATCCACACCACGCACGGGGACGTGCGCACGCCGGCCTTCGTCCCGCTGGCCTCGACGGGCACGGTCAAGTCACTGCACGCCGCCGAGGTGGCCGAGCTCGGTTACGACATGGTGCTCGGCAACACCTTCCACCTGTTCATCCAGCCCGAGCCCGAGCTGGTCGCCGAGATGGGCGGCCTGCACGAGTTCATGGGCTGGCGGCGCGCCATCATCACCGACTCCGGCGGCTACCAGGTGTTTTCGATGGGACACGGCTCGGTCGCGGAGGAGATCAAGCGCCGCCGCGACAAGCGCGAGTCGATGATCGTGTCGATCGAGGAGGAGGGCGTCCGCTTTCGCTCATACCTCGACGGGCGCGAGCGCTTCATGGGGCCCGAGACCTCGATGGAGATTCAGGCGCAGCTCGGCTCGGACATCGCGCTGGCATTCGACGAGTGCACGCCCTTTCACGTCGAGCGCGACTACACCGCGCGGTCGATGGAGCGCACGCACCGTTGGCTCGATCGCTGCGTCGCCTGGTGCGAAGAGAACGCCCCACCCGGCCAGCTCCTCTACGGCATCGTGCAGGGCGGCGTGTACGAGGACCTGCGTGCGGAGTCGACGGCCTACGTCGCGGCGTCCGGTGTGCCGGGCATCGCGATCGGCGGCTCGCTCGGCCAGGAGAAGGAACAGATGCTCGAGGTGGTCGGCTGGTCGGTCGGCCGGCTCGCGGAGCCGCCGCCTCGGCACCTCCTCGGCATCGGCGACGTCGACGATCTCGTGGAAGCGGTCGGGCTCGGCATCGACACGTTCGACTGCGCCACGCCCACGCGCCTGGCGCGCCACGGAACCGCGCTCGTGCCCGACCCTGAGAGCCGCTGGCGGCTCGATCTCACCAAGAGCGCGAACCGCACGAGCAAGGAGCCGGTCGACGAGCGCTGCCCGTGTGCCGCCTGCCGTGAGCACACGCGCGGCTACCTGCACTACCTCCTGCGGGCCGGCGAGCTGACGGGCAAGCGCCTGCTCACCCTCCATAACCTCACCTTCATGCAGCGGCTGACGAGCGGCATGCGGGACGCGATCCTAGCCGGCGACTACGCAGCCCATACGCGCGCGGTGTTGGCGGGGGAGCGGCCGTGACGCGCGCCGACGGCGTCCCCTTCTGGCTCGACGAGGAGTACGAGCCCCGGCCCGCGCTGGACGGCCGAGTGGAGGTTGACGCCTGCGTGATCGGCGCCGGAGTGGCGGGCCTGTCGTGCGCTCATGCGCTGGCGCGCCACGGCGTCGAGACCGTGGTGCTCGAGCGGAGCACCGTGGCGGCCGGGGCCAGCGGGCGCAACGGCGGCTTCCTGCTCGCGGGTCCGGCGGCCTTCTACCCCGACGCGCGCGAGCGCTACGGGCACGATCGCGCCCGCCGCATCTACGCCGCCACCCTCGAGACGCAGGCCGAGATGTATGCCCTCGCTGCCGAGCTCGGTGCGGGGGAGTGGATGCAGCGCGTCGGGTTGCTGCGGGCAAGCGCCTCGGATGAGGAGGCGAAGCACGTCCGCCGCCACGTCGAGGCGCTCCGCGAGGACGGCTTTCCCGCCGAGCTCGTGGAGCGGGACGCGCTGCCCGCCGCCGTCGCCCGTTACGCGCTCAACGGCTGCCTGACCGAGCACGACGGCGCGCTCCACCCGGCGCGCTGGATTCGCGCCCTCGCTCGCGGCGCCGAGGCAGCCGGGGCGCGCATCCACGACGGCAGCCCGGTGGAGGGCCCGGTGCCGGCGCCGGCCGAGGGCGAGCTCAGGACGCCCGCGGGCGTCGTGGCCGCCCGTCAGGTGGTGGTGGCATCGGACGGCGCGCTGCCGGCGCTCGTTCCCGAGTACGCCCGGCGGGTGCGCGCACGGCGCCTCCATATGACCGCGACCGCCCCGCTGTCCGGGCGGGTGACCAACCGGCTCGTCTACTCCCGCTGGGGCTACGAGTACTTCCAGCAGCGCCCCGACGGCCGTCTTCTGATCGGCGGCTTCAGCGACCTCGACGGAGAGGACTCGTACACCGACTCCGACAGCGGCAGCGCGAGGATCTGGGAGCGGATCGAGCGCCTGATCGGCGAGGGCCTCGGGCTTGACGCGGAGATCACCCACCGCTGGGCGGGCGTCGTCGGCTACAGCGACGACGGCCTCCCGTACGTCGGCGAGGTGCCCGGGCGGCCCGGGCTGCACGTGGCCGGCGGCTACTCGGGGCATGGCAACGTGCCGGGCTTCCTCGCCGGCAGGCTCGTCGCCGACGCGATCGCCGGCGTGGAGCGCGACGAGCCCGCGCTGTTCCGTGCGGACCGTTGAGCGCGGGCGACCGGCGGCGCCTCGCTAGCGGGTGTTCTCCTCGATGAAGTCGCGCAGATCCTGGATCTGCTGCTCGACGTCGTTGGCGTTCGGTGCCTGGGCCCCGCCGCCGTCAGTGGAGCTGAGGGCCACAACCACCACCGCCACGGCGGCCAGCACCGCGAGCAGCGCGAGAAACGTTCCCCAGCGCCGGCGCGTGGCCGACCGCCGGGCGTCCTCCTCGGCGCGGCGCTGCGCGGCCGGCTCGGCGGGTGGGCGCGCCGGGGCAGGCTGGCCGCCGGGCGCGACGACGCGCGTGGCGGCCATGGCCCGCGTCGCAGCGGTGTCGTCGAGCGCGCGCGTGGCGTCGTCGGCCTCGTCCTGGGCGAGACGGCGCGTGACCTCGGTGTCCTCGCCCTGCAGGCCGGCTTCGAGCGCCTGTGCCATGTCGAGCGCGGAGGCGTAGCGGTAGCCGGGGTCCGGCTCGAGCGACAGGCGCACCGCCTCGTCCAGCTCCCGCGGAACCTCGGGCCGGTACTCCTTGATCGGGGTAACGGGGTCCTGCTGCTGTTTGAGCGCCAGCTCGGTGAGCGACGCGTACTCGTGCGGCAGTCGCCCGGTGAGGAACTGGTAGGCGCACACCCCGAGCGAGTAGATGTCCGAGGCGGGCCCGGCCTCGTCGCCGCGCGCCTGCTCGGGTGAGAGGTAGGCCGCGGTGCCGAGGATCGAGCCCGCCTGCGTGATGCGGGTCTGCTCGGCGGCCTTCGCGATGCCGAAGTCGGCGAGCTTCGTGATCCAGGTCTCCTCGGCCTGCAGTAGGTTGCCGGGCTTGACGTCGCGGTGGATGACGCCCGACCGGTGGGCGTAATCGAGGCCGTGGCAGGCGTCCCGGATCGCGCGCACCGTCTGCTCGATCCCGAGCTCGCGGCGCTCGCGCAGCAGGTCGGCGCAGGAGGGCCCGTCGACGTACTCCATGACGATGTAGTGGCGGCCGCTTTCGGCATCCTGGCCCGAGTCGAACACCTGGACGATGTTCGGATGCTGCAGGCGCGCCGCGGAGAGCGCCTCGCGGCGGAAGCGGGCCACGAAGGCCTCGTCGTCGGCCAGATGCTCGGCCAGCAGCTTCACCGCCACTCGGCGCTCCAGCACCGTGTCGGTGGCCATGAAGACCGTCGACATGCCACCGGCGCCGAGCCGGCGCTCGATCACGTAACGGTTGGCGACCTGGGTGGGGGGACTCATAGCTCGTCCTCAGGCGGCGCGATGATCCCGCCGGCACCGGTGCCGCCGCCGTCGCTCGGGGCCTGCTCTTCCGGCATCTCTTCGGGGGTCGTGGGCTCCTCGCCCGTCTCCGGCGGCGGAACCGGCTCTTCCTCGGTTTCGGTCTCGGTCTCCGGCGGAGGGGGCTCAGTCTCGGTGACGGTTTCGGTCTCCGGCGGAAGGGGCTCAACCTCGGTGTCGGTCTCCGGCGGCTGCTCGCTCTCGGCCTGCTCGCGGAGCTCGGTGCAGCGCTCGTCGACGAGCTGGAAGAGGCGGTCGAAGCCGTCCTCGAGCCCGGTGCGCACGTCCTCGCTCACGTCATCCGGCAGGTCTGCGATCGCCTGCTGGACCGGCTCCACGTTGGGGCTGCGGGGCCCTCCGAGCACGTCCTCGCAGGCGCCGACGCTGCCGTTCTCGATCCGGGCCTCGATGTTGTCCAGCTGGCTCTGCAGCAGGGCCGCCGACTCGGTCGGGATCGGCTCGCCCTCGTCGTCCGAGCCGCAGCCGGCCGCGGCCAGGCAGGCGCCGAGCAGGGCGAGCAGGGTTGTGCGCTTGATCTTGGTCACTGTCCGCTGTAGAGCCGCTCCGCGAGGACCCGGGGCAGCCCGGCCTTCTCGATCGCGCCGGCGGCCTCCTCGATCGGATACTCGACGCGCCGCCAGCGCGCGGTCCACCCCTCTGTGTCTAGCAGGAGCCAGGCCGCCCTGGGGTCTCCGTCGCGTGGCTGGCCAACGCTGCCGGGGTTTATGAGCCACTCTCCGGCCGTCAAGTCGGCCTTGTCGCCGTCGCGCGCCTGGTCCCCGCCGACCTTGCCGGTCGGGTCGCGGCCGAACCAGAGCGCCACGTGCGAATGCCCGATTGCAGCCACCCGGCCCGACATCAGATCCATGCACTCGTCGGCCTGCCACGCCGAGAGGACGTACTCCCAGACGGGGTCCCGCGGGCTGCCGTGGTAGAGGCCGGGCTCGCGCGCGGGATCCGAGGCGGGGCGCCCGCGGAGGAAGGCGAGCGCCTCCGCGCTGATGTTCTCCCTGGTCCAGAGCGCCGCGGCCGCCGCGCTCGAGGAGAAATCCGAGATCGGGATCTCCTGGGTGACGACGAGATCGTGGTTGCCGGCCAGGCAGACGGTGCAGGTCTCGCGGGCGAGATTCACGCAGTCGTCGGGCTCGGCGCCGTAGCCGACCAGGTCTCCCAGGCACCAGCGCTCGTCGACACCCTCGTTCTCTACGTCGGCGAGCACCGCCTTGAAGGCGGGCAGGTTGCCGTGTACGTCCGAGAGGAGAGCGATTCGCATGTGGGTGCCTTCTACGATGTCCCGGGATGGGGCGTTTGCGGCTGCCGCTGGCGATCCTGGTGGCGCTGGCCGCCGCCGGTGCTGCGACGTTCCTTCTGCGCCCGCGCAGCGGCGTGATCGAGCCCGCCCCGGTGGACGTGGAAGCGTACTTCACGACCTTTCAGCTCGACCGCGCAGACGATTTCCGCAGCGTTCAGCGGCTGCTCGGCATCGGTGGCCTCGCGCTCGGCACGGGCACGCTCGCCTTGCTCGCCTGGCGCCCGCCACGAGGGCTCTTCGAGCGGCTCGGGCAGCGGCCGCTGCTCGGCGCGGCTGCGGCCGGCGCCGGGATCTCGGTGCTGCTCGTGGTGGTCGGGCTGCCGATCGACGCCTGGCAGCGCTCGCGCTCGCTCGACGTCGGCCTCGCCACCCAGTCCTGGTCCGACTGGGCGGCCGACGTGGTCAAGTCGACCGCCATCGACGCGGCGTTCGCGGCCGCCGGCGGGCTGCTCGCGCTGGTTCTGATCCGGCGCTTCCGGCGTAACTGGTGGGCCCCGGCCGCGGCCGTGATCGTCGCCTTCGGCGTGATCACCATCTGGCTCTGGCCGGTCGTGATAGATCCGATCTTCAACGACTTCGAGCCGCTCCGGCCCGGACCCGTCCGCCATGACGTGCTCGAGCTCGCGCGCGAGGCCGGCGTGGACGTGGGGGAGGTCTACCGGGTCGACGCCAGCCGGCGCACGACGGCGGCCAACGCGTACGTGGGCGGGCTCGGGCACACCAAACGGGTGGTGCTCTACGACAACCTGATCTCCGGTTTCCCCCGCGACGAGGTGCGGCTGGTCGTGGCACACGAGCTAGGGCACCAGAAGCACAACGACCTCCCGCATGGGCTGCTCTGGCTGGCGCTGGTGACCCCGGCCGGCACCTACCTGGCTCAGCGGCTCGCGGAGGCCTTCGCGCGTCGCTACGGGCTCGCGGACCCGGACGTCAAGCCCGGACCGATCGTGCTCCCGGCGGTGGCGCTCTCGATCACGCTCGTGTCGCTGCTGCTCGGCTCGGCGTCGAACGTGCTCTCGCGCCAGGTCGAGGCGCGAGCCGACGCGTTCGCGCTCGACCTCACCCAGGACCCCGCGGCCTTCGTCCAGTTCGAGCGCCGCATCGCCCTGCGCAACATCATCGATCCCGACCCTCCGGGGCTCACGCAGCTCTTGTTCGGCACGCACCCCACCACCATCGAGCGGATCGGGATGGGCGAGGCCTGGCGCAAGCCGGATTGATGGGCCGGCGCGCGCTGATGGAGCGGGCGGTTCGCGAGCTCGCGTCCTACGAGCGTCCTTCCGCGTCGCCGGGCGAGCAGCGCGCCGCGGCGTGGATCGCGGCCGAGCTCGACGCGGCCGGCTGCCGTGATGCCCGGGTCGAAGAGGAGCGCGCGCACGGCGGCTACTGGTGGCCGCTCGGGCTGCTGAACGGGGGTGCCGCGCTGGCGGCGCGGATCGGCGGCCGCCGCGCCGCGGCGCTCGTGGGCGGGCTGGCCGCGGCGGCGGTCTACGACGACGTGGGCGGCGGGCGGCTCTGGTTTCGCCGCCGCGCGCTGCCGCACCGGCCGGCGTTCAACGTGCTCGCCGAGGCGGGCGATCCGGAGGCGAGCCGCACGATCGTCTTCATTGCCCACCACGACGCGGCCCACAGCGGCCTCGTCTTCCATCCGGCGCTGCCGCGTATCCCGATGAAGCTCATGCCGGCGCTCCACGAGAAGGCGGAGCAGAGTGTCCCGATCCTCTACGGCGTGTTCCTGGGCCCGCTGCTGCTCGCGCTCTGGGGGCTGCTCGGCCGGCGCGCACTGCGCGCCGCGGGGATGTTCTTCGCGTTGGGAGCGAGCGCCGTGATGGCGAACATCGGCGCGAGCCGTGTGGTGCCGGGCGCCAACGACAACCTGAGCGCCGTGGCGGTGCTGATCGCGCTCGCGCACGAGCTGCGCGAGCGCCCGGTGGAGGGCGTGCGCGTTGTCTTGCTCTCGACAGGCTCCGAGGAGTCGTTCATGGAGGGGATGCAGGCGTTCGGCCGGCGCCACTTTGCGGGGCTGCCACGGGAGACGACCGAGTTCGTCTGCATCGAGTGCGTCGGGTCACCAGCGCTGTGCGTGGTGGAGGGTGAGGGCATGCTGCGCATGCGCTACTACCCCGGTGAGACACGCGAGCGCCTCGCCCGCGCGGGGCTCGACGCCGGCGTCGAGCTGGTGCGGGGCCTCCGTACCGTGGCCGCGACGGACGCCCTGATCGCGCTGCGGGCCGGCTACCCCACCTGCACGCTCGGCGGCGTCGACGAGGCCAAGTTCCCTGCCCAGTACCACTGGCCAACGGACACGCCCGACAACCTCGATTGGACGAGCGTCGAGGGCGCGCTCGCGGTGTGCGAGGAGTTCGTGCGGGCCAGGGCCCGCTAGGACGTGCTGCTTTCCTCGCCGCCGGGCCCGAACTCGGGCAGGTCGCGGATGCCCTCGCGCGTCTGCCACTTGGAGAAGTTGTCCTCCATCGCGTCGATCAGCTCACGCATGAAGCGCGGCGAGAGGTTGACCCGGGAAACCACCACCCCCGGGACCTCGCCCTCCTCGACCTCGTGGTCCACGCGCGCAAACGTGATCGTGAACTCGTAGTCCGAGTGGGAGACGTTGGCGAAGTTGGCGTAATGGCCCGCCATCGTCTCCGGGTCGGTATGGATGTTGAAATGGCGCTCGCCGTCGTCGGACACGCGCGTAGTATCGCAGCCGCCCTATGCGGATCTCGGTGATCGCGGTCGGCCGCCTGCGGCCCCCGTATCAGGACGACGTCGAGCACTACCGCAAGTTGCTCGCCGGCCACGTGAAGGTCGATCTCGTCGAGGTGCGCCACGACGAGAAGGTGGTGCCGCGCATTCCGGAGCGCTCGTTCAAGGTGCTGCTGGCGGCCGATGGCCGCCTGTTCGACTCGGTCGCCTTCAGCCGTTGGCTCGAGGACCGCCGTCGCTACGGCCTCGACCTCTGCTTCATCATCGGCGGGCACCGTGGCATCGAGCTGGAGACGGACATGCGCCTGTCGCTCGGCCCGATGACGCTTCCGCACCAGCTCGCACGGGTGGTGCTGCTGGAGCAGCTCTATCGTGGCCACAAGATCCTCGCGCGCGAGCCCTATCACTATTGACCCTCTCGCCATGGACCCCGTAGCCCAGCTGTCCAGCGCCGTCGAGGCGACGGCCGCCGGCCTGGCCGGCAACGGAAAGCTGGGCTCCTCGCGGCTCGACCGGCCCAAGCGGGCGGATTTCGGCGACTACTCGTCGAATGCGGCCATGCTGCTCGCGCCAACGCTGGGCGAGCAGCCGCGCGCGGTCGCGGAGCGGCTCGGCGACGCGCTCGGCGAGCGGCTCGGCGACACCATCGAGAGGGTCGAGGTCGCCGGCCCCGGCTTCCTCAACCTGTTCATGGCCGACCGCTGGTACCTCGAGGCGCTCGCCGGGATGCTCGAGTCGGGCGACGAGTTCGGGAGCTCGAGCGGCGGCGAGCACCTGAACGTCGAGTTCGTGAGCGCGAATCCCACCGGGCCGATCACGATCGCTTCCGCTCGCCACGCCGCCTACGGCGACTCGCTCTGCCGCATCCTCGAGCGGGCCGGCCACGAGGTCGAGCGCGAGTACTACGTGAACGACGCCGGCAGCCAGGTTCGCCGCTTCGGCGAGTCGATCCGGGCCCGGGCGCGCGGCGAGGAGCCGCCGGACGACGGCTACCGGGGCGAGTACGTGGCCGAGCTGGCCAGCCGGATCGAGGGCGCCGCCGACGCCGATCCGGACGAGCTCGCGCGGCGCGGCATCGAGTTGCTGCTCGACGGCGTGCGCGCCAGCCTCGAGCGCTTCCGGGTGCGCATGGACGATTTCTTCCTGGAGCACACGCTGCACGAGGCCGGCGCGATCGACGAGGCGCTCGAGCGGCTCGAGCGGGAGGGCGCGCTCTACCAGCACGACGGCGCGCTGTGGATGCGCACGACCAGGTGGGGCGACGACAAGGACCGGGTCCTGCGGCGCTCGAACGGCGACTACACCTACTTCGCCGCGGACATCGCCTATCACCTGCACAAGCGCAGCCGTGAGTACGACCGCGCGCTCGACGTATGGGGGGCCGACCACCACGGCCACATCGACCGGATGCGGGCCGCCTGGCAAGCCCTCGGAGGCGATCCGGACTCGTTCGAGGTCGTGATCATGCAGCTTGTCAACCTCACCGAGGGCGGCGAGCGGGTGAAGATGTCCAAGCGGGCGGGCGCGATCGTCACGATCGACGACCTGCTCGACGACATCGGCGTCGATGCGGCGCGCTGGTTCCTCGTCTCACGCAGCCACGACACCATGCTCGACCTCGACCTCGAGCTCGCCCGGCGGCAGTCGCAGGACAACCCCGTCTACTACGTCCAGTACGCCCACGCGCGGATCGCGTCGATCCTGCGCAAGGCGGGGAAGGAGCGGGTGGCGGCCGCGCTCGACGCCGAGCTCCGGGCGAGCTCGGAGCGCTTCCACCCGGCGGCGCGCGCGCTCGTCAAGAAGCTGCTCGAGCTCCCGGCGGAGGTCCGCGAGTCCGCCGAGCGCCGCGCGCCCCATCGCATGACGGCCTACGCGACCGAGACAGCGCAGGACTTCTCGGCCTTCTACCGCGACTGCCGCGTGGTCGGCGCCGCCGCCGAGGGCGGCGACGAGGACGTCCGCATCGCGACCTGCGTGATGACGAAGCGGGTGCTCTCGCAGGCACTCGACCTGCTTGGGGTCGAGGCTCCCGAGTCGATGTAGCCCGAGGTCGTCCTTGCGGGCTCAATGGGGTACTAACCAATGATGAGCGCCGCCCGCGTGGCAATCACCGCCGTCTTCGCCCTGAACGGGGTGCTGTTCGCATCGATCTTTTCGCGGCTGCCGGCGATCCAGGAGCGCACGAATATCGGCGATGGCGCGCTTGGCCTCGCCCTGCTCTGCGCGATGCTCGGTCTGCTCGCGAGCCAGGTCCTGGCGGGCGGGCTCGTGGCGCGACTCGGCAGCCGCCCGCTCGTGATCGTCGGCGCGCTCGGCTACGCCGCCGGCCTCGTGCCGATCGCGTTGTCGCGCTCGTTCGGGTCGCTCGCGGCGTCGCTGGCCTTCGTCGGCTTGAGCAACGGGCTCCTCGACGTGGCGATGAACATCCACGGGCTGACCGTCGAGAAGCGGCTCGGCCGGCCGATTCTCTCGACGCTCCATGCGGCGTTCTCGTTCGGCGCGCTGGGCGGGGCGGCGCTCGGGGGTATCGCTGCCGGCGCGGGTGTCGGGGTGATCTCGCACCTGTTCGTCGTATCTGCCGCTGGAGCTTGCTGGCTCCTCGTGGCGGCGCGCTTCCTCCTTCCCCCGGGCGCCGACGCGACCCCGGAGGGCCCGCTGTTCGCCGTACCAAGCCGCGCCCTCGCGCTCGTGGGCGCGTTCGCGTTCTGCGCGCTGCTGGCCGAGGGGGCCGTGAACGACTGGGCGGCGGTCTACATCGAGGGCGAGGTGGGAGCCGGCGAGGCCACCGCCGCGGCGGGGCTCGCGTGCTTCTCGCTCACGATGGGGCTCGGCAGGCTCTTCGGCGACCGGTTGAACGAGATGTTCGGTGCTGTCCGCTTGGCCCGGGGCGGGGCTTCGCTGGCGGCGGTCGGGATCGGGACGGCGCTCCTCGCCCAGTCGCCCGCGCCCGCGCTGCTCGGCTTCGGCTGCGCCGGCTTCGGGCTCGCCGCTCTGTTCCCGCTGGCCCTGCGTGCGGCCGCGGCAAAGGGGGAGACCGCGGGACCGTCGGTCGCCGCCGTCTCCGCGGTGGGCTACCTCGGCTTCCTGGCCGGCCCGCCGATGATCGGCGGCATCGCCGAGCTCGCCGGCCTGCGCGCTGGGCTCGTGCTGTTGGTGGTGTTGTGCGGGGTAGCGGCGCTCCTCGGCCCGGCGGTGCGCGCGCCGGCTGCGATCAGATCTCGCTGAGGCGCGTGAGCGTTGCGTGTCCTAGGCTGCCGCCCGATGGCGGACCCCGTGGACCTCGGCTCGCTTCGCTTCAGCCCCACCGCATGGCTGTTCGAGGGCGGCGAGCACGGCGCAAACGGCACGACGATCTTCGTGACCCGCACACCACCCGGCCGGGCGGTGAATCTTCACGTGCATCCCTACACCGAGACCTTCCTGCTGCTCGAGGGCCACGGTCGCTGGACCGCGGGCGAGACGGTCGTCGAGCTCGCACCGGAGCAGCTGTTGGTGGTGCCGCCCGAGACGCTTCACGGCTTTCGCAACACGGGTGACGTTCCACTTCTCGTGATCTCGGTTCACGAATCTGGCGCCCTCGAGCAGACGTTCACGGACCAGGAGCCCGCCTGACGCCCGCCCCGCGCCGGGGGCTCGCCGCCGTCAGATCTCGCTGAAGAAGTTGATCCCGAGGTCGTCCATCAAGCTGAGCGCCTCTGAGTTCAGCCGAGTGAGCTCGTTCGCGTAGAGCAGCACGCCCATCACGATCAGGATGGTGCCGGACACGAGCGTGATCACGGTGTAGTGATCGCGGAAGAACCGGAACACCCCTGTGAACGTGGAGAAGGCGAGCGCGCTCAGGATGAACGGCACCGCCAGGCCGAACGCGTAGAAAGCGAGCAGTACGCCTCCCTCGCCGACGGTGCTCTCGGTCGAGGCGGCGGTGAGGATCGCGCCGAGCGTGGGCCCGGTGCATGGCAGCCAGGCCACGGCGAACGCGAGCCCGGCGACGATCGGACCCCCGGTGTGTGCCCGCCGCATCAGCTCCTCGGGGCGCCACTCCTTGTTCAGCATCGGGATGAACAGGGTCGCGATGAACAGCAGGCCCAGCAGGATGATCACCACGCCCGAGATCTGGCGGAGCAGCTGACGGTTGTCCTGGAGCGTCTGGCCGAGGCCGGTGGCGGTCATCCCGAGCGCGACGAACATCGCCGTGAACGCCAGGCAGAAGAGCAGCGCTGGGCCGAGCACCTGGGCGCGGCCACGGCCCTCCTGGATGTCGGCGAACGACACGCCGGAGATCGTCGACAGGTAGCCGGGCACGAGCGGCAGCACGCAGGGCGAGATGAACGACACGAAGCCGACCGCGAAGGCGGCGATCACGGTGGTGTCGACGGCGTG
>Ga0081538_10000672_pt1 | contig 37620 bp, 36 predicted proteins | sample TabmetS5T2R1_FD_71022 | JGI IMG/M metagenome (GOLD analysis project Ga0081538, IMG submission 71022) | Tabebuia heterophylla rhizosphere microbial communities from the University of Puerto Rico - S5T2R1 | ecosystem: Host-associated > Plants > Roots > Rhizosphere ...
TCACGGGGGACGAGCGCGTGGTCGGGCAGGCCCACGAGATCTGGTTCCTGTTCGCGGCGCTGATGCCGCTGAACGGCGTCGTCTTCGCGCTCGACGGCATCCTCATCGGCGCCGGCGACACGCGCTTCCTGATGTGGGGCATGCTCGCCTCGGCCGCCGTCTACGTCCCGGTCGCGCTGCTGGCGCTCGACCGCGGCTGGGGGATCGAGGGCGTCTGGTGGGGCCTGGCGGGGCTGATCGTCATGCGCGCGCTCACGTGTGGGAGCCGCTTCCTGGGCAGCCGGTGGGTTCTCACCGGCGCACCGGCGTAATACCCTGGCCGACCGCATGCTTAGAGCTGTCGCCCTGACCGTCGTGCTGTTCGCGCTGGCCACGCCCGCCGCGGCCGTCGCCCAGCAGCAGAACCAGCAGAACCAGCAGAACCCGGCCCAGCCCTCCGAGCCGTTCACGCCGCTGCCGCCGGCCCAGCCGACGCCGGCGCCGACGGCCGCGCCGGAGGACGACGACGACGGCGGGTTCCTGGACTCGGAGATCACGGGGACGACGACGCTCTACGTCATCGCCGCGGCGCTGCTCGTCGGGTTCATTGCCATCGGCATGTTCATCTCGCGCGACGCCAGGCGCACGCTGCCGAAGTCCCATCGGCCCGACGCGCACCGCCTGCGCGACCAGGGCCCGCACAAGCACAAGCGCGAGGCGAAGTCGCGCGCCCGCGCCCGCGGCAAGGCGCAGAAGGCCGCCCGCCGGAAGAATCGTTAGGGGACCGTCATCCCGTGGCGGCGCATGCCGTCCTCGACGGCGGCGATCACGGTCTCGATCACCTTCACGCGCGCGTAGCGCTTGGACTCGGCCTCGACGAGCGTCCACGGCGCGAAGCCGGTGCTCGTCTCCACCACCATGTCCTCGATCGCCTGCTCGTACTGTGGCCGCTTCTCGCGGTTGCGCCAGTCGTCGTCCGTGAGCTTCCAGGCCTTCAGCGGGTCGGCGGCGCGCTTCTCGAAGCGGTCGAGCTGCTCGGCGTCGGAGATGTGCAGCCAGAGCTTGACCAGCACCATGCCCTCCGCGTGCAGCATGCGCTCGAAGTCGCGGATCTCCTCGTAGGCGCGCTGCCAGGCCGCCTCGTCGGCGAAGCCCTCGACGCGCTCGACGAGCACGCGGCCGTACCAGGAGCGGTCGAGCACCGCCATCCCGCCCCAGCCGGGCAGCGCCGGCCAGAACCGCCACAGCCAGTGGTGGCGCTTCTCGTCGCGGGTCGGCGCCGCGAACTGCTTCACGCGCACGTGGCGCGGGTCGAGCGAGGCGACCAGCCGCTTGATCGCGCCGCCCTTGCCGGACGCGTCCCAGCCCTCGAGCAGCACGCACAGCGGCGGCCCGAGTCGCTCCTCGTCGCCGATCAGCCCGCCGAGGAGCAGGCGCAGCTCGAGCAGGCGGTTCTGCGCGGCCTCGAGCCGCTCCGCCTCCTCCTCGCGGCTCAGCTTCAGCGACAGGTCCAGGTCATCGAGCGCTCCCACGGTCCGGGGATACCACCAGATCGCTCACGCGCAGCACGGCCTCGTCGCGCGGCAGCGTGTCGATCGGGGATTCGAACCCCTCGAAGCGCCCCAGGCCGCGGTAGTCGGCGAACCGCGCCACGCGCCCGCCGTCGAGGAAGATGAGCAGCTCGCCGGTCTGGAAGCCGACGTCGCCGGTCCACTCGTAGCCGAGCCGGCGCGAGACGGTCTCGCGCGGCGTGTCGCGCGCCACGATCAGCACCTCGTCCCAGTCGAAGCGGGCGTAGCGCCGCAGGTCGACGCGGTCGCGCAGCGCGATCGCGCGCGTGAGGTCCTCGGAGAGCGGCGTGTCGACCGCGACGTTGTCCTCGTCGCGGGTGACGAAGACGGCGAGGCCGAGGCCACCGATGAGCAGGACCAATGCCGCTCCCACGGCGATCAGCGCGCGAGTCATTTGTAACGTCGGCGATTCGACGGGTGTTGTGTCGAATCGGCGAAACCTACAATCACCGCTCCGTGCCCCGTCCCCTCCCCGCCAAGCCCGACTTCCCGAAACTCGAGGAGCAGGTCCTCGAGCGCTGGCGCGAGCGCGACATCTTCCGCGAGTCGGTCCGCCGCCGGGAAGGCGCCGAGCCGTACATCTTCTACGAGGGCCCGCCGACGGCGAACGGCCGGCCCGGCTCCCACCACGTCCTCGCCCGCGCGTTCAAGGACATCTTCCCGCGCTACCAGACGATGCGCGGGCGCTACGTCGAGCGCAAGGGCGGCTGGGACTGCCACGGGCTGCCGGTCGAGATCGCGGTCGAGCAGCAGCTCGGCTTCACCTCGAAGGCCGACATCGAGCGCTACGGCATCGCCGAGTTCAACGCCAAGTGCCGCGAGTCGGTGTTCGAGTTCCTCGAGGACTGGAACGCGCTGACCGAGCGGATCGGCTTCTGGGTCGACCTCGAGCATCCCTACCGGACGCTCGACAACAGCTACATCGAGTCGGTCTGGTGGGCGCTGAAGACGATGTGGGACCGCGAACTGCTCTACGAGGGGCACCGCGTCGTCCCCTACTGCGCGCGCTGCGGCACCGCGCTGTCCTCGCACGAGGTCTCCGACGGCTACCAGGACGTCGAGGACCCGAGCGTCTACGTCACGTTCCCGGTCCTCGACGGGGCCGGAGCGCTCAAGCCCGGCGACAAGATCCTCGCCTGGACGACGACGCCGTGGACGCTGCTCTCGAACGCCGCGCTCGCCGTCTCGCCCGACCTCGCGTACGTCCGCACCGAGGACGGCTTCGTGATCGCCGAGGCGCGCGCGGAGGCGGTGCTCGGCGAGGACGTGCGGATCGCCGACCGCTTCCACGGCCGCGACATGCTCGGCGCCCGCTACGAGCCGCCGTTCACGTTCATCGCCACCGAGGAGTTCGGGCCCAAGGGCCACACCGTGGTGCCCGCCGACTTCGTCAGCGCCGAGGACGGCACCGGCGTCGTCCACACCTCGATCTCGTTCGGCGAGGACGACTTCCAGATCGGCCTCGAGCAGGGCATCCCGGTCATCAACCCGGTCCGGCTCGACGGCACGTTCGAGGAGCGGATGGGCCAGTTCGCGGGCCGCTGGGTCAAGGACGCCGACCCCGGCATCGTCGAGGACCTGCGCGAGCGCGGGCGGCTCCTGAAGTCCGAGGCCTACCTGCATTCCTACCCGCACTGCTGGCGCTGCGGGACGCCGCTGCTCTACTACGCCAAGCCGTCCTGGTACATCGCGACGTCGAGGCTGCGCGACCGGCTGCTGGCCGCCAACGAGACGATCGAGTGGCACCCGGAGCACATCAAGCACGGCCGCTTCGGCAAGTGGCTCGAGAACAACGTCGACTGGGCGATCTCGCGCGAGCGCTACTGGGGCACGCCGCTGCCGGTGTGGCGCAACGAGGCCGGCGAGCAGCTCTGCATCGGCTCCTTCGAGGAGCTCGAGCGGCTCAGCGGCACCGAGGTCGGCGACCCGCACCGGCCGTACGTGGACGAGATCGAGATCCCGTCGCCGACCGGCGGCGAGCCGCTGCGGCGCGTGCCCGAGGTGATCGACGTCTGGTTCGACTCGGGCTCGATGCCGTTCGCGCAGTGGCACGCCCCGCACGAGAACGAGGACGTCTTCGAGGCGCGCTTCCCCGCCGACTACATCTGCGAGGCGATCGACCAGACCCGCGGCTGGTTCTACTCGCTGCTGGCCATCTCGACGCTGCTGTTCGACCGCGCGCCGTATCGCACGTGCCTCGTCCCCGGCCACATCGCCGACGAGCAGGGCCGCAAGATGTCGAAGTCGCTCGGCAACATCGTCGTGCCGTGGGACGTGATCGACAAGCACGGCGCGGACGCGTTCCGCTGGTACTTCTTCACGTCCAAGCACCCGTGGGACGGCTACGTGTTCTCCGTCGACATGGTCGGCGAGTCGCTGCGCCAGTTCCTGCTCCAGCTCTGGAACACGTACGGCTTCTACGTCCTCTACGCGAACGTCAACGACGTCACCGAGCTCGCCGGCCCGGAGACCGAGCTCGACCGCTGGGCGCTGTCGCGCCTGCACGCCACGACGGAGACCGTGCGCGCGCGGCTCGACGCCTACGACGCCACGCGCGCCGGCCACGCGATCGCGGCGTTCGTCGACGAGCTCTCGAACTGGTACGTGCGCCGCTCACGCCAGCGCTTCTGGGACGGCGACCCGGCCGCCTTCGGGACGCTGCACACGTGCCTGGTGACGGTCGCGCATCTGCTCGCGCCGTTCTGCCCGTTCATCGCCGACGAGATCTACGACAACCTCGACGGCAGCGAGCCGAGCGTGCACCTGTGCGACTTCCCGGAGGCCGGCCCGCGCGACGCCGAGCTCGAGGTCGCGATGGGCGTCGTGCGCGAGACCGTGCGGCTCGGGCTCGCCGCCCGCGGCCAGGCCAAGCTCGGGGTGCGCCAGCCGTTGCGCGCCGCCGTGGTGGTCGCCGCCGGCGCCGAGCGCAGCGCGATCGAGCGGCTCGAGGCGATCGCCAAGGCCGAGCTCAACGTCAAGGAGCTGCGCTTCGTCTCACAGGCCGACGAGCTCGGCTCCTACGAGGTCAAGCCCAACTACCGCGCGCTCGGGCCGCGCTTCGGCAAGCACATGCCGCAGGTCGCCGCCGCGGTGGCGGCGCTCGATCCCGCGCACGTGGCCGGCGCGCTGCGCGACGGCGGGCGGGTCGGGATCAGCGTCGACGGGCACGACCACGAGCTCGGCGCCGACGACCTCCTGCTCGCGATGCAGCCGCTCGAGGGCTACCAGCTCGAGCGCGAGGGGTCGCACGCCGTGGCGCTCGAGCTCGAGCTCGACGACGAGCTCGTGCGCGAAGGGCTCGCGCGCGAGGTCGTGCACGCCGTGCAGAACGCCCGCAAGACGGCCGGCCTGGAGGTGGCCGACCGGATCGAGCTCACGCTCGGCGGCGACGCCGAGCTGCTCGACGCCGCGCGGGCCTTCGAGGACTACCTGGCCGGCGAGACGCTGGCCGTCGCCGTCGGGTACGACGGCGCCGCGGGCGAGCAGGCGACCGTCAAGGGCCGCCCGCTGAGCATCGCGGTGAGGAAGCGCTAGGCGGCGAGCGCAGGCTCGAGCTGAGCCTCGATGCGCTTGCGCGGCATCGCGCCCTGGATGCGCGCGGCCTCGGCGCCGTTGCGGAAGAGGATCATCGTCGGGATCGCGAGGATGCCGAAGTTGGCCGGCGTCTCCATGTTCTCGTCGATGTTCATCTTCTTGACGACCACGTCGTCGCGATCGGCGTTGATCTCCTCGAGGATCGGCGAGACGACGCGGCACGGCCCGCACCACGGCGCCCAGAAGTCCACGAGCACCGGAGTGTCGGATTCGAGGACCTCCGCCTGGAAGGTGGTATCGGTGACGTCGATGATGCTGCCGGCCATTCGGTTCAGGGCTCCTCTCAAGTCGCTTCAGAAAGTATAGCGAGGACATCGGGCGAGACCCACGTCTCGATCGCTGCCGCCAGGACCAGCACCGGGACCGCCACCGCGACGGTCACGAAGGTGGCGGCCAGCAGCTCCTCCCACGCCCCGCGGCGCGACGCGAGCGTCCACGCGGCGAGCGGCAGGAAGAGCGCGGTCAGCTCTGGCAGGGCGTGCGGGAGCAGCCCGAACAGCAGGAGGAGCGGGGACATCCCGAGCCCGGCCGCCAGGTCGGAGGCGAGGTGGCCGAGCGCGTACGCCTGGGTGGCGAGCGAGAAGAGGGTGGCCGCGATCACGAAGCCGATGGCGAGCGGCCCCGCGCGGTCGTGGACCTTGCGCCACAGGCCGCTGTAGCCCGTCGCCGCCGTCGGGAGCGACGAGCCGGCCATGAAGCCCGCCACGCACGCCAGCGCGTGCAGGGCGAGCACGAGCCCGTTGCGGTAGAGCACGAACGCGAAGTCGGACGTCCGGGCGGGGGAGGTGACGCCCGGGAAGCCCACGCCGCTCGGATCCGGCTCGGCCAGCGTGGCCACCACCCAGATCGCGGTCAGCAGCAGGCCGGTGACGACGAGCGAGCCGCGCACCCACGGCCAGAGGACCGACCACGGGCTGCGGTTCCAGCGCGCGAGTGTGCGCCGGGTGTCGGCCCAGCCTTGGACGAGAGCGAGCTCTTCAGCCTTCATCACCTCAGGTGATCGGCAGATCGCCGTGATCCCCCAGACCGGTCGCACGATCGGGCGCGTAGCCTACGGAACCGTGGCCGACCTCACGAACGCCCAGATCGCCGACGCCTTCGAGGAGCTGGCGGATCTGTACGAGCTCGACGGCGCGGTGCAGTACCGCGTGATCGCCTACCGCAACGCCGCCCGCACCGTGCGCGACACCTCGGTCTCGGTCGCCGCGCTCGCCCGCAACGGCAAGATCACCGACCTGCCGGGGATCGGCAAGACGCTCGAGGAGAAGGTGCTGGCGCTCGACGAGAGCGGCGACATCCCCTCGGCGGTCAAGCTGCGCGCGAAGATCCCCGTCGGCCTGATCTCGGTCATGCGGCTGCCGGGCTTCGGCCCCAAGCGGGCGAAGCGGCTCTACGACGAGATCGGCGTCGACTCGCTCGACGCGCTGCGCGCCGCCGTCGAGGCCGGCCGGCTGCGCGAGCTGCGCGGCTTCGGCGCCAAGGCCGAGGAGAACCTGCGCAAGGTCCTCGCCGAGCACAGCGAGGACGGGCCGGCGCAGCGCGTCGTGCTCTCGCGCGCGCTCGCGGCGGCCGAGGAGATCGTCACCGCGCTGCGCGCGCATCCGGCCGCCGACCGCGTCGAGGCCGCGGGCTCGCTGCGCCGCTGGGCCGACTCGGTCAAGGACCTCGACATCATCGCCACCGCCTCCGACCCGGTGGCGCTCTCACGCGCGCTGGCCGAGCTGGAGATCGTCGAGACCGTGCACCAGACCGGCGACGCCGGCGCTCGGGTCAGCACGCACGCCGGCATGAAGGTCGACCTCAAGGTCGTCGAGCCCGACCAGTTCGGCAACGTCCTCCAGCACTTCACCGGCGCCAAGGCCCACAACGTGGCGCTGCGCGAGCAGGCGGTCCGCCGCGGCATGCACGTCTCCGAGTACGGGATCCTCGACGACGCCACCGGCGAGACCCTGCGCTGCGCGACCGAGGAGGAGGTCTACTCGGCGCTCGGCCTGCCGTGGATCCCGCCCGAGCTGCGCGAGGGCCGCGGCGAGCTGGAGGCGGCCGCGCTCGGCAAGCTGCCCGACCTGATCGAGCTCGACGACCTGCGCGGCGACCTGCACTCGCACACGACGACCTCGGACGGCAAGCAGACGGCCGAGGAGATGGTGGCGGCGGCGCAGGAGCGCGGCCTCGACTACCTCGCCATCACCGACCACTCGGCCACCCACGGGTTCGGCGACCACGTGACCGAGGACCACCTGCGCGAGCGGATCGAGGAGATCCGCGCGCTGAACGAGCGGCTTGACGGCTTCACGCTCCTGATCGGGACCGAGACCAACATCCTCCCGGACGGGTCGCCGGACTACTCCGACGCGGTGCTGGCCGAGCTCGACTGGGTGATCGCCTCGGTGCACACCTCGTTCAACATGACGCGCGAGAACATGACCGCGCGGATCGTGGCGGCCGCCGAGCATCCGCTGATCGACGCGATCGGCCACCCGACGGGCCGCAAGATCTCCAAGCGGCCGCCCTACGACGTCGACCTCGAGAAGGTGATCGAGGCGGCCGCCAAGGCGGGGACGATGATCGAGATCAACGCGTCGCCGAATCGGCGCGACCTCAACGACGTCCACGCCCGCGCGGCGGCCGAGGCGGGCGTGCGGATCCTCATCAACTCCGACGCGCACTCGACCGACGAGCTCGACAACCGCCGCTACGGCGTCGCGACCGCGCGCCGTGCGTGGCTGACCGCCGACCACGTCGCCAACACGCGCACGTGGAAGCAGCTCCAGAAGCTGCGCAAATCCCGTTAGGGGTACGACCCCGTTCAGATCGGGTGGCGGAGGAAGGCGCCGCCGAAGCCGGGCGTGCGGACGAGGCGGATCGGCTGGAAGGGCGACGTGCGGTCGACGTAGAAGCGCGCGGCGTCGCGCTCCTCGATCGCCAGCACCGCCCGCTCCTGGCGGCGCCAGGCGAGCGCCCAGATGATCGCGCCGCCGGCCGTGACCGCGGCAACCGGCGGGCGGAAGACGCCGAGCGCGGAGAACACGATCGCGTACAGCAGGAGCGGCCACAGGCGGTTGATGATCGTGGTGCCGGGCCGCAGCTCCGGCAGCGTGGTCTGCGTGCGCGCGGTGGCCAGCAGGCGGGCGATCGGCGGTGAGGTCGCGGCCCGCCGCCCGAGCCAGATCCCGATCAGCACCGCGCCGATCCACCAGACGGCGCAGAAGACGAGCAGCGTCCGGTCGCTGTCGCGCGAGAGCCCGATGACGGTCACCGCGGCGAGCAGCGTCGCGGTGCCGGCGCTGAGCAGGACGGTGGCCTTGAGGAACTCGCCGAAGCGCACCGGCGGTCAGTCGAGCAGCGCCTGGAGCAGCCCGCGCACCCCGTCGGTTCCCTCGACCATGATGTCAGCCTCGCGCGCGAGCTCCGACGGCCCCTCGTCGGAGCGCACGCCGACCCGCACGGCGGTGCCGAGGCGGTCGCTGGAGACCAGCTCGACGAGCCCGCGGAAGGCATCGAGGTCGGTGGTGTCGTCGCCGACGTAGAGCGCTGCGGCGAGGTCGCGGTCGCGCAGCAGGTTGACGATCCCGGCGCCCTTGTCGATCCGCACCGGCGGCCGGATCTCCAGCACCTTGCGGCCCCAGTGGGCGGTGAAGCCCGCCTTCTCGGCCGCGGCGGCGACGTCCTCGACCGCCTTCTGCGCCTCCTCCTCGTCGGGCACGCCGCGCCAGTGCAGCGCGGCGATCGCCTCCTTGTCCTCGAGCCGCACGCGCAGCCGCCGCAGCTCCTCGCTGTACGCGTCCTCGGTGAAGTTCTGCACGCGCCGCGTCCAGGCCTGCAGCTCGCGGTCGAGCTGAGGGGCGATCGCGCCCGGCATCAGCACCTCCGACCCGTGCGAGCCGAGGTAGGCGATCGAGCCGAGCGAGACGATCCGGCGGGCGTCCGAGGCGCGGCGGCCGGACACGCAGGCGACCACGCCGTAGCGGCGCGCGACCTCGATCAGCGGCCGGCGCGTGGTCTCCGGCATGTGCGCGTCGTCGGGATGCTGGACGATCGGGGCCAGTACGCCGTCGACGTCGAGCAGGACGGCGGAGCGATCGGGCTCGGCCTTCAGCGGCCGCAGAAGCTCCTCGAGGGTTCCCGTCGGGCCCGGCACCGGGACTAGTATGGCGGCCGATGACCAAGGAGCCGATAAAGGGCGACGGCTGGGCGGCCGCGTCGATCGACGACCTGGGGGACGGCCCTGGTTTCCGCAAGGTCCGCTCCGCCCTCGGGGTCACCGCGTTCGGCGTCAACGCCGTCGTCCTGCCCCCGGGCTTCACGAGCCGACGCCATTTCCACGAGCGCCAGCAGGAGCTCTACCTCGTGCTGCGCGGCGAGCTCGAGTTCCAGCTAGGCGAGGACCGGCACACGCTCGGCCCGGGCGGCCTGGTGCGGGTCGACCCCGCAACAGTCCGCGCGCTGCGCAACACGTCCGACACCGAGGAGGCCGTGTACTTCTGCGTCGGCGGCGAGGGCGGCTACGTCGGGCGCGACGGTCAGGTGCCCGACTGAGCCTTCAGCAGGTCGCGGATCTCGCCGAGCAGCACGACATCCTCCGGCACGGCCTCGGGCTCAGGCTCCAGACCCGCCTTGCGCCGCGCCATCAGCGCGTTGACCGGCTTGACGACGAAGAAGAAGATCGCCGCCGCGATGATCACGAACGAGATCACCGCGTTGAGGAACGAGCCGTAGCGGAACTCCGCGTCGTTGATCGTGAAGCTGAGCCCGGAGAAGTCCGGCTGCCCTCCGACCATCGCGATGACCTGCATGAGGATGTCGTCCACGAACGAGGTGACGACCGCCCCGAACGCCGCGCCGATCACGACCGCGATCGCCAGGTCGATGACGTTGCCGCGCAGCAGGAACTCGCGGAACTCCTTGACCATCTGCCCCTCCCTCCGGTGGGTATGCTCGCCCGGCGCATGGCCGACGAGCCCGTCCATTGCCTGGTCGAGATCCCCAAGGGATCGCGCAACAAGTACACCTGGGACGAGGAGCTGGGCGGCATCAAGCTCGACCGCTTCCTCTTCACCTCGGTGGTGTATCCCACAGACTATGGCTTCATCCCGGGCACGCGCTCGCCCAAGGGGACGCCGCTGGACGCCATGGTGTGCGTCTCGGCGCCGACCTTCCCGGGCTGCGTGATCCCGGTGCGCGTGATCGCGGTCTTCCGCACCAAGGACGAGGCCGGGCAGGACGACAAGCTGCTCTGCGTCCCGTACGAGGACCCCAACTGGAGCCATATGGGGCGGCTCGACGACCTCCCGGGCCAGCTCCGGATCGAGATCGAGCACTTCTTCTCGATCTACAAGACGCCGGAGGGCAAGGACGTCGAGGTCCAGGGGTGGGAGGACCGCGAGTTCGCCGAGCAGCTGCTCGCCGACTCGCGTCAGTAGCCGGCGTCGAGGTCGACCGGCGAGCGCAGCGGCTCGCCCGCGCTCAGTCGGGCGACGTTCTCGCGGACGAGACCGGCCAGGTCGCGCATCAGCGTCGCGTCCGGGTTCGCGACGTGGGGCGTGATCAGGGCCCGCGGCTCGTCCCACAGCGGATGGCCGTCGGGCAGCGGCTCGGGGTCGGTGACGTCGAGCGCGGCGCCGGCGATCGCGCCGCGCGCGAGCGCCTCCACCAGCGCGTCGGTGTCGACGAGCGCGCCGCGCGCGACGTTCACCAGCCACGCGTTCTCGCGCATGGCGGCGAGCTCCGGCGCCCCGATCAGGTGGCGGGTCGCGGGCGTGGCCGGGGCGGCGACGACGACGAAGTCGGCGCGCGGCCACACCTCGGCGGCGCGGCCGATCGGGATCGTGTCGTCGCGGCCGCGGCGGGTCACGGCGAGGATCTCGACGTCGAACGGGTCGAGCAATGCGATCAGCGCCCGCCCGATGCTGCCGGTGCCGATCAGCGCCACCGTCGCGCCCGCGAGCTCGCCGATCGGCGGCCGCGTCCACGTCTTCGCCCGGGCGAACTCGTGCAGCCGCCGCACGCCGGCCAGCATCAGGCCGAGCGCGTGCTCGGCGACGGGCCGCCCGAAGGCGCCGGAGGCCGTGGTCCACTGCCGCTCGCGGTCGACCCGGTCGAGCCAGCGCTCGATCCCCGCCGAGGGGAGCTGGACCCAGCGCACCCCGTCGGGGAGCTCGGAGGGGAAGCCGTCGGGGTTCGAATCCACCCACACCAGCGCGTCCGCGTCGGCGAGCGGCGCGATCTCGCCGCCTCCCGCGCGGACGGCGGCCTCGACCTCGGGATCGGACTCGGGCGCGACGTGGACGGTGATCGGCATGCCTGCGAACCTACCCGCCCGCCATGGCGTCCGTCCCCCTCCTGTCCGCTCGCGGGCTGGCCAAGTCGTTCGGCGGCCGCCTCGTGCTCGACGGGCTCGACCTCGAGCTCGCCGACGGCATGCGCATCGGCGTCCTCGGGCCGAACGGCGGCGGCAAGTCGACGCTGCTGCGCATCCTGGCCGGCGACGAGGTGGCCGACGACGGCACGGTGACGCGCCGCCGCGGGCTCGTCCACGCCTTCCTGCCCCAGACCGTGCCGGGCGACGAGCGCACGCCGCTCGCCTGGGTCCGCGCGGCCAGGCCGGAGCTGGCCGCGCTCGAGTCCGAGCTGGCGGCGGTCGAGCGCCGGCTCGCGGACCCCGGGCTGGCGAGCGACCTTGACGCCATGGGCCGCGCGCTCGCCCACCAGGACCGGCTGCTCGCCCGCTGGGCTGAGCACGGCGGCGACCGGGCCGACGGCGAGGCACGGAGCCTGCTCGACGAGCTCGGCGTCGCCGAGGACGTGCCGACGGCGGAGCTGAGCGGGGGCCAGCGCAAGCTCGTCGCCCTCGCCGCCTGCCTGGCCCGTCGCCCGCAGGTGTTGATGCTCGACGAGCCCGAGGCGCATCTCGACATGCGCCGGCGCGATCAGCTCGAGCGGATCGTCGACGGGTTCGACGGCGCGGTGCTGATGGTCTCGCACGACCGCCACCTGCTCGACGCGTGCGTCGGCGCGATCGCCGAGCTCGACCGCGGCCGCATCCGGATCTGGCCCGGCGACTACAGCGCGTACGCCGTCGCCCGGCAGCTCGAGCTCGAGCGCCGGCGCCAGGCGTACGTCACCCAGCAGAAGGAGATCGCGCGCCTGGAGGAGGCGGTCCGCCGCTTCCGCCACTGGGCGCACATCCGCGTCAACGAGCGCGCCGCGCGCCAGGCCCGCGTCAAGCAGATGCAGATCGATCGGATGGAGAAGGTCGAGCGACCCGTGTTCGAGCGGCGCAGGATGGCGCTCGGCTTCCGCAGCGGGACGCGGGGCGGGCAGCGGGTGCTCGCCCTCGAGGGCGTCGACGTGGCGTTCGACCCGGACGACCCCGTGCTGCTCGACGTCGAGCTGGTGGTCGGCCGCGGCGAGCGGGTCGGCGTCGTGGGTCCCAACGGCGCGGGCAAGACCGCGCTCCTGCGCACGCTGGGCGGGACGCTCGCGCCGGCCGGCGGGGAGCGCTGGATCGGATCCGGGATCGAGGTCGGCTACCTCTCGCAGGCGGCCGCGGGCCTGCCGCTCGAGGCGAGCGTGATCGACGTCCTGCGCGCCGGCCGGTCAATGGCCGAGGACGTCGCCGTCCGGCGCCTGATGGCCTTCCTGTTCGACTACGAGCAGACCCGCCGCCCCGTGCAGACGCTGAGCGGCGGCGAGCGCACGCGGCTCGCGTTCCTGCTGCTCATGGAGGACGCGCCGAACTGCCTCCTGCTCGACGAGCCGACCAACCACCTCGACATCGACTCGATCGAGGTGCTCGAGGACGCGCTCGAGCACTACGACGGGACCGTGGTGGCGGTCTCGCACGACCGCTACTTCCTCGACCGCATCGCCGACCGCATCGTGGTGGTGGCCGACGGCGCCGCCCACGCCTACGAGGGCGGCTGGTCGGCCAACTTGGCGCGCGTCTGAGCGTTCAGGGCGCGCAAGCGGCGGGAAGGCTTCGCCGTATGAAGGCCCCAGACACCCCGACCGACCTCGAGAAGCGCTCCTGGTTCGGCACCCTCAAGCGCGTCGTCTCCGAGTTCAAGGACGACAACCTCACGGACTGGGCGGCGGCGCTCACGTACTACGCGGTGCTGTCGATCTTCCCCGCGTTCATCGCGATGATCTCGATCCTCGGCCTGGTCGTGGACCCGGCCACGATCACGCGCGTCGTGACCGACGTCGTGCGCCAGCTCGGTCCCGAGTCGGCGGTGGACACGTTCCAGAAGCCGATCGAGCAGATCTCGTCGAACCGGTCGACCGCGGTGTTCGGGCTCATCTTCGGCGTCGCGGTGGCGATCTGGACGGCCTCGAACTACGTCGGCGCCTTCATGCGCGCCTCGAACGCGATCTACGAGCGCGAGGAGGGGCGGCCGTTCTACAAGCTCCGGCCGATCCAGCTCGTCGTCACGCTGGTGCTGGTCATGATGGCCGCGCTCGTGGTGCTGGCCCTGATCGTCACCGGGCCGGTGGCGCAGGCGGTGGGCGACGCGGTCGGCCTCGGCGACGCGGCGGTCACGGCGTGGAACATCGCCAAGTGGCCGGTGATGCTGGTCGTGGTGATGCTGATGCTGGCGATCCTGTACTGGTCGGCGCCGAACGCGAAGCCCGCGGGCTTCCGCTGGGTGTCGCCGGGCAGCGTGGTGGCGGTGCTCCTGTGGATCGTCGCGTCGATCGCGTTCGCGTTCTATGTCGCCAACTTCGGCTCCTACAACAAGACCTACGGCGCGCTGGCCGGCGTGATCGTGTTCCTGGTCTGGATGTGGATCACGAACATCGCGGTCCTGCTCGGTGCCGAGCTGAACGCCGAGACCGAGCGGGCGCGCGAGCTGGAGGCGGGCGTCCCCGGCGCGGAGGAGGACATCAAGGCGCCCTACCGCGACGTCCCGAAGGAGGAGAAGGAGGAGCAGGAGAAGGCCGGGCGGCACTGACGCTCAGCTTTCCTGCGCGTCCCGCCGATGATGTCGGGACATGCGCAACCGCATCCTCTCGCTCCTCATCGTCGTCGCCGTCGCGCTGTACGTCGCCGCACGACAGAACGCGCCGGCCTCGACCGAGGGCGAGATCAGCGACGTCGCCCGCGCGCGCGGGCTCACCTTCGACGGCGGCGTCAGCGCCGGCGACCGTGCGTGGATCGAGGCGGCGATCGCCGGCGCGCGACCGGAGGCGCAGCGGCTGATCCAGGAGATCGACGGCCTGACGACGGTGCGCACCGATCTGCGCGGCGGGCAGGCCATCGGCATGGCGATGCAGTCCGGCGACGAGGCGGTCGTCAGCTTCGACATCACGATGCTCAACCGCGATCGAGCGCTCGACCGTGACGTCGTCGTGCTGCACGAGCTGGGCCACGTGCTCGACTTCTTCCTCGTCGGGGACGAGCTGGTCGCCGAGCTCGACAAGACGATCCCCGTCCGCGCGGGAGGGACATGCGGAGGCACCACGGTGCCGATCGGGCCCTGTACCGCGATCGAGGAGCGGTTCGCCGACACGTTCGCCAAGTGGGCGCTGCGCGGGCGGATCTCGCTCGCCGGCTCCGGCTACGGCATCCCCGCGCCCTCCTCGATCGAGGACTGGGGCGCGCCGCTCGGCCTGCTGGCCGCGGAGCTCAACGCGCGCTGAAGCGCGGCGGCGAGCGTCCGCGTGGCCGACCCGTCCGCCGGCCCGTGCGCCGGGTTGTGCTCGGTCACCGTGAGGCCGGCGAAGCCGGTGCCGGCGGCGAGCACCTCGAGCGCCGCGGCGGCGACGTCGAAGGGCAGGCCGATGTTGTGGCCGGTGTTCTCGGAGAGCGGGAGGTCGACGAAGTCGACGACGTCGACGTCGAAGTGCACGAGGTAGCGCTTGAAGCGCGCGGCGGCGGTCGCGGCCGCCGCTCGCGGGTCGGCGGCGACCTCCTCGATGTCGATCGCGGCAACGCCATGAGCCTCGATCGCGGCCTGCTCACCGGGCTTGGTCTGGCCGGGGTCGCGGGCGAAGAGCAGGAGCTCGTCGGGGGCGAGCCGGGTCAGGGCGGCGACCTCGGGCACCGCGCCCTCGAGCCCGAGCACGTGGGCGTTGCCCATCCAGTCGAGCGTGCCGGTCACGACCGTCTCGGGCGTGTTGAGGTCTGGGTGCATGTCGAAGTACACGAGCCCGACCCGCTCACCGGCGGCCTGCGCGCCGGCCAGGGTGCCGAGCCCGACCGTGCAGTCGCCGCCGAGGACGACCGGCATGTGACCGGACCGGAAGGCCGCCTCGACCCGCTCGGCGACCTCCCGCGCGGCGGCGGCGACGCCGGCGGCGTTCTGGGCGCGCCGGTTCGTCCGGTCGGGCGCCCAGCGGCGCAGCGGGATGTCGCCGAGGTCGGCGTCGGCGTGGAGGCCGGCCTCGCGGAGGGCGCGCGGCGCCTGCTCCTGGCCGGGGGCGAAGGCGCCGAGGCTGGTCGGCGCGCCGATGAGAGCCGTGCGTGTAACCATCTATCGTCGTATACAGGTTACGCTGGCGAACGTCAACCCCGGCTGGGTGAGGAGGCTGGGAAGCCGGCCGCGCGGGAGGTCCGGGGCGAGTTTGTGTCGCTATGCGGCACGAACTCGCCCTCGACCGCGGGCGGCGACGATCCGCGCGCGGCAGACCGGCGACGCGGGCGTCGCCGCTTCCCTACCCAGCCGTCGTAGACGTTCGCTCGCGCTCGCCCTCGCGCACGAAGCGACCGCCGGCGATCTCGCGCTCCTCCTCGACGGCGGCCTCCTCGAGGTCCTCGCCCGCCGTCTCCGGCGCGGCGAGCAGCGAGATCGTCGTCACCGTCAGAGCGGCGAGCACGTAGAGCGACACGGCGAGCGAGGAGCCCGACCAGGCGAGCAGCGCCGTGGCGATGATCGGGGCCAGCGCGCCGCCGAAGATGCCGGCGAGCTGGTAGCCCATCGAGGCCCCGCTGTAGCGCACGCGGGTCCCGAACAGCTCGGAGATGAACGAGGCCTGGGGCCCGTACATCAGCGCGTGGAAGAAGAGACCGCCGGCGGCGGCGAGCACGATCAGCCACCAGCTCCCGGTGTCGAGCAGCGGGAAGAACGCGAACACCCAGGCCGCGGCGCCGAGCGCGCCGGCCAGGTAGACCGGGCGGCGCCCGAGGCGGTCGGAGAGGGCGCCGAAGGCCGGGATGAGGAAGAGCTGCAGCCCGGAGCCGATCAGCACCGCGTTCAACGGCACGCTGTCCGACAGCCCGACCTGGTCGGTCGCGTACGTGATGATGAAGAGCGCGAAGACGTAGAACGCGACGTCGGTGCCGATCCGCGCCCCGAACGCGATCGCGAGCTGGCGCGGATAGCGGCGGAAGACCTCGACGAGCGGCGCGCGGGCCCGCGTCGCGGTCTCCTCGACCTGCTTGAAGAGCGGCGACTCCTCGATCCGCAGGCGGATGAAGAGGCCGACGAACACGAGCACGGCGCTGAGCAGGAACGGGACCCGCCAGCCCCAGGCGCTGAACGCGTCCTCGGTCAGCACGGCGGCCAGCACCGCGAGCACGCCGGCGGCCAGCAGGTTGCCGGCCGGCACGCCGACCTGCGGCCAGCTCGCGTACAGCCCGCGCTTCTGCTGGTCGCCGTGCTCGGAGACCATCAGCACCGCGCCGCCCCACTCGCCGCCGAGGCCGAGGCCCTGGACGAAGCGCAGCGTGACGAGCAGTATCGGCGCCGCGATCCCGATCGACCCGTACGTGGGCAGCAGGCCGATCGCGCACGTGGCCAGGCCCATCACCAGCAGCGTGACGACGAGGACGTTGCGCCGCCCGGCGCGGTCCCCGAAGTGGCCGGCGATGACGCCGCCGACCGGGCGGGCCACGAAGCCGACCGCGTAGGTGGCGAACGCGAGCAGCGTGCCGACCAGCGGCTCGGCGTCAGGGAAGAAGAGGTCGCCGAAGACGAGTGCGGCGGCCGTCCCGTAGAGGAAGAAGTCGTACCACTCGAGCGAGGTGCCGACCACGCTCGCGGCGACGACACGGCGGAGCGATCCCCTACGTGCCTTCATGGGGCGGGGGCTACCCACGATCGACGTGTCGTACCCCGCCTTCTCGGGCAATGTGTCAGATGATATGACGCGCACCGACGAGCAACTCCAGACCCAGACCCACACCGGGCGCTTCACGCGCGGCGAGGGGGAGTCCGAGGTCCGGCCGTACGCCGGCTACAAGACGCTGTGGCTCTGGCTGTTGCTGGGCTGGGTGGCCAGCGGCGCCGACCGCACGATCACCGGTCCCGCCGTCACCTACATGATCGACGCCCAGGTGCCGCTTCTCGCCGGCACCCAGAACCCGTTCGCGCTCGGCGGCCTCGTCGGCAGCCTGCTCTTCGCCGGCTACATGCTCACCCAGTTCCCGGGCGGGTTCGTGGGCGACCGCCTTGGCCACCGCACGGTGATCGTCATCGCGATCGCCTGGGCCGGTGTGGCCACGCTCCTGAGCGGCGTGATGACCGCGCTGATCGGCTTCGTCGCCCTGCGCGTGATCACCGGCCTCGGCGCCGGCCTCTTCTACTCCAACGACCGCAGCGTGATCGCCGAGCAGACGCCGTTCGAGAAGCGCAGCCTCGGCATGGGCTTCGTCATCACCGGCCTGGCGATCGGGATCACGCTGGCGATGCTGCTCGCGGCGCCGCTGATCGACCTCGGCAGCTCGGTGTTCGGCGCCGCCGACGCCTGGCGGATGCCGTTCCTCGTGCTCGGCGTCGGCGCGGTGCTGATCGCGCTCGGCATGCACCGCTTCTTCCGCAGCCAGGGCGGCGAGCACGCCTTCACGCCGGCCTACCTGCCCGCCGGCGGCCGCCTGCTCGCCTACGCGGCGGTCTTCTTCGTCGCCGTGATGGCGATCTACGTGATCGCCACCGAGGCCGGGCTCGCGGAGTGGCTGGTCGCGCTGCTCGAGCTCGGGCTCGCGCTCGCGCTCGTGGCCTTCATCTTCGTCCGCATGAGCGGCGACGTCGGCCCCGTGCTCATGAACCGCGACCTCGTGCTGATCTACCTGGCCGGCATCTCGATCCTCTGGAACCTGTGGTTCTTCAGCTTCTGGTCGGTCTCGATCGTGGCCGACGCGGCCCAGGGCGGCTTCTGGGAGTCGGCCCTGACGGCCACGTTCTTCGGCGTCGCCGGCATCATCGGCTTCCCGCTCGGCGGCTGGCTCGGCGACCGCGAGAAGCGCTCCGGCCGCGGGCGCAAGCCGATGCTCGTCGGCTTCACCCTGATCCAGGGCCTGCTGACGCTGGCCTTCGGCTTCTACCTGAGCGCGGGCGGGAACGCCCTCTGGGCGCTCGGCGGCCTGCTCTTCATCACCAGCCTGTTCTTCAACGCGCTGCAGCCGATGTGGCACGCTCTGGCCGCCGACCTCGTGCCCAAGGCGGCGCTCATGGGCGCGGCGTTCGGGCTCATGAACCTCGTCTCGGAGATGGGCGCGGTGCTCTCGCCGGCCATCAGCGGCGTGCTCCGCGACGCCACCGGCGACTGGTCGGCGGCCGTGTTCCTCGACGCCGGGCTGATCCTGGCCAGCTTCCTGCTGTTCTGCTTCGTCAGGGAGAAGCGGACGACGACGCCCGCGGCTTGAGCAGCGTCCACGCCCCCAGCACGGGGCCGAGCACGGCGAGCAGCCAGAGCCACGAGGTGCCCCACGGGTCGAGCACGTCCTCGCCGGCGCCGATCACGATCGCGAGCGAGATCAGCGGGTAGGCGAGCAGCGGCAGCGCCCACTTGGAGATCCCGGCGCGGCGGGCGGCGATGATCACACCGGCCCAGCCCGCGAGCCCGACCCACACGCCGCCGTTGTCCTGCACCACCTCGCGCTCGATCAGCACGACGGCCCAGGCGACGGCGAGCGCGAGCCACACCCAGTTCGCGATCGCGCCGCGGAACGCGACCCACGCCACCGCGGCCAGCGAGGCGACGACCAGCACCACGAACGCGGTTCCCGCGAGCGCGCCGGCCAGCAGCCAGGCGGCGCCGGCGACCACGGTGCCGATCACGCCGCCGCGCAGCGCGGCGGACACGACGGCCGCGGCGCGCTTGCGCCTCGTCGGCTTCGGTACGGCGGCGGCGGTCTGGACGCTCATGGCTTCTCGAGTACAAGCTACCGAGTCATGGAGACCCTCTTCGAACGACTTCGCGCGCTCGACTCGACGACGCTGGCCGACGCCGGCAAGGAGCTGCGCGTCATGGACGGCGGGCTGCGCCCGGTCGCGCTCTCGCGCAAGCTCGTCGGCCGCGCCGTCACGGTCGCCGCCAACGGCGGCCTGCTGCCGGTGCTCGACGGGCTCGAGCGCGCCGGCGCGGACGACGTGCTGGTGATCGACGGCGGCGGCTCGCCGCCCGCCCTGGCCGGCGAGCTGTTCGCCAGCGAGGCCCACCGCCGCGGGCTGGCCGGCATCGTGATCGACGGCTTCTGCCGCGACACCGCCGAGCTGCGCCGGATCGACCTGCCGTTCTACGCCCGCGGGTGCGTCCCGAACGCGTTCGGGCCCGGCACCGCGCCCGGCGCGGCCGGACCGGTGCGCTGCGGCGGGGTCGGGGTCGCGCCGGGCGACGTCCTGGTCGGCGACGACGACGGGATCGTGGTCGGCACGCCCGCCGAGCTCGAGGCCGTGCTCGACGCCGCCGAGGCGCTCCAGGTCACCGAGCGCTCGATCCTGGCCGGGATCCGCGCCGGCGACAGCCTGTTCGGGCGGATCGAGCGCATCAACGGCGGCATCCGCTTCACCGACGGCTGACCGCGACGAGCACTGCGGGCACCGGTCCGGGGTTGCGGAGCGCCCGGACCGGCAGCCCGCGGAAGCCGAGCACGGCGCCGCGGGCGAAGCGGCGGCGGCTGCCGCCGGCGCAGTCGAGCTCGATCTCGCCGCGGTCGACGACGAGCAGCGCGTCGTCCCACTCGCCGGCCGGGCAGGGGCGCTCGCCGCCGGGCGGCACCTCGACCACCCGGACGTCGAACGCGGTCGCCATCAGAGCACCATCGGCAGCCCGAACGCCGGGAAGATGGACGGCCCGAAGGCGATGACGTCGGTGACGTGGCCGCCCTCGAGCCGCAGCACGTCGAGCGCGAAGGCGCGGTGGGCGTCGTCGCCGGGCTTGCGCGCGTAGTTCGCGACCGCCGGCTGGTGGTTGGCGGCGGTGACCAGGCAGCGGATGTCGCCGAACTCCTCGGTCCCGAAGCCGCCCTCTTCCCAGACCGTGAAGATCGCGTCGCGGCCGACGAACAGGCCCGGCTCGGGCGGCATCGAGAAGCGCGCGTCCTCGCTCAGCATGGCCGCCAGCCCCGCGGCGTCGCCGCGCTCGCTCGCCTCGACGTAGCGCCGCATGAGCGCGAGCTCCTCCTCGCTGCCCTGGGCGCCCCAGTCGTCGCGGCGCTCGGGCAGGTGCCGCCGCAGCGACTCGCGCGCCCGCTGGAGCGCGCTGTTCGCGGCCGGCACCGACAGCTCGAGCAGCGCGGCGACGTCGCGCGCCGGCCAGCCGAGGATGTCGCGCAGGATCAGCGCCGCGCGCTGCCGCGGCGGCAGGAGCTGGATCGCGGCCAGGAACGCGAGCTCGATCGTCTCGCGCGCGACGGCGACCGCGTCCGGCTCCTCCGCGGCCGGCAGCAGGGCGTCCGGGTACGGCTGAAGCCACGGGATGTCGGCCGGGTCCTTGGGCGTCTGCCGGGGGCGCGCCTCGAGCGCGTCGAGGCACGCGTTGGTCGCGATCCGGTACAGCCAGGCCCGGAACGTCGACCGGCCCTGGTAGGTCTCGCGCCGCCGCCAGGCGCGCAGGAACGTCTCCTGCACCTGGTCCTCGGAGTCCTCGAACGAGCCCAGCATGCGGTAGCAGTGCACCTGGAGCTCGCGCCGATGGCGCTCGACGAGCGCCGAGAACGCCGCCTCGTCGCCCGCCTGGGCGGCGGCGACCACTTCTTCCTTCGTCGTCTGCATACCGGTATGACGGCCGCCCGGCCGCTTAGTCATCGGTAGACGTCGGGCAGGTCGTTCTCGAACAGGATGACGTCGCCGCGACGGCTCAGCGAAGCGAGCTCGGCGTGCAGCGCCGGGCCGTCGGGCGTGACCACGATCTGGCCCTCGGGGAACCCGGCGTCGAGCAGCCCGGCGCGGATGTGCTCGGCCAGCGGCCCGGAGAGCAGGCAGAGGTCGACGACGGCGGCGGCGCGCTCGCCGAGCCGGCGGTTCTCCTCCGCCTCCTGCGGGCCGAGCTCGACCATCCCGGGCGTGACGAGGATGCGGCGCCCGGCCTCGTGGGCGGCCAGGACCTGGAGCGCGGCGGCGGCGCCGGTCGGGTTCGAGTTGTAGGAGTCGTCGATGACGACGATGCCCGCCGCCTGGTTGACGATCGGCTCCAGCCGGTGCTTGGGCGGCGCGACGCGCCGCAGGGCGCGGGCGATCTGGGCGGGCGTGCTGCCGCGGTCGCGCGCCACGGCGGCGGCCGCCAGCAGGTTGGCGACGTTCGGCTCGCCGAGCAGCTTCGAGCGCACGGCGAGCGGCTCGGGGTCGTCGCGCCAGCGGATCTCGAACTCGGTGCCGCCGGAGGTGACGGTGACGTTCTCCGCCCACAGGTCGGCCTCGGGGTGCTCGGCCGGGCTGAAGAGCAGGACGCGGCAGCTCGCGCGGTCGCGGCCGACCCGGCGGCAGCGCTCGTCGTCGGCGCGGGTCACGAAGAGGCCGTCGGGCGGGAGTGCGTCGGCCAGCTCGCCCTCGGCCTGCTCGATCGCGTCCATCGAGCCGAAGCGCTCGAGGTGCGCGGGCCCGAGGTTGGTGAGGATCCCCACCGTGGGGTGCACGAGGTCGCACAGCTCCTCGATGTCGCCCAGCCGGTAGGCGCCGAGCTCGGCCACGAACGTCTCGTGGCGCGGCTCGAGGCCCTCGTTGATCGCGCGGACGACGCCGAGGAACGTGTTGAAGGAGGCCGGCGTCGGATAGGCGGGGCCGTGGGTGTCCATCACCGCGGCGACGCACGCCTTCGTCGTCGTCTTGCCGAACGAGCCCGAGATCCCGACCACCAGCGGACGCACCGCCTCGAGCGTCCGCTGAGCGGAACGTACGTAGCGGCGCGTCTCCCACTGCTGGAAGGGGCGCAGCACGACGTTGGCGAGCCCGAGCACCCAGGGCGCGCCGAGGACGACGAGGCCGCCGGCCACCCCCGCCGCCGACGGCCCGCCGAGCAGGCCGGCGACGACCGGCGGGACGAGCGCCAGCAGCAGGGCGACCGCGTACAGCCGCCTCGCCCGCGCGGTGAAGACCAGCGGCTTGACCTGCTCGCGGCGCCAGGTGAGCACGGCGTAGGCGACCGCGGCCCCGAATCCGGCGCCGGCCAGGATCACCCCGAGCAGGTCGGCGAGCACGCCGCCGACGAGCACCGCCGCGGCGACCGGCTGGCCGAGCCGCGTCCCGAGGCCGCGCCGGACCCACAGGTACAGGCGCGCGTTCTCGTAGTGCTCCTGCTGGAAGGCGTGGAGCAGGACGTGCAGGCGTCCGGCGAGGACGGCGGCGACGGCCAGCAGGGTGAGGGCGAGCGTCACGCCTCGGTCAGGAAGTGCGCGGCGATGCGGTTGAACTCGGCCGCGCGCTCGGCGTACGCGTAGTGGCCGCCGTCGAGCACCACGAGCCCGGCGTCGGGGATCTCGGCCTCCATCCGGCGGCCCATCCAGAGCGGCGTGTCCTCGTCGCGGGAGCCCCAGACGAGCAGCGTCGGGACCGGGACGCGCGGCAGGTACGGCGAGATGTCCTCGCCGATCAGGAGCCGGAACGTCGCCCGCATCGACTCCGAGGCGTCGAGCCAGTCCTGCGAGGCCACTCGCCGGCGCAGCCGGTCCTGCAGCCGGCGTCCCGGCGCGCCGCCCACGGCGCCGATCGCGCGCCCCGTCTTGGCCACCGCCACGCGGCCGTAGTAGGACGGCTTGCGCTTGGGCGTGAGGCCGGCCGCGCCGGTCAACACCATGCGCGCCAGCCGCTCGGGCGCCGTGGCGGCCACCACGATCCCGGTCCGGCCGCCGTGGCTGTGCCCGACGAGGCTGAACCGCTCGAGCCCGAGCTCGTCGGCGAGCGCCAGGGCGAAGCGGGCGTAGGCCGCGGCGTCCCACGGCTCCGGCGGCTCGGCGGATTCGCCGAAGCCCGGCAGGTCGACGGCCACGACCTCGAGCCGGCCGGCCAGGCCGTCGACGATCGAGGCGACCGCCTCGATCGACGCGCCCCAGCCGTGGAGCACGAGCACGGGCGGCGCGCCGGCCGGCGCGTCCGGGCGCACGTGGCGCACGCGCACGCCCACTCCTCCCACCTGGAGCTTGGAATCACCCGTCACGCTCGACATGCGGGCACCTGGAGCTCGGAATCACCCGTCGCGCTCGACATGCGGGCACATGGTGGCAGGGGGCTCGGTCTCAATACCCTTCTGCGCCGTGAATCGCGTCGGTGTCCTCTTCGGCGGGCCCTCGGTCGAGCACGACGTCTCGATCATCACCGCCCAGCAGCTGATGGCCGTGCTGGCCGAGCGGCACGAGGTCGTGCCGCTCTACCTGGCCGGCGACGGCCGCCTGTGGACCGGCGAGGCGCTGACCAAGGTCGACGCCTTCGCCAGCCAGCCACCGGCGGGCGGCCACTCGGTCGAGCTGCGGATCGGCGGCTCGGCGCCGTTCGTGGAGCCCGCCTCGGGCCGCCTCGGCAAGGACCGGCCCGTGCACGTCGACGTCGTCATCAACGCGATCCACGGCACCGGCGGCGAGGACGGCACGCTGCTCGGCGCGCTCGAGCTGGCCCAGGTGCCGTACGTGGGCCGCGGCGTGGCGGCGGCCGCCGTGGGCATGGACAAGCACCTGGCCAAGCTCGTCGTCAAGGACGCCGGCATCGACGTGCTCGACCACGAGCGGATCGAGCGGACCGAGTGGGAGGCCGACGCCGACGCCGTGGTCGCGCGCGCGAGCGCGCGCTTCGGCGGCGACGCGGTCGTCAAGCCCGCGACGCTCGGCTCCTCGATCGGCGTGGCCCGCTGCAGCGGCGAGGAGGAGCTGCGCGAGGCGCTCGAGCTGGCCTTCGAGCTCGACCGCCAGGCGATCGTCGAGCCCTTCGCGGCCGGCGCCGTCGAGCTCAACGTCGCCGTCCTCGGCCGGCCGGGCGACGTCGTCGCCGTCTCGGAGGTCGAGCGGCCGATCGGCTCCGAGAGCGGCCTCTCGTTCGAGGACAAGTACATGAGCGCGGGCGGCAAGGGAGCCAAGGGCGCGGGCGACAAGACCGGCGGCAGCATGGCCGCGCAGGACCGCGTGATCCCCGCCGACGTCGACCCCGCCTGGCGCGAGGCGGTCAAGGAGCGCGCGGTGACCGCCCACCACGCGCTGCGCCTGGCCGGCGTCACGCGCTTCGACTTCTTCGTGCTCGACGACGGCGCGCGGTTCGTGCTCAACGAGCCCAACACCGTCCCCGGCTCGTTCGCCTTCTACCTGTTCGAGCCGGTCGGCCTCCCCTTCCACGAGCTGGCCGAGCGCCTGCTGGAGATCGCGGCGGCCGAGAGCCGCGAGGAGCGCAGCACGACCCGCACCTTCGAGTCGGCGCTGCTGAGCCTGCACCTGGACCGCCGGTGAAGCGCGTCGTCGTGGCGTGTGGGGGGCGGTCGCTGGAGCGGTCGATCAGCCTGCACTCCGGGCGCCGCGCGGGGCGCGCGCTGGCCGCGCTCGGGGCCGAGGTGAAGGTCGTCGACGTCGACGGCGCGTTCGTGCGCTTCGTGCTCGACTACGAGCCCGACTACGTGTTCATGGCGATGCACGGCATCGGCGGCGAGGACGGCACGATCCAGGACCTGCTCGAGATCCTCGAGGTCCGCTACACGGGCTCGGACGCGATCGCCTCCGCGCTGTGCCTGGACAAGCACCTGTTCAAGGCGGTCTGCATGCTCGAGGACGTCCCGACCCCGCCGTGGCACTCGTTCACGCGCGAGGCGTTCGAGGCCTACGGCGCGGCCGGCACGCTCGAGCGCGTCATGGACCAGTTCCCCGAAGGCGTCGTGGTCAAGCCCTCGCGCCAGGGCTCGTCACTCGGGATCAGCGTCGTGCGCCGTGCGGAGGAGCTGCGCGCCGCGATCGTGGAGGCGATGAGCTACGACGACCGGATCCTGCTCGAGCGCCTCGTCGAGGGCCGCGAGCTGGCCGTCACCGTGCTCGGCCCCGCCGACGCCCCCCGCGTCCTGCCGATCGCCGAGCTCACGTTCGACGACGAGATCTACAGCTACACCGCGCACTACGAGATCGGCAGCGCGGCGGTGCGCGCCGCCGAGCTCGAGCCCGACGTGGCCGAGCGGGTGACCGAGGCCGCCGCGCGCGCCTACACGGCCGCCGGCTGCCGCGACTTCGCGCGCGTCGACATCCTCCTCGACGACGACGGCCCGTGGATCCTCGAGATCAACACGATCCCGGGGCTGACCGAGACCGGCCCGGCGCCGCTCGCCGCCGAGCTCGGCGGGATGTCGTTCGAGGCCTTCGTCGCCGCCATCTGCGCGCGCGTCGAGGCCTAGCCCCTAATCCTCGGGTCGCGGCGCGAAAACCCTCGCGTTGCGCGGGGCCTGCGGCTGGTGCACAGTCCTCGCTCCCCCAGCTCCCCAGCGCTTTCTCAAGGAGGAGACCCAAGTGAAGTCACCGATCGCGCGCTCCGGCGCGCCGCTTCGCGCTGCCCTGCTCGGCGGCGCGTCCGTCGTCGCGCTGCTCGGCCTCGGCGCCGGTACGGCCTCCGCGGCGTACACCGCGAGCGTCGAGTCCGACACGCTGGTCGTGCGCGGCAACGGCGACGCCGACACGCTCGTCCTCTCGCCGAGCGGTTCGAGCACGCTCGTGCTCGACGTCGGCGGCGACGGCACCGCCGACTTCAGCTTCGACCGCGCGACCTTCACGGCGATCGACGTCACCGCCGGCGGTGGCGATGACGTGGTCCGCGTCGTCGGCGCGTTCGCCGACGAGAAGCTCACCGTCAACGGCGGCTCCGGCGCCGACACGTTGCGCAGCGGCCTCGGGCAGGACACGCTGCTCGGCGGCCCCGGGAACGACGTGGTGGCCGGCGGCGACGGCGACGACGTCGCGCAGCTCGGCTCCGGCACCGACCGCTTCGAGTGGGCTCCCGGCGACGACAACGACGTCGTCGAGGGCGAGACCGGCACCGACGAGCTCGCCTTCAGCGGGAGCGGCGCGTCCGAGCTGGCCACCGTCGCCTCCAACGGCTCGCGCGTGCGCTTCACGCGCAACGTCGCCAACGTCGTCATGGACCTCGACGACGTCGAGGGCATCGCGTTCGCGGCGCTCGGCGGCGCCGACACCGTGATCGCCGACGACACCGCCGGCACCGACCTCGACGCGCTCGACGTCGACCTCGCCGCGAACGGCGGCGGAGACGACGCGCAGGCCGACATCGTCATCGTGCACGGCACCGAGGGCGCCGACGCGATCGCGGTCGGCGAGTCGGAGGGCCGCCTGGCCGTCCGGGGGCGCGGCGCCCTGACCCGCGTCACCCGCGGCGGGGCGCAGGACGACCTCTCGATCCGGACGCTCGGCGGAGCCGACGAGATCACCGCCGGGATCGGGATGCCGGCCGCGGCGACCGTCAACGTGGACGGCGGCGACGGGGCCGACGTCGCGACCTTCGCCGGCACGGCGGGCGACGACCAGATCCCGGTGGCCGCCAACGGCGCCGAGGTCACCACCTTCGTCGACGGGACGGCGCAGTTCGACACGCTCGCGGTCGAGGACCTCGTCCTCAGCGGCCTCGGCGGGGCGGACACGATCACCTCGGTCGGCAACGTCGCCGCGCTCACGCGGCTGACGATGGACGGCGGCAGCGGCGCCGACGACCTCCGCGGCGGCAACGGCGCCGACCTGCTGCTCGGCGGCGCCGGCGGCGACAAGGTCGACGGCAACCAGGGCGCCGACATCGCCATGCTCGGCACCGGCGACGACCACTTCCAGTGGGATCCTGGCGACTCGAGCGACGCCGTCGAGGGCGAGAGCGGCACCGACGTGCTCGACTTCAACGGCTCCAACGCCGCCGAGGCGATGGAGGTCTCCGCCAACGGCGACCGCGTGCGCTTCACGCGCAACATCGCCGGCATCGTCATGGACCTCGGTGGCGTCGAGGGCGTGAACGCCCGCGCGCTCGGCGGGGCCGACACGTTCACGGTGAACGACCTCGCCGGGACGGCGCTCAAGACCGCGGACGTCGACCTCGCCGCGTTCGCCGGCGGCGGCGACGCGGCGGCCGACACGGTCGTCGTGAACGGCACCGACGCGCCGGACGTCGTCCGGGCGATCAAGTCCGACGGCCGCGTCGAGACCCGCGGGCCGGCCGTCCCGACCCGCGTCGAGGGGAGCGAGGTGGCGCTCGACACGCTGCGCCTCAACACGCTGGCCGGCGACGACCGCGTGACGATCGACGACGTGTTCGACCTGATCATCCCCAGCGTCGATCTCGGCGCCGACGCCTGAGTCACCGGTTAACGCGCGCGAGCCCGCCATTCCCTGGCGGGCTCGCGACACGGTTCCCCTAGAACGTCTACTTGCGGATGAACGGCATTCCAAGCTCCTTTCCGTGCGACTGCAGCGCGCTCAGGCCGCGGTGGCGAGCGCGGGTCGAAGGACGGGACGGGTGCGGCGCAGGACGAGCGCCGCGGCGAGCCAGACGAGCAGGGCGCCGGTGCCGGCAACCGCGAAGGTGACGCGGCCGCCGAGCGCGGTGGCGATGCCCCCGCCCAGCAGGACGGCGCCGGCGAAACCCCAGGAATCGACGGCGTCGAGCAGTCCGAAGGTGCGGCCGTGCAGGCGCTCGGGCAGCAGCCGCTGCAGCAGGACGCGGTCGCTGACCACGAACAGGCCGTTGCCGAGCCCGCTCAGCGCGAAGGTGGCCATCGCGGCGCCGAGCGCGGGCGCGAGGGCCGAGCCGACGAGCCCGCTGCCGAGCAGCGCGAGCCCGATCAGGTAGCGGCGGCGCAGGCCGTCCTCGTCGGTGTCGCCGGCGCCGAGCAGCGAGCCGGCCACGAGGCCGCAGCCGTAGGCGCTGACCAGCAGCGCGAAGCCGCTGCTGCCGGCGCCCAGCTCGCGCTGCGCGAGCACCAGCTCGGCCACGTTCATCATGCCCGCGAGCAGGACCACGGCGCCCGAGGTGCACATCAGCGTGCGGGCGACGGGCTCGGCGAGCACCGCGCGGATCCCGGCGCGCGTGTCGGCCAGCAGCGTCTCCTCCGAGGCCTCGACCGGGCGGGCGAGGCCGCGCAGGCGGGTGAGGAGGAGCGCCGAGAACGCGAACGTGGCGGCGTTGATCCCGAGCAGGGCCACGGGGCCGGTGACGAGGAGGATCCCCGCCGCGCACGCCGGCCCGAGCAGCTGGCCGGCGTCGCGAACCGCGCCGTAGAGGCCGTTGGCGGCGGTCAGCCGCTGCGGGCTGACGATCGCCGGCAGCAGCGCCGAGGTGGCGGGCCGGAACAGCGCGTTGCCCATGCCGATCACGACCGCGAGGGCGATCATGGCGGCGATCCCGTCGACGAGGAAGAGGCCGGTGAGGGCGGCGGCGCGGACCAGGTCGGCGGCGATCGCGCACCGAAGGTGACCTGTACGGTCCGCAACCGCGCCCGCCACCGGGCCGAGCAGCATCGCGGGAAGAAGATCGGCCAGCAGCACTGCGGTGGCGGCCCAGGCCGAGCCGATGCGCTCATAGGCGAGCACCAGCAGGGCCACGTAGCCGACACCCGCCCCCAACGCGCCCTGGAGGTGCGCGGCGAAGAACCAGCGGGTGCGCCGCTCGGCGCGCCACAGGTCCAGGACACTGCGCATATTCAGGCGTCTCGCGGTCCGGAGGGGGTCATGGCGGCTAAGGTTCGCGGCCCCCGGATACGTCCCGGTAACGCGTGGGTAAAGCTCTGGACTTCGCGATCCTCGGGCCGCTCCGCGTGACCGGCCCACACGGCCCGGTCGAGCTCGGGGCGGCCAAGCAGCGGGTGCTGCTGGCCGCTCTCCTGCTGGCCTACCGGGAGGACGTGGTGACCGCCGACCGGCTCGTCGAGGAGCTGTGGGGGAGCGCCCCGCCGGCCACCGCGGCCAAGGCCCTGCAGGTCCACCTCTCGAAGCTGCGGCGCGCGCTCGGCGCCGAGCAGCCGATCGCCACGCTGCCCGGCGGCTACGCGGTCCGGCTCGACCCGGAGCAGCTGGATCTCGCGCGCTTCGAGGTGCTGAGCGCGCGGGCGCGCGAGCTGCGCCGCTCTGGCGACGGAGCCGCGGCCGCCCGCGCCTGGCGCGAGGCGCTGGCCCTCTTCCGTGGGGCACCGCTGCCTGACGTCGTCTTCGAGGGACCGGCAGCGGCCGAGGTCGAGCGGCTCGCCGACCTCCGGCTGGCCGCGCTCGAGGACCGGATCGACGCCGAGCTCGAGCTCGGCGAGCACGCGGCGCTGACCGGCGAGCTGCAGGCGCTGGTGGCCGAGCATCCCTACCGCGAGCGCCTGCACGGGCAGCTGATGCTCGCGCTCTACCGCTCGGGCCGGCAGGCCGATGCCCTCGAGGCCTACCGGCGCGCGCGCCGCACGCTGGTCGACGAGCTCGGCCTCGAGCCGGGCCGTGAGCTGCAGGAGCTCGAGGCGGCGGTGCTCGCGCACGACCCGGCGCTCGACGTCGGAGGGCCGGTCGCGCGGCCGGCGCCGCGCGCGCCGGCCCCCGAGCTGCCCGTCCCGCCGGGGCCGCTGATCGGCCGCGACGCCGACCTCGAAGCGGCGGCGGCCCTGCTCGCCGACCCCGCGGTCCGGCTGGTCACGCTCACGGGGCCGGGCGGGATCGGCAAGACGCGCCTCGCGCTCGAGCTCGCGCGGCGCGAGGCCGCGCGCTTCGCCGACGGGACGCGCTTCGTCCCGCTGGCGGCGATCGACGGGCCCGAGCGCGTGCTCCCCGCCATCGCTCACGCCCTCGGCGTCGCCGAGGACGACGGCGAGCCGCGCGCCGACACGCTGGCCGACTTCCTCGCCGGGCGCGAGCTGCTGCTGGTGGCCGACAACCTCGAGCACGTGGTCGAGGCGGCCCCGGACCTCGGCGGGCTGCTCGCGGCCTCGCCCGGCTCGAAGCTCGTGGCGACGAGCCGGGCGCCGCTCCGGCTCAGCGGCGAACACGAGCTCGCCGTGCAGCCGCTCGGGCGCGAGCCCGCCGTCGAGCTGTTCCTCACCCGCGCGCGGGCGCTCGATCCGCGGCTGGCGCTGGCGGCCGGCGACGAGGAGCGGATCGAGCGCATCTGCTCCCGGCTCGACGGCCTCCCGCTGGCGATCGAGCTCGCCGCGGCGCGCTCGAAGGTCCTCAGCGCGGCGGCGATCCTCGACCGGCTCGAGCAGCGGCTCGACCTGCTCACCGCGGGCCCGCGCGACGCGCCGGCCCGCCAGCGGACGCTGCGCGCCGCGATCGGGTGGAGCTGCGATCTCCTCGACCCGCCCTCGCAGCGGCTGTTCGCCGAGCTCGGCGTGTTCGTCGGCGGCTGGACGCTCGATGAGGCGGAGGCCGTCTGCGGCCCGGATGCGCTCGACGGGATCGCCGCGCTGGTCGACCAGAGCCTCGTCACGCGCGAGGGCGACCGGTTCGGGATGCTCGACAGCATCCGCGCCTACGCGGTCGAGCAGCTGACCTTCGCGGGCCGGATCGACGCCGTGCGGCGCCGCCACGCGGCAGCGTACGCGGCGCTCGCCGAGGAGGCCGAGGGCGGCATCGAGGGGCCGTCGCAGGCCGAGTGGTTCGCGCGTCTGGACGCCGAGGCCGAGAACCTGCGCGCCGCCACCGCCTGGGCTCTCGCCGACGGCGACACCGACACCGCGCTGCGGCTGGCGGGCGGCCTCTCCCGGTTCTGGGCCGCGCGCGGCGCGATCACCGAGCGCCGTGCCGCGCTCGCGGCCGCGCTCTCGCTCGGCCAGGGACGTCCCGAGCTGCGGCTCGACGCCCATCGCGCGGCCGGCGTCATGGCCGCCGAGGCGGGCGACTTCACGGCCGCCGAGGAGCACTTCACCCAGGCGCTCGAGCTCGCCCGCGAGGCCGGCGACCGCGCGCGCGTGGCGCGGCTCGAGAGCAACCTCGGGACGCTCGCGCTCTACGCGGGCGACCACGAGGAGGCGGTGCGGCGCTACGAGGCGGGCGCGGCGGTCTCGTTCGAGCTGGGCGATCCGTTCGGGCTCAGCCTGATGCTCCAGAACCTGGGGATCGCGCACGACGGGCTCGGCCAGCGCGACCAGGCGATCGCGCTGCTCGAGGAGAGCGTCGAGCTGGCGCGCCGCGCGGGCGACCCGGCGCACCTGGCCTCGGCGCTGCGCACCCTGGCACGCCTCCTGCTCGCCGCCGGCGCGGACCGCGCCCGGGCGCTCGCGCTCGTCCGGGAGAGCCTGCAGCGGACGCTGGCCCTCGGCGACCGGCCGGGGATGGTCGAGTGCCTCGAGACGGTCGCGGGCGAGGCCGTGCGGTCCGGCGACGCACGGACCGGCGCGCTGCTCGTGGGAGCGGCCGAGGCGGCGCGCGCGGCGGCCGGCTCGATCCGCCAGCCGGACGAGACCGCGTGGGTCGAGCGGATCATGGCCGAGCTGCTGAGCGCGCTCGGGGTCGAAGCGCTGGCGGGGGCGCTGGCCGACGGCGCGGCGCTCGCGCTCGAGGACGCGGCGCGAGTCGCCCTGGCCGTCGGCTGATCCTCGCGGTCAGCCCGCGAAGAACCGCGTGAGCACGGGAGCGAGCGCCTTCGGGTCGGCGACGTGGCCCTGGTCTCCGAGGGTGGCTCGGTCCGCACCCGGGACGGCGGCTGCGACGGCGTCGGCCGCGGGTCCGAAGAAGTCGTCGCCGCCGCCGGTGAGCACGAGCGTCGGCCGGGCGATGGCGGCGAAGCGCTCCGCCGGTGGGCGCCCGTCGCCGAGGCAGGCGGCGTCGTAGGCGAGCGTGGGCGCGAGCGCCTCGAGGCCGGGCCACAGGTCCGACGCGCGTGCACCCGCGATGCCCTCCTCCGAGGAGCCGGCGAGCCGCATGAAGAGCTCGAGCGCGTCGCCGCGGCGGGCCTCGGCGAGTGCGGCGGCGAGCTGCTCGCGGTAGCGCCGCCACTCCTCCGTGCGGCCGATCGGGTACGGGACGTCGTAGACCGCGAGCCGGTCGATCGCGCTGCCGGCCGCGGCGGCCTCGAGCGCCAGCGCTCCGCCGGACGAGACGCCGAGCACGTGCGCCGAGCCGCCGGCGGCGGCGATCAGCGCGTCGAGGTCCTCGATCTCCCGCTCGACCGCGTACGGCGGCGTGTCGCCGCTCCCGCCGCGGCCGCGGCGAGCGTAGTTGATGACGTCGAAGCGCGCGGCCAGCTCGGCGGCGAGCGGGGCGTTCTCGGCGCCGTCGTCGAGCCCGCCGCCGACGAGGACGACCGCGGGGCCGTCGCCCGCGCGGTCGTACGCGATCGCCGTCCCGTCCTTCGAGGTCGCGTTCACGGGCGGTGGATGAGGACGTCGCCGGCGGCGGTGCGGGCGCGCACCTCGACCTTCTCGGCCGTGCGATCGGGCGCCTGGGCGGCCTCGAGCTCGTTGTGGACGCGGCCGGCCGAGGCGCGCACGTCGAGGAACGCGGCCGTCCCCTCGGGGATGCCGACGTCGAGGTCGCCGAGCGACGTCTCGAGCACGACCGAGCCGCGGACGTCGCCCAGCCGGACGTCGCCGTTGGCGGACTTGGCGCCCACCGTCGCGCGCGACTCGTCGACGGTGATGCTGCCGTTGGCCGAGCGCACGCGCAGGTCGCCGGCCGCGATGCCGACCCATGTGTCGCCGTTCGAGCTCTTGATCACGCCGGTGGCGCCGAGCTCGCGGACGCGGATCTCGCCGGAGCCGGTGTTGACGTCGGCATGGCCGCTCGCGTGATCGACGGCGACGTCGCCGATCCCGCTGCGCAGGTTCAGCGTGGCCGCGCGGTCGACCTGGATGCGGCCGATCCCGGTCTTGATCCGGCAGTCGCCGAGCTCGCCGTCGACGGTCACGTCGGCGAGGCCGGCGTCGGCCTGCAGGCTCGACCCGGCCGGCAGCGCGATGGTCAGCTCGATCGACCCGCCGGGGTGGCGCGGGAGCCACGAGCGCAGCTTGGGCGCCTTGACCAGCAGGCGGCCGTCGGCGTACTCGACGCGGGTCAGCTCGGCCGCCTTGCGGTCCTCTTCGCTGGCGGCGTCGGTGGGGGCGACCTCGACGGTCGTCGCCGTGCGCTCGCCCGCGCTGATGCGGACGTCGCCGGCCACGACCTGGACGGTGGCGGAGATCGGGTCGGGGGTCTCGAACGTGGGCATCTGGGGAGGTCTCCTGGGGAGGGTTGCGGTCAGCGGACCCAGCCGGTGTAGGCCTGTCCGATACGGCCGCCGCGCTGGCGCGGCCGGTTGTCGCCGTCGCCCGCGAGCGCCGCGGCGATGGCGCGGACGAGCCAGGCGTTGACGGACAGTCGCTCGCGGCCCGCCGCCTGCTCGACGCCGGCCTTGAGCTGCTCGGGCAGCCGAAGGTTGATGCGCGCCGTCGCGCCCTCCTCGGGCTCGGCCGGCGGCGCGTCGGCGGCGGGGGCGGGCGGCTCGTCCTCCGGCGGGTAGCTGACGACGAACTCGGGCTCGCCCGCCCGCAGGCGGAGGTCGGCCGAGCCGGGAGCCAGCTCGCGGGTGATCTCGTCGGCGGCGGCGGACAGCGCGTCGAGCAGCGTCAGCCGGACGGCGGGCTCCAGCGGAGCGGTCAGCCGCTCGGCCAGCGCCCGCGCCTCCTCACCGCCGGCGTCCGCCGCGATGGCAAGCTCGCGACGGAGGTTCTCGACATAGGGCGTGAGGTCCATGGCGCCAGTATGGCATCACTATGGCATCACGTCAAGTCCACAGTGGCGCATGAGTGGTGCAGCGGAGCGGCGCAGGAATCGAACCTACCAACGACTGGGCTACAGCCGCCTGCCGGTTTTGAAGACCGGATGGGGCACCAGCCCCGTGCCGCTCCGGTGCCAAGGCTACGCGGGCCGCCCCGAGCGACGACGCGTTCGCGCGGGCTTCGGGGCCGCCGGAAGCGACGGCCCGTTCGCGCGGGCTTCAGGGCCGCCGGAAGCGACGGCCCGTTCGCGCGGCCCCGTGGGCGGTTGCGTGCAGACGTCTTCGTGGCGCCGCGCTCCTGGCAAGATCGGCCGGCTGTGGCAAACGAGGTGGTGTTCGAGGGCGGCGGCCGCGCCGTGGTGCTCAGCCGCGGGGAGGCCGGGCTGCCCGCGAACCGCCCGGTCCTCCTGGTCTGCGGCGGGGCGGACGACCTGAAGGACGGCGCGCTCGCCGCCGCCGGGCCCGTGGTCGGGGACGCAGTGACGCGGGCGGCGGAGGCGACCGGCGCGGTCGTGGTCGACGGCGGCACCGACTCCGGCGTGATGCGGCTCGTCGGCCTCGCGCGCCGGAAGCACCCCGCGGCGATCCCGGTGCTCGTCGGGGTCGCGCCCGCGGGCCTGGTGTCCGCGGCAGCCGAGGAAGGCAAGGCGGCGCTCGAGCCCAACCACACGCACTTCGTGCTCGCCGACAGCGACGAGTGGGGCGGGGAGACCGAGCTGCTGTTCGACACAGCGGCGAGGATCGCGGGCACCGCGCGGGTGGCGGTGGTCGTCGCCGGCGGCGGGGAGGTCGCGCGCTCGGAGGTCGCGCACGCGCTCCGCCGCGGATGGCCCGTGCTGGCCGTCGCCGGCACGGGCGGCGCGGCCGCCGAGGTCGAAGCGAGCTTCGGCGACGCTACGCAGCTCGCGCGCCGCCTGACCTGGGAGCTGACCGGCGCGCCGGTGCTCAAGGAGGCATGGCAGCAGTTCGCGACCTACGACGGACTCGCCAAGTCGCTGCGCAGGACGTTCGTGCGCTTCCAGCGCGCGATCCTCCTGCTCGGCATCCTCGCCACCCTCCTCGCGCTTTTGGAGGACGCCACCGGGAGTGCGGCGCTGCACTGGGCGGTGGTCGCCGCACCGGTGCTCGTCGCGGTCCTGATCGCGCTGGCCAACAACCGCGCGGCCGGCGAGCGCTGGGTGCTGCTGCGTGCAGCCGCCGAGGCGATCAAGACGGAGATCTACCGGTACCGGACGGCCACCGGCGTCTATGCCCAGGAGCGGCTCCCGGACGCCGACCCCGCCGCCCGCCCGGTTGTCCTCGCGAGCCGCCTCCAGGAGATCGAGGACCACCTGATCCAGACCGAGGCCAGCGGCGCGCCGCTCACCCCGTACGACGGGCCCCTCCCGCCCCGGATGTACGGCGCGGAGGCCGAGGATGACGGGGTGACGCCGCTGGATCCAGACCGGTACCTCGCCATCCGCGTCGCCGACCAGCTCGGCTACTACCACCGCCGCATCCGCGCGCTCGACCGCACCCGCACGCTCCTGCAGACCGTCGGCGTCCTCGCGGGCGGCGCCGGCGCGATCCTCGCCGCCGCCGGCGCCGAGGTGTGGATCGGGCTCACGACCGCGATCTCCGGCGCGGCGCTCGCCTACCTCGGGACCCTGCAGGTCGACAGCACCGTGGTGACCTACAACCAGACCGCGAGCCGGCTCACCGCGCTGCGCCGCGACTGGGGCGTGCGGGCGCGCCGCGACCCGGAGGCCTTCGACGAGCTCGTGACGAAGGCCGAGGGCGCGCTCGGCACCGAGCTCGGCGGCTGGGTACAGCAGATGAACACCGCGCTCGAGGAGCTGCAGGCCCAGCAGGCGAAGCCGAAGGAGACCTAGTCGGCCGAGCGAGCCGCCTGCGCCCTCGGGCGCAGGTACAACCACCAGTAGACCGGCATCGCCAGCACGCTGGCCATGACGAGGGCGACGGCCCACGGGGTCCGGCGCTCGTCCGGGACCTTGCGGTTGCGGTGGGCGTCGGCGAGATAGATGGTCAGCAGCGCGGCGATGAGCACGAACGTGGCGGCCAGCGTCGCGAGCAGCAGCGGCTCCGGCAGGACGAAGACCAGGAAGTACGCCGTGTAGAGGGGCAGCCAGAGCGTGACCGCGCCGAGAAGCCAGTTCCGCACGCAACCTGGATACCCGGCCGGGCGGCCCGCCATGTACAGCGGGGCCGCCCGGTTCTCCCCAGGACTCAGGCGCCGGCGAGCGCGGGGGTGTAGCGCTCGGCGTGGCCGCGCCGGCGGGCGAGCGCGGCGAGCGGCGCCATCAGCATGCGCACGGTCCACGCGGGCGGGAACGGCGCCCGGACCTCACGCTCGAAGCGGCGCGTGAACAGGGCGAGGTGCAGCGGCTTGGGCATGCCCTTGCGGGTCGTGTTGCCCTCGAGCGCGAGCTCGACCGCGGTCTCGAACAGCTGCTCCATGTCGAGCGCCGGCGTCACCTCGACGCGGGCGCGGGCGACGCCGTCGCCGCCGTTGGAGAACCGATGCACACGACCGGCCGGCACCACGACGGTCTCGCCGGGGCCCGCGACGATCTTCCGCATGCCCATGCGGAACGTCATCGTGCCCTCGAGCACGTGGAAGGTCTCGGTCTGCTCGGGGTGCACGTGCGCGCCGGGCACGTGGCCGTCGGGGCTGAGCTCGAGCTCGATCTCCAGCTTCTCGCCGCCGGTGTCGCGGGCGGTCTGGAGGAAGGTGATGCGCTCGCCGCTGACGGGGTTCTCGATGGTCTGTCCGGTGTAGGCCATGGGGAGTGGCTCCTTGCAATCGCTTGATCCGATGCACTGGAGCCTCGGGCCCACGCCGTCATCTGTCGTCGGCCGCGATGGCGATCCTGCGGGGCCCCGCAGGACGATTCGCAGCCCGCCGCGAGGCCGACCCCGCCTCATCCTCGAGGAGGACCCCGCCCGCCGGATGGCATCATCGGCGCATGCTGCGCCGCTGGAGACGAGGCCTGACGGTGCACGCCGTGGTGTCGGGCGCGCTCGCCTTCATGCTGACCGTGCTCTGGGGCCTGACCGGCGGCGGGACGTTCTGGCCGATGTGGGTCTGGTACGGGCTCGCGATCCCGCTCGCCCTCGACGGGGCGCTGTTCGGCGCCGCCCACGTGCGGCCTCGCCGCTGGCGGGCGTTCGCGTTCCACGCGGCGGTCTCGTCGTGGATCAGCGTGACGCTGATCCTGACCTGGGCGATGGCCGGCGGCGGCCAGTTCTGGCCGCTGATCCCGGTCGGGTGCCTGGCCATGATCCTTGGCCTCCACGCCGTCCTCGCCGCCATGCTGGGCGGGGAGGAGGAGCTGGTCGAGCGCGTCGACGAGCTCACGCGCACGCGGCGCGGCGCGCTCGACGTGCAGGCGCACGAGCTGCGGCGGATCGAGCGCGACCTGCACGACGGCGCGCAGGCGCGGCTCGTCGCGCTGACCATGCAGCTCGGCCGTGCCGAGGCGCGGCTGAGCGACAACCCCGAAGCGGCCGAGCTCGTGCGCGAGGCGCGCGGGGAGGCCAAGGAGGCGATCGCCGAGCTGCGCGACCTCGCACGCGGCATCGCCCCGCCCGTGCTCGCCGACCGGGGCCTCCCGGCGGCGGTCGAGGCGGGGGCCGGCCGCCCG
>Ga0081538_10000673_pt1 | contig 37575 bp, 43 predicted proteins | sample TabmetS5T2R1_FD_71022 | JGI IMG/M metagenome (GOLD analysis project Ga0081538, IMG submission 71022) | Tabebuia heterophylla rhizosphere microbial communities from the University of Puerto Rico - S5T2R1 | ecosystem: Host-associated > Plants > Roots > Rhizosphere ...
GTGGTGTCCCATGTGGGACGCTTCTCGGCGTGTCGCCCGGGCGGCTTCGAAGGTCCTTCGGCCGGGCCCGCGAGACGGCGTTGCTCATCGGCGGGACCGTCTTCGGCATCGCCCTGTTCGTCTTCGTCGTCGTGATCGACACGCAGTTCGTCGCCTCGGCGCTCGAGCGCTCGGAGTCGTTCGCGCTGCCGGCGGTCGTCATCGGCGTGGTCGCGGCCCTCGGCACGGTGCTTGGTGCTATCTGGTATCGGAGGCGCGTCGACGATCTCGGCAAGGTCGCCCGACGGCTGCTGGGCTTCGTCGGGATCGCGTGGGCGGTGGCGTTCGTGATCGCGTTCGTCGTGACGCATCCGCGTGGGCGCAACGACGGGGACGCCACGGCGCTGGAGGCGGGGATTGTCAGCTACCTGCTGGGCATCCTGATCGCCGCCGCGGCCTTCCTTCCGATCGTGCTGCTCAGGTTCAGCCGGCCTGCCGCTCACGAGCAGAGCGACCGGGTGCGAGTGATGCATGTTCAGGCCAAGGAGCCCTTCTTCGTCTCGTCCTGCGATTGCGGGTGGGTGGGGCCGGCATATGACGAGACGGACCCGGACGCTCCCGAGAAGGCGTTCCGTGATGCCCGCGCGCACGGTACTAACGTCGCGCCTGAGGTCGAGCGGCCGCTCGTCTAGCCGCGGCGCATCAGCCGGCCGACCGCCGATGTTCGACGTGTACGACCAGATCAAGTAGCGGGTTCCAGCAGGAACACGAGCACCGACACGTTGGCCATCGCGTTGTGGTCGCCGAGCATAGTCAGCACCTTCCTGCCGACGATCTCCTCGGTCGTCGCGGAGAACTCATCGGCTGCGAGCTGGCGTATCCGGCGGCGCAGAAGCTCCACCGCGTCCATCTCCCCTTCGGCGACAAGCGATTGCTCAACTTCGGTTTGCGCGTTGCCGAGGATGACCAGCGCGAAGTCGCGCCCGACGTACGCTCTGGATGCGGTCGGGCCGCGCCCAAAGCGATCGCGGTAGCGCTTCACGATCGCTGTTGCGAGCTTCCCGCTGACCTCGGCCATGGGTTCCAAGGGCAGGCTATTACGGGGTGACTCGGGCGTTCACGCCACGCGCACTCTTTTACCGCACTGTTCGCAGAGGATGAACCCCCCGCGCACGGGGCCTTCGTGTCCGAACAGCCAGCACTTCGGGCGGTTGGCCAGTCCCGAGAGGTACTCGTACTCGATCATCAACTGGCGCACCAAGCGGCGGGTGATGAAGCGCTCCGCGAAGTCTCGTGATGCGCGGTTACGCGGCCGCCGGTACATCGCTCAGTTATCACCGGCCTGGACGCGCTTGAGGATCTGCTTTCGGTTTCGGTCGAGCGCTCTGGCGATCTGCGGCTTGTTGATCTTGTTGAGGTAGCCCACGACCCATTCGAGCTGGTCCAAGGCGGAGACGCTGGCCTCTCGATAGCGCTCGATTTCGCGATCGACCTCGCGCTCCGCATTGCCGTTGTCTGCTGAGTCCATTCCGCAGTCCTCCCGGGAGTGGCGTGTCCTCAGAATCCTTCAAGCTCTAGTCGCCCGGACCTTCACGGTCTAACCGAATCGGCGCCATCCGCATTCGGAAGCGGTGCCGGGTGCGTTTGCCGACCGGTCTTCGGGGAAGGACGGTCGGCTGGCCCTCGCCCGCCGTCAGCGCTTGGCGCCGGCTGGTTCAAGGTCGGCGAGCCGGCGCAGGTTGCGCGCGGCGCGGCTGACCAGTGCGGCGATCATGACGCCGGCGATCCCAAGTCCGGCCAGGTCGAGCACGGTGAGGCCGAGCTCGCCGACGGTGAAGCCGAGCCCCGCGCCGAGCGCGATCGCGGTGTTGAGGCCGATCAGCAGCAGGCGCACCTCGGTGGGGCCGACGCCGCCGTAGCCGAGCGCGAACACGCCGAACGCCTGGGTCTCGAGATAGGTGTTGATCGACAGGATCAGGTAGGCGATCACGATCAGCAGGCCGACGGACAGCAGCATGTACGGCGACAGGCCCAGCCCGAGCCCGATCAGGGCAGTTGCGAGCGCGTCGACGAGGTGGTCGAGGTAGTAGCCGTAGCGCGGGCGTTCCGTCCTGCGAACGCGGGCGAGGGTGCCGTCGAGCGAGTCGCCCAGCCAGTGGACGACGAGCAGCGCGCTGGCGGCCCACAGCCAGGCGGGATCCAGGTTCGAGAGAAGGTAGGCGGCCGCGATGCCGACCGCGGCGAGCACTCCGAGGGCGGTCAGGTGGTCTGGCATGACACGGGCCGGCAGCCGGCGGGCGATCGAGTCGAGCACGCGGGCTTCGGCGCGAGCGAGCAAGAATTGCTTGCGACGGGGCGAGTCGGCGGCGGGTTTGTCGATCTTGTTGACCATCGGTCAACTAGGTACCCTGCCGGGGAACGGTCGTTACGGGCGGGATTGGCGCCCGTGGTCAGAGCCTTGGGCGTCGACAGGGGCAGGTAGGTTGCCGGCGGTGCGGTTTCGCAGCTCACTCACGGTGACCGGCGCCGCTGTCGTCGTAGCTGTGCTCGTATTGCCCGCGAGCGCGGCCGCTGCCGCGCCGCCGGCAGGTGACGAGGCAAGCCGGGGGAACGCGGCTGCCGGCGAGCCTCCGGGGGAACGGCAGGCCCGGCGGAAGGCCAAGCGCCGCTGCCGCGCCGGCCGTGTGCGGCGCCAGCGGCACGGGAAGGTCAAGCACAGGCGGCCCTGTCGGCGCCGCGCCCGCCTCCGGCGCCGGCACCGCGCTCCGGTCCCAGATGGTCCAATCCTCCCCGCGACGCCTCCACCTGCCTTGGTGCCCCCTGCGCCGCTGCCCCCGGCTCCGCCGCCGCCACCGACGACGAGCTGTCCGGGGGCCGAGACCGTGCCGAGTGCGTCGAACCTCACGCTGGTCCGCGCGGCGGCCCTGTGCCTCGTCAACCTCGAGCGCGCTCGCTACGGCGTGGCGCCGCTTGCTGACAACGGGCAGCTCGCCTCCGCCGCACAGTTGCACGCGAGCGACATGGTGGCGAGCCACTACTTCTCGCACGTCTCGGCAGACGGGCGGACGTTTGACCAGCGCATCCGCGCGAGCGGATACCTGGGCTCATACCTCGCCGAGAACATCGCCTGGGGCGGTGGATCGCTCGGCACGCCGCGCCGGGTCGTGAACGGCTGGATGAACTCAGCGGGCCACCGAGCGAACATCCTCAACGGCCTGCTCACCGACAGCGGGATCGGCATCTCCGCGGGCACGCCCGAGGGCGGGGCCGGCGGCACGTACGTGCACGACCTCGGCGCGCCCTGATCCTCGGGATCCCCGCCGAGGCGGGCGGCTAGGCCGGGATCCGCGTGGGCGCCAGGTCGCGCTCGATCCAGCGCCAGATCACCTCGACCACGTACGCGCGCTCGACCGAATCGAGCTCGCGTCCGCGAGCAATGTCGTGCGAACGCTCCAGGCAACTCCGGCAGCAGGTTGCCGTCGCGTGCTGGGCGACGAAGACGGGATGGCCGCGGTATGGCGTCTGCCTCCCGTCCTTGTACGGGAAGGCCGGGGCGAGGCGCTTGGCAATCAGGTCCTCGGCGTGCGCGCGAATCGCCTCGCGGCCGCGCAGCTGCACGAGCGCGGCCTCGCGTCCGCGCAGGTGGAACTTCGCGCGGAAGCGCTCGCCGGCAAGGGCGTCCAGCCGCGCGTCGATCCGGTCTCGGTCCACGAATCCGAGGGTCGCAGACGCGTCCGCGTCATGGGACTAGCCGGTCGTCAGGCCCGGGGCTCGGCGTCGAGTTCGGCGGCAAGCTCGCGCACCCGCCCGCCGATGTCGTCACGAATCGCAGCGACCTGCGCGGTGTCGAGGCCCTTTGGATCCGGGAGGTCCCAGTCGATGTAGCGCTTGCCGGGGATGTAGGGGCATTCGTCGCCACAACCCATGGTCACGACGACGTCAGCCTGCTCCGCGGCCTCGGTTGTCAGCTCCCGGGGAACGCGGTCGGCGAGGTCGATTCCGAGCTCGCGCATCGCATCGACCACCTCGGGATGGACGTGCTCGGCGGGTGTCGTTCCGGCCGAAGCGGCACTGTGGCGTCCCTCCGCGGCGCGCTCGAAGAGCGCCTGGCTCATCTGCGAGCGGCCCGCGTTATGCCGGCAGACGAAGAGGACGTGCGCCATCGTTGGGCATCTTATCCATTGACAATCATCAATGGAGTCGATAAACCTAGATCGATGCCGGTCGACTTGGAGCTTGCCCCGAAGCAGAAGCGGCCCGCCGGCGAACCGTGCTGTGAGCCGGTCGTCTACCCGGACGTCGACCGAGGGCAGGCGCTCCGCATGGCGGAGGTGGCCAAGGCGCTCGGCGATCCCATTCGCGTCCAGCTCGTCGACGTGCTGCGAAAGCACGCCGGCAAGGTCTGCGTCTGCGAGCTCGTTCCGCTTTTCGACATCTCCCAGCCGACGCTCTCGCACCACCTGAAAAAGCTCCGGGAAGCCCGGATCGTCGACTCGGAGCGCCGCGGGCTATGGGCCTACTACTACGTCAACCCCGGAGTGCTGAAGGAGCTGTCCTCGTGGCTGAGCTGACCGACATCGACATCCGCGAGCGTGTGCGCGAGCGCTACGCGGCCGCCGCGAACGCGGTCAAGTCCGACAGTGGGGAAGGGGGCTGCTGCCGCGCCGACACCTTCGGCCGCGCCCTCTACGACGACGCCGGCGACGCGGCGCTGGGGCCGGCGGTCGAGGCCTCACTTGGGTGCGGCGTCCCCACCGCCGTGGCGGACCTGCACGACGGTGAGATCGTTCTCGACCTGGGCTCGGGGGCCGGTGCCGACGTCCTCATCTCCGCCCGGCGTGTCGGTCCGAGCGGCCGGGCGATTGGGCTCGACATGACCGACGAGATGCTCTCGCTCGCCCGTGCCAACGCGAGCGACGCCGGGATCGAGAACGTCGAGTGGCTCAAGGGATATCTGGAGGACATCCCACTGCCCGACGAAAGCGTCGACGTGGTGCTCTCCAACTGCGTCATCAACCTCGCCGCCGACAAGAGCAAGGTGCTCGCCGAGGCCGCGCGGGTGCTGCGCCCCGGGGGCCGCTTCGCCGTTTCGGACGTGATCGCCGACGAGGACATGGACCAGGCGACCCGCGAGGACATGGCGCAGTGGACGGGTTGTGTCGCCGGCGCGTTGACCCGTGCCGAGTTCGCCCGCGGTCTTGAGGCGGCCGGCCTGGTCGACGTCACGATCGAGGAGACCCATCGCGTTCACGAGCACGCCGGTTCGGCGATCGTGCGGGCTCGTAAGCCAGAGGCATAGGGACCGCCCACAGCGCGCGGCCAAACCGGTGGCATGGGTCCGGCCGATGCGGGAAACTTTGCCGCGCACGCACTGGCCAACGAGGGGAGCCCTACCGATGCCGATAGCTGCCGACTATCCGTTCCTGGACGTCCTCTGGACGATCATCATCTTCTTCTGCTGGGTGATCTGGATCTGGATCGTCATCACCGTGTTCAGCGACGTGTTTCGCCGTGATGACATCGGCGGCTGGCACAAAGCGGCCTGGGTCGTGTTCGTGATCGTCCTGCCGTTCCTCGGCGTGTTGATCTATCTGATCGCCCAGCACGACGGGATGCGCCGACGCAGCGAGAAGCAGGCCCAGGCTCAGCAGCAGGCCTTCGATCAGTACGTGCGCGACACTGCCGGCGGGTCGGCCGGCGAGATCGCCAAGGCCAAGGAGCTGCTGGACTCGGGCGCGATCACTCAGGAGGAGTACGACAGGCTGAAGGCCAAGGCGCTCTCGTAAGAGCGCCCGACGCTGCCGCGGCTAGCCGCGGCGCATCAGGCGGCCGACCGCCGCCATCAGCTCGTCCGTCAGCTCCTCGGGGGTTCCCTCGGCGCGGCCGTCGACGACGCAGTGGCGCGCGTGCTGGTCGAGCAGGCCGAGCGCAACCTTGTCCAGCGCGGCCTGGACCGCCGAGATCTGGGTGAGGACGTCGATGCAGTAGCGGTCGTCCTCGACCATCCCCTCGATCCCGCGGACCTGTCCTTCGATGCGGCGCAGGCGCGTGAGCAGCTGATCCTTGGTCGCCGAGTATCCGTGCTTGTTGCTGGTCTCCGTGGTGGCCATTGCCGCACATCCTAGCAATACCCACCCGGGGTATGCTACGGTGTGCGAAATACCCCTCCCCCGTATTGATGAAGCAGATCAAGAACATGAACAGCCTCGTCCGCGTCGCGCTCTTCGGCGGCCTGCTTGTGTTGGTGTTCGCCGGCGCCACGCTCGCCGGCGCGGCCGTCGATCCCGACGTGGATCGCGAGGCTGCCGACGCCCACTCTGGTGATGGCGAGCCGGACGCGCATGCGACGGCCGGCCGGCCCGAGGTCAAAGGGCTCGCCCAGGCCGAGGATGGCCTGCGGCTCGTGATCGAGGATCCACGCCGGGTAGCGCAGTCGGGGCGGCTGGTCTTCAAGATCGTGGACGAGGACGGCGCCCCGGTGCGCGACTTCGACGTCGAGCACGACCGCCGCATGCACCTGATCGTCGTGCGGCGTGACCTGAGCGGCTTCCAGCATCTGCACCCCGAGCAGACCGCCGACGGCGCCTGGGAGGTGCCGCTCAGGCTCGCGGAGGCAGGGAGCTACCGGCTGTTCGCCGACTTCAGCACTGACGGCCGCGCGCACACGCTCGGCATCGACCTCAACGTGGACGGACCCTTCGAAGCCCGCCCGCTGCCACCCGCCACGACGACCGCCGTGACCGAGAGCGGCTATGAGGTGCGCCTGGCAGACGGGGGCGACGAGGTCCGCTTCACGGTCTTCAAGGACGGTGCGCGGGTGCGCGACATCGAGCCCTACCTCGGTGCTCGCGGCCATCTGGTTGCGCTGCGCCAAGGCGACCTGGCGTTCCTGCACGTGCATCCCGAGTCGCAGGCGGCCGTCGGCGCGGACATCCGCTTCGCGGTCGAGTATCCCTCGGAGGGCGCCTACCGGCTCTTCCTCCAGTTCAAGGTCGACGGACGCGTGCATACGGCAGCGTTCACCCGCGAGGTCGGTGATCCGCATGGCGACTGAGCGCGTCGATCTGCCCATCACCGGGATGACCTGCGCATCGTGCGCCACCCGTGTCGAGAAGAACCTGAACGACCTCGACGGGGTCGATGCGACCGTCAATTTCGCGACGGAGCGCGCGAGCGTCGAGTACGACGCTGAGAGCGTCCAGCCCGAGCGCCTGCTCCAGGCGGTCGAGGCGGCCGGCTACACGGCGACGCTCCCAGCCGTAACGGACACGGGGGAGAGCGATCCAGGCGAGAATGACGAGACCGCCTCCCTGCGGACGCGGCTGATCGCCAGCGCCATCCTCTCGCTGCCGGTGCTGCTGATCTCGATGGTCCCGGCGTTCCAGTTCGAGAACTGGCAGTGGCTCGTCCTCCAGCTTGCGACGCCAGTCGTGCTGTGGGGCGCGTGGCCGTTCCACCGCGCGGCCTGGCTCAACCTGCGCCACGGCGCGGCCACGATGGACACCCTGGTCAGCCTCGGCACCTTGGCCGCCTGGCTGTGGTCGCTGTACGCGCTGTTCCTCGGCGATGCGGGCGAGCCCGGCATGAAGATGGCCTTCGACCTGATCCCCGAGCAAGGTACGGGCGCCGAGCAGATCTACCTCGAGGTTGCCTCGGTCGTGACCACGTTTGTCCTTGCGGGTCGCTACTTCGAGGCACGCGCCAAGCGCCGCGCCGGGGCGGCACTGACTGCGCTGCTCGAGCTCGGCGCGCGCGACGCGGCCGTGCTCGACGGCGACGGCAACGAGCGGCGCGTCCCCGTGGACGAGCTGCAGGTGGGCGACCGCTTCCTCGTGCGCCCGGGCGAGAAGGTGGCCACAGACGGGATCGTTGAACAGGGCCACTCGGCCGTCGACCTGAGCATGCTGACCGGCGAATCGGTGCCGGTCGAGGTCGGCGAGGGAGCTGAGGTTGCCGGAGCGAGCGTCAACGCCGGCGGCCGCCTGATCGTGCGCGCGACGAGGGTGGGCGCCGATACGGCGCTGGCGCAGATCGGCCGCCTCGTGACCGAGGCGCAGTCGGGCAAGGCGGCCGTGCAGCGGCTCGCCGACCGCGTCGCCGGAGTCTTCGTCCCCGTGGTCGTGGCGCTCGCCGTCGCGACCCTTGGCTTCTGGCTCGGCGCGGGCGAGGGCGCCGGCTTCGCCTTCATGGCCGCCGTGGCCGTGCTGATCATCGCCTGCCCGTGCGCGCTCGGGCTCGCGACGCCGACCGCGCTGATGGTCGGGACCGGCCGCGGCGCGCAGCTCGGCCTGCTCATCAAGGGGCCGGAGGTGCTCGAGGCCACGCGCAGAGTGGACACGATCGTGCTCGACAAGACGGGCACGGTCACGAGCGGCAAGATGTCGCTTGTCGAGCTGGTGCTCGGCGACGGGGTCGAGCGCGAGGAGACGTTGCGGCTCGTCGGCGCCGCCGAGCACGTCTCGGAGCATCCGATCGCCCGAGCAATCGCCGACGCGGCCAACAATGAGGTCGGGCGGCTGCCCGCGCTCGACGCCTTCTCGAACCGCGAGGGCCTGGGCGTCGAGGCGACAGTCGACGGCGACCGACTCGTGCTGGCAGGGCGTGAGCGGCTCCTGCGCGAATGGGGCTTCGAGATTCCGGTTGCGCTCAAGGCGGCTCTTGAGCGCGCGGAGCAGCAGGGCCACACCGCCGTGCTGGCTGGCTGGGACGGCCATGCGCGCGCCGCGCTGGTCGTGTCCGACACAATCAAGCCGACGAGCGCCACGGCGATCGCTTCCCTGCGCGGCCTCGGCCTGCGTCCGATCCTGCTGACCGGCGACAACGAGTTGACGGCTCGCGCCGTGGCGGAGCAGGTCGGCGTCGACGAGGTGATCGCAGAGGTGCTCCCGTCGGACAAGGCGGCCGTCGTCAAGCGGCTCCAGGACGAGGGTCGCGTGGTCGCGATGGTCGGCGACGGTGTCAACGACGCCCCGGCGCTCGCCCAGGCTGACCTGGGCCTTGCGATCGGCACCGGCACCGACGTGGCCATCGAGGCGTCGGACCTCACACTCGTGTCCGGCGATCTAGGGGCCGCCGTAGACGCGATCCGCCTCTCGCGGGCGACGCTGCGCACGATCAAGCAGAACCTGGCGTGGGCGTTTGGCTACAACGTGGCTGCCCTGCCGCTGGCCGCAGCCGGGCTGCTCAACCCGATCGTGGCGGGCGCGGCCATGGCATTTTCGAGCGTCTCCGTGGTCGGGAATGCGCTGCGGCTACGCCGCTTCCGGCCGGCTCAGGACGTGAAGGCGCGCACCGCGTCGCCCGCCCCGAAGCCGACCGCCGCGAAGACCGCCGCGAACGTGATCGAGTAGGCCGCCGAAGCGAGCATGATCCGGCGCCGGTCGACCGGCTTGCCGCCGAGGAAGCGCGCGACCCCGACGACGAAGATCGCGTTGACGATCACGGCGGCGAGCACGAACCACGCGGACGAGCCGCGGGTGATCCATTGCACGGGACGCCTCATCAGCCTGCTGGAGCCGAGCCGCTCGAGCTTGGCCTCGATCCGGCCCGGCTGGCGCTCGTCGCCCCGGCGCTCGAGCCAGCTGCAACAGGCGACGTTGACGAGCGTGAGGACGGCAGCCGCGACGCCGAACACGACGAACGGGTCGAACCACGCCGACAGCTCGATCACCACCGGCCCTATGACGTAGGCATCGAACAGCGCATACGCGGTGACCGCGCCCCCGATCAATGCGATTCGAGCCGACGCCGCGAACCCGCGCGATGAACTCTTCTGCGTCATCCGGTCCAACGTACAGGCTGCGGTTCAAGCAAACCTGAGGAGTCTCGGATGCGGAAGCTGATCTAGTCGATCGGTCTCGCTGGACGGCTACATCGCCAGCTCGGGCCGGGGGGCCAAAGCACGTTCACATCCGGGCGTTGCGCGGTTGCTAGCTTAAGCCGCGCCCCAGCCTCGACCCGGTTCCTACCCCTATGTCTGAGCTTCTCGCGCGCCTCGCTCGAACGCTTGCCCAGCACTGGAAGCGCAGCCTTGCAGTGGCGATCGTCGTCCTGCTGCTGCTCGGTGCTGCTGCGGGCGCCGGTGGAGAGGCCGCGGATGACTTCTCGATCCCCGGTACGGAGTCGCAGCAGGCACTAGACCTCTTTAAGGCCCACAGCCCGGCCTTCGCGGGCGCCGACTCGACGCTCGTGTTCAGCGTCGAAGACGGCGGGATCACCGATCCGCAGAACCAACAGGCCGTCGATAGCGCACTCGCCGAGGTCGCGCGGCTGCCACACGTCGAGACGGTCGAGAACCCGTTCGGTCCCGAGGGCAGGGTCTCCCAGGATGGACGTATTGCCGCGGCGGACGTGCGCTACGACGTCGAGGCGACCGACCTCGACAAGGAGGACGGCGAGAAGCTCGAGGAAGCCGCGCGCACCGCGGAGCAGGACGGCGTCGACGTCGCCGCGCGCGGCGTGCTGATCGACCTCGCCTCGGAGCAGGACGCTCCGGTCGGCGAGCTGATCGGAGTGGCGGTCGCGATCGTCCTGCTCACCGTCCTGTTCCGCTCGGCGGCAGCGATGGCGGCGACGATCGTCGGCGCGCTGCTGGGCGTGATGGCCGGCCAGATCCTGATCGCCGCGCTCGCCGAGCCGCTCGGCCTGCCGCAGTTCGCAACGGTGATCGCGGTGATGCTGGGGCTGGGCGCCGGCATCGACTACTCGTTGCTCATCATCGGGCGCTACCGCGAGCAGGTGGCGCTCGGCGACAGCACGCGCGACGCGGCCGCCAAGTCGGCGGCGACGTCGGGCGCATCGGTCGTCGCAGCCGGCCTGATCGTGATGGTGGCCATCGCCGGCCTGCTCGTGATCGGCATCCCGCTGATCGGCAAGCTCGGCATCGCGGCGGCGATCGGCGTAGGCGCCGTGGTCGTCTCGGCGCTGACGATCCTGCCGATCATGATGGGCGCGCTTGCGCGCTGGCTGAAGCCCAAGAAGCCCGAGCACGTCGAGCCCTCGCGTGCGTTCGGCCGCTGGGGCGAGCGCGTGACCGCACGCCCGTGGGCCTCAATCGCCGCGGGGGTGCTGGTGCTGCTCGTCTTTGCGGTCCCGCTCACGCAAATGCGCCTCGGCCAGCCCGACGACGGCAACCAGCCCGAGTCGAAGACTCAGCGCGTCGCCTACGACGAGCTGAGCGAGGCATTCGGCCCAGGCTCCAACGGCCCCTTCCTGCTTGCGGTCGACACGCCGCGCGACGACCCCCAGACCAGTGAGCAGCTCGCCGAGCTCCGCCGCGCCGTGGCCGACACCGAGGGTGTGGCCACGGTGGCCCCGCCGCAGCCCTCGCGCGACCGCGAGATGGCGACGATCTTCGCGGTGCCGACGACGGCACCCCAGGATGAGCGCACGAGCGACCTGCTCGAGCGGCTCCGCGACGACGTGATCCCGGGCGCCACCCAGGGGACGCCGCTGAAGGTCTACGTGGGCGGCAACACGGCCGGCTTCGAGGACTTCTCCGACAAGGTCGCATCGCGGCTCCCCTTGTTCATCGCGGTGGTGATCGGCCTCTCCGTGCTGCTGCTGATCGCCGCCTTCCGCTCGCTCTGGATCCCGCTCGCCTCGGCGGTCTTCAACCTGCTGTCGATCGGCGCCGCGTACGGCGTGGTCGTCGCGGTCTTCCAGGAAGGCATCGGGGCGAGCCTGATCGGCGTCGACAGCGGCGTACCGATCGTCTCGTTCATCCCTGTGATGCTGTTCGCGATCCTGTTCGGACTGAGCATGGACTACAACGTCTTCCTGCTCTCGCGCATGCACGAGGCGTACAACCACGGCGAGCGCCCCCGTCAGAGCGTGATCACCGGCATGTCGCGGATCGGCAAGGTCGTGCTGTTCGCGGGCCTGATCATGTCGGCTGTATTTCTCGCCTTCGTCACACAGCCGGACGTGATCGCGAAGATGTTCGGTGTCGGGCTCGGGCTCGCGATACTGATCGACGTGCTGATCGTGCGGCTCGTAATCGCTCCGGCCGTAGTGACGCTGCTGGGCGACCGGGCCTGGTGGCTGCCGCGCTGGCTCGACCGGCTGCTACCCGATGTTTCGCTCGAGGGGCATCTCGTCGAGGGCGTCGACGAGCGCGTCCGGAGCGAGCCCGAGCGGGTCAAGGCGCCGGCCTAGTCACGGCGAATTCGGGGAAAGGTGCCCAGATGAGCCCTGTGCCCACAACCGCACTGAACGACGGCAACACGATTCCGCAGCTCGGCTTCGGCGTATTCCAGATTGATCCGGCCGAGACCGCCGAGGCCGTGGCCGAGGCGCTGCGGGTCGGCTACCGCCATATCGACACCGCCGAGATGTACGGCAACGAGCGCGGCGTGGGCGAGGCGATCCGCGCGTCCGGGCTGGACCGCTCGGAGCTGTATGTCACCAGCAAGCTGAACAACGGCTACCACGAGCCGGACGACGCGCGCCGCGCGTTCGAGGGGACGCTCGACGCGCTCGGCTTCGACTACGTCGACCTGTTCCTGATCCACTGGCCGCTGCCGACGCTCTACGACGGCGACTACGTCTCCACCTGGAAGACGCTCGAGGAGTTCCAGCGCGACGGTCGTTCGCGCTCGATAGGTGTCTCCAACTTCGAGGTGGCGCACCTGGAGCGACTGGCCGCGGAGGCGGACGTGGTGCCGGCGGTCAACCAGATAGAGCTGCACCCGTATCTGCTGAACAGCGAGGTCGACTCGTACGGGCGCGGGCACGGCATCGCCACCGAGGCCTGGTCGCCGATCGCCCAGGGTGCGGTCCTCGACGACCCCGCGATCACCGAGATCGCCGAGCGCCTCAGCCGCACGCCGGCCCAGGTGGTGCTGCGTTGGCACATCGAGCGCGGCAACATCGTCTTTCCGAAGTCGACGACTCCGTCGCGGATCAAGGAGAACTTCGAGCTCTTCGACTTCGAGCTCGCGCCCGGTGACTCGGAGAGGATCGACGCACTCGACCGCGGTGAGGACGGCCGGACGGGTCCGCACCCGGACGCGTTCGCGTACGTTCCGAGCTAGCGACGGCCTGCCGGGCTGAGCGACTGCGGGAAGCCGAACACGCCGTCGGGGTCGTAGGCCTCCTTGACCCGCAGCAGCCGCTCGAGGTTCGGGCCGTGGTAGGCCCGCTCCGGCGCGGCGAGCTCCGGGTCTGGGAAGTTGACGTAGGCGCCACCAGTCCCGTACGGATGGACGCTCTCCCAGGCCTCTTCGAGCCAGTCGCGCGCGGGAGCGGGGTCGATCGTCGGCGCGAGCACGGCTCCGGGCTTCAGCAGGAAGCGCGCGGTGCGGTGCGGGAAGGCGGTGGCGTCCGCCGGGACCCGGGTGTAGGCGCCACCCCAGGGGCTGAAGTCGAGCTCGCGGGACTCGCCGGGCCGCCTGTCGGCTCCGAGGAGCTCGATCAGGCGGGCGATCGCGTCGGCCGGCAGGCGCTGCCGGAAGAACTCCGACTTGCAGTACGGGTGAGCGCCGGGCATCTCCTCGCCGGGACCGTGCTCGGCGAGCCAGCGCTTCGTCTCGCGGTAGGGCGCCGCGACGAGCTCGGACGAGAGCGGCCGGGCGCCGACGCGCTCGACCAGCTCGGCGAGCAAGGCGGCCGCCTGCTCCGAGTCAGCCACCATCGCCCCGAAGACGTGCGCCTTGAGCGGCTCCGCCGGATTCGACGGCGCCGTCATTAGCAGGCTCGCCGCCATCGCATCCGGGGCATCCGGCGACCAGTCCTGCCACGCCGCCAGCAGTGCGGGGGCGTGCTGTTGCGACCAGACGAAATGGATGCCGATCGCGAGCGGCGGCGCCGGTAGCGTCTGGATGGCGAGCGAGGTCACGACCGCGAACTGCCCTCCGCCGGCGCCGCGCAGGGCCCAGAAGAGCTCGGGCTCGCTCTGCTCGCTCGCCTCGACGACGCTGCCGTCGGCGAGCACGACGCGCGCCGCGAGCAGCGCGTCGGCGGTGAGGCCGTGAAGGCGGCCGAGGATGCCGAGACCGCCGCCCAGCGTCAGCCCGGCGATGCCGACCTCCGGGCCGCAGCCGGCGGCGAGCGTGCGGCCATCGCGCTCCAGCGCGTCGTAGACGTTGCCAAGCCGTGCGCCGGCCCCGATCGTGGCCACCTCGCCGTCGAACGACAACGAGCCCATGGGCGAGACGTCGATCACCACCCCGTCGGTCGACGAGCGCCCGGCGAAGCAGTGGCCGCCGCTGCGCGGCGCCACCGCGAGGCCCTCCGCGCGGGCGAACGCGAGCGCCGCAGCCACGTCGGCGTCGGTGCGGCAGCGCGCCACGGCTGCCGGCTCCACGTGGTCGTAGCGCGGAATCGCGGGCCTGCGCGCCTCCTCATATCCCGGGCTGCCCGGGACGAGCAGCTCGCCGGTCGGCAGGCTCATGGACCGGGCGCGGTCGTAACCGAGAAGACGCCACCGTGCGGATCGGCCAGCACGGCGTCGCGCGTGACCGGCCCGTCGAAGGGTGGCACGACGACACGGCCGCCCAGCTCCGCTGCGCGGGCAGCCGTCTCGTCGGCGTCGTCAACCCAGAAGTTGACGTCCCAGCCCGGCGCGCGGCCCTCGGCGGGCATCAGCACGCCGACCACGTCCCGCGGCACGGGTTGCATCGGTTCGCCGCCCACGAAGCCGGGCAGTCGCCACAGCGAGACGCCGTCGAACCCATCGGTCTCCCAGCCGAAGACCTCTCCGTAGAAGCGCTTCGCGGCCTCTGTGTCGCTAGTGGCGAGCAGGCTCATCGCCCAGGCGCCAGGCTCGTTCACGACCTGCGCACCGCACAGCTCGCCCGGCTCCAGCAGAGCGAACACCGCCCCCTGGGGGTCCGCCGCCACGGCCACGCGCGTCCCACCGGGGGCGTCGAATGGCTCGGCGAGTACGGTGCCGCCGGCGGCCCTGACTCGGTGCGCGGCGTCGCCGGCGTCGTCCACCTGGATGTGTGTGATCCAGAGCGCCGCCTCCGGCGCTGCGGGGTCGGGCGCCGTGCCGATCACCGCCGCGTCGCGTCCGCGCAGGCGGCAGATCAGGTGGCCGTCGCCGATCTCCTCCGCCTCCCAGCCGAACAGCTCCCCGTAGAAGCGGGCCGCATCGTCCGGGCTCGGGTATGCGCCTGCGATGCCGCAGGGCACGCCGTGCTCGTAGCCGTCTCGCTGGCTCATGGCGTGCTCAGTCCCACTGCCCGAGCGCGTAGCGCGTGCCGTCGTCGTCCTCGAAGAGCGACCACCAGCCGAAGTGCATCCGGGCGGGCGGCACGGGGAAGCGCACGCCGCGCTCGACGAGCTCGCGGTGAGTCGCCTCGAGGTCGTCGCAGCTGAAGAAGACGGGTGAATGGGGCAGCCGGTCGGGCAGCTCGCGCCAGGCCTTCGCGTCCTTGCGCGGGCTGAGCACGATCACGGGTCCCCCCGAGGGAGGGCTCACCTCGATCCAGCGCTCGTCGCCGTAGGACTCGTCCGACAGGACGTCGAAACCGAGCCGGCTCGTCCAGAACTCCTTCGCCCGGACCTGATCCTCGACGGGTACGACGATCTTGCTGATCCCGTTGATCATCACGTGTTCACCCCTTCCGAAGCCGGGGTCTACCCGATAAGACACCCGCGGATGCGCCAACTCATCGGCCGGCACAGATGAGTCTGAGGGCGGGGCGCGGTCTACCTTCTTGGATGATGGGACCACCCGTGCTCGAGCACGAGCTCTTCGAGGCGGCTCGCGAAGGCGATCCGGACGCCTACCGCGGCCTCGTCGAGCGCTACGGCGCCGAGCTCCATGCTCACTGCTACCGCATGCTGGGTTCGCTGCACGATGCCGAGGACGCGCTCCAGGAGACGCTCCTGCGCGCGTGGCGGGGGCTTCCGAGACTGTCGCGGCAGCGCTCGCTCAGGAACTGGCTATACCGGATCGCCACCAACGTCTGCCTGGACGCGCTGGCGCGCCGGCAGGCGCGCATGCTGCCGATCGATCAGGATGGCTCGAGCGATCCCGCGGACCACGGCGAGCCGCTCGCGGAGGGCACCTGGATCGAGCCCTATCCGGATGGCGAGCTCGACGACGGCTACGCAGCACCCGAGGCGCGCTACGAGCAGCGCGAGGCGGTCGAGCTCGCCTTCATCGCGGCGTTGCAACACCTGCCCGCGCGCCAGCGTGCGGTGCTGATCCTGCGCGAGGTGCTCGGGTTCTCCGCTCGCGAGGTCGCGGGGACGATGGACACGACCGTGGCCTCGGTGAACAGCTCGCTCCAGCGCGCGCGGGCGACCGTCGACAAGCGGCTCCCGGAGCACAGCCAGCAGGCCAACGCGCGATCGCTCGGCAACCGGCGCGTGCGCATGCTCGTGGAGCGCTTCAGCGACGCATTCGAGCGCGGCGACGTCGACACGATCCTGTCGATGCTCGCCGAGGATGCAACCTTCGCCATGCCCCCGTTCGCCGGCTGGTGCCGCGGCCGCCAGGCGATCGCCGCCTCCTGGCTCATGCCGAGCCTGCCGGCGGCCGACCTGCGCTACGTCCAGTCGAGCGCGAACGCCCAGCCGGCGTTGGCCGCCTACCGCTGGAACGACCGCAAGCGCGGCTACTTGCCGATCGCGCTCGATGTGCTCTCGCTGAGAGGCGAGGCGATCGCCGACGTGGTGGCCTTCAGGACCCCGGGTTTGTTCGAGCGCTTCGGGTTGCCCAGCTCGCTGCCGCGCGGCTAGCGCTCAAGGCTGGCCGAGCAGCTGCTCGACCAGCACGACATCGGATCGGTGACCGTGGCGCTGGGCGTGCGTCAGGGGCACGACTCGCCGGCTCGGCTCGTTGTGGGCGAGCGACTTGAGCCAACGCTCGACATCCGCGGACGACCGGAGCGGTGCTGTTCCGAGCACGATCACAGGCTCGTGCCGGACAGCTCCGTGACCTCGGCGTCGATCGCCGCCATGCCGAGCGCGCGCGCGACAGATACGCGGTGATGGCCGTCCTCGACGTAGTGGCTGTCGCCGAGTCGATAGACGGAGATGGGAGGCAGATGGCAACCGCGGCGGGCGGCGAGCCACAGCCCCTCCCAGCGACGCCGGCTCGAGGCCGGCGGGCGGAAGGAGCCGTCAAATCTGCGTGCCTTGGCGGTCTCGACGGTGCCGACTATCGAGTCGAGCGGCACCGCCCGCAGCCCGCTCCGGCGCCGCCCCGCCGGCGCGGCGCCCAGATCGTGCTCGAGCGTCGCAAGGCGCCCCGTGCCGGGCCGGCGCAGCAGCCAGTCCGTAGCCCGGGCGCGCCGTCGGCGCCACTGCGAGCGCGAGAACGCGGTGCCGGCATCGACCATGAGATTTCCCGTTTCCACAGCGGAAACTATGACCCTGAGACGGACCCCTTACATCGGCAATTCACCGCCGATTTCCCCTTACTTGAGTGAGTAAGGGACTCAGCTGGGCAGGGCCTCGCCGAGGAGCTCGCCGAGCGCCCTCAGGCCCGCCTCGAACGCGTGCTCGGGGAGGGCGCCGTAGCCCAGCACGATGCCGTCCGGCACGGGCTCGCCGTGGTGGTGGAAGCGGCCGACCGGAAACAGCTCGATCGAGCGCGCGGCGGCGCGCTCGGCTAGGTCGGCCGCCGAGGGGCCGCCCGGCGGCAGCTCGAGCAGCACCCGCAGCCCCGCCGAGATGCCTACCGGGGTGATTCCGGGCGCGCGCTCGGCGAGCAGCTCGACCACCTGGTCCCGACGGCCGCGGTAATGCGCCCGCATTCGGCGCACATGCCGCTCGTACGCGCCCGACCGGAGCAGCTCACCGAAAGCGATCTGGTCCGGTGCTGGCACGTGCAGATCCTCGGCCTCGCGCAGCGCGATAACGGGCTCGAGCAGCTGCGGAGGGAGGACGATCCAGCCGAGCCTCAGGCCGGGAGCGAGCGTCTTGCTGACCGTGCCGCCGTAGACGACGTGCTCGGGGTCGAGCGCCTGCAGGGCGCCGATCGGCTGGCGATCGAAGCGCAGCTCCGCGTCGTAGTCGTCCTCGATCACAAGGCCGCCGACGGCGCGGGCCCAGGCCATCGCCGCCGCGCGCCGCTTGGGCTGCAGGAGCGCGCCGCTCGGGAACTGGTGCGCGGGGCCGATCAGGGTCGCGGCCGCGCTGATCTCGGCTAGGAGGTCGGTGCGCGCGCCCTGCGAGTCCACCGGAAGTGGGACCGGCTGGAGGCCCGCCGCGACAACGGCGGTGTGGTGATCATCGAGGCCGGGCTCCTCCATGGCGATCCCGCGGGCACCGCGGGCACGCAACACCCTCGCGACCAGCGAAAGCCCGTGGCGGAAGCCGCCGCAGACGATGATGTGCTCCGGGGCCGACACGACGCCGCGCACCCGGGCGAGGTAGTCGGCGAGCGCCGCGCGCAGGTCGGGACGGCCGCGCGGGTCGCCGTAGCCGAGGCTCGCCGCCGGCGCCTCGCGCAGGCCGCGGCGCAGCGCGCTCGCCCAGGCGGCGTGCGGGAACTCGGCCAGGTCCGGCAGCCCGGGGTGGAAGCTGAAGCGCGCCGCGGGCGTGGCCGGCAGCGCCGGCGGTCGCCCCGGCGCGGCTGCCACCTCGCCGACCCAGGTCCCGCCGCCGCGCCGTGCCGTGAGGTACCCCTCGGCCTGCAGCTGCGCGTAGGCCTCGGCGATCGTCCCGCGCGCCAGCCCGAGGTCAGTCGCGAGCGCCCGCGTTGACGGGAGGCGCGCGCCCGCCGCGAGCCGGCCGTCCCGGATCGCCTCCCGCAGCGAGGCCTCCAGCGCGTCCCGGCGGCCGCCCTCCGCAGCGAGCGCAAGCTGCAGCGCCGGACTCGAAGTGGACCAAGATTTTCGCTCTGAATTGGCTCTTCTCACTGGTACACATTTTCGCGAAGATCAGTCCCATGTCCACTACGAGAACGCCACTGTCCAAGACCGCGCGTGGTGTCTACCGCGCGATTGACGCGCTCGACGCAAGCGTCGACTTCGACCCGCCCCTGCGCGAGTTGGTGCGACTCCGTGCGTCCCAGCTGAACGGCTGCGCCTGGTGCGTCGACCAGCACTCCCGCGACGCCCAAGACGGCGGCGACGACCCGCGACGCATCCACAGCGTGGCGGTCTGGCGCGAGACGCCCTTCTTCGACTCGCGCGAGCGCGCCGCGCTCGCGTTGACCGAGGCGATGACGCTGCTGCCGCAGACCGGTGTACCCGACGACGTCTACGCGGACGCCGCGCGCGAGTTCACGCCCGAGGAGCTAGGCAACCTGATGGGAGCGATCATCGCGATCAACGCGTGGAACCGGGTCGGGGTCGCGACCGGCATGCAGCCGCCGCTGGAGCTGCCGACCGCGGTGGCCTGACGCGCAATGATGGGGGCGTGCGACGCCTCCTGACGATCCCGATCAGCCACTTCTGCGAGAAGGCGCGCTGGGCGCTCGAGCGCGCCGGGCTCGACTACAAGGAGGAGCGCCATGTGCAGGGTGTCCACCGGTTCGTCTCGCGGCGGGCCGGCGGCGCCGGCACGCTGCCGGTACTGATCGCCGACGGGGGCGTCTTCCGCGAGTCGGAGGACATCGTCCGCTACGCGGACGCCACCCTCGAGCCTGAGGAGCGGCTCTTTCCCGAGGAGCAGCCGCTCCGCGAAGAGGTCGTGGCGCTCTGTCGCCGCCTTGACGCCGGTCTCGGCCCAGATGCGAGAAGGCTCATGTACGCGCACATGCTGTCGCGCCGCGACGAGCTGCTCGCCGTCAACAATCGGGGCGTCCCGGCATGGGAGGCCCGCTCGATGAGGATTGGCTGGCCGCTCGTGAAGCGGTACGCCGCACGCGAGCTGGGAATCGGTCCGACGACGATCCGCGACGACGATCCGCGCGTGCGCCGCGAGCTCGACGAGGTGGCGGAGCTGCTCGCCGACGGCCGCTCCTACCTCTGCGGCGAGCGCTTCACGGCGGTGGACCTGACCTTCGCCGCGCTCGCGGCCGCGCTCATCATCCCGCCCGGGTACGGCACCCCTCTCCCACAACCGGATCAGCTTTCGGGGCCGCTGGCCGCCATCGTCAGGAGCTTCCGCGAGCACCCCGCCGGCGCCTACGCGCAGGAGCTGTTTCGGACACATCGGCATGTCGGCGCGGGCGCCGTGGCCAGCGCCGCGCGATGACGGCGGTAGTCGACGTCAGCTTCGAGGAGCGCTACTGGTACCCGGAGGACGGCGGCGTTGTCTGGCTCGCGGGATTTCAGCTCGTCGATGCCGAGTCGGGCAGCTTCATCGGCCGCGACGACCCGGAGCTCGCCGAGCGCGGGCTGCGCGTGGCGGGCGTCGCCGGAGCGGCGCGTCACCACGGCGAAGCGCTCACCTCGAGCCAGCTCGCGCCGGGCTCCGTGCTCGAGCTGCGCCGCGACCGCGGCAACGAGCACGACCCGAACGCGATCGCCGTGCACGCGCCCGGCGGCGGCGGGCAGGTCGGCTGGGTTCCGCGCGAGCTCGCCGAGGAGATCGCGCCGGAGCTCGATGCCGGGCGCCCCTGGTCGGCCGTGGTGCTTCGCGAGCAGCGAGCTTCGCCGCGCGACCCGCTCACCGGCCTGACGATGCTGCTCGCGGCGGACGCCGAGATCGAGTTGCGAGAGGTCAGCCCCGGCGCTGGACGCGGATACGGACGGCCTCGATCTGGCGCTGGCCGTACGAGCCCTCGTAGACCGGACCGACCGCGCTGATCCAGTCGCCCGGGCGGGGGAGGGGGGACGGCCGAAGGTCGCGCCGAACGTCGATCACGGAGATCCCCGGCCCCGTGATTGCCTCACGCGACACGAGCACGAAGTGGGCGTCGCCGTCGCCGTCCGGGTCGACCCGCTCGACGTAGACGATGCGCCCGGAGGCGGCGCGGCAGTTGTCCGAACCCGCCGGGCAGTGGAGCGGGCGCGGAGGCTTCGGGCGGGGCGCGGCGGCGCGCGGCTCGGCCGGCACCGCGGTCGTGCGCGGCTCGTCCCCGTCTTCCGAGGAGCAGCCCGCCATGACGGCCAGCGCCGCCAGCGCTAGCGCGGCGCGCCTCACCCGCTCTGCGGGGTGACGACGAGCGTGCCGGCGGCGCGCGTCTCGTTGCCCTCCGACGGGGTGAACTCGATCGCGTAGCGCCCCGGAGACGTCACGAGCAGGTCGAAGCGCGCCGGAGTCAGCGCGTCGGCGGCCGCCGTAAGGCCCAGATCCGGGATCGTGACCTGCCCTGGCTCTACCACGGCCATCTCGAGGGTGACGGAGCGGCCAGCCTCGATCCGCGCGCTCTTATCCTCGGCGGCGTTCAGCTCGACCGTGGTGGTGCCGCCCGCCACCTCGGTCGTCTCCTCACGCGGCGCGGCTCTCGGAGTCGTCTCCGGCTCGGGCTCAGGAGTGGACGTGGTGGCCTGCTGCGGCGCGCGCAGCGGATCCTCGTCACCTGTCCGCGATAGCGATGCCGCAAGCGCCGCCAGACCGAGGACGATCGCGAACAGAAGCAGGGCGCGGCGGACGTGCACGCAGCGGATGGTAGGGACGCCCGCGAACGCCTTAGGACGGTTGTCCAGCCGCGCGCGCGGGGTCTTCAGGTGCCCATTGGGCCGGTCGATGACCCGAGCGGAAGCTGGAAGACCGAGGCAGATCGGCCCGGAGCTCCCGGCACAGACCCACCCAATCAACGTCACCTTCAAGGAGGAGACAACATGCTGCGGAAGCTCCGCGAGCGCATTCACAACGGGCAGGAGGGCTTCACGCTCATCGAGCTGCTCGTTGTCATCCTGATCATCGGCATCCTGGCTGCCATCGCGCTGCCGGCCTTCCTTGGCCAGCGGCAGAAGGGCCAGGACTCCGAGGCGAAGTCCAACGCTCGTAACCTCGTGTCGCACATGGAGTCGTGCTTCACGACCGACGAGACGTACGCCGGCTGCGAGGCCGGGGACGACGTGTCGGACAGCGGCCTGCCGCTGGGCACCGGCCAGGGCCAGGTCGACGTCGTGTCCGAGGACGCCGACGGCTATGAGATCTCGGCTCTGTCTCAGTCCGGCACCGAGTTCACGTACGTGAAGGACACCAGCACGACGCCGGTGACCATCGACAAGGACTGCGACGCCCGCGGCGACGGGGGTTGCCCCACCGACGGTAACTGGTAGTCCGAATCCACGGGATTCTCGAAGGGCGGGCCCCCGGGCCCGCCCTTCGTCGTTGTGGAGGCATCCGCCGCGATCCGCCGCCCCGGAGCCGATCGTACGTGTGGCCAAAGCCCGGAGGCGCGGTTGAGCGAACCGGGGCCGGCGCCGAGCACTTCGTCTGATGGCCACCCGCATGCGCCCATCCGACGAGCACGGCTTCACCCTCATCGAGGTCCTGGTCGGGATCGTGCTCCTGCTCGTCGGCGTCCTGGGGGTCGTCGCTCTCGTGGACGGCGCCAACGCGGTCACGTCGAAGACGAAGGCGCGCGAGGGCGGCACCAACATCGCCCGTTCGATCATCGAGGTCTCGCGCTCGCTTCGCTACCGGGACCTGACCGCCGCGGAGCTTCTCGCGGCGCTCGACGCTCGGCCGGGGCTCGAGGACGTGTCGGCCAGCCCCGGACACACGATCAGGATGCGCAACGTCGACTACCGACTGACGCTGACCGTCTGCTCCCTCGACGATCCGAAGGACAACCTCGGAGTGCACCCGAGCGGAGTCGTCTTCTGCACCGACTCCGAGGTCGGTACGACCCTCACGGACCGCAACCCGGACGACTACAAGCGAGTCCGGGTGACGCTGACCTGGACCACGCGCGGGAACGAGGCCAGCGTCACCCAGACCTCTTCGATCATCAACCCGGTCGGCGGGCTCGGCCCCTCGGTCGTCGGGCTCACAATGACCAGCCCGGGCTCGTCGAGCGACCCGCTGCGCATCGACAGCAACGTGACTCAGGCGTCCTTCACCGCCGTGACGTCGACCGCGGCGGCGGACCTCCGCTGGTCCGTCGACGGGAACCAGCAGCTGAAGCCCGACGGCGGGCCCATTACGTGGACCTTCGACTGGGAGTTCCTCGACGCGAGCGGTGGCATCGCCTACCACGACTGCACGTACGTCATCCAGGCCGAGGCCTTCGACGAGCAGGGCCGCGCCGGCTCGCCGTACGCGCGGACGGTGATCGTCAACCGCAACGTGGCGCTTCCGGTCGAGAGCTTCGATGGCGGCCGGAACGGTAACGGCGAGCGCGTGGACCTCCAGTGGATCAAGACGCCCGAGTGCGACGTCGTGGGGTATCGCGTCTACCGCGACGACGATCCCCTGTTCGGCTCGCCCGAGCTCGTGACCTGCACTGACCAAGTCGCCGCGACCTATACCGAGGACCTCGATTGCCTCGACGAGACCGCGCCGGCGGGAACCCTCTACTACCGGGTGCGCGCCCTCGACACCAACTCCGCGGGAGCGATTCGCGAGGGGGCCTGGAGCTCACAGCTGACCGTGGGGGGCAGCAACGCGCTGCCGACGGTCCCACAGAACGTGTCGACCTGCATCGGCGGCCAGCTCGACTGCAACGGACCCGACGGCACCCCGGCGCCCACCGGCGCAATCGTGGTTCGCTGGGACCCGTCGACGGACAGCGACGGGACCGTCGACTTCTACCGGATCTACCGGGACGGCGCGACGTACGGGAACCGGCACGACGTCTTCTTCCCCGACCCCGGGATCGCTTGGTTCGAGCCCGAGGAGCCGGACGGTCAGAGCCACACGTACCAGATCAGCGCGGTTGACGACGACTTCGGTGAGTCCGGGCTCAGCGATCCGGTGAGCGCCGGGTGATCTGCTCGTGACCACTAGCGGCTTTCACGGCGAGGACGGACTCACGCTGGTCGAGGTATTGCTCGTCTCGGTGCTGATGCTCGTCGTCCTCGGCGCGACCCTCACGACGTTCAACCAGTTCGAGCGCAACGTGAAGACGAACGAGATGCAGAACGAGGCGCAGGAGCAGGCCCGCCGCGGGATGGACCTGATGGCCCGTGACCTTCGCAATCTCGCGAGCCCCACGCCCGACGAGCCCGAGGCCGTCGAAACGCATGAGGAGCAGGACGTGATCTTCCAGTCCGAGGGCAAGGACAAGCCGACGGACAGCCTGAACGCACAGAACACCATCCGCGTGCGCTATTGCGTCGGCGCGGACGACGGGATCCTGTATCGCCAGATCCAGACCTGGAAGACGGAGCTTGCGCCTCCAGCGCCGGTGACGGAGTGCGGCGACTCCGCCGGCTGGGCGAGGACGATGCCGGTCGCGGAGCACGTGGTGAACGACGCCCGGCCGGTCTTCACCTACAACGCGCTGGTGGCGAACGAGATCACCGAGGTGTCGTCGCTGCTCTTCGTGGACGCGAACCCTGGCGTCCGCCCGAAGGAGGTGGCGCTCCAGAGCACCGTCTACTTGCGTAACCAGAACCGGGCGCCGTCCGCCCTCTTCTCGTGGGCCGCCACCGAAAGCCCGGGCGACATCGACTACATCTTCCTGAACGCCTCCGCGTCGACGGATCCAGAGGAAAGGCCGATGACCTACCACTGGTACGACGCGAACCTCCCGCTCGACGGGAGCCTGGCGGATCCGCGGGAGAGCCAGAAGATTGGCGAGGGCATCGTGTTCACCTACGAGCCACCCGCGGCCGGCACGCGTGACATCTACCTGATCGTGAGAGACGCAGCGCTCGAGACCGAGTCTGACCACGAGGAGGTCTGTGCGCCTGGACCCGGAGTGACCTGCTGATGAAGAAGAAGCTTGGACAGGAGGGCGGCAACGTCATCGTGACGGCGATCCTGCTGGTCTCGGTGATGCTCTCCCTCGGATTTGCCGTCGCGTCGCAAGTGGACACGCAGACGCAGCAATCGCGCAAGGAGCGCGAGCGCGAGTCCTCGTTCAACCTCGCGGAGGCGTCGCTGTCGGCCCAGACCTTCATTCTCGGCCGCCGCGGAACTGGCACGGCTGACCGCCCCTATCCGGCCGAGGGCTGCCCGGCGTCGGGGGACGATTACTTCTGCCCGGACGATGACCAGCTGATGCGCTCCTACGAGGGGGCGGGCCAGGTCGACTTCGGCGACGGCGCCGAGTGGAACACTCAGGTGCTCGACGACGCCAACGCGGCCGGCGAGGAAGTGCGCTTCTGGGATGACTCGTACCTCGAGGACCCGACCTGGCCCCGCTACGACGCGGACGACAACCGTCACGTGTGGGTGCGCGCGGAGGCGACTGTTCGAGGCCGGCGCCGCGCGATCGTCGCCTGGGTGCGGATCGAGGACCGAATCGTCAACTTCCCCCAATACGCGATCCTCGCCGGCTGGGTCGACGGCAAGAACAGCGGGGGCCACGGTGGCCGCCCGCTCGTCAACTCGACCGGGTCGCTGGGGGTAGCCGTGCGCTGCACGACGCCCCCGCAGTCCGCTTCCTGCATAGACCTCAATCCGACCAAGGGCCCCCAGATCCAGCCGCCCGCGAACTACGTGCTCGGCTATACCGGGTTCAGCGCGATCGGCGCCGACGAGCTACAGGCGCTCGAGGACGTCGCCAAGGCGAACGGCACCTGGTACTCGAGCTGCCCGAGCAACCCAAACGGCGACGTCGTCTACGTGAAGAACGCCGGTAGCTGCCGCTACACGAACAGCGCGCCGGCCGCGAGCGGGGCCTCGAAGTGCTGCAACCTGCAGGCCGACCCAGGGCTCTACATCGTCGAGCGCGGCTCCGTCGACTTCGGCGGCAACATCGAGTTCTGGGGTGTCGTCTACAACGCCAACCTGGACAACTCGTCCTCCCAGTACCTGGTCGAGACGTCGGGAACGGCGGCGATCCGAGGCGGCGTCCTCGTGGACGGCAAGGGTGGCGTGTATGCCGGTTCGAGCGGCGACAACATCGTGTACAACGCGTTCGCGTTCGACGACATCAAGGCCGTCGGAACGGCCGGCGTCGTCCAGAACACCTGGCGGGAGATCGTGCCACCCCAAGAGGGCTGAGCCCCGCCCGTCCCGCCCTTAACGTCCCGACGTGCCATTCGCCCTCGACATCGCCGCCACCGGCCTCTTCGGAGGTCTGATCGGCAGCTTCCTGAACGTGGTCGCGCATCGGCTGCCACGCGGGGAGTCGCTCGTCAGCCCGGGCTCCCACTGCCCGGGCTGCGGCACGCCGGTCAGGCCCTACGACAACGTGCCCGTGCTGTCCTGGCTCTTCCTCCGCGGTCGCTGTCGCAGCTGCGGCGTGCGCATCTCACCGCGCTATCCGCTCGTCGAGTTGCTCACCGCCGCCGTGTTCGTGCTCGTGGTCGCACTCAACGGGCTCGATGAGGAGCTCCTGCTCGAGCTGCCTTTCGCGGCCGCGCTGATCGCCCTCGCGGCGATCGACCTCGACCACAGGTTGCTTCCCAACAAGATCGTCTATCCGTTGGCGGCCTACGGCGTCGTCGCAACGCTGATCGTGGACCGCGCCGACCTCGCCGAGAACCTGATCGCCGGCGTCGGAGCTTTCACGTTCCTCTTCCTGGTCGTGCTCGCTTATCCGCGCGGCATGGGCATGGGCGACGTCAAGCTCGCCGGTGCGATGGGCATCTACCTCGGCCTGTCCGTCATACCCGCCCTCCTGATCGCGTTCCTGGCGGGCTCCGTCGTGGGACTTGTCATGATCGCCCGCGAGGGCGCCTCCGCGCGCAAGAAGGCCGTCCCCTTCGGCGTCTTCCTCGCCCTCGGGGGCATCGTCGCGTTGCTCGCCGGTCCCGAGCTCATCGAGCTCTACAGGGACAACTTCCTCGCTGAGTAGCGGGTCCGTCCAGCGGATCTGGACATTTCGCGACTCCGGCTAAGGCCGTCCATGCGCGGGTCGATAACCGGAGAGAACTTCGATGGCGTTCTCCCTCCGCAAGAACTCAGAACGCGGCGTTGTCGGTCTCGATATCGACGGTCGCTACCTCGCAGCCGCCCAGGTCGACGCCGGGCGCATCGTGCGCGGCGCGAGCCAAGAGCTCGCGGCGGGCCTCGTCCGCGACGGCGAAGTCGTCGACAGCGACGGGCTGGCCGGCGCGATCAAGAGCTTCGTGCAAGCGGCCGGCGTCCCCAAGACTGTCCGGCTCGGCGTCGCGAACCAGCAGATCGTCGTCCGCGTGGTCGAACTGCCGCGCATCGAGGACCCCAAGCAGCGCGACGCCGCCGTGCGCTTCCAGGCAGCTGAAGCCATCGCGATGCCGCTCGACGAGGCCGTCCTCGATCATCAGGTAGCTGGCTACACAGAGGCCCTCGACGGCACGCCGAGGATGCAGGTCGTCCTCGTGGCCGCGCGGCGCTCGATGATCGACGCCTTGCTGCAGGCCGCCAAGAAGGCCGGCCTGAAGCCCGAGGGTGTCGACCTCGACGCCTTCGCGCTCGTCCGCACGCTCGCGGCCGTGCCGGCGGGCGGCCCGGACGAGACCGCTCGAGTGTTCTGCCACCTCGGCGGCGTGACCAACCTTGCGATCGCCGTTGGCTCGACATGCTTCTTCACGAGAACGCTGTCGGCCGTCTTCGAGGACGATGACGCCGGCTCGCGGCTTGCCGACGAGATCAGGCTGTCGATCGACTACTACATGACCCAGCCGCAGGCGCGGCCGGTCGGCGAGATCATCCTGTCGGGCGCCGGCTCGACCGACGCCCACCTGGTCGACGGCATCAGCGTGCATCTCGGCCTGCCGACGTCCGTGGCGGCTCCGCTCGGCACGCTCGACGCGTCCGCAATCACGGGCGAGGACCCGCATCGGCTCACCGTCGCTGCAGGCCTCGCGATGGGGAGGGCCGCGTGAAGCCCATCAACCTTATTCCGACCGAGCAGCGTCGCGTGCAGCCGACCGGGGGCAACTCCGGGGCCGCATACGTCGTCGTCGGCGTCCTGTCGATCCTGCTCGCGATGGCCGTCGCCTACGTACTGACCTCGAACAAGGTCAACGAAAACGAGACGAAGGCGGCAGAGGCCAAGCAGGAGGCCGACGCACTCGAGGCGCAGGCCGCACAGATCGGCTCGTTCACGAACTTCCAGATGATCAAGGAGCAGCGCCTCGCCTCGGTGGTCGCCACCGCCGAGTCGCGCTTCGACTGGGAGCGCCTGATGCGCGAGGTCTCCATGATCATGCCGGAGGGCAGCTGGCTCCGGACGACTGACGCCTCAGTGGTCGGCGACCCGAACGACGCCGCCGCATCGACAACGAGCGCGAGCACCACGACCGCCATCAGCCCCGCCGCGACCTTCGTCGGCTGCACAAGGAAGCAGTCGGAGGTCGCCACGCTGATGGTGCGCATGCGCCAGATGCATCGCGTCACGGACGTGAAGCTGAATCAGTCTGCCCAGGAGCAGGCCGAGAGCGAGGCGAGCATCGACAGCTGCGGCCCGCTCTACCAGTTCGACGTCACGGTGAGCTTCGAGCCGGTCGCACCGGTCAAGGAGGCCCCGCGCGGCTCGCTTCGCGTGCCGGCATCGCTTGGAGGTGGATCATGACCATGAGCGCTCGCGACAAGAAGCTGCTCGTCGGGATCGTCCCGCTGCTTCTGCTGGGCGCCTTCTGGTTCCTCGTCCTCGCGCCCAAGCGGGAGGAGGCGACGAAGGCCGAGAAGGAGGCTGCGGCTCAAGAGGAGCGGCGCGACAGGGCTCAGGCCCAGTTGGACCAGGCGAGCGCCGCGCAGAGCGACTACGCGGCCGACTATGGCGAGATCGTTCGCCTGGGCAAGGCCATCCCTGCGCAGGTGGACATGCCTAGCCTGCTCGTCCAGCTCGACTCCGCGGCGGAGGGGACGGGTATCCGCTTCACGAAGATTGCGACCGGGGACCGCTCGGAGGCCCCCGCGCCCGCGCCTGCAGCTCCACAGGCTGGGAGCGAGTCCGGACAGGGCACCCCCGTCGAAGCGGGTGGTGAGTCCGCGCAGAGCGCTCCCGGCAGCGCCGCCGAGGCCGCCAACACCGCGGCGGCGACCAGCGATCAACGCAGTGAGGCCGCCGAGCAGTCGGGCGTGGATCCGGCGGACACGCAGACCTCGACCCCCTCGGGGCAGGGTCTTCCCGTGGGTGGCGGCACCGCCGCGCCCGGAGACGCACCCACGGCACTCGCCGGGCCGGCGGGTCTGGAGACGGTGCCGCTCGAGCTCGAGTTCGTCGGCGACTTCTTCAACCTGGCCGACTTCTTCCACGACGTCAAGCGCTTCGTGCGGGTTGCGAGTACCAACGTCGCCGTGGGCGGCCGGCTGATCACGATCGAGAGCGTCAGCTACTCGAGCGATCAGACCATCTTCCCCAAGCTCAAGGCGGAGCTGCAGGCGACGATCTATCTCTCTCCGAAGGCGGAGGGGACCACCGCCGGCGCGAGCCCGCAGGGCCCGCCCACGACGACCCCCGCCAGCGCACCCTCGGACCCCGGCGCACCAGCGCCGGCGGCACCGGCCCCGACCGCAGTCGCGACTCCGTAAGGACCCGCCATGAAAGTCTTCCTACTCGATCTTTGGCACGACCTACGCGCGAAGCGTCTCTGGCCCGTGGCCCTCGTGCTTCTGCTTGGGCTGGCGGCCGTCCCCGTGCTTCTGGCGAAGCCGGCTGAGGAGCCGGGGCCCGCGCCCGTTGTCAAGGCGCCGCCCCAGAGCGACTCGGACGAGGAGAACACCGAGCTCGCCGAGGTCAAGCTCGAGGAGGGCAACGAGGCCTCCGGCTCCACGCTTGGAGTCTTCGACCCGTCGAATCCATTCAGGCCGCCCGAGAAGGTGGTCAAGGCGTCGGAGGACAAGTCCGGAGCGGGCGCACAGGCCGGGCCCTCGGATACGACCGCCGCGGACGACGGCGGCGGTGCCAAGACGGGCGGCGACACGACCGGGGGTGGCTCTGGTGGTGTCACGACCCCACCGAGCACCGGCGGGGATACCACGCCCCCCGACACCGGCGGCGAGCCGGCCACGAAGGTTTACAAGTACGTGGTCGACGTGACATTCACGGCCAACGGCCGCACGCGCCGGATCCCGGGCATGGAGAAGCTCGACATGCTGCCGAACCAGTCCTCGCCGCTTCTGATCGCCATGGGCGTGACGGCCGACGGCGGCAACGCAGTGTTCATGGTCGACTCGACCCTGAAGGCCGCGGGTGAGGGCCGCTGCAAGCCGAGCGGCAAGGACTGCGCGTTCGCCTACATCGGCCCGGGCTCGGAGCACGTCTTCACACAAGAGGACGGCGACAGCTACACCGTCCGCATCGACGAGATCCGCAAGGTCGAGGTGAAGCCCGGCGCCGAGGGCGCCAGGGCCGGCAAGGCCGACGGCGCCCGCGCGAACGCGGCGGTCGGCAGCACGCGGCGCTTCGAGCCGCTGCTGCTCGCCGACCTCGTCGTCGCGGCCAGCGACAGGCTCGAAGACTCAAATAGCGACAGCGACCGCCGATAGGGAGAAGCCATGCGACGCACCATCCTCATCTGCCTGGCGCTCGCCTCCGCGGCGGTCCTGGTGCTGCCCGCGGCTGCGGGCGCTGCAGTATCCACGCAGGCCGCGAAGGCCTCCACGCCCACGATCACCCGCGTGACCCCGATGCGCGTGCGCGTCGGCGCCCTGCTCACGATCCGGGGCCGCCACTTCAAGCCCGCGCGGGCGAAGAACACCGTGATCTTCCGCGGCCCCGACGGCCGTAGCGCGTTCGCCAAGCCGCGCCGCGCGAGCCGCACCAAGCTCGTCGTGCGGGTGCCTGCCGCGGTTGCGCGGCTCGTCGCGCGGAGCTCCGGCTCGCCCAGGCCGACCCGATTCAAGCTGCGTGTGCTCGCGGGCAAGTTCAGCAAGTTCACCTCGCGCCGGCTCTCGCCGGTGGTGGTGCCGGCCAGCTCCGGCTCGGATCCCGATGGCGGCAGCGGCGGTGGCAGCGGCGCCAGCGGCTGCCCGGGCCCGGACTACGACGGCGACCTGCTAGCGAACGACCTAGAGGTGCAGCTCAAGCTCGACCCCTGCATCGCCGACACCGACGGCGACTCGGTTGAGGACGGCTACGAGTACCAGTCCGCCGTCGACCTGAACCACAACCCGCGTACGATGCCGCTGCCCTACCCCGGCAAGCGGCCCTATCCGAACCCGCTCGACCCCGCCGACGGGACGCCTGCCGGCTCGGACTACGACGGCGACGGCTTGACCCTGCGCGAGGAGTTCCTGCTCTGGCGCGACTTCTCGGGCGACGGCGCTCGCCGGCCCGGGCGGCCCGGGACGCTGGCTGGCCTCCTGTACAGCGACGGCCTGCAGCGCTCGGTCGACTCGCCGCCGCCGTCGGCTCCTGGTGGGCTGCTCGGCTGGGTGCTCGATATCGACAGCAACGGCGTGCTCTCGGACGACGAGCGTGACGCCGACGCCGACGGCTTGGGCAACTGGGACGAGGTCCGGGGCCGGATGACCGAGGCCTGGTGGCCGGCCCAGCACGACGGCAAGATCGAGCCCAAGGAGTCGATCTACCCGAGCCTCGACTTCCTCGACAACGAGGACACGGCGCCCTGGTACAACGCCCACACGGATCCCGACATGGACGGCGACGGCGTGGTTGACGGTCTCGACGACAACGACCACGACGGGCTGAGCAACCAGTTCGAGGTGAACCGGCCGAGCGACTGGATTGTCGACGCGACCGTCGGTTTCCCAACGGCCGCCAACCCGTGGGCCTACACGAACCCGTTCAATCCCTGCAAGCCCTTCAATTCGGAGCGCTGCCACTCGCACCCGCCGTTCGGCTACTACGAGAGCGACGAGGCACCCCCGGTCGGGCCCAATCCGCCCGCCGGCTACCCCGACGTCCACCCGGTTACGCCTGACGGCTGATCAGCTGGAGCGGCTGCCCGGGGCAGGCGTCGGAAACAGCGGCGTGTCCCGGGCTGCCCCGGTGTCGAGCAGGCGATCCGCGTGGCGCACCCACGCCACCACCGAGATGATTGCCGCCACGGCGCCGACGCCGACGGCGAGACCGAGTGGAGCGTCGAGCGCCGCGCCGAGGGCGATCGCCACGGCAGCTCCGCCGACGACACCGTTGATCACTGCAACCGCGGAAGAGAACGCGAAGACGGGGCTCCTGTTCTCGACGAAGATCCCCATGTTCTCGAACACGCCGATCCCGTCGTCGTGGCCGGAGAGCAGGAAGAGGTCGGCGCGGTCGCGGGCCACCTCCTTGTAGTAGTGGCGAATCCGGTTGATCGCCATCCCGTAGCGGAAGTCCTCCAGCCCGCACTCGACGAGGCGCACGTAGGTCACGCACCCGAGCAGGTACAGCGTCGGCAGCACGGTGAGCGCGAACGCGTTGAAGGCGTCGCCGACCTCGGAGATCTGTCCGACGAAGCCGAGCGCGACCAGGGCGCTCGAGACTGAGAAGACGTACACCGACGCACGCGCCGAGCTCTCGCTCATCGTCTGTGATCTGGCGCCCTGGAGCGTGAAGTGCTCGGTCGTGAGGGCGGTGAGCAGTTGTCCTGGATCGGGTTCGGTCCTGTCAGGCGGTCTGTTCATTGGTGTGCCGAGCTTGCCACGTGGGAGGAGATCGTCCCTGAGTAGGGTGTGGGCGCTTTGTCGTTTCGCTTCGTAACTGCAGGGGAATCACACGGCCCGGGGCTCACCGCGGTCGTCGAGGGGCTGCCCGCCGGCCTCGAGCTGACGGCCCAGGACATCGACCGTGACCTCGCCCGGCGCCAGCTCGGGCATGGGCGCGGCGGGCGCATGAAGATCGAGAAGGACCGGGCCGACGTCACGTCCGGGGTTCGCCATGGGCGCACGCTCGGCAGCCCGGTCTCGCTGCGGATCGAGAACCGCGACTACCAGAACTGGGAGGAGCGGATGAACCCCTGGCCGGTGGAGGCCGAGGTCGCGGAGGTGCACCTACCGCGCCCGGGGCACGCCGACCTCGCAGGCATTCAGAAGTACGGCTTCAGCGACGTGCGCAACGTCCTCGAGCGCGCCTCCGCCCGTGAGACGGCGGCGCGAGTGGCGGCTGGGGCGCTCGGAAAGGCTTTCCTGCGCGCCCTGGGCGTCGAGCTGCGCTCGCACGTTACGCGTATCGGCAGCGTGGCGGCGCCGGAGCGCGACGGGCTGCGGCTCGAGGACTTCGACCCCGTCGATGAGTCACCCGTGCGCTGCCTCGACGCTGCCGCGAGCGAGGCGATGGTTGCCGAGATCGACGCCGCCCGCAAGGCGAACGAGTCGCTCGGCGGGGAGTTCTCCGTGATCGCCTTCGGGCTCGTCCCGGGGATCGGCTCGTACATGTCCTGGGAGGAGCGCCTCGACGGCCGGCTCGCCGGGGCGGTCATGTCGATCCATGCGATGAAGGGCGTCGCGATCGGCGATGGCTTCGCGCTCGCGGAGCGCGTCGGCTCGCTCGCCCACGACGAGATCTTCTTCTCCGAGGAGCGCGGTTACTTCCGCGAGACGAACCGAGCCGGTGGGCTCGAGGGCGGGATGACGACGGGTGACCCGCTGATCGTGTCCGGCGCCATGAAGCCGCTGCCGACGCTCACGAAGCCGCTTCGCTCCGTCGACACCGAGACGAAGGAGCCGGCCCAGGCGCTGCGCGAGCGGACCGACTCGTGCACCGTGCCTGCGGCGGGTGTCGTCGCCGAGGCAATGGTCGCGCTCGTGCTCGCGGCCGCCTACCGCGACAAGTTCGGCGGCGATCACATCGACGACGCGCGCGCGGCACTGGCGGCCTACGAGGAGCGGGTCGGCTGGAGGCGCGCATAGCCGGCGGCGCTTACGTCCTCGTGGGCTTCATGGGGGCCGGCAAGTCGACCGGCGCCCGCGCGCTGGCGGCAGGGCTCGGGGTGGAGCCGCTCGATTCCGACCGCGCGGTCGAGCAGCGACTCGGGGAGCCGATCGAGAGCTACTTCGACCGTGAGGGCGAGCCGGCCTTCCGCGCGCGTGAGGAAGAGGTGGTGCTCGAGTTGCTCCAGCGGCCCGACGCCCGCGTGATCGCGCTGGGCGGGGGCGCGCTCGGCTCGGAGCGCGTCCGCGACGCGCTCGCCGGACACACGGTCGTCCATCTCGAGGTCGAGCCCGAGGAGGCCTGGCGGCGCGCCTCGAACCACGGCCGGCCGCTCGCCCGCGACCCCGAGCGCTTCGCCGCGCTCCATTCCGACCGCGTCGCCACCTACGAGTCGATGGCGGACGTGATCGTCCCGGCCGGCGAGCGCGAGAGCATCCGTCGCGTGTTGCCGGCACTCGAGGCGCTCGCCGATGCGCCGGCGGGGACGCGGCTCGTGTGGGCGGCCGCGGCCTCGGGCGACTACCCGGTCTTCCTCGGTTCGGGCTTGGTCGCGTCCGGTTTCTTCTACCCGCGCGCGGGGAGGCGCTTCGTCGTCACCGACGAGAACGTCGCGAGCGTCGTGGACCTGCCCGGCTACGGCCGGATCGTCCTGCCAGCGGGCGAGCGCCACAAGACGCTCGCCGGCGCCGAGCAGCTGCTGCGGGCGCTCGCGCGCGCGGGCGCCGAACGCTCTGACCTCGTGGTGGCGGTCGGCGGCGGCGTCGTGGGCGACCTGGCGGGCTTCTGCGCGGCCGTCTACCAGCGCGGCATGGCGCACGTTCAGGTGCCGACGACGCTCGTCGCGCAGGTGGACTCGGCCTACGGCGGCAAGACCGGGGTCGACCTGCCGGAGGGCAAGAACTACGCGGGTACCTTCCACCAGCCGGCGGCGGTGCTGTGCGACCCCGCGGTGCTCGGAACGCTGCCGCGCGAGGAGCACGCGGCGGGCTTCGTCGAGGTCGTCAAGACAGCGTTGATCGCCGGCGGGGCGCTGTGGGCGCGCGTGCGCCGCGGTGAGGACCCGGACGCGGACGTGATCATGGGTTGCGTGCGCACGAAGCTCGCGGTCGTGGCGGCGGACGAGCGCGATGCGGGACGGCGCCAGGTGCTGAACCTCGGCCACACCGTCGGCCACGCGATCGAGGCCGCCACCTCGTACTCGCGCTACCGCCACGGCGAGGCAGTCGGCATCGGCCTGCTTGTCGCGTTGCGCCTGTCCGGCCGCGACGCGCTCCGCACGGAGGTCGCGGGCTTGTTCGAGGCACGCGGCCTTCCTCTCAGCTTCAGCGGCGCGGGCGTGGACGAGGTGCTCGAGCTGATCGGGCGGGACAAGAAACGGGCGGGCGGCAGGGTGCCGTTCGTGCTGGTCGAGGCGCCCGGCGAGGTCACGCCCGGTCACGAGCCGAGTGCGGCTGCGGTACGCGCCGCGGTCGAGGAGGTGCACGCCGGATGAACGACCGTGTGGACGTGCTGCACGGCGTCAACTTCGACGTGCTCGGCCGCCGCGACAAGGCGCACTACGGCGGCCTGACGCTCCCCGAGCTCGAGGTAAGGGTCCAGGGCCACGCGCGCGATCTCGGGCTGGAGGTGAGCTTCTACCAGTCGAACCACGAGGGCGAGTACTGCGAGTTCCTGCACCGCTCCGGCGAGCGCGCGGACGGGCTCCTGCTCAATCCGGGCGCCTGGACGCACTACTCGTGGGCGATCCACGACGCGCTCGAGGTCACCGGCCTGCCGGCCGTCGAGGTCCACCTCTCGGAGGTCGACCGGCGCGAGCAGTGGCGGCGCATCTCGGTGATCCGCGACCTCTGCGTGGGCGTCGTGCAGGGCCAGGGCATCGACGGCTACCGTGCGGCGCTCGAGATGCTGAAGGAGGCAATGCAGTGATCGACACGGCGTCGCGGACCGACCGGCTCCTAGTACAGGTCGAGGAGCGCGGGCTCGACTGCCTGCTCGTCACGGACCTGATCAACGTCCGCTACCTGACCGGGTTCACCGGGACGAACGGCGCGTGCATCGTCACGTCCGAAGAGCGCCTCTTCCTCACGGACTTCCGTTACGTCGAGCAGGCGGCCGAGCAGGTGCGCGGCTACGAGTCGCAGGAGATCGGCCGCGACATGCTCGCCGGCCTCGCCAAACGGCTGCGCGGGCGGACCGGCTTCGACGATCGCCACATGAGCGTCGCGACCCACGCCAAGCTGGGCGAGAAGACGGGGGAGGGGGTCGAGCTGGTGCCCGCCGGCGGGCTCGTCGAGGACCTGCGGGCCGTCAAGGACTCCTCCGAGGTGGCCGCGATGCGGACCGCCGCCGAGATCGCCAACGAGGCCTATGAGTCGCTCCGCGAGACCGGCCTGGCGGGGCGCACCGAGCGCGAAGTGGCGGTGTCGCTGGCGCGCTTCATGGAGGACCGCGGTGCCGAGGGACCGTCGTTCCCGCCGATCGTCGCCTCCGGGGCGCAGGGCGCGCTCCCGCACGCGTGGCCGCGCGACGTCGAGATCCCGCGCAACACGCTCGTCGTCGTCGACATGGGCGCCAAGGTCGACGGCTACTGCTCCGACTGCACGCGGACGCTGGCGACCGGACCGCTCGACGACGACGCGCTCGAGACCTTCGAGCTCGTCTGGCGCGCCCAGCGGGCCGCGCTCGCGGCGGTTCGCCCCGGAGCCTCGCTCTCCGGGGTCGACGCCGTCGCGCGCGAGATGATCGACGCCGCGGGTCACGGCGAGCGCTTCGGGCACGGGCTCGGCCATGGCGTCGGGCTCGAGGTCCACGAGGCGCCGCGCCTCGCCAAGACCGCCGAGGGCGAGCTCGCCGTGGGCAACGCCGTGACGGTAGAGCCCGGCGTCTACGTCCCGGGCGAGGTGGGCGTGCGGATTGAGGACCTGGTCATCGTCGGCGAGATTGAGCCCGAGGTGCTCACTCCCTTCCCGAAGGACCTCGTGACGATCGACTGATGGCGCTGGCGGCGCTCGCCGCCCTGGCCGGCGCCTCCATCCAGGCGGCAACCGGCTTCGGCTTCGCACTCGTGCTCTCGCCTGCGCTGTTCGCGGTGCTCGACCCGACCGAGGCGGTGGCCACCCTGCTCGCGCTCGGGCTGGTCCTCAATGTGTTCGTGCTGATCGAGGACGGAGGCCACGCCAACTGGCGCCGCATCGCCCCGATGCTCCTGGCGGCGCTGCCGGGCCTGGTCGCCGGCTTGCTGCTCCTGGAAGCGTCGTCGAAGGAGGCTCTGCAGATCGGCGTCGGCCTGGCGGTGATCGGCGCGGCGGCCCTCCAGCTCAGCGCACGTCGAGCCGCCAACGGGCGCCCACACCGCCCCGAGCTGCCGGGGGCGGCCGGATTGGCCGCCGGCTTCCTGAGCGGGGCTCTGACCACCTCGATCAGCGTGAGCGGCCCACCGATCGTCCTCTGGCTCGAGGCGCACGGAATCGGCCCTTCCGAGTTCCGCGCATCGCTCGCTGCAAGCTTCCTGGCACTCAACCTGATCGGCTGGGCCATGCTGATCGCCTCCGAGGGAAGCCCCGTCGTCGACGCCGGCGTCGTGCTCCCCCTCCTCGGCGTCGTTCTGGTTGGCTACGCCCTCGGAACGCTGGCCTTCCGCCGCCTAGGGAGCGAGCGCTTCTTCGGAATCGCCCTGGCCCTGGTGATCTGCACCGGGGCGGCGAGCCTGGTGGCGGGGCTGGCCGGCCTCTGAGGGGGACGAATGCCTCGTCCTGGATTACCCACCGTATGGGTGGGCAGGGCAGGACGGCGGAGCAGATCGTGGTGCATGCGGGCGTGTATCGCGTGGGCCATCGGGCGCCGTCGGTGGAGGCGCGCTACACGGCGGCGGTGAAGGCGGCTGGGGAGGGGGCGCTGTTGAGCAGGCTGTTGGCGGGCTGGCTGTGGGGGGTTGG
>Ga0081538_10000674_pt1 | contig 37544 bp, 37 predicted proteins | sample TabmetS5T2R1_FD_71022 | JGI IMG/M metagenome (GOLD analysis project Ga0081538, IMG submission 71022) | Tabebuia heterophylla rhizosphere microbial communities from the University of Puerto Rico - S5T2R1 | ecosystem: Host-associated > Plants > Roots > Rhizosphere ...
GGCTTGCGGATCGATCGCCAGCGCACGGTCGATGTCCGCCCGGGCTTCGGCAGCCTGCCCGACGTTCAGGAGCAGCGCACCGCGGAAAGTATAGTACTGTGCGTCTCTGTCCCTCTCTGGAATCCGCTCGAGCGCGGTCAGCGCGCCGGCTACGTCACGCCGGCCGGCCAACGCGTATGCCTCCGCCAGCGACGTGCTGACCTCCGGCGGACTCTGTCCTTGCTGGCCGCCCAGCGCGGCAAGGATCGGCGGATAATAGAGCGCCCACTGAACCGCATCGCGGGGCCGCACCAGCACGTAAGGCGCCGGCGCCTTGCCGGCCTCGGCAACCGCGGACTGGCCGGCCGCCACCTTGATCTCGCCCAACTCATTGTTGGCGGCGATCTTGCCTTCAAGAACTGTGAGCAGGCTCCGTTGCGGCTCCACGCGAAGGGCGAACTCCGTGCCTTCGATCGTCGCGTTGAGGTAGGGTGTGCTGACTGCGAGGGTCCGGGGAGAGCGGCTGAACGACTGGAAAGCGCCGATGACGAGGTCGATCAGCGACCGCTCTTCAGGTTCGCGGACGATCTCGAGCAGGTGGATCGTCGTATTCTGATCGAGGCGCAGAATAGCATCGTTGATCAGCGCAAGCGTGGCGCGACTATTCGCGCCGACTCGTACCGTATCGCGCTGGCAGAGCGGTGCTCCGAGCGCGGCCCTTTGCCAGTCCGCCGCCTCGGCACGTTGCACTTCGACCTGGCCTTCGACGGACGCCAGTTCGCCGACCATCGGCGCGCACGGCTCCGCGGCCTCGGCGCTCGCAATCCGCACCAGCGCGATCGCGCCGCCCAGAAGCAAAACCCGCAGCAACATTTGCGCCCCTCTGGGCGCGCGTGCCAAAGCACTTCGCATCGCTCACCCCATGGACGGAGGTCAAGCGTGAAGAATGAAGCCGGGCTTCCTTCTCTGCGTACAGTCGCTTCCCGAGCGGACCGAACTGGGGTCCATAGGCGACTGCAAAAAGACCTCCTGGCAACGCTGCCGAAGCGGTCGACTTCCCTGCACAGATCAACGTTTTTGGATTTGAGGTCAGTATCGACGACTGGATTCGACTGTCAACAGGACGAACTACTTCTGATCCAAAAGTATGATGGTCGGATCCGAATTCCACTCTTCTGCAGTATATTGCTGGCAGCGTGCCAAGTAGAAGCGCGTGGGACCATCATCCTCGTGTTTCTCGAGAATGGAATTCAGCTGCGAGATTCCCTCGTTCCACTTGCGTGCACGCAACAAGTCCACGGCGGTCGTAAATCGTGCACACAATTCGATCTGACTATCGGTGGCTTCAGCACGCTGCGCCACAATTTCTGAGACTGGTAACGGCTCCGCTTTTCCGACGAGCCGGAAGGAGCCGACAGGACGCGTGAGAAATCCGGCGGAGAGGCCGGCGACAACGGATTGTGCCGCAAGTACATGAGTGCCGAGCTGCTTGTTCAGACTTTCCAGGCGCGATGCCGTGTTGGCCGGATCACCGAGAATGGTGTAAGCGAGACGGCCGCCGCCACCGGTGTGTCCGACGTAGAATTGGCCATCCTGCAACCCGATGCGCGCGTTCAACTGCAGAGAGCCATCTTGCTGGCTGAAGGCGTCGATGGCGGCCATCACGTCGAGCGCCGCAAGGATGGCCTTCTTACGCGTGCCCGAATTGGGATCGGTTCCTATCCAGGCGCACATGATCGTGTCAGCGTGAAAGTTGGTGATGTCCACCGCATGCCGCTTGAGGGCGTGCGCAATGGCATCGAAGTAGGCGTTCATGAAGGTTGCCAGCTCCGTTGGCGACTTCGTTTCGGCGATCGTGGTAAAGCCGGCCATGTCGGTGGCAAGGCAGGTGCCATAGACGACCTTGTCCGCCTTGCTGGGATCCAGATGCTTCTCGGTCAGATCCCGGACGATGTTCTCCGGCAGGTAATAGCTGATCGCGCGGCTCATTCTCCGCTCGAGGCGACGCTCGACAAGATATTGGCCCATCAGGCCGATCAGCACAGCGAGCGGCAATTGCACGAGAATCGGAGTGGCGAGCGGCAGCCACAGGTCCGCCGTGTTGAAGCTCCACTGCGCAGCGGCCACATAGCTGGCGGAGACAATGACGCCGAAGGCGAGGCCGATTGCGGCCGGCAGAAGATACAGCGCGGCACCAATCACGAAACCAAAGGCCAGCGCGATGATCGCTGTTGTCATTAGGGAGCTTGGCCGCAGCGAGCGGTCCGTCAGCAGGTTCGCGAAAGCGGTCGCCATGATTTCGACGCCGCTGAGATCCACACCGTCTTCATTCGTAAACACCGTATAGAAGCGGTCCGGCTGCTCCGGCTCGGCAAGGTCCGAGTAGCCGACGAACACCACCTTGCCGTTCAAGTCCGGGCGGTTCGGCATCGCCAGCTGAAGCTCCGGCTTGACCAGCATCTGGAATGGAACGCGCGCTATGGTGCCGGGCGGGCCATAGAAGTTCAGATAGCGGTTATCCGGGCCTGTATAGAGCGCAGCGAGCGCTTCGAGTTCGCTTCGGTCGCGGTCGCTCATCCCCGGCATGTTCGCGATCACAGTCTGGAGCCGGTCGCCATAGCCCTGATCCGAACTCAACCGGTTTCGCAGACTCACCATCAACCGCGCCGAGTCTGGCGCATCGGTCGCGGCCGCGAGGGATGGTGGCACCAAGTCTAGACTCTGGACACCAGTCCGATGCAACGCTGTGATCAAATGGTCGTATTGGCGCATGGCATAGAGCTGCAGGGCGATCGCGGAGGTCGTCGGAGAATTGCCCGTGCTCGGTTTGAAGGCCCAGAATTCGAAGGCCGTCCGCCCGAGCTTTGGAAGTGGAAACGGCCCAAGGGCCTTGGCCGCGGAGGCGAGCTGCGGAGAGGGAGAGTGCTTCTGCTCCACCCAGGTCCACCCGCCAATGCCGCCATCTGTCGTTTGCACCGCTTGTTTCTTGGCGACCAGCGGCTCGAACAGCACCACGCGGTCGGCGGTGTTGATGGCATCTGCGAAGACTGCGTCCTCGTAGGCGCCTTTGACCCTGCTGAAATCCATGTCGAAGACGATGACTGCAGCACCTTCGGCAACAAGATTTCTGGTCAATTGTGCATGGATCGTGCGCGGCCAATCGCGGGGCAGCCTGGGCAAGCCCAGGTCGGCTCCTGTCGTTCCATCGATCGCCACAAGAACCGCTTCCGCTGGGGGCTGAATCGCGCCGCGCATCGTGAACAGCCACCAAAGGCCAATATTCTCCTCGAGCCTTTCGCTGAATGGCATCAGCGCAAAAGCGGCCCCGCAAACGGCCGTCACGATGCCTGTAATGGCACTCTGCCCCCACCTGCGCATCCGAGTCCTTCGCCAGCGAAAGATTGATCAAGGGGGAGGTTGACAATATCAGTTCCAAGCATTTGCGGAGTCAAGCTTGGCACGAGACGACCACCTGCGAAGGTGGACAGTCTTGCTCGGTCAGGCAACTTCAATGAACGAGACCGGATACAACCGCTACTAGGAGGGCGCTGAAGAGAGGCATCGTATGAGCTAGACTCGAATGCCGTAGATCGAGTGCTGGCGCAGCATGGTGCAGGCTGCAACACTCAATGTCACGTTCGAGGGTAGGCTCTCAGATGGTCACCGGAATTCTGCAGAGATGCCAATATGCGTGTGTTCGTTGCCGCCGATGTCTGCTGAGCGACCGGCACATCCCAGTATTCGGCGCCCGGAATGCACTCCTCCAGGTAGCGCGCCGCCGATGTGGCGTGCGAGGGATCTGATCCCGGCACGATCAGTGTTGGAACCTTGAGCCGCAGCAATTCCTCGGGCTCGGCGCCCGGCGCGGTGTCGCGGTCGAGCAGTGTGCGCGCCATGCCTTGGACGGTCCGCTTGTACTGACCGGGATCCAGCGCCGCGTAGCGATCGGCGAAGGCCGGGTCATTGCGAATAACCGAGACCCACGGTCCGCCACGCGGGTCGGCGCCGAAGGCCTTGTCGCTCTGCCGCGCCAAGGCGACCACCGCCGACAGCCCATTCTGTTCGACGTAAGCCAGATGCTCGGCGAAGCGTTGCTGGCCAGTCATGCGATACTTCGCGCCGCCGACCGGCCAGAACAGGATCATGCTGCGCGTCGCAGCGGGATACGCGACGGCAAAGGCGATCGCCACGCTGCAGCCCATGCAACCGCCCATAAGATGCGCGCTCTCGATGCCGAGATGGTCCAGCAGCCCCTTGCCCTGCCGCGCGTAATCCGACCAACCGACCGGCTCGACGCGACCGCCGGAGCGGCCGGTTTCGCGCCGGTCGAACGCGATGCAGGTGTAATGCCGCGGTAGATGATCGAGCAGCTTCAATTCCTTGTAGATGCCGAGGGTCGACCACTTCTCGACCGTCGCATCGAAGCCGCCAGGTGAATAGAGCAGGATCGGCGGGCCGGACCCCAGCACCTCGTAGCGCGTCTCGATGCCGTCGATGCTCGCGGTCGGCATCGTTACACGCCCTCGCAGCCGAGCTTCTTCAGGCTTTCGTCGACCCACTTCTTGGGATCGAGTTTGCCGGCCTGGGTGTTGGCGAGGATCTTGGCCTCCGCCTCGTTCTTGGCGCGCGCCTGTTCATGGATCTTGGCGGTCTGATCGAACGGCACGCACAGCAGCCCGTCGTCGTCACCCAGCATCAGGTCGCCCGGCTCGATCACCATGCCGTCGAGAGCGATCGGGATGTTGATCTCGCCCGGTCCGTCCTTGAAGGGACCGCGGTGGGTAACGCCCGCGGCGAACACCGGGAAGCTGTTACCCTTGATCCAGCCAGAGTCGCGGACCGCGCCGTTGATGACGATGCCAGCCACTCCGATGGCGATCGCATGGGACAGCATCAGCTCGCCGACCAGCGCGGTGGTGACGTCGCCGCCGGCATCCACCACGATCACGTCGCCAGGCTCGGCCATCAGCAACGCCTTGTGGATCATGAGATTGTCGCCCGGCCTGGTCTTGACTGTCAGCGCTGGTCCGGCCATCGGGCCGCCGGCATGGAGCGGCCGCAGCCGGGGGCCGCCGGCAGTCATGCGGGACATCACGTCACTGACATTGGCGACCGGCAGCGCGCGGAACTTCGCGACCGTCTCCGCATCCACCTTGCGCCGGCGCGCCAGAACCCTGAATCCGATGGTCACGACCTCGCTCCTCTCTGGGCTACATCCACGGCATCAACGAGGCATGAATGACGTCCGGCAGCCCCTGCCCGCCCACCGACTTGATCGCCAGGTCCGCATCCTTCAACCCAAAGCGATGGGTGGTGATCTTCTCCAGCGGAAAGCGCTTGGACGCGATTTGCTGCAGCGCCAGCTCGCACGACCGGAAGCTGTGGCCGCGGGCGCTCTTGATGGTAACCGCCTTGACCGTCAGTTTCTCAAGGGGAAAATTCGGGAACTCCTTGAGCTCGCCCTGGACCACGATCAGGCCGGCCTTGCGCTTCAGCGCGTCCAGACCGAGCAGGATCGGGGTGGTGCCCGCGCCCGCGGTGCAGTCGAGCGAGATGTCGACGCCCTTGCCGCCGGTGATCTCCATGATGCGGGTGAGCGGATCCTCCTTCTGGACATCGATCACGTAGTCCGCGCCCAGGGTCTTGGCGACCTCCAGCCGGGCCGCGTCCTTGGACGTGCCGGTGACGATGATGAGCGAAGCGCCGGCCTGCTTGCAGATCACGGTCTGCGACAGGCCCTGCTGGCCCGGCCCCTGGATCAGCACGGTGGAATTGTAGCCGACATTCGCGTCGAACAGCGACCACTCCACGCCGTTGGCCATCGGCGTGACCAGACCCGCCAGCTCCGGCGTCACGCCCTTCGGGACGTGATGCACCACGGCGTTCCAGGGCAAATAGACGTATTGCGCGAAGCCGCCCCACAAGTGCGGCGCGCGCTCGGCCGAGGTGTAGCCGTAGCGGATGCCTTCGGGATTGGTGCGCCAGTCGGTGTTCTCGCAGTGGCGATATTGTCCCAGATGGCACCACTCGCACTTGCCGCACATCACATAGTGCTCGACGAACACCAGGTCGCCTTCCTTGAAGCCCTTGCGGCGCGTGAACTCGCGCCCGGCCTTGGCGATGGTGCCGATATTCTCGTGGCCCATGATGGTGGGCGCGGCCCAGGGCGGGTTCTTGTATAGCTTGACATCGGTGCCGCAGATGCCGGCGACCTCCATCTTCATCAGCGCCGCGTCCTCCGGCACGTCAGGCATGGGATATTCGCGGATCTCCATCTTGCTGGGGCCGACCCGGACCGCAGCCAGAACCTTCTCAGCCATTCACTTTCTCCTGTTTTCCGGGCCGCCCGCGTTTCGCCAGCTGAGCGTCCAGGCGCGGATAGACGCGCCGCGCATTCCCTTCGAAAATCTTGTAGCGGCTCGCCTCGTCCAGCCCTTTGAGCTGATCGAGGTAGCGCTTGGTGTCGTCGTAATGATGCCCGGTGTCCGGATCGATGCCCTTGACCGCGCCCAGCATCTCCGACGCGAACAGGATGTTGTCGACCGGGATGACCTTGGCCAGTAGCTCGATTCCCGGATAGTGGTAGACGCAGGTATCGAAGAACACGTTGCCCAGCAGGTGGTCCTTGAGCAGCGGCCGCTTCATCTCCTGCGCCAGCCCGCGATAGCGGCCCCAGTGGAACGGCACCGCGCCGCCGCCATGGGGAATGACGAAGCGCAGGCTCGGGAAATCGCGGAACAGGTCGCCCTGGATCAGCTGCATGAAGGCGGTGGTGTCCGCGTTCAGGTAGTGCGCGCCGGTGTGATGGAAGTTGGGATTGCAGGACGAGGAGACGTGGATCATCGCCGGCACGTCCAGCTCGCACAGCATCTCGTACAGCGGATACCAATGCCGGTCGGTCAGCGGCGGATCGGTCCAATAGCCGCCGGACGGATCGGGATTGAGATTCACGCCGACGAAACCGAGCCCGACGATGCGCTCCAGCTCGGGGAGGCAGTTCTTGGGCGAGACGCCGGGATGTTGCGGCAGCTGGCCGACGGCGGCGAAATTGTCCGGCAACAGGGTGCAGATGCGGTGGATCAGGTCGTTGGACAGCACCGCCCACTGCTTGCCGGTCTCCTCGGTGCCGACATGGTGCGCCATGCCGGCGGCCCGAGGTGAGAAGATGGTGAGGTCGCTGCCACGCTCCTTCTGGAACTTGAGCTGCGGCTGGACGGATTGCACCAGCATCTCGTCGGTGATACCGAGATCGGTGCTGGTCGGGCGCCGCAGCGCATCGGCAAGGCCAGCCAGCTGCTTGTCCCGGAACTGGTGCAGCGCTGGTGGCTCGGTGGTGTAGTGACCGTGGATATCGATGATCATCGCGCCGCCTTCGGGAGCAGTTCGTCGACGCGATAGGTGCGCGGCGTCAGCCTTTGGGCTGCCGCAAAGTCCAACAGCATCTGCATGGCGGCGCGGTTTGGCTCCAGGCCGTAGGGCAGAGTCCGCGCTCCGGACTTCTCTCGCGCCGCCTCGAACATCCGCATCAGTTCCTCGCCGAGCCAAGGATGGGTCTGCAGCAACTCGGTGCGAACCGACACCACATGATTGACCGGAAAGATGCCGGTCTCCCTGGACCACTTCTCACCCGCCGCGTCGGCATCGGCGATCACTGGGCGGACGTGGCTCGGATCGACGTCGCGCTCTCCCATGATCGCCGCCAGCTCGCCCGACAGTAGCAGGTCACGCAGGGGTTTGCCGCCTGTGTGGCGGACGACGCCCGGCGGGTCCTGATACTCCGCGACATGCGCGTCCTCCATGGTGACCCAGGTGATGCGGCTGAGGTCGACCCCGTATTGCGAGGCGAGGATGCCGCGGATCCAGACGCCGGTGGTCTGCGAATAGGCACGCACGCCGACTTTCTTGCCTTCGAGATCCTTGGGGCCGGCGATCGTCGAATCGCTGGCACAGACCAGGTTGGAATGATGCAGCCGCCGCCACAGGGGCAGCGGCAAGGCGGTCAGCGGCTTGCGGAAATGATAAGCCAGCAGATGAGTTGTCAGCGCCATCTCGCTCACATCGAGATCGCCGTCCCGCACCATGTGCCGGAACGCCTTGGGCAGCGGATCGAACTCGGTCAGGTCCAGCTGCACCCGGTCGGACTGGATGCTGCCGTCCTTCAACGGCTTGACGTGGTCATGCTTGCCAAGCGCAGTGCGCAAAATCAGTCGGTCGGCCACTCAGGCTTGCTCCCCGTACACAACAAGGCTCAGCCGCGGCCCTCCGGAGCCGGCGACCATCCAAGGAAAGGCGGGGGGACGCTGCCAGTCCACTAGTAACTTTGCCTTGGCGCAAGACGGTTTTGGTCTGGCACGGCGGCTAGTGTATCGCGGAGAGGATGAGCGCCGTCAGCCCGCCGGCGATCAGCGGCAAGGGCAGCGACGAAATCAGGCGGATGGTGCTGAACCGCAGCCCCATCAGGGGGATCTCGTAGATGATGATGCGATGAATGGCGAACACGGACCAAGCGGTCAGCAGGGTGACCAGCTGCACCGTCCCTGCCCCCGCGTTACTGAGAACCACGACCAGCGGAAACGAAATGATGGGGCCGGCTGGAATGAAGCCACCGACCAGCATGGCGATCAACATTCCGGTCAGGCCGGACTCCGGCCCGATCCGTGCGACCACCACCTCGCTGGGGATCAGCCGCGCCACGAAGCCCGCCGTCAGGACCGCGACCGCGATGCGGGGAAGGACCGACACGGCGCGCGCCAGAGCCTTCTTCGTTGCGATGCTCGTCTCGGCACGGCCGCGCTTGACGCAGAGCAGGATGCCGAGGCCGATGGCTAGGCTCCAGAGGATGACAACGCCGACGTCCATCTATTCGCCCTGGCGCGCCTTGGCTTCCAGCGCGGCCGGGAACAAACGGGCCAGCGTGCCGGCAATGATGCTCAGCGGCATCGACGAGACAAACCGGACGATCGCAAACTCCGCACCCATCAGCGGGACCTCCCACATGAGGATCCGTTGCAGACCATTGGTCGCCCAAGCTGTGACATAGGAGACGAGCGACCCCATGCCCGTGCCGCTGTCGCGCAGCAACGTGACCAGCGGGAACGAGGTCATCGGCCCGCCCGGCGTCACCGTGCCTCCGGCGGCAGCGATCGCCATGCCCTTGACCCCCTTCTCTTCGCCCATGTAGCGCGCGAAGAAGCTCGGCGGCAGGAGCGCCTGCAGGAACGCCGCCACCAGCAAGGCCGCGCCCAGCTTGGGCACCAGGAATGCGACCAGGGCCGCATCGCCAGCGACGGCATCGCCGAACGCGGCGGCGCCGAACTCGAGATAGCAGGCGGCGCCGGTCACGACCGCCAGCACGGCGAAGATCATGAACGACTTGTCGAAGGTCTGCTTAAGCAAGGACTTCAAGCCAATCCCCCTTCCTCGCTGGACAACGGCTTCACCACGCGGCCCAGATACTCGGCCTCGGGTCCATAGAGCAAGGCTTTCACGTCGGCGGCGGTCAAGGTCTTGATGAGCTGATCCACCTGGCCGGCGAGCGGCAGCATCAACCCCGCTTTCTGCGCCAGCTCGAGGGTCAAATCCATGTCCTTCTCCTGCCAGGTGAAGCGCGTGTTGTCCCAGCGCTGCAGCGTCCCGTTGGCGCCGGGGCATTGCAGCAGCACCTCGCGCATGCGCTGTGCATCGAGGCCATATCGCTTGGCGATCAGCAGCGTCTCGAAATTGGCCACGCAATGCACCCAGTGCAGCAAGTTGTTGCAGGTCTTGGCCACTTGCCCGGCGCCGAGCGGCCCGACATGCACCACGTCGCGGCTGTAGCACATGAGCGCAGACCGCACCCGCTCGATGTCCTCCGCCGCGCCGCCGCACAAGGACAGCAGCGTGCCCGCGCGCGCACCGGATGCGCCATAGACGACCGGCGCATCGATCAGCCGCTTGCCGCGGTTGGCCAGGCGCGGCCCGAGATCGCGCACGGTCTCCACGCTGATGGTGGCTGCGACCACGATGGTCGCGTCGTCCGCGGCATGCTGGGAAAGTTGTTCGGAAACCTCGACGACCTGCTCATCGGTCGCGACCACAAGGATGAAGACCTCGGCCGCCTTCGCCAATTCCTTGAGCGAGGCTGCCGCCGCAATGCCACGATCGCGTGCCAGCGCAAGCCGTTCCGCGCTGATGTCGAAGGCAGAGACCGTCTGACCCTTGTCCAGCATGTGGCCCGCCATGGCGAGGCCCATCTCTCCCGTTCCGACCACCGCGACTTTCATGGGAACCTCCGGACTATGGGAGAACTCAGCCCTCGTGCTGGGTGATGGTATCAACCAGGGCGGGGACGCCGCTCTTGACCGCTGCGATGGCCCGGTCGAGCGCGCCGGCGATGTCACCCGGGTTCTCGATCGGCCCTTCCGCGTGCCAGCCGAAGCCGCGTGCGATCGTCGCGAAGTCCGGCGCCGGATCGAAGATATCCATGCCGATATGGGCGCGCTCGACCGGCGTGCCGCGCTGGCGCGCGATGGAGATTTGGTGTTCCCAGTCGTTGTAATAGGCGCGATTGTTGTGCATGACGCACAAGAACGGCACCTTGTGCTTGGCGGCGAACCACAGTGCCCCGATATCGAACATCAGGTCGCCATCGGTCTGGCAATCGACCACCAGGCGGCCGGTCCCGCGATGCGCCAGCGCCACGCCGGTCGCCATGCCGATCTGCGTTCCAGTGCCAAGCGCCCGGCCCGGCCACCGATAGCCCCGGTCGAAATCCCACAGCTTCAACGCCCAGTCCTCGAACGGATTGGTGGTCAGCACCCAGTCCTCGTGCTTGATCTTGGCCCACACTTCCAACGCCAGCCGCGACAAGGCGATCGGCCTTTCATCCAGACCCTGGCTGGCCTCCTCGCGCCACTTCGCGACCTGCGCATTGTGCATCGCGGATACTGCGTCCGTCCGCTCCGCGATGCGGCGGCGCAGCTTCGCATCGTCGGCTGCGCGCTCGGCGATCAGCGTCTTCAGCGCCGGCAAGGCAAGCGCGGTATCCGCCAGCACGCGCTGGGCGCATTCCGGAAACTTCTTATAGTCGGTCGACCATTTCGAGATCTCGACGTCGGCGAAACCGATGTCGAGCCATTGGCAGCCCTTGGGATAGAGCGGCTTCAGTGTGCGATTAAGACGGTCATTGACGTGGGTCGGCCCCTCCCAGTCACGGCAATCGAGCAGGGTGATGAGATCGGCCTGTTGGAACACCTCCTTGCTCATGCGCATGTCGAGCGGATGGCCGGTCGGGAAGTTCAGCCGCCAATGGGTGTCCACGACCGGCGCGCCGAGGGTCTCGGCCAGCGCCACCATGTCGGAAAAGCCGTTGGGATCGCGGCCGACGAATTGCGGCAGCAGCACCGGCCAATCCGCCTTGACCAGGCGGTCGGCCGCTTCCGCGAGCGCCTTCGGATCGGGTGCGAGACGGCTCGGTGACTTCGCGGAGTCCGGCGACCGCAGCACGATCGGCGCAGCGAGCGGAGCCTCTTGCAAAGCGGCGTCATAGCACATGTAGATGGGGCCACGCGGCTCCGTCATCATGATCGAATAGGCGCGCGCGAAGCTGTCCACCACGCCGTCGATGCCGCCCGGCTGGTAGTCCCATTTCACGTAGTCGCGCACCTGCGTGCCCTGGACGTTGGCGGTGTGGTCCCAATCGGTGCGCGGACGGCGCTTGCCTTCGTCCATCGGGCCGGTGGCGCCGATTACGAACACCGGCGCGCGGTCGGTGTAGGCGTAGTAGATGCCCATCGTGGCGTGCAGCAAACCGACCACGTTGTGCACGATGACGGCGAGCGGCTGGCCCGTCGCCTTCGCGTAGCCATGCGCGATCTGGACCGCGATCTTCTCGTGCTGGCACAGCAACATCGGCGGTTCGTTGCCGTTGTGGTTCACCAGCGAGTCATGCAAGCCGCGATAGCTTGCGCCCGGATTGAGCGTGATGAACGGGAAGCCGTATTGCCTGATCAAGTCGGCGATGACATCGGAGTTCCAGCCGAAGCCGGTATTGGTCTCGATCTTGGGAGCGGCTTCACGCGGCTGCTTGTTCATAGGCTCGCTGCTTGCTGAGTGAAATCAATAGAACGCGGCCGACGCCGCAGCGGCGGCCGCGGTACATTAAGCCGGACTATTCCTTCTTCATCATGTCCTTCAGGAACGCGACCAGTTCCGGGGAAGGCTGCATCGCCGCTGCTACTGCATCGGCCACCGGCTGACCGGCCAGCGGCTCGACCGGCAGCTTCAGCGACTTGGCCTTGGCGATGAATTCCGGATCGGAGGTGGCTTTCGCGTAGGCGTCGATCAAGGCGTTGAGCCGATCCGGTGGAATGCCCGGAGGGCCGGCGGTCAGGCGGGCGATCTTGGCTTGCGATTCGATCAGCGCGATGACCTTCTTCGACTCATCGTTGGTCGCGAAGGTGCTGAGCTGCGGCACGTCGGTCTGGCTGCCGCCGATCTGCGCGATGAACTTCCCGTTCCCCTCGGCGACGAACTTCTCCCAAGTGGAGCGGAAGCCGATCACGCCCTTGACCTCGCCACGACGCATGGCAAGCTGATCCTCGTTGCCACCATAGCCATCGATGATCTCGATCGGCAGGTTGAGGGTCTTGGCCAGCATACCCGTCTCGACCGTCGCCGCGCTGCCGCGCCCAGCCGCCGCGAATCTCACGGTTTCCTTGGACGCCGCCAGCTGTTCGAAGCTTTCGATGCCGGATTCCTTCGACATGACAATGACGCGCGGATCGGAGGAGACCTTACCGATCCACGACATCTTGGAGAGGTCGAACTTGGCGGCTGGATCGCCGGCCAGCTGACCATAGATCAGGCCGGTGTTGAACGTGCCCATCGTCAACCCGTCGGGCTCCGAGGCATAGATGTAGTTGGTGCCGATCAGGTGGCCGGCGCCAGGCATGTTCTGGACGACGAAGGTCGAGCCCGGCAGGTGCTTCTGCATGTATTCGGCGACCAGTCGGCCGTTGGTGTCGTAGCCGCCGCCGGGATCGGTCGCGACGATATAGGTGATCGTCTTGCCGTCGAAGAAGGCCGGCCCTTCCTGGGACCACGCCTCGTTGGGGACTAGCCCGATTGCCAGCAGCCCCGCTGCCACATTTCGCATCCGCATGTTGCGCTCCTCCCGTCTGTTGCTACCGCGATGCAGAGAGGCCGGCAATTCTCCGGCCTCTCCGCGGCAGAACGACACAGATTCAGTCCTTCTTCTTCGTCGCTTCCTTGAGGAAGGCCACCATCTCGGGCGACTGGTCCATCGCCTTCTCGACGGCCGCGCCGACCTGGTCGCCGATCAGCGGATCGATCGGCAGACCGAGCGATTCGGCCTTCTTCAGGAACTCGGGATCGGAGGTTGCCTTCGCATACGCGTCGCGCAGCGCCTGGAGCCGGTCTGCTGGAATCCCGGTGGGGCCAGCGGTCAGCCGCGAGATGTTGCTTTGCGATTCCACCAGCACGATCGCCTTCAAGGCCTCTTCATTGGTGCCGACCATCGAGGACAGCTGCGGCACGTCGGTTTCCGAGCCACCGATCTGGGCGATGAACTTGCCATGACCCTCGTCGACGAACTGCTGGAAGGTCGAGCGCGAACCGACGATGCCCTGGACCTCTCCCCGGCGCATGGCAAGCTGATCCTCGTCGCCGTTATAGCCGGTGATCACCTGGATCGGCAGGTCCAGGGTATTGATCAACATCGTGCTCTCGATGGTCGAGGCGCTCCCTACGCCAGCGGCGGCAAACTTGATCGGCTCCTTCAGGTTCTTCAGCTGCTCGAAGCTCTCGATGCCGGACTGTTTCGATACGACGATCACACGCGGGTCGGAGGCAACCTTGCCAATCCAGGACATCTTGGCCAGGTCGAACTTGATGCCTTCCTTCTCAGCCAGCTGGCTGTAGATCAGCCCGGTGTTAAACGTGCCGATGGTCAATCCGTCCGGCTCCGAGGCATAGATGTAGTTCGTGCCGATCAGATGTCCTGCGCCGGGCATGTTCTGCACCACGAAGGTCGACCCGGGCAGGTGCTTCTGCATGAACTCCGCCACCAGACGGCCGTTGGTGTCATAGCCGCCACCGGGATCGGTCGCGACGATGTAGTTGACGGTCTTGCCGTCGAAGAAGGCGGCACCCTCCTGCGCCGAGGCGGCGCCACTCCACGCGGCAACGAGGGCGACAGCGCCCGTCGCAGCCAAGCATTTCGATAGCCTCATCATTCTTCGTCTCCTCCCAGTCGTCGTTGGCTGTCACTTATGGGCTGGCCTCGTGGGCGGGCCAGCTTGGTTCAATCTCACAGGCCGACTCCGCGCAGGATCAGCGGCGTCAGGAAGCCGGAATGTAGGCGGATCTGCAGCAGCGCGCCGAACATCAGGTACAGCACCACCGTCGCACCGATCCCGAGCAGCAGGGTTGTCCGCCAGCTCGCAGCCGCTTCGCGGCGGAGGAAGGTGATCAGCATGGCTGGGACGCTGATGTAGAATCCGAGAACGAGCACACCGGCGATGAAAGCAACGACGTAGGCCCACATCTTCAGCTCGCGCTTCGCCGTGTGCCGGCCGAACTCGGGCAGTTCGGCGGGACCGTCCTCGACCGGCTTGCCCGCCTTAGGCGCTGTCTGGAAATGCCGGAACAGCAATCCGTTGTTGGCGCGCGCGGCGTCAAGCCCGAGCTGCAGCAGGCACAGGGCGATGCCCGGAATGCCAACGACGAACGGCATGAAGCGCGCATCGACCGGATACAGCATCGCGATGCCGACCATCGTGCTGAAGATCAGCAACATCACCGCCGTCAGCCAGGTGCTGAAGTTGTTCATCCTCAGCCCTCGACATGGATGTGGCCGCGGCGCGGCCGCAGGTTGCGATAGAGCGCGAAGGCCATCAGCGCGACGATCATGGCGATCAGCACGAGCGACAGCGGCCGCGTGAAGAAGCTGAGGCCCCACAGCTGCAGCGCCTGGTTCAGCGACGCTTCCGCCTGCCCGCCCAGCACCAGTCCGATTACGAACGGCGCGCGCGGCCAGCCGGCGCGCAGGAAGGCGTAGCCGATGGCGCTGAACAGCACCAGGATGACGAGGTTCTGCCATTGGAATTCGCTGACGAAGCAGCCGATCGCCACGAACACCAGTATGAAGGGCACCAGCATCTTGCCGTTGACGAAGGTCAGCAGCGCGACCCAGCGGCAAACCACGAGCAGGATGACGACCGCGATCAGGTTGCCGACGATCAGCGCCCAGATCAGCGTCCAGACCACATCGAGATGATCGGTCATCATGAAGGCGCCCGGCTGGATGCCGAGGATGAGGAAGGCACCCAGCAGGACGGCCATCCCCGAGCTGCCGGGGATTCCGAAGAACAAGGTCGGGAGCAGCGAGCCGCCTTCCTTGCCGTTGCTGGCGGTCTCCGGCGCGATCACGCCCTCGATCGCACCCTTGCCGAAGCGCTCCGGGGTCTTCGAGCTCTGCACCGCGTGGCCGTAGCACAGCCACGCGGCGGCCGATCCGCCGAGGCCGGGAATCATGCCGATGACCGCGCCGATGATCGACGTCCGGATCACGAGCCACCAGTGGCGCGGCAGCTCCATGACACCCGACAGCAGTTGGCGATAAGAAAAATTCTTGTCCTCCGCCGGCACCGCGGAGATCGCGCCGCCCTTGGTGCCGAGCGCGATCATCTCCGGCACCGCGAACAACGCCAGCACGGCGGTCACCAGGCTGACGCCGTCCCACAGGAACAGCATGTCGCCGGCATAGCGCGGCGTGCCGGTCTGCGGATCCATGCCGACGGTCGCGAGCATGAGGCCCCAGAAGCCGACGATCAGGCCCTTCACGATCTTGTCGCCGCTGGAGAGGAAGGCGATGAAGCTGATGCCGAGCAGGGCGATCAGGAAGAACTCGGCCGGGCTGAACTGGAGCACGATCGGCTCCAGGATCGGGATCATGACCGCGAACACAACGGCGCCGATGATGCCGCCGATTCCGGACGCCGTGATCGAGGCACCGAGCGCGCGTGCCGCCTGCCCCTGCTTCGCCAGCGGATAGCCGTCGAGGGTCGTCGCGGCGTCGTCGCCGTCGCCGGGAATGCCGAACATGATGCTGGAGATCTGGCCGCTAGTTCCGTTAACGGCGTGCATGGTGAGCAGGAAAACCGCGCCCGCCACCATGTCCATGCCGTATACGAACGGGATCGCCATCGCGATCGACAGCTTGCCGCCGATGCCGGGCGTCACGCCGACCAGCAGCCCGAAGATCACGGCGATCAGCATCAGACCCATGATGTGGGGAGAGCTCACCAGACCAAAGAGCGCTCCGAACATGGTGTCGATCATGTGTGGTCCCAGTCCTCCCATCGGGAACAGAACGCGGTCCCGAGCGCCGCAAGACGCCGTGCGTCTTGCCCGCAAAGCAGCGAGGTGACGCATCCTTTTCCGCTCTCCGGAATCCGGGAGCGGGTCAGACATTAGGGACTTTGGTGAGGCCGCTATGTCCAAAACAAAAATCGCAAGCCAGCGTACCGGTTTTGGAGTTGGCGGCTCGGTGAGCCACAATTTTCGTGACTGACACTCGGCCCTTGGCACGCGCAAAACGGCGTGATCGGCCCCTATCCTCTTGCCATCACAAAGTTGGCTTGGAGAAGCCCGACCAAGATTGATATGATATGGCAAAAGTCTCTGGGAGGAGGATCGGAAAATGGACTTGAGGAGCCTGCGGCTCTATCTGGCGGTCCTGGAACACGGCAGCATCACCAAGGCATCGGAAGCCGCCCATGTCGCGCAGCCGGCCCTCGGGTTGCACATCCGCAAGCTGGAAGAAGAGCTTGGACTTCAATTGCTTGAACGGCACTCGCGCGGCATCCGGGTGACCGAGGCGGGCGCCCTGCTTGCCAAGCATTCGGAGGTCATCCTGCGCTATGTCGACCTCGCCAAGGAGGAGCTGACCAACTACGCCAAGGTGCCGAGCGGGCATTTCAGCATCGGCCTGACGCCGACCGCCCGCGAGGCGATCTCGGTCTCGCTGGTCGAGCGCGTTTCACGCGACTTGCCGGCCGTGCAATTGACGGTCAAGGAAGCGCTCAGCGAATCCCTGGTGGAATACCTGCTCGATCACCGGGTCGATGCCGCGCTGATCTACAACACGCGCGAAGGCGGCGATCAGCTCGTGTTCGAGCCGCTCGCCAGCGAGAGCATGTATTTCGTCTATCCCCTGAAAAACGGCAAGCGGCCAAAGCCGACGATCACCCTGACCGAAGTCATGCAGCACCGGCTGATCCTGCCGACCCGGCCGCATCTGGTGCGCACCGAGGTCGACCGCTTGGCCGGCAACCTGGGGGTCGAGGCGAACATCGTGCACGAGGTCGATTCCATGCCGGCGATCCGGGACTTCGTCAGCCGCGGGCTCGGATGCTCCGTCATGCCGCACGGCGCTGCGGTCAACGCAACCTACGCCGGCACCATTGGCAGCCAGCTCGTGGTCGAGCCGGAGATCAAGCGCATCCTGCATCTCGCCTATTCGCGCCGGCGCTGGATGTCCAAGGCGTTTGAGGCGGTGATCAAGGTCCTGAAGGAGATCGTCGACGGCGAAAAGGATCGCGCCGACGGCCAATGGCAGCGGCTCGACGCCCATGTTCGACCTGCGCGCAAGGCCGCCGGATAGGCCTTAGTGGTGATGATGGTGGCCGCCGTGGCCGTGGTCATGATCGTGCTCATGGTCGTGATCATGATCGTGGGAATGACCGTGATCGCGGTCCCGCAGGCGCTGTAGGGTGCGCGCCGGCTCCGCCTGGCCGTCGAGCAGGGCCTCCAGCGTCGTCCGCATCATCTCATCACCCGGCGGTAGCTGGCCGGCCAGGAATCCGGCCAGCCGCGCGAACACCACCGCCTGGTTGGCGATCGTGTCGGCGCGATATCCTTCCGGTATGGCATGAAGGTCGCTGATCGCGTGGTTGAGCACGCGGCGAAACAGCTCCGCCATGTAGGCCGGGCGCGCATCGTCGGACGCCAGCGGCGAGCCCGTACGCGCCGTCAGCGTCTCGCGCGTGACGCCGTGTGCGCCCGCGATGTAAAGCAGCCTGGCGACGATCTCGTCGTCGTTCTGCCGTTCGTCCTCGACGTCGCCGCACATAACTGCCGCTCCTTGCGTTGCTAGGAGGCGGCCCGGCTGGCCCATTCCGGCAGGTCCGCCTTCTCTGCTTCGTAGTAGGTGTCCATCTTGGACTCCAGCCCGTTCTTGGCAAGGGCCTCGGCGAACAGGGTGCGCACGACCGGTTTTTCATCGACATAGTCGATCTGGTCGCCGCCCACCCGCTGGCTGATCCAGGCCTTTGGCACGCCCTGAGCGTTGCGGATCGACACCACCTCGTGCTTGAAGGCGAGGTAGCGTGCCGGCGTCTTGCCGGTGTTGAAATGCTGGTGGAACCACAGGTTGGGGGGCACGATCATGCTGCCGATCTCCCAGTCGTAGCGGCGCGGCTCCTCGCCCTCCGGCCACATCAAGCTGTACCCCTCGCCGGTCAGGATGATGACGTGGGCGCCCGGCCCGTGCCGATGGCCCTTCTTGTAGGTGCCGACCGGGAACTGCGAGATGTGGCTGTTCATCGAGCCGCGCGCCATGTTGAAGCGGATGTGGCCCCCGCCGGCGCCGCGCTCCTTGGCCGCGATCAGCGGCAGGTTTACGGCGTCGGCAACGAAGTTGGTCTGAAGCAGCAGGCCCTTCTGCTCACCGCGGTTGGCGAAATAGTCCGGCTCGCCGGCGAAGCGATTCTTGAACTCATAGGGCGAGTTGAAAATGAACTCCTCGTCCTCGTAGAGATTCATGACTGGCGGGCAATTGGTGACAGAGACGAAGCGCGCCGGCTGCTGGCCGGACCCGTTGAAATGCTGGTGCCAGGCGTTGAGCGGGATCGCGAACAGCGACCCTTTCTGCCACTCGAACGTCACTTTCTTTCCGGCATCGTTCCACACCGATGTGGAGCCGCGGCCGTCGAGAATGAGGATCATCTCCTCGAACAGCTGCCGTTGCGGCGCGAGCTTTCCGCCCGAGGGGATCTCGCAGACATAGCAATCGTTGGACGTGCGGGAAGCGTCGTGGTTGATGAAGACGCCGCGGCCGCCGCGCCGCGCCCAGGGCTTCAGCTCGACAGTATGCAGGTTGGGAACATAGAACGCGCTGATGATCTCCAGCCCTTCCTTCGCCACCCAGCGGGTATAGGGTGTCTCCTTCTCGGTGGCGAACTTCTTCGCCAGCTCTTCCGAAACGATGGCGTCGCGGGCCATGCAGCACTCCCTTTTTCAGCCGTCCGGCGCCGTCCTCAGGACGTCGGCCGCAACGGCGCTTTGCGGATCACCCCAATTCGCCGCCCCGAAAATTGCGGGTAGCGTCGGCCTAGCGGTATCGCAAAGGCCAAACATGGAGAAATATCGAAATTGGATGGTAGCCAGCGGCCTCCCCACTGACCCCGTGCATTTCGGTTTGGCAGCCTTTGGAAATCCGTCTTGCTGTGCGTCTCGTCTCCCGCGCTGGCGGCACCTACAATGCGCGCCATCGGAAACAGCGGAACGACGCATGTCCAGCGACAGCAAGGAACCACCCAAACCTCTGAGCCATACCCTCGCCGATCACCGGTTCGGCGAGACCATGGACCACGAGCACGGACCGGATGCCGACCACGACCATGACAGCCTGGATGGGCTCGGACCGCTCGAGGAGAATCCGATCTGGGTCCAGGACAACGTGGTACTGACCAGCGTCGGCATGGATATCGGCTCCTCCGGCACGCAGGTGATCTTCTCCCGCGTCCATATGCGCCGCCTGGGCGAGGACCTGAGCAGCCGCTACATCGTCGTGAAGCGCGAGACCCTGCACGAATCGCCGGTCAGCCTGACGCCCTATCGCAGCGATACGCGCATCGACGAAGCGGCGCTCGGCACCATCATCGACCAGGCGTACGGCGCCGCCAGACTGGCGCCCGGGGACATCGATACCGGCGTCGTCATCCTGACCGGCGAGGCCTTGCGTCGCGAGAATGCCGAGCGCATCGCCGCGATCCTGGCGGAACAAGGCGGCGAGTTCGTGTGCGCGACGGCCGGCCACCACATGGAAGCGATGCTGGCGGCCTACGGCTCGGGCGCGGTGCGCACATCGCACGACCGGCAGGAGCGCATCCTCAACATCGACATCGGCGGCGGCACCACCAAGCTGGCCATCATCGACAAGGGCACGGTGCTGGCGACCGCCGCGATCCATATTGGCGGACGTCTGCAGGTGATCGACGTGAATGGCAGGATCACGCGCCTCGATCCCGCCGGGCGGCACCATGCCGCGGTCGCCGGCTTCGACTGGAAGCTGGGCGACGAGGCCGCACCGTCCGATCTCGACACCGTCGCGGCCGGAATGGCGGCGACGCTGACGGCAGCGCTGCGGTCTCCGCCGCTGGCGGCATTGGTGCGGCAGCTCTATCTGACCGACCCGATCGAGGACTTCGGCCGGATCGACGGCGTCATCGTTTCAGGCGGCGTCGGGGAGTATGTCTATGGCCGCGAGCAGCGCGATTTCGGCGACATGGGCAAACGCCTGGGCCTTGCCTTCCGGGATGCACTCGCCGGTCTCGACTGGCCCCTGTTGCCGGCCGGCGCCTGCATCCGCGCGACCGCGCTGGGCGCGTCGGAATACACCGTCCAGCTGAGCGGCAATACCGGCCACATCAGCACCCCCGGCCGGCTGCTGCCACGGCGGAACGTGCAGGTCGTGCACCCCAGCGTTCCATTGGGAGAGCGGATCGATCCCACCACAATTTCGTCGGCGATCCGCGCCCACTTCGTCGCCTTCGATCTGCAGGACACGGAAGCCGATGTCGCGCTGGCGCTGCGCTGGGAGGGACACCCGGAATACCCGCGCCTGCGTGCATTTGCGGAAGGCGTGCGCGACGGCCTTGCTTCGCGGATTGCCAAGGGGCTTCCCATTTATCTGATGCTGGATGGCGACGTGGCGATGACGCTGGGTAGTATCCTCGCCAACGAGCTTGGGATCGCCAACAACCTGCTGGTGATCGACGGCGTGCAGCTTCGTGACTTCGATTACATCGACCTCGGCAAGATCCGGCTACCGTCCGGTACCGTGCCGGTGACAATCAAGTCCCTGCTATTCCAGGAAGAGACCGGCGGGGCGCGTCCGCGGCAGCGCATCCATCACCACGATCACGACCACGATCATGACCATCATCACGGGCATGGCCATCACCACCATCATGGCAGAGAGAAAACGCCATGACTGAAGGCCAATCACGCGGCGATCTGCTGACCGCCCTGCGAATCCTCGAAGCCAATGGCATCATCGACTTCAACGGCCACGCCAGCATCCGCCAGGGCGCCGGCGCGCTGATCAACAGCGGTCGATCGGTGCGCAGCCGCCTCAACGATGCCGACCTGGTGACGGTCGATGCCGATGGGCAAGGCCAGCCGGGCGCCGACGCGCCGCCGATGGAAGTGCATCTCCATACCGCCATCTATCGCCGCCGGATGGACGTCGGTGCGATCGTGCATGGGCATCCGACCTGGTCGACCCTGCTGTCCTCCACCGGAACGCCCTACGCCACCGTCTATCCGCAAGGCGCGCTGATCGGCTCGCCGCCGGTCTTCGCCTCGCCGCGCTCCATCAACACCCCGGATGTCGGCGGCCAGGTCGCGGAGCTTCTCGGCAGCGGGTGCGCGGTGCTGATGCGCGCCCATGGCATGGTGATCGCGGCCGCTGACATCCGGAGCGCCACGGTGCTGGCGCTCTACCTGGAAGAGAACGCGCGGCGCCAATGCCTCGCCGCGCCGCTCGGCAAGCCGTACCACTTCTCGGCGGATGAGATCGAAGCCTGCCGCAAGGGCCTCAACAAGCCGAACCTGTTCGCCAAAGCATGGGACTATTACGCCGCCAAGCTGCCGTCCTAATAGGGTATCAAGAATGGATGTCGCGCGGTGGCACTCCCGGCCCATGCTCTCGGACAATCAAATCCTCGAGCCATAGAGACTCGTTTTCCTGGGCCGGCACGCGGGTCGACCGCAATGGCCGCGTCCAGTTGCAGGCTTGCGGGTGGAAGAAGATCTTTCGACCACCCTTGGCCAGAACGGCGAAGACCACATAGCGCTCCCCAAGCTTGAAGAAGAACGCGCAATCCATCTGCGCATAGACGTCCATCAGTTCGACCGTGCGCGTGAGTCTGTCATCGCCTTTCCACACGCGGTCGACCTCAATCAGCCAGATGTGGTGCTCCGCCTTCACGACCTTGCCGGTGAACACATATTGGGCCTGGTCAAAGCCGGCTTCGGGAGTGATGGGCTTGCATGAACATGCGTGCGCCGCGCCAATTGGCCATATCAAGCAGATCGCCAATACAAGGAGCTTCATCAGAGTCTTCATGGGACCTTCGAGCAGCAAATCGACAATTCCGTTGCTATCTCGTCCATGGAACAGGGGACTGGCCATCGGCAAAGGCCGCCCGGTCCAGTGGCTTCAGTCTATGAGGTCACGACCTAGATGACAAAGGACTCCATCGTCTCCGGGACGAAAATTTCTTCCGGCGTCAGCGGCCGTTTGGACAAGCCCTGCTCGAAGGAATAGCGCAGGAAGGTCTCCAGCACCTTGCGGTTCTGCTGGAACCCGTAGCTCCAGTAGTCGTCGCCCAGTTCGCGCCGGGCCTCTTCGACATGCGCCACCAGCCACGGCAGCATCGCCTTCAACGCCGCCGTTTCCTGCAGGTCATGATAGGTGCGCCGCTGAGCCTCACAGAACGCCTTGAACAGCGACTGCGCGATCCAGCGGTTGGCCTCGTAGACCTCGCGACGGATGGCGATGGTGTGCATGATCGGGAAGATGCCGGTCTTGCGGAAATAGGCGCGCTCGATCTCCACGAAATCCTCGAACAGCCGCCGGACCTTGCCGTCGCGCCCCTCGTACGACGACGGCTTGCGCGCGGTATAGAGCGCGTCGATCTCACCGGCGCGCAGCATGGCGGACAGGGTCTTGTCCGGCCCGATCCGTTCGACCTTGATGTTAGGCGGCAGGTCGAGCTTCAGCTTCTCCGAGCGGTTGGGCGATTCCTCCCCGCCGGTGAAGTAGGTGACGTCGTCGACCTTCACGCCGTACTCGTCCGATAGGATGCCGCGGATCCACACCGGCGCGGTCATCTGGTATTCGGGGCAGCCGATGCGCTTGCCCTTGAGGTCGGCGGGGGCGCGGACGCCGGATGCTGCGTTCACATAGATCGAGGAATGACGGAAGAAGCGCGACGGGAACACCGGAATGGCGACGAACGGGCGCGGTTCCCTAAAGCAGGAGACGACGTAGGACGACAGCGACATCTCGGCCACGTCGAACTCGCGATGCCGCAGCATGCGGAAGAACGTCTCTTCCACCGGCATGTTGAGATAGATGAGATCGATGCCGTCCGGCACCACGCTCTTGTCCATCAGCGCGCGGGTGCGATCGTAGTTCCAGCAGCCGAACGACAAGCGAAGCATGTCAGCCGATCCTTCTAGTAGAACTGATCGAAATGAACCTGGTCCTGCGGCACGCCGCGGCCGACCAGCATCTTCTGGACCGCCTCGGCCATCGCCGGCGGGCCGGCGAAGTAGATCTCGCAGGCCGCCAGCCGAACTCCAAACAATTCTTCCGCCACGTCATGCACGAAACCGCGATAGCCGTTCCAGCCGTCGTCGGAGCTGCCGGTCTCGGAGATCGCCGGATGATAGTAGATGCGATCCCCGAAGCCCGGCAGCTGTTCCAGGATGTCGCGTCCGCAGATATCGCGCGGCGCGCGCCCACCATAGACGAAGTCCAGCCGGCGCTCGCGCAGCGCCGGCGCTGTGGCGGCCGCGCGTGCGATCGAGACCATGGGTGACAGGCCGGAGCCACCCGCGAGGCACACCATGTCGCGCGGGGCGTCCTCGCGCAGATAGGCCATGCCGTAGGGTCCGTCGATTGCGATCCGCGCTCCGATCTCCAGCCGGTCGAACAAGCCGCCGGTTGCGGCGCCGCCCGGCACGCGCTTGATCTGGAAGTGCCATTCGTCTTCGCCGGTGTTGCACATCGAATAGGCGCGATTGCCGTCGACGCCCGGCACCGACAGCAGCGCGTATTGGCCGGGAAGGAACCGGGCCGGCGCATCCAGCCTGAAGCGGAACTCGCGCATGTCGTGGGTCAGGTCCTCGGTCGCGATCAGCGTCGCCTCTTGGCGCACCGGCCGGAAGCGGCTGACGTAGTGCGGCATCAGGCGCGCCTTGACGGTGCAGTCGGTGTTCGGCCGCGCTTGGCAGCCGAGGCGCCGGCCACGTTGGCGATCGCGTTCGTTGAGGCCCGGCGGATCGGTGCGCAGATGCGTGACATCTCCTTCCACCAAGTCGAATCGGCAGTTGCCGCATGACCCGACATTGCACTCGTATGGGAAGCCGAGCCCGGCGCGAATGGCGGAACGCAGGATGGTGTCGCCATCCTCGCACACCCAGGAAAGATCGCTGCCGGCAAGCTTGATCAGCGCCATGGCCTTCCCCTCAGCGCGCGCCATAGCCGAGCCGCATCGAGATTGCGGCAGCGGTCTCGAGCAGCGGCTTCGACAGATCCGCCAGTGCCTCCAGCGACAGGCGCTGCGACGGGCCGGCGATCCCGATCGCTCCCGCAACGACGCCGTCAGCGCGCCGCACCGGCGCCGCGATGCAGCGTATGCCGGGTTCGCACTCCTCGTCCTCGATGGCGTAGCCGCGTTCGCGCACCCCCGCGAAGATCGCGCGCAAGGCCGCCTTGTCGGTGACGGTCTTCGGCGTGCGGCGCGCCAGCGAGCCCGCCAGCACCCGGTCCACGATGGTCTCCGGCGCATAGGCGAAGATCGCGCGGCCCACGGCCGTGCAGTGCGCCGGGCGGCGCACGCCGATGTCGGAGCGCATGCGCAGCGCCTGTGGGCTCTCCAGGTTGTAGACGTACATCACCTCGGTCTCGGCCGGGATGCCAAGCAGGATCGTTTCGCCGGTCCGCGACCGCAGATCGAACAGGAACGGGCGCGCCTCGTTCGACAGGTTCATGCGTCGCCGCACCAGCGTTCCCAATCCGAATAGCCCGATGCCGAGGCGATAGCGGTCGGTGCGTGGGTCCTGCTCCAGCAGGCCCTCGGATACCAGCGTGACCGCCAAGCGATGGACGGTGCTTTTCGCAACCCCCAGCTTCTGCGCCAGCGCGCTGACGCCGAGTTCCTCTTCCTCTTCCGAGAAGGCCTTGAGCAGGCGGATTGCGGTCGCGACCGAGGACAACCGGTTGCGTTCCGCCTTGGGCTTCTTCGGCGCGGAAGCAAGCCGCTTCGTGCGCTGCTGGTTCCGTCCGGTCGTGGTTACGCGGTCCATCTCGGCTCCCTACGCCCGCAGTGCCGACAGCATTTCACCGATGTAGTCCTCGCCGTTCGAGACCACGAGCATCGTCGTGTGGGGTCGCATGGCGGCCACGATGCGGCCGAGCGCCTCGCCACCTGCGGCCGGCGCCAGCACCAGGCCGGTCGTCGCAATGCCCTTGGTCGCACAGGCGTTGCCGATGATTTCGGCCGCTTCCGCCGACGCATCGCTGGCCGTCAGCATGATGACGCTATCGACGCCGGGCAGCGCCTGCATCAGGCTGAGCTTGCTACCGGCTTCGTCCTGCAGGATCGCGTCGATCCGCAGGGACGACAACTCCTCGCTCGCCCTCCGCATCCCGGCGTAACGTAGGAACTGCGCCCCGTTCCACGGCCGGTCCTTGAGCGCAGCCAGCGCCACCGCGCTGCGCTCGTCCAGCGCAATGACGCAGGTGGCGCGCGGCCTTGAGTTGGGGCGATTGATGCGGAAGCGTGCCTGCTCCGCGCTGGTCATGATCGCGCTTTCGCTGCGTCCCGGTTGCATGGGCGGCCTCAGACCGAAACCTGCGCCTTGCCCGGAACGGCGACCATCGCGTCCGAGGCAGCCGTCTTGTAGGGCTGGTCCACGGGCAGCACGATCGCCGCTGAGCGCACGCGCTGATGGACCGGGTCGATGCCGGGCGGACGGATGCCGCGCTCGCGCAACGCCTTGGCCGCCCGCAGCAAGCGGTGGCGCGCCATGATGATCCCGTTGTCGGTCGAGACCAGGTTCTCCTTGGTGCGGTCGACGATCGGGCCCATGCTTTCCTGCAGGGAGGCATCCTGCATGGCGATGCCTTCGACGCCGGAATAGCTGACGCCCTTCTTCTGCGCCTCGCGATCGATCAAGTAGTCGTTGTCCTTGTTGGCGAGCGGGCGGTAGGTGCCAGGCACGTAGGCGACATGGATGCCCTTGCCGTCCTTCATCGCCCGCCGTTCCTTGTCGGTCAGCGCCCGGACCGGATGGTAGTCGAAGCTCCACGTCCAGCAATTCTCGTCGTCGATCGGAATCCAGAAATGGCCATGGATCGGATGGTCGCCACGCGGCGGGACCATCGTGAAGCAAGGCATGACCCACGGCGTGATGCGCCAGTAATAATGCCCCTCCTCCGCGTTGCGGCGCGCGCCGATATAGAGGCCGCCATCGCTGTCGACCACTTCGAACACCGGGCGCTTGTCGCTCATGTTGTACTGGTTGCCGCGCGCGCCTTTGAACAGCGGATCGCTGTTGAGGTTGCCGCTGTGCAGCCAGGAGACGTGGCTGGAATCGATGCCGCCTTCCATCGCCTGAAGCCAGTTGCATTCCTGCAGGCGTTTGGAAGTGAAACTCTGTTCCGCCGGAACGCGCGCGAACTCCCACTCCGGCAGCGGCGGCTTGTGCTCCGCCGGACCCATGTAGGTCCACAGCACGTCGCCGACCTTGACCAGCGGATAGCCGGTCAGCTTGATCTTCTGGCAGAAGCCGCTCTCGACCGGCTCCGACGGCACTTCCACGCACTGGCCGGTGACGTCGTATTTCCATCCGTGGTACGGGCAGCGGATACCGCCATGCTCGTTGCGGCCGAACCACAGAGACACGCCGCGATGGGCGCAGAACTCGTCGATCAAGCCATAGCGCCCCTCGCTGTCGCGGAAAGCGATCATGCGCTCGCTCAGCAGCTTGACCCGCACCGGCGGGCAATCGTTCTCCGGCAGCTCCTCGGCCAGCAGGGCCGGGATCCAGTAGCACCGGAAGAAGTCGCCCATCGCGGTGCCGGGACCGGTCTGGGTCAGGAGGTCGTTCTGTTCCTTGCGCAGCATGGTGCAAATCCTCCCAGGGAATGCTTCCGTTTCAGTGCCACGCGCGCCCGGCTTGCGGCGCGTCTGATTCGCGATGGCTGCAAGACAAAATCCGCTTGGCCTGCCGGGTTGACGTCCCGCACCAACCGCTTATTCTAGTGCGAGTGTTCCGCTATACGGAACACTGTTTCATTTTAAGAAGCCTAGGACTCGTTGCCCCGAAGGTCAAGCGCCACGGCGAAATTTGGAAGGGATTCCATGAGCGAAACCGCCACCACGATTAGGCTGTGCGCGAAGGGCGAAGTCGCGGACGGCGCCGCCATGCGCGTCGAGACTGGCGACCTGACGCTCGCCGTCTACAACGTCGCCGGGATGTATTACGTGACGGACGATCACTGCACCCACGGCCCGGGCTCGCTGTCCGAGGGCTATCTCGAAGGGCACCGGATCGAGTGCGATTTCCACAACGGCGCGTTCGACATCCGGACGGGCGAGGTGCTCGCGCCGCCTTGCATGGTGCCGATCAAGACCTATCGCGTTGTGGTCGAAGGCAATGATGTGTTGATCGAAGTCTAGCCGGCGCGCAAACAATATGCCGCGCGCCGGCCGTTTCGATGTCAGAGGTATCCGCCCAGCAGCGCTACGCCGGCCAGCGCCATGGCGCCACCGCTGGCTTGCAACGCGAGCCGCGAACGGGCGCCGATACTACCGACTGCCACGCCCAGCCCGATGCCTGCAACGTGGAGCGCCGCCGTCGCCAGCATGAAGCCCACGGCGTAGCCGAGGCTGGAGGCATCGACCGGCATTTCGCTGCCGTGCGCATGGCCGTGGAAGATCGCGAACAGGCCGACTAGCGCGCTGGCCGCAACCACCGGCAGCTTCCACTGAAATGCCACCGCCAGGCCCAGCACCACGACCGACAGCGCGATCCCGGTCTCGACGATCGGCAGCTGGATCCCTTCCATGCCGGCAATGCCGCCTGCGGCCATCATGGCCACGAAGGCAGTCGGCACCAGCCACAGCGCGCGGCCGCCGAGGCGTACGGCGAAGGCGCCGACCGCAACCATGGCGAGGACGTGATCGAGGCCGCCGATCGGATGCCAGAATCCATGGGCGAAGCCCACAGTCGCGCCGACGCCGGTATGGGCCAGGGCGGCTGTCGGCAGGAGCGCCCCCGCCAGCGTCAGCGCCCCCAGTTTCAATGCTGTCCTCACGTTCCGTCTCCCTTTGCAAGCTGCGAGTCCGTGCCGGCCATACGGAAATCAGAGGGGGTGCGGTCGGCGCAAGTATCATTTCGATATGACACCCAGCACGTTAGACTATTGGTCGGACGCCCGGGCTTTGCGGTAACTCTCGGCCATCCTGTTCGGACAGCGGCTGGCGGGGACCGGCCAGTGCGGCGCGGCATTTTGGAGGACATCATGACGGCTGAGACCGACATCGCGACCACCGGCCACAACAGTGGCGACAAGCCGGGCGAGGTCGTGTGGGAGCGCTGGTCCAAGAAGCGGACCTTCGTGCGCGCCCTCGAAGGCACCTATGGCGAGCTGATGGCCGAGCTATTCTCGCAGCCGCGCGTCTATCACACCAAGGACCTGAAGTGGAAAGGCGGGCCGCAGAACTTCGGCAAGAAGGTCATCAATCCCCAGGCCGTGCGGGTGGCGCAATCGATCGAGACCCACATCGACGTGTTCGCGCCGGGCGGTTACGGCCAGAAGCACGGCCACATGAACAGCGCGGTGTTCTTCGTGCTGAAGGGCAAGGGCCACGACATCCACGACGGCAAGCGGCTGGACTGGGAAGCGGGCGACGCGCTGATCGTCGAGAACGGCTGCGTGCACCAGCATCTGTCCGACAACAAGGATGACGAGACGATCGTGCTGATCATGAAAGCGAAGCCGCTGTTCCTGTTCATGCACCTCATCTTCCAGAAGGTGGTCGACTATCCGCCCAAGACGCCGGTGCCGGGCCACGAGGACTACGCCCCGCCGGCGGACCTGTGATCCGCGCCATTCATTCGAATCAGGAGCCTGAACGATGTCCGCAACCCCGAGCTTCCTTGATCCCGTCGAGCGCGAGCGCGCGCGCTCCGGCGACACCTATGTCAACTTCTATGCCGAGGCGCTGGAGGCCTCGAAGCAGTTCCGGACCGACTACGACCAGCGCCTGGGCGTCGTCAAATGGCACCAGATGCCGATGGAGCGCTCGGCCGACGGCCTCATCAAGCACATCATCCACGAGAAGATGAACACCAAGGAATGCTGCCTCGACATCTATATGCAGTTCATTCCGGCGGGCGGCGCCACCGGCACCACCCGCCATCTTACCGAGGAAGTGGCCTATGTCATCGAAGGCACCGGCTACGACCATCACTTCGACGTGCGCTTCGATTGCAAGGATGAGTTCATCTGGGAATGGGACAAGACGCCGAAGAAGGTGTCGTGGGGCCCGGGCGACTTCATCTACATCCCGCCATATTGTGCGCATAAGCGCTTCAACAGCGGCAGCACAGAAGCCCGCGTGGTTGTCATCAACAGCCGGATCATGAAGGCGATCGGCTTCGACTGGTTCGACCAGCTCGAGCCCGCCAAGGGCTTCGAAGACCTCTGGGTGCCACCAAAGGACTGACCCGACTTGGAATCCGCCTTGTGTGGCATTTCCCCTCTACCAGGGAAAGCGCAGCAACCTGGAAAAGACTGCGGACCAATTCCAAACGTGTTACATCGGCAGCCCTGCCCAAGCTTTTTTTCGGCAGGGCTGCCCTCATAATGAGAGACGCTTTACTGAAGTCCGGCTTTGATCTTGCCGACCTCATCGGCGCTCATCTCGCCGACGGTGGTGACTTCGCCGTCTTTGATCCGCCACAGTCGGAAGGGGCCGGTGATGTCGCCGTACTGGTCGAACGAGATCGGACCGATCACGCCTTCGTAGCGCAGCTTCTTGCCTTCCTTGATCAGGGCGAGCGCCTTGGCGAATTCGTCCTTACCGGCATGGATCGGCTCGCCATCGGCCGCGACCACATCAGGAATTGCCGCCTTGATCGCGGCCGCGTCGCCCTTGCCCGCCTTGGCGACCGCGAGCGCAACGATGGCGCCGGCGTCGTAGGAGCGGTCGGCCGCCGGCGCGTCCGGCTTGATGCCGCCGGAGAATGCCTCGTAGTTGGCATTGAAATACTCGGTCGAAGCCGTCGGGCTGGTGCCGGATGACGTGCCGAACGCCTCATTCAGATATTGCGCGCCGACGGCGGTGATGAAGTCAGTCGAGTTCATGCCGTCGTTCAGCAGGAACTTCTGCGGGCCGCCGCCGGAGATCCAGGCGCGTGCGATGGTCGCCCCGTCGACCGGATAGCTGACGAGATAAAGCGCCTCCGGCTCGCCCTTCATGGCCGCGCTGGCCTCAGCGGAATAGCTCGCCTGCTTCTCGTTGTAGGGCGTGACCGAGGTGATGGTGCCGCCCATCTTCTCGTAGGCCGCCTGGAACTCGCGCACCATGTTCACGCCGAAGTCATTGTTGACGTGGATGATCGCGAGCTTCTTCAGGCCCTGATCAAGCGCATACTTCGCGGCCGCCGTGCCTTGCAGCGCGTCGGAGGTGATGGTGCGGAAGAACACGCCGTTGGTCTTGCCCTCGCGTCCCAGCGCCGTCAGCGTTGGCGAGGACGAGGCCGGCGAGACCTGCACCACGCCCGCCGGCCCGGTGACGGACGTCAGGATCGGAATCGAGATCGAGGAGATGATGCCGCCGATGACCACCGGCACCTTCTTGATGTTGACCAGCTGGGTCGCCTGGTCGACCGCCACGTTACCTTGGCTCTGGCTGTCGCGGGTGTCGGTCACCAGCTTGCAGCCATCGATGCCGCCGGCGTCATTGAAGTCGCGGAACGCCATCTCGACCGACTTGGCGCCGGCCTGCCCGTAGGCGCCTGCCGGCCCGGTCAGCTCCATCACCACGCCGATGGTGATGTCGCAGTCGGCCGCCAGCGCCGGCGTCGCCGCCAGCGCCGCGAGCAAGGTTGATAGCAAGAGTGTCTTCTTCATGTCCCATTCCTTCCCTGTCTGGCCGGATTGCTCGGCCGTTGTTTGGTTACGCCGTGTGAAATGCTGTTACGCAGCTCCCTTGTTCAGATTGTATTTCATGATGCTGCCATGCCGGCCGGTGGTGTCGCGTTCCAGTTCGAACACGTCTCCCTCCAGCTCTCGCGAATTGGCAAACACTTGGTCGATCCGCGCGCGATCCTCCGCCGTCAACGCAAGGTCGGAGATCGCGAGATTGGCCAGCAGATGCGAGCGGTTGCGCGCGCCGACGATGACTGCCGCCACGCTCGGCCATTCCAAGGCGACAGCGCTCGCGACCGTCGCAATGTCGCTGTTATGGCGCCGGGCAATCTCGCGAAGTGTCCTGAGCAGCGCCTGGAACAGCTCCCATCCGCCGAACTCCTCAATAACGAGGCGATACTTCGTGAGCGAGCGGTTCTCCATCGTGCCCTCGGGCTCGGGCGCACCCAGCCACTTCTCGCTCAGGAACCCGCCGGCGACCGTGCCGTAGCAGAACAAGGCAACGCCATGCTGAAGCGCCGCCGCGACCATGCCCTTGCGCGGACGGCGATCGAGCAGCGAGTATTGCACCTGCATCGAGGCAATCGGCACGCCGCTCTTGATCATCTCGACCATGTGCCGTGTGTCGAAGTTGGTGCCGCCGATCTTGTCGATCTTGCCAGCCCGGCGCAGTTCGTCCAGCCAATGGGCAGTCTCCAGCCAGCGCGGCACGCCGTAGTTCCACCAGTGGAATTGCACAAGATCCAGCCGCTCCATGCGCAGCCGCTTGAGCGAGGTATCGATAACCTGTTCGACGTAGGCCTTGTTGATGCGCGACAGGATATCGAGATCGGGCACGAACTTGGTGTGGATCTTGATGCGATCCAGCGCCTGCTGGCCGCGCATGTCGCGATAGCGCGCGCGAAACTGCCCGATCAGCTCCTCGACGCCGGTATAGATGTCGGCGCAGTCGAAGGTGGTGATGCCGGCATCGGCGAAAGCGATCATGTCGCCAGCCGGGTCGTCGCTGACGGTTGCGCTGTGGCTGCCTGACAGCTGCCACCCGCCGCGGATCACGCGCGAGATTTCATAGCCGGGCGAGAGCTCGAGGCGCTGCATGTCGCGTCAGGCCTTGGCGATCGGAACGGCTGTGGTGGCGGCGTGACTGAACTTGCGCAGGCCGAGACGCTTGATGCGGAACCGCGTCGAGCAATTGGGGTCCGGGCAGGCCACGTCCGCGTCGCTGGTCATCCAGTCATTGGCATGGGTCGGCCGCTGCTTGGCCGGCAGCAGAGGCAGCAATGCCGCCAGGGAATAGATCGAGAAGCCCTGGCCTGGCGGCAGATGCAGCATCTCGCCGCGCAGCTCGAAATAGTCCCCAACCTTGGCGCCGCAATAAATCGAGCCGCCTTCCGGCGCCGTCACCTCAACGCGCAGATCGTACAGCTCGAATGAGTCGTCCCGCTTCTCAGCCATCGTTCGCCGCCTTCTTCCCGGCGTCTTCCTCATCCAGGCGCTGGCGGACGAGGTTGAAGGACCGGGTGATGTCGTCCGTTAGCGCCTTGATCGCACCCTTCTCATCGCCGCGCTCCATCGCCTCGATCAGCGCCCAGTGATGATGCGCGCCCGGCAGGTCGCGCTGCTCGTGATGCAGGATAGCCGCCGCCTGCACGTAAGGGCCGGACTGCAGCCACAGGCTCTCGATGATCGGGATCAGCACCGGCGAGCGCGCGGCGCGATAGATATAGTAGTGGAAGGCGTGATTGAGCTCCGACGTGATGCGCGCGCGCTCGCTGTCGTCGCTGCGGAACGCCGCTTCGCACTCGCCGGCGAGCTGCCGCAGCCGCGCGAAATCGGCGGCAGTCAGGTTCGGCAGCGCCAGCGCCACGATCTGCCCTTCGATCAAGGTGCGTGCGCGAGCGAGATCCTCCAGCCGCTCGCGATTGATCACCGGCACGCGCACCGAGCGGTTGGGCAAGGCCTCGAGCGCCTGCTCGGACACCAGGCGCGCCAGTGCTTCGCGCACCGGCATCGTGCTGGTCTGCAGCTTCTCGGCCAATTCCTGGATGCGCAGCATCTCGCCGGTCGCGAACGCGCCATGGATCAGAGAGCGGCGAAGCTCGGCATAGACCCGGTCATGCAGCGTTTCGCGCGGCACCGGCGATAAAGGACGGCGGCGTCCCATCGCGACTATAGTGGGTGCGTCTTCGTCCTGGTTCGGCGCAACGTGGTCATCGGCATCAATCATGGCAACTAAATTTCCCAGATGTCCGCCCTAGCGGAACTTTCTTACTTGCAATTCCAAGAGCTGTAAAGTTCTATCAGATATCTTTGATCAAAGTTTGCCTCGATGCAGCCAGCCACCCTCCCCGCAACCGCCGACGCCGCCTTGCCGGTGGTCGAAGCGCGCGGGGTCACCATGCGGTTCGGTGGCCTCACCGCGGTCGACGGCATGTCCATCGCCCTCGGTCGCGGCGAACTGCTCGGGCTGATCGGACCCAATGGGGCCGGCAAAACAACTCTCTTCAACATGCTCGCGGGCAGCCTGGCGCCGACCGGCGGGGCCATCCGGATTGCCGACCAGGATGTCGCGCACGAGGGGCCCGAGCGGCGCATCACGCGCGGTCTCGGGCGCACGTTCCAGATCCCGCGGCCGTTCTCCGAGATGACGGTGCTGGAGAACGTGCTGACCGGCGGACAGCACCAAGGCGGTGAGCAGATCTGGATGAACTTCCTGCGGCCGCGCCGCGTTGCCGTGGAGGAGAAGGCGGCGATCGACAAGGCACGTGCGCTGCTCGACTTCGTCACGCTCACCGCGCTGGAGCATGAGCCGGCGCGCGTGCTGTCCGGCGGGCAGCGCAAGCTGCTCGAGCTGGCACGGGTGCTGATGGCCGACCCGGACATCCTGCTGCTGGACGAGCCGGCAGCCGGCGTCAATCCGACCCTGCTCGAGTTCATCATCGGCCGCGTGACGGAGCTCAATGCTCGCGGCAAGTCGATCCTGCTGATCGAGCACAACATGGACATGGTGGCGCGCCTGTGCAGCCGCGTGGTGGTGATGGCGGCCGGCAAGCATCTGACCGAAGGCAAGCCCGCCGACGTGGCGCGCGATCCTGCCGTCATCGAGGCCTACCTGGGAGACGTGGCGTGACCGCGCCTGCCCTTTCGACCCAGGCGCTGGTCGCCGGCTACGAGCGCGATCTTCCGATCGTGCGCGGCATCGACTTCTCGATCGACGCGGGCGAGCTGGTCGTCGTGTTGGGCCCGAACGGCGCGGGCAAGTCGACCCTGGTCAAGGCGATCGCCGGCTTGGTGCCGATTCATTCCGGCACCGTGCGGTTGGGCGATCGCGACGTGACGGCAGTGCCGGCGCACGAGAAGATCCGCCAGGGCCTCGCCTTCGTGCCGCAGACCGAGAACATCTTCACCACGCTCTCGATCCACGAGAACCTGCTGGTGGCCGCCAACATCCTGCCCACGGAGGCGCGAGGCCGCCGCATCGCGGACCTCTATCGCATGTTCCCCGATCTCGCCGCGCGGCCGGCGCTGAAAGCGGGCCAGCTGTCGGGCGGTCAGCGGCAGATGCTGGCGGTGGCGCGGGCGCTGATCGTCACGCCGTCGGTCCTCATACTTGACGAACCATCGGCCGGCCTGTCGCCAAAGGTCGCGACCGACATATTCCGCACGCTGAAAGCCATCAACGAGACCGGCGTCACCATCCTGCTGGTCGAGCAGAACGTGAAGGCCGCCCTCGCGATCGCCCATCGCGGCGTCATCCTGGTCGACGGCAAGCTGCGCCATGAAGGCCCAGCCACGACCCTCGCCGGCGATCCGATCGTGGCCGAGCTCTATCTTGGCGCGCACCGGCCGGCACCAGTGGTGAGCGCATGATCGCCCAAGCGCTGATGGACGGGCTGATCGCCGGCGCGATGATCGGGCTCGGCGCCATCGGCATCACCCTCACCTACTCCATCCTGCGCTTCGCCAACTTCGCCCATGGCGAGCTGATCAGCTGGGGTGCCTATCTCGCGCTCGCGGCGAGCGGCGCACTCGGCTATCTCTCCGGCAGTCTGACATCATCCATCGGCCCATTCTCGTTCGGCTGGTCGCTGCCGCTCGCCGCTGCCCTCGCCATCGTGCTGACCGGCGTGGTGGCGCTGGTGAGCGATGCCTTGCTGTTCGGCCGGCTGCGCGCCAAGGGCGGCTCGATCATCATCATGGTGATGGCGAGCTTCGGCGCGGCGCTGACCCTGCGCAGCCTGCTTGAGTTCATCTTCACCAGCAAACCGGTCTACTACACCAGCGCGCTGCAGATCGCGCTGCCGCTGGGCGGCGGCATGAAGGCGACGCCGGATCAGCTGCTAACGCTCGGCATCTCCGCTGTCCTGGTGGTCGCAATCCATCTGCTGCTGACCCGCACTGCCATCGGCCGGTCGATGCGCGCGGTCAGCGAGAACCAGCAGCTCTCCGGCATTGTCGGCATCGACGTGCGCAAGGTCATCCGCATGGTCTGGCTGCTCGGCGCCGGCCTTGCCTGCGTCGCCGGCATCATGGCCGGCCTCCTGGTGCAGATCCGCCCGCACATGGGGCACGACCTGCTGCTGCCGCTGTTCGCGGCGGCGATCCTGGGCGGCATCGGCAGCGTGCCGGGCGCCATGCTGGCGGGCCTGATCGTGGGCTTGAGCGAATCCCTCGCCGTGCAGTTCATCGGCGCGGAGTGGCGCGCCGCCGTCGCGTTCGTGATCCTGGTCGCCGTGCTGCTGATCCACCCGAAGGGCCTCTTCGGGAGGGTGGCATGAGCGTGGAGCTGATCGGATATGGCGCCTTCTTTATCACCATCGCGTTGACCTACGCCATCATGTGCCTCGGCCTCAACGTGCAGTGGGGCCAGACCGGGTTGTTCAATGTCGGCGTTGCCGGCTTCGTGGCCGTCGGCGCCTATGTCTCGGCCATCCTTACCACACCGGAGTCGCCCAGCCATCTCGGCGGCTTCGGCCTGCCGATCGTGATCGGCTGGCTCGGCGGGACGCTGGCGGCAGCGCTCATCTCTTTCCTGATCGGCGCGCTCACTATCCGCCTGCGCGCCGATTATCTCGCCATCGCCACCTTCGGTGTCGCGGTGGTCGTGCAGCTGTGCGCGCTCAACCTGGAGCCGGTCACCGGCGGGCCCTTCGGCATCGGATTCATCCCGCGCCCGTTCTCTGATCTCGCTGGTGAGCCCCTCGCCTTCAGCCTGCTCAATCTTGGTGTCCTCATCGCTGTTGTGATTGCGGTGTATCTCGCGCTCGAACGCCTGGTACGCAGCCCGTGGGGCCGCGTGCTGCGCGCTATCCGCGAGGACGAGACGGCTGCACTGGCGCTCGGCAAGAACGCGGTCAAGTTCCGCCTGCAGGCCTTTGCCATCGGCGGCGGCATCATGGGCCTGGCCGGAGCGGTGCATGCCCATTTCATCGGCTTCGTCGCGCCGGACAATTATGTGCCGATCCTCACCTTTCAGGTCTGGGCCATGCTGATCGTCGGTGGCTCCGGCAACAATCGCGGCGCGATTCTGGGCGCTGTCCTGGTGTGGGGCGTGTGGACCGCCTCGGCCGCTGCCATCTCGGTGCTGTTCCCGCCGGAGCAGCAGGCACGCGCCGCCGCGCTGCAGATCGTGATGATCGGCGTCGCGCTGTGCGCCGTATTGCTGCTGCGCCCACGCGGCCTGCTCGGCGAAGTGCGCGTGGTCTCGCGCCATGTCGCCATACCTAGCCAAGGGATCGCGAATGCCGGAAAGACCTGAGCGCACCCGATTGCATGACGGCCTCACGATCAGCCGCCTGGTGTGCGGCCTGTGGCAGGTCGCGGACATGGAGAAGACCGGCCAGATGCTGGACCCCAAGCGCGCTGCCGATGCGCTCGATGACTATGCCAAGGCCGGCTTCGACACCTTCGACATGGCGGATCACTATGGCAGCGCGGAGCTGATCACCGGCCAACTGCTGAAGCGCTATGCTGCCCAGCGCCCGATCGCCTTCACCAAGTGGTGCCCGGAGCCGGGCCCGATGACTCCCGACATCGTGCGCAAAGGCGTCGCTGAGCGGCTGGAGCGGCTGGGCGTCACCAAGGTCGACCTACTGCAGTTCCACTGGTGGACCTTCGAGCATCCGGCCTGGCTGGACGCGCTGCACGAGATGGCGAAGCTGCGCGAGGAAGGTTTGATCGGCGCCATCGGCGTCACCAATTTCGATGCCGCCCATCTCGCGTTGGCGTTGGCCGACGGCATCCCGATCGTCAGCAACCAGGTCAGCTTCTCGCTGGTCGATCGCCGCGCCGCCGGCACGCTGTCGGAGCTGTGCAAGATCAAGAG
>Ga0081538_10000063_pt2 | contig 37525 bp, 40 predicted proteins | sample TabmetS5T2R1_FD_71022 | JGI IMG/M metagenome (GOLD analysis project Ga0081538, IMG submission 71022) | Tabebuia heterophylla rhizosphere microbial communities from the University of Puerto Rico - S5T2R1 | ecosystem: Host-associated > Plants > Roots > Rhizosphere ...
CTCCAGACGCTGCCGAGCGCCTCGACGCCTCGTTGGGTCGTGAAGTAGGTGCGGTAGACCTTGTCGCCGTCGCGCAGGAAGACGCTGAGCCCGAACCGCTCGCCGTCTTGATACGTGTCCGGTTGCGGCGTCTCGGGCGAGCGGCCGAAGTCGACGTTGAAGTCGCTGTCGAAGGACGAGTACCAGGGGATCGTCCACTCCATGCGCTGCTTGTAGGCCTCGAGCTTGGGCAGCGGCGCGCGCGACACGAGGACGAACGACGTGTCGCGGGCGTGCAGGTGCGCGAGGTGTCCGACCTGGTCGACGAACATCGAGCAGCCGTCGCAGCCCGCGTCCTGGTTCGGGCCGAACATGAAGTGGTAGAGGATCAGCTGGCTGCGACCCTCGAACAGGTCGAGCAGGCTGGCTGGGCCGTTCGAGCCCTGGAGGACGTAGTCCTTGTCGATCAGGACCATCGGCAGCCTGCGGCGCTCCGCGGCGAGCGCAGAGAGTGCCTTCGTAGCGTCCTTCTCCTTCGCGAGCAGCTCGTCGCTCGCGGCCTGCCACTCCTCGGCGGAGACGACGGGTGGACGGCTCATGCGGACCTCCCCGGATATTCGAATCGGCGCCGCGGCCAGCCCTCGAAGTCGTCGCCGCGACCCTTCGGCGCCCGATCGAGCAGCTGCCAGGTCGCGTTGAGCGCATCGGTGCCGCGGTCGTAGGTCGAGTACGTGTGGTGCACGACGCCGTCCTCGAGCGCGAAGGCGCTCAGTCCGTGCAGCTCCTCATTCCGAAGGTCGATGTCGGCGTGCTTCGGAGTGTCGAAGTTGAAGCCCTTGCCCGTTCGTCTCCCCTCCTCTGTGAACACCGCGAAGTCGAGGTTGAAGTCGCTGTCCCCGTACGAGACCCAGGGGAAACTCCAGCCCATCCGCCGCTTGTACGCGTCGAGGTTCCCAAGCGGCGCCCTGGAGACGGCGAGGAACGTCACGTCCCGGTGCGGGAGGTGCTCGACGGCGACGTCGAGGCTGTCTGCGGTGTACGAGCAACCGGGGCACCCGATCTCCGGCCAGCCTTCGACGGACGGCCCGAACATGAAGTGGTACACGAGCAGCTGCGAGCGCCCGTCGAAGAGCTCGGGCAGCGTCTTCTCGCCGTCGTCGGTCTCGAATCGGTACTCCTTCTCGACCGGCACCCACGGCAGCTCCTGCCGCTCGCGCGCGAGCTCGTCGCTGCGGCGGGTCAGCTCCTTCTCCCGCTCGAGCAGCTGCTTCCGCGCCGCGAGCCACTCCTCGCGTGTTCCGACGGCGTGCTCAGGCATCGGCATACTCGTCGTGCCGCCGGATCCAGTTCTCGGGCGGTTCTCCCTCGTCGCGGCCCTTCGGCACGCGGTCGAGAAACGGGTAGAAGCCGAGCACGAACTCGCCGCCGCGAGCGTAGGTCGAGTAGGTGTGGTAGACGGCACCGTCCTCGAGCGCGAACGAGCTCAGGCCGGGCAGCTCCGTCAGGTAGCCCGCAATGTCGGTGCCGACGTCGGTCGCCAGCGCCTCGATTGCGTCGGCAGCGACGCCTGCTTCGAGGATCGACATCAGCCTGACCGGGTGGTAGTTGTATTCCGCGCCCTCTCGCTGCTGTTGCTCCGTGAAGGAGACGCCGAAGTCGAAGTTGAAGTCGGTGCCCAGCGACGAGACCCACGGGAAGCTCCAGCCCATCCGTCGCTTGTAGGCCTGGAGCTTCTCGAGGGGTGCCCGCGAGATGCAGAGGAACGTGACGTCGCGTTGGTTCATGTGCACGACGCCGCCGTCGAACGTGTCGGCGGCGGCCGAGCAGGTCGGGCAGCCCGCGTCGTAGGCCGGGCCGAACATGAAGTGGTACACGAGCAGCTGCGAGCGCCCGTCGAAGAGCTCCGGGAGCGTCTTCTCGCCGTCGTCGGTCTCGAATCGGTACTCCTTCTCGACCGGGACCCACGGCAGCTCTTGCCGCTCGCGCGCGAGCTCGTCGCTGCGGCGGGTCAGCGCCTTCTCCCGCTCCAGGAGCGCCGTCCGTGCGGCCAGCCACTCCTCGCGTGTTCCGACCCTCTGCGCGGTCACGGTCACATCTCCATCTGCATCGCCGGCGCCTCGTCAGGCTCGGTCAGCATCGGGACGCTGCCCGGCGAGACGGCGACCCAGAGCCCGAGGACGACGAGCGCGATCCCCACGATCCGTGACAGCCTGAGCCCGCTCGGGAGCACCTTCTCGACGAAGATCACGCCGGCGACGACAACCATCCAGAAGAGGCTCATCACCCCGAGCGCGAAGAGCACGGCCATCAGGCCGGCGCAGCAGCCGACGCAGTACAGGCCGTTCGTCAACCCGGCACGGAGCGCGCCGGCATCGTTCCCGTCGTGCGGGCGCCGGCACACGCGGAGCAGACCCTCCTTCAGCGGCGTGAGCTCGTAGAGCCCGGCGGCGACGATCACCGCGCCCGCGATGTACGGGCCGTCCTGGTCCCAGGCCAACCGACCGATGTCGAGCGACGTGACGAGCCGGAACAACGCATAGGCCGCAAGGCCGAAAACAGTCCACGCGGCGAGGTACCCGGCGGCGAAGAGCGCGGTGGGCAGGGCGCGGGACGCCTGTGCGACGACTCGCGCCGCCGGCACTGCCGACGGCAGCATCATCGCGGCCATCATCGCCACCCAGATCCCGAGGTACCAGCCGAGCCCGCCCAGGTCGGTCCCGGGGCCGGCATCCATGCCCTGCATCCGCTCGACGGTGATCGCCCAGGCGACCACCGCCGCCCCGAAGAGCAGGAGGGCCGTCTTTCCCTGCGCAGCAACCCAGGTCACGATGCTGCGGCGGCGCCCTCGTACTCGTCCTTGCGGAAGGCGCGAAATTCGTCGCTTCGGCCCATCGGCGTGCGGTCGAGCAGCTGCTGGTAGTAGGGCACCACGAAGTCACGATCGGGCGCCATCCGCGTGTAGGTGTGGTAGACGGCGCCGTCCTCGAGCGCGAAGGCGATCCAGCCAGGCCCCTCCGCAAGACCGGACTCGAGCTCGGTCCCCACCTGCTCCGACCACTCCTCGAGCCAGTCCGGCGGCTCCTTGATCAGCGTCTGGATCTCATCGTTCTCCGCCACCTGCTCCTTGTTGAGCGCGAGCTCGAAGTCGAATGGGAAGTCGCTGCCGTACGTCGACACCCACGGAAACTCCCAGCCCATGCGCTGCTTGTACGCCTGGAGCTTCTCCAGCGGCGCGCGCGAGAAGCAGAGCAGGGTGATGTCGCGGTGGTTGAGGTGGACGAGGGCGCTGTCCAGGTGGTCGGCGAGATTCGAGCAACCCGGACAGGCGCCCGTGAAGCTCGGGCCGAACATGATGTTGTAGGCGAGGAGCTGGGAGCGCCCGTCGAAGAGCTCGGCGAGTGTCTTGGGCCCGTCGTCGGTGGCGAAGGTGTACTCCTTCTCGACCCGTACCCAGGGCAACTCGCGCCGCTCCTGCGCGAGCTTCTCGCTCTGCTCCGCGAGCTCGTTCTCGCGTTCGAGCAGCTCGTTTCTGGCCGTCCGCCACTCCTCGCGCGTCACGACTTCGTGGTCCGTCATCGGTTACCCCCTCTTCCCGTTGTCGGTCAGGCGCACACCACCGGCTGGTCGTAGTAGCGGCGGACACTCGAGCCGATCCGTGACACGTCGGTCCCGTAGATGTGGATCGAGATCGCCGTGTCCTCGCCGGAGTTGCGCACGCGATGAATGTCGCCGGGCGGCGCGAAACCGCTCACGTCACCCACACGGTTCGTGTTCGTTCCTGCCTCGACGAGGTACTCGCCCTCCTCGTCGAGGGTGAAGAGCTCCTCGTGCTCGACGCCCTGGATGACCCCGAACACGCACCAGGTGACGTGGTCGTGGACCGGCGTCACCTGTCCGGGCCGCCACACCAGGCCGACGATCGAGAAGCTCCCGTCCGGCTCGATGTGGAGCGGATAGCTCCGATGACCCCGCGGATCACCTCTCCGCTGCTCCTCGGTCAGGACCTCCGGCGACGGGAGCCGGCGTTCCAGCTCGCGGCGGACGAGTCGAGCGGTCTCGCGCCAATCGGCGTGCCGGTCGACGATCGCGCGAACGGCAGTAACGAGCGCGTCCAGTTCCGTCTGCGTGCTTGGTCGGCTCTGGGTCACCATCGTTGGTCCCTCCTTATGACCGCGGAGCGGCTCGAAACTCATCGTCGCTCCGAGCCATCGCCGAGTCTAGGCTCGACGGGACACTGCGACGAGCACGACCGACTCCTGCCCACGGTTGTGAAGTGCACGCAGCGGCAGCTCGCAGAGCCAGAGGACGTCGCCGCGCGCGAAGCTGTGACGAATACCGCTCACGGACTCGAGCTCGATCTCGCCCGAGGCGATCACGACGATGGCGTCTCGCCACTCCCGCTCGTTGTAGATCCGGTGGCCGCCTGGATCGACCGCGACCGCCCGGATGTCGAACCCGGGCGGCTCACTCATCAGAGCTTCCGCGGCAAGCCGAGAGCGTCCAAGAGCGGCTCGAGGTCGAAGGCGGTGATCTCGGCGAACGCTCCGTCCTCGATCCGGAGGACGTCGAGCGCGAGCGGCCGGTACTCCGTGTCGCCGGCGCGCTTGACGTAGCACGCGACCGCCGGCTGCTTGTTCGCCCGGGCGAGGACGCAGCGGAGATGGCCCCACTCGTCGTCGCCCCAGCCCCCTTGCACCCAGGCCTCCACGATCTTCTCGGCACCGACGTACCGCTCCGGAGCCGGAGGCATCGTGCACAGGGCGTCCGCGCGCAGCAGCTCGACCATCTCCTCGGCGTCGGCTCGCTCCGTGGCCTCCATGTAGCGCTGGAGCAGCTCTCGCTCCTCGGCGCTGGGCTCGGCGTCGGCAGCCCAGTCCAGGCGACGGCGGGGCAAGTGCTCCTTCATCGTCGCGCGCGCCCTCTGGAGGGCGCTGTTCACCGACGCCACGCTCGTGTCGAGCAGGTCCGCGCTCTCGGCCGCGGACCAGCCGAGCACGTCCCGCGAGATCAGGACCGCGCGCTGCTTGGGCGGCAGCAGCTGGATCGCGGCGATGAATGCGAGCTCGATCGTCTCCCGGTCGACGACCTCGGCCTCCGGCTCGGCCTCGCTCGGGGCGATGCCTTCCAGCAACTCGTCGGGGTAGGGCTGCAGCCAGGGAACCTCAGGCTGCGCGTCGTCGGCGGCGGAGGCGATGCGCGGACGCCGCTCGAGCGCGTCGAGACAGGCGTTCGTGGCGATCCGGTACAGCCAGGCGCGAAACGAGGAGCGTCCCTGGAACGTCTCCCGTTTTCGCCACGCCCGCAGGAACGTCTCCTGGACGAGGTCCTCGGAGTCCTCGAGGGAGCCGAGCATCCGGTAGCAGTGGAGCTGGAGCTCGCGTCGATGCGGCTCCACGAGCGCGGTGAATGCGGCTTGGTCTCCCGCGCGCGCGGCTGCGACCGCGCCGGAATCGAGTTGGCTCGGCTGAAGACTCACTAGAAACTGAGACGAGCGCAGGGCGAAAAACTCATCGCCCTCAGGCGGCGCGCTGCTGCGGCGGCGCAGGCTCTTCGACCGGCGCCTCGACGACGACCGCTCCGTGGGAGCGGCGTGCGCGCGCTCGCCGCATGACCTCGACGACGAGGAACGTCAGGGCCGCGATGCCGAAGCCGAGCAGGAGGCCCCAGAGCGGATTGTCCTCGAACGCCCGCCCGCCGATGTAGCCGAGCAGGGCGGCGTAGGAGGCCCACCCGACGGCGGCCAACGCCGCGAAGGTCGCGAACCTGGCCCACCGCATCAGCAGCAGCCCCGCGGTCACCGTCGTCGCGGTGCGCCCGCCGGGGATGAAGCGTGCTCCGAAGATGATCGGGCCGCCGTGGCGGTCGAGCGCCCGCTCCGCCCAGACCCGCCGATCGGCGCCCTTCACGCCCCTGAAGAGTCTCCGCGCGAGCCGGTCGTCGAGCCCGCGCCCGAGCCAGTACGCGCTCGAGTCCCCGGCGTAGGCGCCGACCGCTCCCGCCGCGATCACGAACGCCAGCTGGAGGTCGCCGGCGCCCGCCAGCACCCCGGCCGAGATGACCGTGGCCTCGCTCGGCACCAGCGGCAGCAGGGCATCCAGCGCCGCGACGCCGAGGATGACCGCGTACGTCCACGGGGATGCGGACGCGAGCTCGAAGAACGACTCAAGTCCCATTACCTATGCAAACGACCGCGGTCAGCCTCGGCTTCCACCCGCTAGCTGATCTCGGTGCGCGTGATGCGCCAGAGCCCCGCGAGCAGCGGCAGCACCATCCAGACACCGAGCGTCGTGCCGGCGCGGGCCCACTCGGTTGCATCCAGCTCCTTGTCGGCCAGGATCGAGACCGAGCTCCACCAGTCCAGCCAGGGCACGATGCCGTCGAACCACGGGATCGCGCCGATCGAGCTCATCCCGATCGGCATCACGAAGTAGAGGACGATGGCCGGCGCGGTCGCCATGAGCAGCGCGCCGAAGCCGACGCCCATCAGCATCGAGGCCGTGACGTAGAGCGCGATCTGGCCGAGGTGCTGAGACGACAGCGACCAGGTTCCGTTCACGTCCGGTTGCGCAATCGCAGTTGTGAGGGCGGCGAGCCCCATGGCGATCACAAGCGCAAGTCCTGCCAGCGTGCCACCCGCAAGGGCCTTCGCCGCAACCACCCGAGCGCGACGCGGCACGAGTGCGAAGGTGACCAGCGTCGTCCGCTGCGTCCACTCCGAGCTGACAAGCAAGATCCCGACGAGCGGAAGGAGGATGGCCGAGGGCGCCGCCGCCAGCACGAACGTGTTCCTCAACGTGTGATCGTCGGCGCTACCGGCGAAGTACGCGGTCACGAGCGCCGCGATGGTGACGCCCAGGATGCCCAGGAGCACCCAGAACCCCGCGCGCGTGTCGACCATCTTCCGGAGCTCGACGGCGACGAGCCGCGCGAGGCTCGGACGTCTCTCGACGTCTCGGTGCGACAGTGGCGATTCGAATACAACCGTGCTCATGCGGCGACCTCCATTCGGTCGGCGCGGGCGCCGTTCGTCGAGTCGGCGCCCGCGGTCAGGTCAAAGAACAGTTGCTCGAGCCCGGTGCCTTCCGACGGGGCCAGGCGGCTCAGCGCAACGCCGCCTTCCAGCGCGGCGCGGCCGACGATCTCGGGCTGAGCCTCGACGACGAAGCCGCCCTCGAGCGCGGGGCGAGCCTCGAGGCCCGCGGCCTCGAGCGCGGACCGAAGCCGCGCATCGTCCTCTCCCCGCACGATCGTGCCGGAGCCTGCGAGCAGCTCGGCGAGGCTGCCCTCGGCAACGATCCGACCGAGGTCGATGATGACGACCCGGTCGACGAGTGCCTGAACCTCGTGGAGCAGATGCGAGGACAGAAGGACGGTCCCGCCGCGGTCGGCGAAGTCACGCAACAGCTCGCGCATCCAGCGGATCCCAGGCGGATCGAGGCCGTTGGCCGGCTCGTCCAGGATCAGCACTTCAGGATCTCCGAGCAGGGCGTGCGCGATGCCGAGCCGCTGCCGCATGCCCAGTGAGTAGTGGCGCACGCGCTTCCGAGCGGCCGAGCGGTCGAGGCCGACGAGGTCGAGCAGCGCGGCGACCCGCTCCTGCTCGACCCCCATCAGCTGCGCCGAGATCGCCAGCGCCTCGCGGCCGCGCCGCCCGCCGTGCTGCGCGGCGGCGTCGAGCAAGACACCGACGCGGCGCCCAGGATTGGGCAGGTCGCGATAGCGGCCGCCCAGCACGATCGCCTCGCCGCCGTCCGGCTCGGACAGTCCGGTCAGCATGCGCAGCGTCGTGGTCTTGCCGGCGCCGTTGGCGCCGAGGAACCCGGTCACAGTCCCGGGCTCGACGAGGAAGGAGACGTCGTCGACGACTGCCCTCTCGCCGAATCGCTTGGTGAGATTCTCTGTCTTGATCATGGGTCGAGTGTCGCTGCGGGACTGCGCCGGCCGGTAGGGCCGCGCGTCTAGAGCGAGTGCGCCGCTGGTCGATGCTCGAATCGACCTTCGTCGGGGGTCGGGACCGTCGCTCGTACGTACGCTTTGGAGGCGATGACGGAGCCGTCCGCGCAGCAGGCGAGTTTGGCGGGCTGGCAACGTCCGCTGCTTCCGGGGGAGCTGCTCGAGGCGCCGGGCGGGAAGCGCTCTGCCCGCGACTGGGTCGTCGACGTCGTGCTCTTCGGGGTGGCAGTGATCGTCGGCGTGCTCGGCGTGACCTCGATTACGGCCGACCGCAGCGACGCCGGAGTCGTCATCGACGTCGTCGTCGGGACAGCCGTGTGCGCGACGCTCTGGGTTCGCCGCCGCTACCCCGTCGAGGTCGCGGTCGTCGCGGTCGTCGCCTCCGCCTTCTTCGCGATGGCCGGCGGCGCGGCCCTCGTCGCCGTCTTCAACGCTGCGATTCGCGCGTCACGGCGAGCGTTGGTCGCTCTCGTGGCGCTGGCGCTCGTCTCGGGCGCGATCTTCCCGCTGTTGTACCCGAGCTCCGGTCGCTGGTGGGAGCAGTTTCTCTTCGGTTTGCTGCTGATCGCGGTTGCGCTCGGCTGGGGCCTGTTCACCCGCGCGCGGCGCGAGGTGATCCGCTCCCTCCGTGAGCGGGCAGAGCGGCTCGAGTCGGAGCAGCGCCTCCGTGTCCAGCAGGCCCAGGAGGCCGAGCGCCGGCGCATCGCGCGGGAGATGCACGACGTGCTCGCCCACCGCCTTTCGCTCCTCAGCGTGCACGCCGGCGCACTGGAGTTCCGTCCCGACGCGACTCCCGAAGAGGTCGCCGAGGCCGCCGGCGTGATCCGTGCCACGGCTCAGACCGCGCTCCAGGAGCTCCGTGACGTGATCGGCGTCCTCCGCGACGAGACCGAGGAGCGCGCCGTTCAGCCGCCGCAGCCGACGCTCGCCCAGCTACCTACGCTGATCGAGGAATCGCGCGAGGCGGGGATGAACATCCGGCTGGACCTGGACGCATCCATCGACGATCAGCTGCCGCAGGGTGTTGGACGGACCGCGTATCGGGTCGTCCAGGAGGGACTGACGAACGCGCGCAAGCACGCGCCGGCCGCCGCCGTCGAGGTGTCGATCTCCAAGGACGACGGCCCCTCACTTGTCGTCGCGGTCGTTAGCAGGAGCCCGGTCGGCGTGCCGGCGGCCGGCGCTCAGGTGGAGGGGTCGGGCTCGGGGCTTGTCGGGCTGGCCGAGCGCGTCTCGCTCGCCGGCGGCGAGCTCAAGCACGGACCGAACGAGGACGGCGACTTCGTCTTGCGCGCGAGGCTGCCCTGGACGCCCTGACCAACACTCGCCTTCGGCTCGCGTTCGTGGGGGAAACGAACCGTTTCCCCCACGGTCCCCCTTCCAGCATGGCGGGTGGAACCTCCCGGTTCCCCCCGCGACACCCTTCCACCCCTCATCGGGCAACGGAGGTTGCCCGATGAGCAACGTGATTCGCGTTCTCCTCGTCGACGACGACGCGCTGGTGCGGTCGGGCCTCAGGTTGATGCTCGCCGGCGCCGAGCAGATCGACGTCGTCGGCGAGGTCGACGACGGCCGTGGCGTCCTGGCCGCCGTCGACAGCCTGCACCCCGATGTCGTGCTCATGGACATCCGCATGCAGGAGCTGGACGGCATCGCTGCAACCCGCCTGCTCCGGACCCAGCCGCAGGCGCCGGCGGTCCTCGTCTTGACCACGTTCGACGCCGACGAGCTCGTCCTCCGCGCGCTCCGTGCCGGTGCGGCCGGGTTCCTGCTCAAGGACACGCCCCCGGCCGAGATCGTTCGCGCCATCGAGCACGTCCACGCCGGTGACGGCACGCTCTCCCCCGCCGTCGCCGGACGCCTGATCGCGCTCGTCGCCGGCGATACCGATGCGAGCGACCGCTACGAGCGCGCCCGGGAGCGGCTCGACACGCTCAGCTCACGCGAGCGCGAGGTTGCGGTCGCCGTGGGGCAGGGCCTTGCGAACGCCGAGATCGCCGCCGAGCTGCACATGAGCGTCGCGACGGTCAAGGCGCACGTCTCGCGGCTGCTGACGAAGCTCCAGGTCGACAACCGCGTCCAGATCGCGCTCCTCGTCCAAGAGGCCGAGCGGTGACGGTTCCCGCGATCAGCCGCGAGGAGCTTCGCCGGAAGATCGACGGCGGCGACGAGTTCGTCCTGATCGACGCGCTCGCGCCGATGTCGTTCGCCCACTCTCACCTGCCGGGGGCGATCAACCTGCCGCCCGACTGGGTGGACGAGCGCGGGCCCGGCCGGATCCCCGACCTCCAGACGGAGATCGTCGTCTACTGCTCGAGCGCGACGTGCGACAGCTCGGTCGTCGTCGCCAACCGCTTGGTCGAGCTCGGCTACCGGAACGTGCGGCACTACCAGGAGGGGAAGAGTGGCTGGGTCGCAGCCGGTCTTCCCCTCGTTGGCGGCAGGGAGATCTAGTACGTCTAGTCCGCTTCGGCGGTGGCGGGTGCGCCCAGGGCTTCGCCCTCGTGGGCCCCAGCCGACACATCGGAGCGAAGGAGGGCGCCGGCCACCACAGCTGAGACGACGACGAAGATCGCGCCGACGATGAACGCGACGTGGTAGCCGCCGTTCAGCGCCTCGAGCGGCCCTTCGCCGGAGGCGGTCAGGGTGTCGGTGCGCGCCGCGGCGGCGCTGGCGAGGACGGCGAGCCCGAGCGCGCCGCCCATCATGAAGGCCGTGTTGACGATGCCCGAGGCGAGGCCGCTCTCCGTGGGCGCGACGCCGCTCATCGCGGCCAGCAGGAGCGGGTTGAACCCAATTCCCGCTCCGAGGCCGACCGCGAGGGTCGCCGGCAGAACATCGACGAGGAAGTTCCCGTCGACCGGCGTCCGCGCGAAGAGGATGAGTCCAACGGTCATCAGCCCGAGCCCCGCGATCAGCGGCGGCTTGATTCCGTACCGCATGACGAGCCGGTCGGAGAGCAGCAGCGACGACGCGCCCCACAGCACGGTCGAGGGCAGGTACGCGAGACCGACCTCCATCGGGCTGTAACCGAGTACCTCCTGGAGATAGAGCGCCGACAGGAAGAAGTACGCGAACAGGCCGGCGGCCATCAACACGCCGACGACGTTCGCGGTCGAGACGTTGCGAATCCGGAAGAGGCCGAGCGGCATCAGCGGCGAGGGCACGCGCACCTCGATGACGAGGAAGAGCGCGAACAGGGCCACGGCCGACGCGAGCAGGCCGAGCGTCTGGAAGGACGTCCAGCCGGCGTCGTTCCCGTTCACGATCGCGTAGACGGCGAGCATCAGCGAGCCGGTTACGGTGATCGCGCCGGCGAGGTCGACCCGCCCCGTGGCGATACCGCGGGCCGCCGGCAATAGGGCGAGCGTCAGCGCGAAGACGGCGATGCCGACGGGCAGGTTGACGAGGAAGATCCAGTGCCAGTCCAGCGCGTCCGTCAGGACGCCCCCGAGCAGCACGCCGATCGTTCCCCCGCCGGAGAGGACGAAGCCGAAGATGCCCATCGCCTTCGCGCGCTCGGCCGGCTCGGTGAAGAGCGTCATGATCAGGGAGAGGGCGACGGCCGACACGACCGCGCCGCCGAGCCCCTGCACGGCGCGCGACGCGACCAGCGCTTCCTGCGAGGTCGAGAGACCGCAGGCGAGGGAGGCGACGGTGAAGAGGCTGATCCCGATCAGGAACAGCCGGCGGTGGCCGAACAGGTCGCCGAGGCGCCCGCCGAGAAGGAGGAAGCCGCCGAAGGTGAGCAGGTACGCGTTCACGACCCAGGCGAGGGACTCCTGCGAGAAGCCGAGGTCGTCACGGATCGACGGCAGCGCGACGTTCACGATCGTCCCGTCGAGGACGATCATCAGGTCGCCCAGGCAGAGGACGATGAGAGCCAGCCACCGATTGCGGCCTTCGATGGTCACACGTTCCCCCAACGACTTCGATTCAGGTGTATTCCCACGAACCTCTATGACGACCGAACGGCGGCGAACTCATCGCCGGCCGAGGACGAGCTGGCTGTCGCCGAACTCGTGCCAGCGGTAGCCGTGCTCGATCGCGGCCTCGTAGCTCCGAGCGAGGAGCTCGTCGCCGGCGGCGGCGCGGAGCACGTCGAGGTGTGATGACTGCGGCTCGTGCCAGCCCGTCAGCAGGCCGTCGACGGCCCAGAGGCCGCGCTCGGGGGTGACGATCAGGTTCGTCCAGCCCTCGCCGGCGGTCAGGGTTCCATCCGGCTGCGCGACGGTCTCGAGCGCGCGAACGACGGTCGTCCCGACGGCGATCACATGTCCGCCCCACTCCCGGACTGCGTTCACGAGCCTCGCCGTCTCCCGCCGCACGCGGAACGGCTCGGCGTACGGCCGCTCACGGCGCTCCTGCGACGAGACCCCGGTATGCAGCGTCAGCGGTGCGATCAGGACCCCCTCGGCGACGAGTCGCGTGATCAGCTCGGGCGTGAACGGGCGGCCGGCGCTCGGCATCTCGGCGCTGCCGGGCTCGACGGCGTAGACGTTCTGGTACGCCGACAGCGGCCAGCGGTGCGGCACATAGCGGTAGCGGATCGGCCGGCCATGCTCGGCGAGGTACTCGGCGAGCGGCAGCGGGAGGTCGAGTTGGGCGAGCCAGAGCCGGGGTGCTGCGGACGGCGCGACGAGCTCGGCGGTCGCATCGGCGGGCAGCGTCAGCCGCTCCCCGACGCCGGGCGCGTAGGGCTCCTCGCCACGCCGAAGCTCCACGATCCAGAACCGCTCGGGATCGAGGTCACGCGCCGGCGTCGAGAGCCGCAGCTCCAGCGACTCTCCGTCCGGGCGCTGTGCGGGCAGCGCCGCCGGGAGCGTCGCCGAGGTGTTGACGACGAGGAGATCGCCGGCCGCGAGAAACTGCGGCAGGTCGCGAAAGCGGCTATGAACGATGCTGCCGTCGGCGCGGTTCGCGACCATCAGCCGGACGCCGTCGCGGGTGGCGGGCGGCCGGTCGGCCTCGAGCGGCGCGGGAAGCTCGAACTGGAGCGCGCTCATGCGCGGACAGGCAGCTCGCGGGCCCGGTACGACCCGCTCGGCAGCTGTCCCTCGATCAGCTCGAGCAGGCCCGGGACGCTCTCCTCCGGCGGCGGCCGGTCGGAGACGTCCTCGCCCGGGAACGCGTCCTGCTGCATCTGTGTCCGCATATCACCTGGGTCGACGGCGTACACCCGCAGCTCTGGATGCTCGGCGGCAAGGATCGCCGTCAGCTGTGCCAGCGCCGCCTTCGACGAGCCGTAGCCGCCCCAGGTCTCGTACGGCTCGACCGCCGCGTCGGACGTGATGTTCACGATCCGGGCGCCGTCGGCCAGTCGGGGCAGGGCGAGCTGGATCAGGGCGAGCGGGGCGAACACGTTGACCTCGTAGACCCGGCGGAGCTCCTCGAGCGGGTAGTCGGACAGCGCGGGAAGCGGCGTCGGGCCGAGCGCGCTGGCGTTGTTGACGACGAGGTCGATCGGCTCGCCGGCGGTCTCGACCAGCCGCCGACGGTGCTCGGGATCGGCGATGTCGCCTGCGACGAGCACCTCGTGCGGCGCGTCCGGCCACGCCCGCGCGAGGGCGCCCGGGTCCCGGGCGTCGACGACGATGCGCCAGCCGCGCTCGACCAGAGCCCGCGTCAGCGCGAGGCCCAGGCCCCGTGAAGCCCCGGTGACGATCCCCTGCATCCCCTAAGCGGGGACGCCGTGACGGGCGACGAGGCGGTCGTAGTTGAGCCGGAGCAGCGTGATCACGTCGCGCACGTCGTCCTCGTTCTCGATGCGGCGCGCCGCCGGCCCGATCCGGTCGGGGAACACCGGGTGCGGGACGATCCGCCCCTGCTCGCTCAGCTCGGCCCAGACGTCCTTCGGAAACCAGAGATGGGCGGCGTAGTCACCGTGCAAGTGACCGAGCTCCCGGCGCCCGAGCGTGAATGCCCACTCGCCGCGCTTGCCGACACCGGCCTCGACGCCTTGCCACGAGGTGACTTCTTCGGTGATTCGCTCGCTCGCTGTCTTCGTCAGAGTCATGGAGCCAGCCTACGAGCGGCCAAGTCGGAGCCGCCAGCGGCAATTGGTCCTAGGACCTCGGGTCCTCGAGTCCGGCCCGGACCGCGAGGACAGCCGCCTGTGTCCGGTCGGTGACGCCGAGCTTGGCGAGCACATGACCGACGTGCGTCTTGACCGTCTTCTCTGAGACCTCGAGCTCCCGCGCGATCTGTTTGTTTGGGAAGCCGCGGCCGATGAGCACGAGCACTTCGCGCTCCCGAGGGGTGAGCCGGTCGAGCGGCTCGGCCCCACCGTCGGCCGCCAAGGTCTCGACGAGCCGCGCCGCAACGACGGGGTCGATGACCGCCTCACCGGCGTAGGCCGAGCGTACCGCGCGCACCACCTCGGTCGGCGCAGCGTTCTTGAGCAGGTAGCCGGCGGCGCCGGACCGCAGCGCGGGCAGCAGCTTGTCGTCGTCGAGGAAGCTCGTCAGGACGATCACCCGGGCACCCGGCACGCTCTCGCGTAGCGAGCGCATCGCCGCGACGCCGTCGAGCTCCGGCATCACGAGGTCCATCAGGATCACATCGGGGCGGAGTCGCGCGGCCGCGTCGAGGGCCTCCCGGCCGTCCGCGGCCTCACCGGCAACCTCGATCCCCTGCTGCAGCTCGAGGAAGGCGCGCAGCCCTTCGCGGACCACGGCGTGGTCGTCGACGATCAGCACGCGGATCGGCTCAGCCACGGGCTCGCAGGCGAATAGTCGTGCCGGCATCTGGCGCTGAGCGGATCTCGAGGGAGCCGCCGATCCGCCGCGCCCGCTCCTCCATCGAGGTCAGCCCGAGCCGGCGAGACCTCGCGCCGCTTGTGTCGGGATCGAAGCCGACGCCGTCGTCCTCGACCTCGAGCAGGAGCCTGCCGTTCTCGGCGCTCAGCCTGACCTCGACGTGGCTCGCCGCCGCATGCTTGATCGCGTTCTGAAGCGCCTCCTGCGCGATGCGGAAGAGCTCGCGATCGCGGGTTCCGTCGGCAGGCGGCTCGCCGGCCAGAACGAGCTCGATCTCGAGCGGCTGGAGTCGGCGCATCAGGTCGACGTGCTTGCGCAGGGCGCCGGCGAGGCCGTCCCTCTCGAGGTCCGGCGGGCGCAGCTCGAAGACGAGCGCGCGCAGCTCGTCCGACGCCTCCTGCGCGAGCGCTCCCAGCCTCGCGACCTGAGCGCGAGCCGCCACGGGGTCGCGCTCCAGCAGCGTCTCGGCCGCCTCCGCGGAGAGTACGAGCGCGAACAGCTTCTGGCTGACGGCGTCGTGGAGGTCGAGGGCGAGCCGGTTCCGCTCGGCGGCGATCGAGAGCTCCCGGGTCTGCTCGTAGAGGCGTGCGTTCGTGATCGCGATCGCGGCGTGGGCGGCGAGCAGCTCGATCAGCTGCTGATCCTCGTCGGAGAAGTCGGGCGCCTCGATCTTCTCGGTCAGGTAGAAGGCGCCGATCACACCGTCCGGCGCGACCATGGGCACGCCGAGGAACGAGCGCATGTCCGGATGGCCGCGCGGCCACCAGCCGCGAAAGCGCGGATGGTCGTGGATGTCGCGCGTGCGGTAGGACGCCCGGGTCTCGAGCATCGCCCCCAGCACGCCGTGCTGCCGCGGCAGCGGGCCGAGCGACGCGATCAGCTCTTCGCTCATCCCGGAGGTGAGGAAGCGGCGAAAGCCCCCGTCCCCGTCGGGCAAGCCGAGCGCCGCATACCGGGCGGCGGCGAGCTCGCGCGCGCTGTCGACGAGCCGCTGGAGGACCTCGTCCACGGACAGCTCCGCCGCGACGGCGAGCACGGCGTCGCTGACGGCCTTCAGCGTGGGGCTCAGCCGGTCGGCCATGCCTACTGACGATAGACCGCGCTCTCTCGCTGGCGGAGCGAGTTGGAAGGATGCCGGCGTGAAGTACGGCCTCTCACTGCCGACCGGAGGCGAATGCGGCGACCCTCGTTTCCTCGTCGAGCTGGCGGAGCGCGCCGAGGCGGCGGGCTGGGACGGGATCTTCCCCGAGGACTACGTGCTCTACCAGGGCGACCCGACGATGCCGACCGCTCCGACCTGGCCGGTGCTCGCGGCGATCGCCGTTCGCACCACGCGTCTCGTGCTCGGCGTCGAGGTGACGCCGATCGCCCGCCGGCGACCGTGGAACCTGGCGAGGGAGGTCGCCGCGGTCGACCAGCTCTCCGAGGGCCGGGCCGTGCTCGGTGTGGGCCTCGGAGACGTCGGCGAGTTCGTCGTTGCCGACGCATCCTTCACCCACTTCGGCGAGGAGCTCGACTCGCGCCGCAGAGCGGAGCAGCTCGACGAGGGGCTGGAGATCGTCGCAGGCCTCTGGACCGGCGAGCCGTACTCCTTTCGCGGCAAGCACTACACGGTCGACGAGGTGACCTTCCTGCCGCGGCCCGTGCAAGAGCCGCGGCCGCCGGTCTGGATCGGCGGCGGCTACCCGCATCGCCGGCCGATCGAGCGTGCGCTGCGTTGGGACGGCGCCTGCCTCTACAACGCGGCACACGGGCTGCTGCCGCCGGAGGCCGTCGCCGACCTTCGCGCGAGGGCCGGCGACCGGCCGTGGACGATCGCCGTGGGCGGCAGCGGCCGCCGCGAGGACTGGGACGCCGAGCGTCAGCACATCGCCGCGGTCCGGGACGCCGGCGCGGACTGGTGGATCGAGTGGGTCGAGCCGGCCGCGCGCGACGAGATGCGCCACGCGGTCGACCGTGGGCCGCTGCGCGACTGACCCTGACGGTCAGTCGTCCTCGCGGCCCTGGAGGTAGGCGAGGACGGCGAGCACCCGCCGGTGATCGGTGTCCGAGGGTGGGAGCCGCAGCTTCATGAGGATGTTCGCGATGTGCTTCTCGACCGCGCCGACGGTCAGGACGAGCTGATCTGCGATCGCGGCGTTCGAGCGGCCCTCGGCCATCAGGCCCAGCACCTCGAGCTCCCTCGGCGTCAGCTCCTCGAGCGGGCCTGCCCTCTGACGGGAGAAGAGCTGTGCGACGACCTCGGGATCCAGCGCAGTGCCGCCCTCGGCGACACGCCGGACGGCGTCGACGAAGTCGGCCACGTCCATGATCCGGTCCTTGAGCAGATAGCCGACGCCGCCCTGACCATCGGAAAGCAGCTCGGTCGCATAGGTGAGCTCGACGTACTGGGAGACGACGAGGATCGCCGTCTCCGGTGAGCGCTGTCGGAGCTCGAGCGCGGCCCGGACACCCTCGTCTCGAAAGCTCGGGGGCAGGCGGATGTCGACGATGGCGATGTCGGGGCGCTCACGACTGACCGCGTGGATCAGCGCATCGCCGTCGCTGACCGCTGCGACGACGTCGAAGCCGTTGTCCCTCAGCAGCCGGCTGAGCCCGTCGCGCAGGAGCGCGAGGTCTTCGGCGATTACGACCTGCACGGCAGCACGGCTCTCACGGTTGTCGGTCCACCTTCCGGGCTGGTCACTCGAAGTGTGCCGTCGAGCGCCTCCGCCCGCTGTCTGAGCCCCGTGAGCCCGCGCCCCGCTGGATCGGCTCCGCCGGCCCCGTCGTCGACGATCTCGGCAACGAGCGTCCCGTTCTGGGACTCGATGCGGATGTCCACGTGCCCCGCCTTGGCGTGCTTGATTGCGTTGGCGAGCGCCTCGGCGACCGTGAAGTAGGCGGCCGTCTCCACGGCGGCCGGAGGTCGCTCGGCGACGTCGACCGACAGCGTCACGGGGAGCGGAGTGCGCGCCGTCAGAGCCGCGAGCGCCGGCTCGAGCCCGCGGTCGGTCAGGATCGGCGGCCGGATCCCGCGCGCGAGGTCGCGGAGCTCCTCGAGCGCCTCCCCGGCGCCCTGTCGGGCCTCGGCGAGAAGCTCCCGCACCGCCTCGGGATCGGACTCCAGGGCCTGCTCGGCCCTGCCGAGGCTCATGCCGAGCGCGACAAGGCGAGCCTGAGCCCCGTCGTGGAGGTCGCGCTCGATCCGGCGGAGCTCCGTCTCCTGCACGTCCACTGCACCGGCCCGACTTGCCTCGAGCCGCTCGATGCGATGCTGGCGCTGTCCGTAGATGACGGCCGCATGGCCGACCGCGAGCAAGGCGAGGCAGAGGCCGGGCCAGATCGGCCAGAAATAGCCGTGCGTCGTAATCGCCCAGATGGCGACGAGGAAGCCGAACAGGACCGCTGAGATCCCGATCTGGATCGCGAGCGCTTGACTTCCCAGCGTGAACCGGGCGATCTCGCGGCGTTCGAGGACGAGGATGATCCATCCTGGGATCCCCACGAGCAGTGAGAGGCCGAGCAGCGGCCAGATCGGCCAGAAGTACCCGCCGCCGGTCAGATCCCAGATCACGATCAGCACCGCCACGATCGCGGTCGAGATCAGCGAAGTGATCGTCAGCGCACGCAGGCGGCGAGCCCTCGTCTCTGCCGGCGGGCGCACGATCCGCTCACCCTCACTCGCAAGCAGGCTCCGCGCAAGGCCGCGGGAGAGCTTCCTCCACAAACCGAGGAGGTAGACGCCGGCCACGACGAGCGCCAGCCCGACGGGCACGAACGCGAGCGCCTCGCCGAGCGTGTCGATGTCCGAGCGCCCGAACATGTCGAGCCCGTCGACCGAGCTGTAGTAGAGCGGGATCGTGAGCATCTGGATGCCGAGGCTGAATGGCGCCAGCGCGACGATCGCGATCAGCCAACCCAGGAGCAGGTGGGCCTGCTGCTTCCAGAAGGCCGGGTCCTTGAGGGCGGCGAATCCGCGGGCCCAGAACCCCGTCGCCCTCGACTCCATCGGCGGCCTGACGTTCACGCCGATGAGCTCCCGCGCCAGGCCGCCCTCGGCGCCGGCGAGAGCGCCGACGCCGAGGCGGAGGCCGATCAGGAGCGGGACGACCAGGGGCGTGATCGCCAGGACGAGCGTGATCGTCCAGCCCGCGATGAGCAGGCAGAGGGCGACGCACCCGAGGACGACGGTCGCCAGGTAGTAGGCGAACGCCCGGTAGGTCTCCCCGCTGACGAACGGTCTCAGCAGCCTGGCCATGGCTCTACCGAAGCTCCGGTGCAGCCTTGGCAGGAGCACCCTCGAGCTTGATCCGGGGCAGCCACGCGAGCCAGTGCGGCAGGTACCAGTTCCAGTCGCCGAGCAGCTTCATCGTCGCGGGCAGGAGCACTGCTCGCACGATTGTCGCGTCGATCAGCACCGCCGTGGCGAGGCCGACGCCGAACTGCTTCATCATGATCAGCGACATCGTCCCGAAGATCGAGAACACGAGCACCATCACGATCGCGGCGCTCGTGACGACGCCGGCGGTGGTCTTGATCCCGTGGGCGATCGCGTCCTCGGTCTTCATGCCGCCGTCGTAGGCCTCCCGGATCCGGCTGAGGATGAACACGTGGTAGTCCATCGAGAGCCCGAACAGGATCACGAAGAGGAAGACCGGCAGCCAGGCCATCACGCCGCCTGAGTAGTCGAAGCCGAGGATGCCCTTCGCCCACTCGTGCTGGAAGACGAGCACGAGGACGCCGAACGCGGCGGCGACCGACAGCAGGTTGAGGACGATTGCCTTGACCGCGATCACCATCGAGCGAAACGCGACGAGCAACATGAGGAACGCCAGCGCGAGCACGAACGCGAAGACGAGCGGCGCCTTGTCGCGCATCTGGTCTCCGAAGTCCTTGGAGATCGCGGTCGAGCCCGTCACTCCCGACTCAACTCCCTCGAGCGAGCCGACGGTCTCCGGGACGACCTCCTCGCGGAGCGTGGCGAGCGCGGCGTTCGACGCCGAGTCGCTGCCGGTTCCGGCCAGCGGAAGCTCGATCCGGGCGACCGTGCGCGCCGGGTTGACCTCCACGGTCGTCGGCTCGTTCACCTGCCCGCTCGCGACGGCGCGAGCTTGCAGGTTGTCGATCGCCGCCTCGACCCGCGGCTCGTCGATCGAGGGCGCCTTGACGACGACCACGGCCGGCTCCGCCTCACCCGGGAACGCGCGCTGCAGCCGGTCGTAGACCTGCACCGCTTCCAGGTTCTTCGGGAACGCCTCGGCGCCGGGAACGACCGTCTTCATCCCCAGCGCAGGCAGAGCGAGCGCGACGAGCAGGCCCGCCGACACCACGACCGAAAGGACGGGGCGCCGCAGGACCCGGTCGAGCACGAAGCTCCAGAACCGGCCGCCGCCCGGGCGTTGGAGCCGGTGGAGGAGCGGAACGCGGACCTTGTTGACACGGTCCCCGAGCCTCGACAGCAGCGCCGGCAGGACCGTCAGCGAGCCCAGCACCGCGATCGCCACGACCATGATCGTCGCAATCGCGAACGAGCCGAACGTCTTGTCGCCGGTGAGGAACATCCCGGCCATGGCGGTGATCACGGTCAGGCCCGAGACGAGGACGGCGCGTCCGGACGTCGCGGCGGCGGCCTCGAGAGCACCACGCTCGCTTCGCCCTGACGAACGCTCCTCGCGTTCCCGTTTCAAATAGAACATCGCGTAGTCGACTCCGACGGCCAGGCCGATCAGGAGCACGACGGCGCTCGTGTTGTCGTCGACGGGCCAGACATGGCTCGGAATGGCCAGGAGACCCATCGTCGCCGCGACCGCCGTCAATGCGAGCAGCAGTGGGATGCCCGCGGCGACCAGGGCTCCGAACGCAACGATCAGAACCGCGATCGTGACGGGGATCGAGAGCAGGCCGGCCCGCTCGAGATCCTTGCCGACCGACTCGTCGATCTCCTTGCCCGTCGTGCCCTCACCGAACGAGCCGATGAAGAGCTCGGGGTGGGCAGCCTTGGCCTCGTCGACCGCGGCGATGACCGGGTCGATCTTGTCGGCGACCTTCTCGGGATCTCCGCGGATGTCGAAGCGGACGATCGCCGAATGACCGTCTGCTGCGACCTGACCGCCGTTGCCCTCCTGGCGCGGGCTGCGAACGTTGGTCACGACGGGGACTGCCGTCACGCGTCGCGCGACGTCGTCGACCGCCGCCGCGAACGCCGGATCCCGCGCGGTGAGCGTGTCGCTCTGGATCAGGACCGTCTCTCCGGCGGGAGTCTTGAACTCCTCGTCGAGGATCTTGGCCATCCGGCCGGACTCGCCGGGAATGCCGTCGTTGTCGCCGAGCGACTTGGTGCCGACCGCGCCGCCGAGCACGACGGCGAGGACGACGAACGCGAGCCACCCGAGGGTGGCGGTCTTCCAGTGTGCGGCGCTCCAGCGCCCTGCACGTGCTGCCAGGTTGAGCCTCATCGGGGGTTCCTTTCGCGTGTTTTGCACCGTGCTTCGAGGCTGCCTGGGCGGGATGGGGCCCACAATGGCGCCGCCAGGCGTCTTGCCCTGGAGCTACCCCCACCCCAGACACGGCCGTAGGCTCCAGTCCGTGCGCCGCCTCGCCGCCGCCGGAGTCACCCTCGCCGTGCTCGACGAGGGAGACGGACCGGCGGTGCTGCTCCTCCACGGTTTCCCCGACTCGTCCCGTCTCTGGCGGCGTCAGGTGCCGACCCTCGTCGAAGCCGGGCTACGGGTCATCGCCCCTGACCTGCGTGGCTTCGGGGACTCGGACCGGCCGGAGGGCGTCGACGCCTACCGCGTGCGACACAGCGTCGCGGACATGCTCGCGATCCTCGACCACCTCGAGCTCAAGCGCGCCCACGTGGTCGGGCACGACTGGGGCGCCGGCGTCGCGTGGGCGCTCGCTGCGTTCGTCCCCGAGCGAGTCGACCGCCTCGTCGCGATGTCGGTCGGGCATCCGAATGCCCTCCGAGAACCGTCGCTCGAGCAGCGGGAGAAGGGCTGGTACCAGCTCCTGTTCCAGTTCCCGGCGGCCGAGGACCTCGTTCGCCGGGACGACTGGAAGCTCTTCCGGGAGGTGCTTCGCGGGAACGGCGACGCCGACCGCTACGTCCGCGACCTGGCGCGGCCGGGAGCGCTGACGGCCGCGTTGAACTGGTATCGCGCGAATGCGGCGCCCGCACAGGAGCTCGAGCGGACGCGTCCGTTCCCGGCCGTCGCGGCCCCGACCATGGGTCTCTGGAGCAGCGGCGACAACTACCTGACCGAGGAGAGCATGCTCGGCTCTGCCGAGCACGTCACCGGTCCCTGGCGTTACGAGCGCATCGAAGGTGCGAGCCACTGGCTGCAGCTCGACGCGCCGGAGCAGGTCAACGAGCTCCTGCTCGGGTTCCTCGCCGAGGGCCGGTAACGTGGCCGCCGATGCTCGACTTCGCGACGGCGGAGGAAGCGTCGATGGACGCCTTCCTGTCGGTCTCCGACGGGTCCACGTACGGGCAGGAGCTCCGCGAGTACGCGGACTCGCTCCTCGAGCAGCGGTTCACGAAGCCGTCCTGGTGCCTGCTCGCTCTCGAGGGCGACCACCCGGTCGCCCGGGCGGCACTCTGGTCGATGCCCGATCAGGAGGCTCCGACCGACATCGTCCTGATCGATGCCGACTGGAGCGACGACGAGCTCGCCGTCGGACGGGCCGTCCTATCGCGGCTTCACGAGCTCGCCCGCGAACTCGGAGGCGACGTCCTCAGCCACCACGTTGACGACCCGCCGGCCGCACCGCAGTACCAAGAGCACGAGGAGGCCCGCATTCACCTCTTGACGACATCGGGTTACGAGCTCGTCCGTGACGGTCTTCGCTGGCGCTACCTGGCGTCGTCCTCGCCGGCGCCGCAGCCCGAGCCGTCGCTCGCGTTCCGGCCCTTGTCCGAGGTCGGCGAAGACGCGTTCGTCGAAGCGATCGCCTCGACCTACGAGGGCACGCTGGACTCGTGGCTCAACCAGAACATCGAGCAGCACGGCCTAACCGGCGCGGCGCGGACGGACTTCGGCGAGCTGCAGGGCATGGACTACCGACCCGAGTGGTGGGAGCTGGCCTACGAGCAGGACGGTTCGCTCGCGGGGGTGAGCATGGCGGCGAGAAACCCGAGCACTGCGGTGATCGCGTACGTAGGGGTCGTCCCCGACCACCGTGGTCGCGGCCTCGCTCCGCACCTCGTCCGCCGAGGCACGCAGCACCTGCTCGCGAGCGGCGCCGAGGAGATCCGTGGTGACTGCGACCGCGACAACGTCGGCATGGTGAAAGGCTTCGAGCGGGCCGGATACGAGCAGTTCGCGCGGCGGCGCACGTACCAGCGCCGCGCCGACTAGCGTCGGACCGTGCGGATCCGTGCGCTCGGAGTGGGCGACGAGGCCGCAGTTGCCGCCGCCGGGCACCTCTTCGACGGGCCGCCGGACACTGCGGCAACCTCGCGCTTCCTCGCCGAGCCGGCCCACCACTTGCTCGTCGCCTACGACCCCGACGAGCGGCCGGTGGGTTTCGTCTCCGGCGTCGAAACGACCCACCCGGACAAGGGCACCGAGATGTTCCTCTACGAGCTCGCCGTCGACGAGCCCGCCCGTCGCCAGGGCTTCGGCCGTGCACTCGTCGAGGCGCTCGCCGCGCTCGCACGGGAACGCGGCTGCTACGGCATGTGGGTCCTCACCGACGACGACAACATCGCTGCGCTCATGACCTACCGGGCTGCAGGAGGCCGAGAAGCCTCTCGCAACGTGCTGCTCGACTGGGATTTCAAGGCGATTCGACCGTAGGCAAAGAGTGTGGTCAGCCGTACCGCACAGAGCTGCGCCGCGTGCCACCATTTCAATCTGGTGACCACAGTTCTCATCGTCGACGACCATCCGAGCTTTCGTGGCACCGCGCGGGCGCTCCTGGAGAGCGAGGGATTCGAGGTCGTCGGTGAGGCGGCCGACGGCAACGCCGCCATCGAGGCCGCCGCGTCGCTCAAGCCGGACGTGATGCTCCTCGACGTCTACCTTCCCGACATCGACGGTTTCGAAGTGGCCACCACGCTGACGAAGAACGGTGGAGCGCCGGCGATTGTCCTGACGTCCAGTCGCGACGCCCGCGACTTCGGCCCGCTCGTCGAACAGAGCGGGGCGCGGGGCTTCATTCCCAAGGCCGAGCTCTCCGGCGAAACACTTTCGGCACTGCTCGAATGACCCCGACGGCGCGGCTCTGGCTCCTGGTTGCGCCGGCGGCGCTCGTGGTCGGGGCGGCGGCAACGGCGCTCGTGGCCGTCAGCGACCACATGGACGTGCCGCGCCTGCAAGCCGTGCTGACCGCACTCACCGGCGGATCTTTCATCGTCGCGGGGTTGATCGCGCGAACCCGCCGTCCGCTCAATCGGACCGGCTGGCTGTTGATCGCGGTCGGATTCGCCTGGTTCGCGAGTGCGGGGCTCATGGCCGCGAACGACTCTGTGCCCTGGACGATCGGGATCGCAGCCAGCGCGCTCCCGGCGGGGTTCCTCATTCACCTCCTCCTCGCCTATCCGAGCGGCCACCTCCAGTCGCGTTGGGAGAGCGCGCTGGTCGCAACGGGCTACGCGCTCGTGACGGTCGGGAACTTCAGCCACATGCCGATCCAGCCGGAACCGTGGTCGTCGTGCGAGGACTGCCCGAGCAACGCATTCCTCGTCAGCGACCAGCCGACGGCCGCCGACGTCCTCGCGCTGACGATTCGAACGTTCGCCGCCGCCTACCTGCTGGCCGTCGTCGTGACGCTCCTCCGGCGCTGGCGCGACTCGAGCCCGGCAGCACGGCGGGTGCTGACACCGGTCCTGCTCGCCGGCGGGACGTCGCTCGCCGCCTTCGCCGTCATGGTCGGCGCGGAGTCGTGGTCGCAGACCGTCGCGCAGGTCGCCGGCTGGATCGGCCAGGTGGTGCTGATCGCGGTGCCGTTCCTGTTCCTCACCGGTTTGCTGAAGAGCCGCCTCGCGCGCGCCGACATCAGCCGAGCGGTGCTGGAGACGCCGACGGGCGGCGCGCAGGGCAGGGTCAGAGAGTTGCTCCATGATCCGACCGCTGAGCTCCTCTACGCGTGCGCCGAGCCGAGGCGCGGATACGTCGACGTCAACGGCAGGCCGCGCGAGCTCGTCGCAGGCCCCGGACGAGCGATCACCACGATCGAAGGTGAGGGCCGCCCGGTCGCGGCGATCGTTCACGATGAGGCCCTGCTGGACGAGCCCGAGCTCCTCGAGCAGGTGGCGGCGACCGTCGGTCTCGAGATCGAGCGGGATCAGAACCTCTTCGCCCTCCAGGCCAGCGAGCGGCGCAGCCGCGCCCTCGTCGAGGCGATCCCCGACAACATGTTCCGCATCAGTTCCGACGGGATCTTTCTGGACATCCAGGAGGGGCCCGGCGCGACGCGTCCCGTGCAGGCAGAGGTTGGAGGAAGCGTCTACGACTACCCGGTCCCGCGAGAGCTCGTCGACCGGGTCATGGCCGCCGGGACGGCGGCGCTGAGGACCGGCGAGCTGCAGACGATCGAGTGGGAGCTCGGTGAAGACGGCGACCTGCGGTACCAGGAAGGCCGCTTCGTCCCGAGCGGCGAACACGAGTTCTTCCTGGTCGTGCGCGACGTCACCGACCGCAAGCGCCAGGAAGTGCAACAGGCGGCCCTCCACCGGGTGGCGCTGGCCGTCGCTAGCGAGGGCCGATCCGAGCACGTCTTCCATCTCGTCGCGGCCGAGGTCGGCCGCCTCCTCAGCGCGCATGCCGTGAAGCTGCTGCGCTATGACAAGGAGGGCGATCGAGCCGAGCTCGTCGGCCACTGGAGCGAGCGCGGCAGCGAGTATCCGATCCCGGCCCACGACCCCGTCCCGATGGCCGGTAATCCCATGCACCTGGTCTACGAGACCGGCCGCCCGATCCGGGTCGACCTCAAGCAGCCGATGCGGCCCGAGCTGGCGGCGCGCCTCCGCAAGCATCGGATCAACTCGTTGGTCGCCGCACCGATCACGGTGTCGGGGCGGCTGTGGGGCGTCGTCGCGGCATCGCTCGAGCCTCCGCACTACTTCTGGCGGGGCGCAGAGGAACGCCTCCTCGCGTTCACTCAGCTCGTCTCGCTCGCGCTGGCAAACGAGGAGGCGAGAGGGCAGCTGGAGGCGTCGCGCGCACGCATCGTCTCCGCGGGCGACGATGAGCGCCGGCGCCTGGAACGCAACCTCCATGACGGCGCGCAGCAGCGGCTCGTCTCGCTTTCCCTCTCGCTGCGCCTCGCGCAGGGAAAGCTGCGTTCGGATCCGGAGGCGGCGAAGGAGCTCCTGACCTCGGCGGGGGACGAGCTCGGCGTCGCCCTCGAGGAGCTCCGGGAGCTCGCGCGCGGCATCCATCCGGCGGTCCTCACCGAGCGCGGCCTCGGGCCGGCACTCCAGTCGCTTTGCGACCGGGCGCCGCTGCCCGTGGAGCTCCAGTCCGTCCCCGACGAGCGGCTCCCGAAGCGAGTCGAGGCGGCCGCGTACTACGTCGTCTCCGAGGCGCTCGCGAACGTCGCGAAGTACGCACACGCGACGGGCGCCTCTGTCAGCGTGGAGCAGGGGAACGGAACTGCCGTCGTGGAGGTCGCCGACGACGGGATCGGCGGAGCGGACCCGGACGCGGGATCCGGCCTGCGCGGCCTGAGCGACCGGGTCGACGCCCTCGACGGCCACCTCCACATCGTGAGCCCGCCGGGCGGAGGGACGATGATCCGCGCGGAGATTCCCTGTACCTCTCCGCGCACGGAGATGTCGAGAACGCCGATCTAAACTCGCTCCGTGCCCTCGCCGCCCACGGGGATCGTCACCTTCCTGTTCACGGACATCGAGGACTCGACGGGCCTCGTCCGTGAGCTTGGCTCCGCCTACCCCGAGCTGATTGCCGAGCACCGCCGCCTGGTCCGGGACGCGGTGGAGGCGCGCGGCGGGTACGAGATCGACTGTCGCGGGGACGAGTTCTTCCTCGCTTTCACTCGCCCGAACGATGCCGTGGCGACGGCGATTGCGATCCAGCGAGATCACGATTCGTACTCGTGGCCGGCCGCTCACCGGGTGCGCGTGCGCATGGGCATCCACACGGGAGAGCCCGCGGTCGAGGACGACGACTACGTCGGCATCGACGTTCACCGCGTGGCTCGGCTGTGCTCCGCAGGACACGGCGGGCAGGTCTTGCTCTCGGAGGCGACGCTCGAAGCGCTCGAGGATGCCGACGTCGAGGATCTCGGCGAGCACGAGCTCAAAGGTCTCGCCCAGCCGGAGCGGATCTTCCAGCTCGTTCGCAACGACGCCGAGAACGACTTTCCCCCGCTGCGACTCGGCCAGGCTCCCGGCGCGGAAGATCCGCAAGCGGAGCCGGTCGGTGGCTCGGCGCAGACGAAAGGGAAGCTCAGAGTCGCGCTCGCTGACGACTCGGTGCTGCTGCGCGAGGGCATCGCCCGGCTCCTAGCCGAGGCGGGCTTCGAGATCGTCGGGCAGTCGGACACCGCAGACGACCTCCTGCTCAAGGTGCGGAGCTACGCACCCGACGTCGCCGTCGTCGACATCCGAATGCCGCCGACCCAGACGGACGAGGGGCTGCGCGCCGCCCAGGAGATCCGCTCGAACCACCCCGACGTCGGCGTGCTCGTGCTCTCCCAGCACGTCGAGGCCGCCTACGCGATGGAGCTGCTCGCCGAGAGCGCCGAGGGAGTGGGCTACCTGCTGAAAGACCGCGTCTCGGACGTCGACGAGTTCGCTGCCGCAGTTCGTCGAGTGGCCGAAGGCGGCTCGGCGCTCGATCCGACGCTCGTCACGCAGCTCGTCGGGCGACGCCGCAAGCACGACCCGATCGAGGATCTGACACCCCGCGAGCGCGAGGTGCTCGAGCTGATGGCGGAGGGACGGTCGAACCAGGCGATCGCCGAGCGCCTCTTCATCACGCCGCGGGCGGTCGAGAAGCACATCACGAGCCTGTTCGGGAAGCTGGGCCTGCCGCCTGCGCCGGAGGATCACCGGCGGGTGCTCGCGGTGCTCGCGTTCATGCGTTCTTAACCACATCTCCACACGAAGGTGTGGCTACCCCCACCCCCAACACGCAGGGTGGCCCCATCCACATGGAAGGCTCGACCTGCGACGCTGACGAGGTTCGCCCCAACGCCGAAGGAGACACACGTGACACCCGAGGCAGCAACTGACTGGCGAGAGTTAGCCCGGAGGACAGGGAACGGCGTCGATGTCGCGCTGCTCTGGAACCCGTCCGTCAACCGCGTCAAGGTCGCGGTCAGCGACGCGCAACTCTGCCACCATCTCGATTTCGACATCGCCGGTTCCGACGCGCTCAGCGCGTTCTACCGGCCTTTTGCCCAGGCGACGACGAACCTGCAAGCGATGAGTTTCGGGCCTGGGGCTCGTCCTAGTTGGTAGCGCAGACGCAATGGAGGGGAGATGACCGAGCACACGCCTGAACCCGGCGGGAATTCCGGGGTTGGACCCGCCGTTACCACCGGCATGGCAATGGCCGAACGCCGCGCGGCGCATGAACGACTTTCGACCGGCGCGCTCGCGCGCTGGACACGGGCCGTCGCGTCACATCCTTGGCGGACGATCATCAGCAGCCTCGGTGTCATTGCCCTGCTGATCGTCATGGTGGGAGCCTTCGGCGGCAGCCTGAAGGACGAATTCGAGATTCCCGGCTCGGACACGCAGAAGGCGACCGACCTGATCGAGGCCGAGTTCGCCGCCGAGCAAGGCGGCGTGCTCAACCTCGTCTTCGCCGCGCCGGAGGGACAGCGGCTCGATACGCCCGAACGCAAGGAAGCGATCAACGCCGCGATCGCCAAGCTGAAGACGGACGAGTTCGCGCCGACCGGGAAGGACCCGGAGGGCAAGGCCGGCATCGAAAGCGTTGGCAATCCGTTCAGCGCGGACACGTTCTCCGACGACGGGCGCATCGCCTACGCCGAGGCACAGTTCGACCGGGTGATCTACGAGGAGGACCGCGAGTCGGTCGTCGCCGTGCAGGACGAAGTCCGCGCGACGGTCGAGTCCGCCGGGGTGACGGCCGAGTTCAACGGAGACGCCGAGTTCCCGCCGATCGAGCAGGGAACGCAGGAGCTGCTCGGACTGCTCGCCGCGCTGATTGTGCTGCTCATCGTCTTCCGCACGTTCACAGCCGCAGCGATTCCGATCGCGCTCGCGCTGACAGCCGTCGCGACCGCGTTCTTCCTCCTGTTCATCCTCGCCGGCTTCACCGACATCAACACGATCACGCCGCTGCTCGTGTCGATGATCGGACTGGGCGTCGGCATCGACTACTCGCTCTTCATCGTCACTCGCTTCCGCCAGCTCTTGCACGAAGGGCTTTCGCCGCGCGACGCGGCGGCTGAGGCAGGCGCGTCGGCGGGCCGGGCCGTGCTCTTCGCGGGGCTGACGGTCGCCATCTCGGTGACCGGCCTGGCCTTCTTCGGGCTCGACTTCGTGACCAAGCTCGGTATCGGCTCGGCGCTCGGCGTCCTGACGACGGTCATCATCGCGAACTCCCTGCTGATCGCCGTCCTGGCCAAGCTCGGGCACAAGGTCGACCGGCTGAAGGTGCCCTTCCTCCGACAGATCGACGACTCGGAGGCGGCCCGCGAGAAGACCCTGATCGCGCGCTGGGGCCGCTTCGTTACCGCGCACGCTCGCGCCGTGTTCGTGGTGACGCTCCTCATCGTCCTCGCGGCGGCAGGCACCTCGGCGCTCGTCCGCCTCGGCGCCTCCGACCAGGGGACGCAGCCGAAGGAGCAGACGGCTCGGCGTGCCTACGACCTGCTGGCCGAGGGCTTCGGGCCCGGCTTCAACGGCCCGATTCCCATCGTCGTCGACGTGAACGGCGACGAGCAGGCGCCGCAGAGGGTCTACGAGGGTGTCCGGAACCTGGAGGGCGTCGCCTCTGCGCGGGAGCCTCAGCTCAACGACGAGGGGACCGTCGGGATCGTCTTCGTGACGCCCGACTCGGAGCCCCAGGACGAGCGGACCGACCAGCTCGTCGACCGCTTGCGGAACGACGTCGTCCCGGCGGCGACCGAGGGCAGCGACGCGGTCGTCTACGTCTCAGGTCTCTCGGCTGCCTTCAAGGACATCGGCGAGCGGATCATGGAGCGGCTGCCGCTCTTCCTGCTCTACATCATCGGCGTCACGTTCATCGTGCTCGCGATGGCGTTCCGGTCAATCGTGATCTCGCTGACGGCGGCGATCACGACGATCCTGTCCGCGTTCGTGGGGTTCGGCGTCCTCACGCTCGTCGTCCAAGAGGGCCAGCTGATGGGGCTGACCGGCCTCGACAAGACGGGCCCGATCGAGACCTTCGTCCCGCCGATCGCGTTCGCGATCCTGTTCGGGCTCTCGATGGACTACATGGTCTTCCTCATGAGCCGCATCCGGGAGGAGCACGTCCACGGGCTGAAGACGCGAGAGGCGGTCGAGCACGGGATCGCGGCGATCGGCCGGGTCGTCGTGGCCGCAGCGCTGATCATGGGCACCGTCTTCGCGGCCTTCATCCTCACGGCCGACCGGATCTCGAAGGAGTTCGGTCTGCTGCTCGCGGTCGCGATCCTCACCGACGCGCTGATCGTGCGGATGACGCTCGTGCCGGCCTTCCTGACGATGCTCGGCGAGAAGGCGTGGTACATCCCGCGCTGGCTGGATCGGCTGCTGCCGAACATCACGATCGAGCCGCCGCACGACGGTGCGGAGAGGCGCCCGGTCGAGGTCGAGCGCCCGGCCGAGGCGGCCGGCAGACCGTAACGCTTGGAGCAGGGGGCCGGCTCGGCTGGGAGCCGGCCCCCCGCTCGTCCCTGAGCGGCAGGCTTGCGAGCCTCGGCCCCGGGGCTACCTTCGAGGGGTGCAGAGACTGCCGAGTGGGCTCACGCTCCTGCGGATCGGGCTGGCCGCGTTCGTGCTCGCCTGGATCTTCGGGCCGTACGAGCTGCGCTCGGCGGTCCCGATCTGGCTTCCCTTCCTGGTCGCGCTCGGTCTCGAGCTGCACTTCTTCGTCGGTGCGCTCCGGTCGGCTCCTTCGGCTCGCCCGGATCGCGGGCCGCAGGCCGCCGACCGAGAGCGCTACGGCTACGGCGACGCCGAGGAGCTCGTGCTCGTCCGCGAGCGCGGCGAGGAGTTGTGGATCCCCTACTCTGGCGAGACCGACGAGGAGCTGAGCGCGGCGATTGCCGAGGCGCGCGAGCGCCCGGAACAGGAACCGGCCTCACCGGTGGTCGTCGGACCTACGAACCGGCGACCAGTTCGCCGCTTCCTCCTCGGCCTCGGCCTGATCGGCGCGCTGGCAGGGATCTTCTGGGTGGTCGAGAGCCGCACGGGCTGGAACGGGCTCGATGAGAGCACGCGCGCCGAGGCGGCGGCTCGCTTCTCGGCCGAGGCTTCACGGATCGCAGGGAAGCCGGTCACGATCAGATGTGACGAGGCCGGCGAGTTCGTCGGCGCCGTGCAGCACGCCGACGGTGTCGCCGTCGTCGGCGGCGAGCTCGCCTACCTGACGCCGGAGCGCTGCCTCGACCTCTACCGGCTCGCGTTCAAGGGCGAGGTGAGATCCAGCCGCACCGGCCGCGCCCTCGCGGTTCTCGCCCACGAGGCGTGGCATCTCCGCGGCGTGTCCGACGAAGGGACGGCCGAGTGCTACGCACTGCAGTCAGCCGTCGAGAGCGGGCAGCGGTTCGGCCTCTCGGCCGACACCGCCCGGCGGCTTGCGGGTCAGCAGCTCCGCGAGAACGCCCGTCTCGGCCGGGCGAGCCCCGCCTATCGCGTCCCACCGGACTGCCGCGACGGCGCTCGTTTGGACCTCAGGCCGGACGTCGCCGGGTTCCCCTAGCCGGCAGGCCTGGTCAGCTTCGGCGGCGGAGCTCTCCGTAGCTCCGCCGCGCACCTGTACCCTCGACGACGGTGGGGGCGCCGATCGGGATCCTGTACGAGCACCCGCTCTGGTTCGAGCCGCTCTTCTTGGAGCTCGACCGACGCGGGATCCACTACGAGAAGCTCCATGCCGCCGCTCTCACGTTCGATCCCGGCGAGGATCCGAGCCCGTACTCCCTCGTCCTGAACCGCATGAGCCCGTCGGCGTGGACGCGGGGCCACTCCCGCGCGATCTTCCACAGCCTCCATTTCCTGGCGTATCTCGAGACGATCGGCGCCGACGTCATCAACGGCCACGAGGCCTTCCAGGTCGAGATCTCGAAGGCCCGGCAGTGCGCGCTCTTCTCGCGACTGGGCCTCCCGTCCCCCAACGCGCGCGCGTTCAACGGTCCGGCCCAGGCCGTCGCCTCCGCGGAGGGTTTGCGCTTCCCTGTGCTCGTCAAGCCGAACATCGGCGGTAGCGGGGCGGGGATCCGGCAGTTTGAGACGCCGGCGGAGCTCGCGGACGCTGCCAGCGACGGGACGCTCGAGCTAGGCCTCGACGGGACCGCGCTCGTGCAGGAGTTCCTACCGGCCGCTGACGAGACGGTCGTGCGCATCGAGATCCTCGGCGGAGAGTTCCTGTACGCCATCAGGCTCAGGTTGATGCCGGGCAGCTTCAATCTCTGCCCCGCCGACTACTGCGACCTTCCGGGCGTTGCGGACGGAGTCTCCGGACGCGGCGTGCCGATCGAGCGCGTCGACCCGCCGGCCGAGCTGGTCGAGGACGCGAAGCTGATCCTCGCGGCGGCCGAGATGAACCTGGGCGGCGTCGAGTATCTCGTCGACGCGCGTGACGGCCTGCCGTATTTCTACGACGTCAACGCACTGTCGAACTTCGTTGCGAACGCGGACGAGATCCTCGGCTTCGATCCGTTCGTCGACCTAGTCGACTACGTGCTCGAGCGGGCGAGAATGCCGGTCCTGGCCGGCCGCTCCTAGAGCTCGTCGAGCATGGCCACGGCTTCATCGAGCTCGCGGCAGACGCGAGTCGCGACGTAGACGGTCCAGGGATGCGCCGGTGTGCCGCCGGTGTAGGCGATCACCGGCTTGCCCAGCCGGTGGGCGTGCCAGGCCTCCATCGCCGTTCCTTCGTCGGGCTGCGTGAACGCTGCGAGCACGGCATCGCAGGCCTCGATGTCCTCGAGGTCGCCCTCGACGAGCTCCTGCTCGTGGCCTTCGGTTCGGCCTCGGAAGTCGCGCCGGAACGGGTCGACGGGCTCCCAGCCCGCCCGCCGGACGAGCTCGGTCGCCCGGCGCCGGTACTCCTCGGCGTACGGCGGTCCGGCGAGATACACGCGGTTCACGGACGCGTCGGGCGTACAGTTTCGGCGTGAGCGATCGCCGGCGTTCCGATGAGTTCGTTGCTCTCGGTCATCCCGGATCGGAGCACTACGCGGGCCTCGAGACCTTCGAGAACCCGGGCGTCTCGCGCGTCGAGATGACGAGCGATGAGCTGGTGGCGGTCTGCCCCATCACCGGTCAGCCTGACATGTACGTCGCAACGATCGAATACGAACCGGGCGCGCTCTGTCTGGAGTCGAAGGCGCTGAAGCTCTACCTGATGCGGTTCCGCGACGAGGGGCACTTCTGCGAGGCCCTCGCGGTGAGGATCCGCGACGATGTGGCTGAGGCGCTCGAGCTCGACGCGAGCGCCGTCCATATCCGGCTCACGCAGAAGGCGCGCGGCGGGATCACGATCACAGCGACTGTCTGACGAGCGGCGCGAACAACCGAGGGTGGAGCTCCGCGAGCAGCGGCCCCGCCTGTTCCTCGCCCGCGTCGAGCGCCCGCCGCGAGCCGGCACCCTCGCCGAGATGCAGGACGACCGTGGCCAGACCGGCTCGCCGCTGAGACGGGGAGCGCCGTAGCTCGAAGGAGACGATCTCCGCGGGGTCGAGCTCTGTCCACCGCCGCAGGAGGCTGCCGCCGCGGAGAGACAGGCGGCGGCCGTCGAAGCGGTGGCCGAGCTGCCGGTAGCGATCGATGGCGACGAGCGCCATGACGGCGGTCAAGGCAAGGCCGGCAACCGCGGCCCACCACCAGCCGAGCACGATCGCGACGGCGGTCGCGACTGCCGGCACGGGCACCGCTCGAAGGAAGCGCCGGCCGCGGGCCGAGCGCGGGTGTGCGATGAGCGGGTCTGCGGGATCCGGTGCCAGGGAATCGACGGCCCGCAGCAGAGGGCCCACGTCGCCGCCGCGGATCACGGGCGCCAATACCGTTCGCCCCCCGGCCCGCCTGACGCCGCCGGCGATCGCGCTGACGCCCGCGAGCCGGAATGGTCGACGAAGCGGCGTGTCACTCACGTCGAGCCCCCGGATCCGCCCACGGTCGATCGACACCGTGCGGCGCGTCAGCAAGCCGCGCTCCGCCGTGATCCGGTCGCCCTCGGCCCGCACCGTGAAGCCCCAGTCGACGAGCAGCGAGCCGGCGACGGCGAGCAGCCCGATGAGCACGAGGCCTGCCACCACCGTGGCCGTGATCCCCGTCGCACCGGTCGGAACGCGGTCGATCACGGCCTCCGTCCCCCGCTCGACGAGGCTCCCCGGCAGGTCGTCCGCCAGATTGAAGAGCACCCCGACGACGGCCGCCGGCGCCAGCAGGTAGCGGCCGCTGAGCAGCCCGCCAACGGCGAGGAGCCTGGGTGTCGCGCGGTAGAGCGCGGGCGGCTCTGCTGCCACTTCGACTCTGGCGCCGGCCAGCAGCCGCTCTCGCAGCGCCTCGCCCTCGCGCCGCGAGACTGCGGCGAGCGCGAGCTCCGCCTTCTCGCGGCCGCCGGCGGCGGCCTCGATCTCGACCTTGACGAGCCCGAGCAGGCGGTGGAAGAACGGCGCCGTCAGATCGACTCCACGCACGCGGTCGAGGGGCACCACCCGGGTTGTCCGGTTGACGAGCCCGGAGCGAACCTCGAGCCGTCCGCCGGTCACCCGATACCTGAAGCGCCACCACCAAAGCACCGCCAGCGGCAGCCCGACCAAAACCACGGCCAGGATCAACGGAACGAACACGCGCGTCCCGAGCGAGATGATCAGCGCAAAGACCGGGATCAGGCTGGCGCCGACGAACCGGCGAGCGTAGACGAGGACGGCCAGGGGGTGGAGACGACCCTCGAGCTCTGCCTCGCTCACCGCTCGTCCTCGATGCCGGCGCGTCGAGCCAGATCCGCCACGAGCGCATCGGCGGCGGGCGGCTCGAGCCCTGGGATCTCCGTGCCTCCTCCGGCGGCGGCCGTCGCCACCTGCACGGCGACGAGGCCGAAGGCCCGCAGAAGCGGACCGCTCTTGATGTCGACCGTCTCGATGCGCGCGTGCGGGACGACCTGCCAGCGCCGCCAGAGCCAACCGCGGGCGACGTAGAGGCCGAGCTCGGTCACCTCGTAGCGGAAGTACGCATGGTCGTGCCTCGGCCGGAGCCAGACCAGGCCGAGCGCGCAGACGAGGACGCCCGCGGCGCCGGCGATCCCGACGATCCACGCAGCCGTGGAAGCGTCCTGGACGACGAGCACGACCACTGTCACCGCGACGGCCAGAGCGAGCAGAGCGGCGCCGATCGCCCCTTCTAGCGCCCAGACGGTGCGCATGCGCGGGTCGAGCGCTTCGGCGGGCTCGCGGAGGATCACTCGCGCAGCCTAGGGAAGGATCTCGCCGCGACGCACGTTGACGACGGCGTGGGCACGGTCCGGGAGCTGCGCTTGGCGCTGACCGTCGAGGATTTCGACGCGAGCGTCGCCTTCTACCGCGACGCGCTCGCCCTGGAGGCCATGGAGATCTGGGAAAGCGAAGGCGGCCACGGCATCCTCCTCGACGCCGGGCGAGCGACGATCGAGCTCATCGACGAGAACCACGCGCGTGCGGTCGACGAGATCGAGGTCGGCCGGCGCGTCGCCGGACCGATCCGCCTGGCACTTCAGGTCGACGACAGCAGGGCGACGGCAGAGCGGCTGACCGAGCGCGGCGCCGAGGTGCTCGGCGGCCCGGTCGAGACCCCGTGGCGAGACCGAAACGTCCGGCTCAGGGCGCCGGACGGGATGCAGCTGACGCTGTTCACGGTCCTCGACGACTAATCGCTTGAGTCGGCGAGCGCCGCGAAGCGGTCTAGCATCACCGGCCAGTCCCCGAACTTCTCCCTCGACTGGACATTCGCCTCGTTCCAGCCGCCGTGGGCAAACCGAACAGTCGCGCGGCCCTCTTCGTCGGCCTGGAACTCCACCGCAACCTCGCTGGGATGCGCAGCGTCCTGCGCGAGGGCGAAGGTATGCACGAGCCGGCGGCCGGGCTCCCAGACGGTGACCTCGCCCCAGTCGTGCTCCCTCCCGTCTCCGTGGGAGGCAAAGACGCGCCCGCCGACACCAGGCTCGATCGTCACCGCTTCGAACGTCTGGGCATCCGCGCTGTAGCGCGGGTCCCACCATTCGCCGATTCGCCCCGCATAGGTCGAGAACGCGCGGTCGGCGTCGCAGCGCAGCGCGTACTCGAAGGTGATCGGCGCGGTCGGAAGTTCGCCCATGGCGGCGATGCTACTCAGGGCGGCAGGCAGGCACTCGTCCTGGCTGATTCTGTGATGCGAACGTTCGTGGCGAAACCGGAGGGATTCGGGTCGTGTACCGCTGGGTCGACCATACGTCAGAGCTAGAACTCGAGATCCAGGCGCCGTCCGAGGAGGCCGTCTTCGCGGAGGCGATCGCTGCGCTGGCCGAGCTGGTCGGCGACGGCGGCGGCCCACCGATGGCGCGCGAGGTGGAGGTTGCCGCGGACGACCACGCTCTCCTGTTGGTCGAGTGGCTGACCGAGCTCGTCTACCTTTCGGAGCTGGAGGAGCTCGTGCCCGAGCGCATCGCGTCGATGGAACTGACAGAAGGAAGGCTCCGGGCCACCGTCGAAGGTCACCGCGCGCGGCCGAGGCACCTCGTCAAAGCAGTGACGCTCCACCGACTCGAGCTGAGCGGCGACGACGAGGCCGGTTGGCGCGCCCGCGTGGTGCTCGATGTCTGAGCTGCGGCAGGTCGGCGAGGTGGTCTGGGAGGTCCCCGCCGCCGCGCGGCCCGACATGCGCGTGCCGGCGCGGGTCTTCGCCGACCGAGAGTTGCTGGACGCGATCGAGCGGGACGCGTCGCTCGAACAGCTCGAGAACGTCGCCACTCTGCCCGGGATCGTCGGCGCGGCCCTGGCGATGCCGGACGTGCACCAGGGCTACGGCTTCCCGGTCGGCGGCGTGGCGGCGACCGCTTCGCCGGATGGCGTGGTGTCCCCCGGCGGCGTCGGCTACGACATCAACTGCGGCGTGCGGCTCCTCGCGCTGCCGGTCACCGAGGCCGAGCTCGGCCAGCAGCGCGAACCGCTTGTGCACGCGATCTCGCGCGCCGTTCCTGCCGGCGCCGGCAAGACGAAGGGCCGAGCGCGCGGCAGTCGCGAGCTCGACGACGTGCTCCGGCAGGGACCGCGGAGCTTCGCGAGCGACGAGGACCTCGAGCGCACGGAGTCGCGAGGCTGTCTCCCGGGCGCGGATCCTGACGCGGTCTCGGACCGAGCGCGAGAGCGCGGCGCCGGGCAGCTCGGGACGATGGGCTCGGGCAACCACTTCGTCGAGCTCCAGCGCGTCGAACGCATCTTCGACGAGGGCACGGCGGAGGTGTACGGCCTCGGCCACGATCAGGTGACCGTCCTGATCCACTCGGGCTCGCGCGGGCTCGGGCACCAGGTCTGCACGGACTACGTGAAGCGCATGGACGGCGCGATGCGCCGCTACGGCATCGAGCTGCCCGACCGCCAGCTCGCCTGCGCGCCGGCCGACTCCCCGGAGGGGCGCTCCTACCTCGAGGCGATGGCGGCCGCGGCGAACTTCGCCTGGGCCAACCGCCAGGCGATCGCCGACGGCGTTCGCTCAGCCGTCGCGCGGGTGC
>Ga0081538_10000675_pt1 | contig 37492 bp, 37 predicted proteins | sample TabmetS5T2R1_FD_71022 | JGI IMG/M metagenome (GOLD analysis project Ga0081538, IMG submission 71022) | Tabebuia heterophylla rhizosphere microbial communities from the University of Puerto Rico - S5T2R1 | ecosystem: Host-associated > Plants > Roots > Rhizosphere ...
TGTAGGCGCCCCAGAACCCGGGGTCGTGGATGGCGTCGGCGGCCTGGCCGATGATGACGTGGGAGGAGCCGGTGATCAGGGCCAGCATGCCCGGGGAGACCACCCCGAGCCCGAGGGCGCCGACGTGGGCGTCGATGCCGCCCTCGGCCACCGGCGTGCCGGCCTTGAGCCCGAGCTCGTCGGCGGCGTCCTTGCCCAGCTCCCCGACCGGCGCGCCCAGGTCGAGCACCCGCTGGGGGGTCTTGTCGAGCAGGTCCTCGACGCCGACCGCCTCGTACAGGCTGACCGGGAAGCCGCCGGAGTCGCGGTCGTAGTAGTACTTGCCGCTGACGGTGTTGATCGAGGTCGCCGCCTCGCCGGTCAGCCGCTGGATCACCCAGTCGGCGCAGTCACCGACCCGGGCGGCGCGGTCCCAGGTCTCGGGCTCGTGCTCCTTGAGCCACAGCGCCTTGGGCAGGCCGAACTCGGCCGAGACGGCGCCGAACCCGTTGTACTTGAGCGCCGGGTCGCCGGTCTCCTGGATACGCCTCGCCTGGTCGGCGGCGCGCACGTCCATCCACATGATCGCCGGCCGCAGGTGCCGGCCGTCGGCGTCGGTGGCCACCACCGTGGAGGCGGTCGCGTCCACCGAGATGCCGGCGATCTCGGCCGCCGGCACACCGCTCTCGGTGAGCGCCCCGCGGGTGGCCCGGGTCAGGCACGACCACCACTGGCCGGGATCCTGCTCGGCCCAGCCGGGCTGCGGGTGGTCGGTGGCGAACTCGACCGCGGAGAAGACCGCCGGCGAGCCCTCGCGGTCGAACAGGCCGACCCGAACCCCACCGGTGCCGACGTCGATCCCCATCAGGTACGGAGCTTCCGCCATGTCCTCTCCTTCCGCCGACGCCGCCCGGGCATGGTCGGCAGTCTGCCAGCTCCGGGGGACCGGAGCGTCCACAGGGCCTGGTAGCGTTCCCGGCAGCGACATCCGGAGCGGAGAGGAGCAGCCCGTGCTGCGAGGGTTCGCCACCATCAGCTACTGGGCCGACGACGTCGAGGCGGCCAGGGACTGGTACGCCGAGCTGCTGGGCATCGAGCCCTACTTCATCCGGCCGGAGCAGGGCCCGCCGGCCTATGTCGAGTTCCGCGTCGGCGACTACCAGGACGAGCTGGGCATCATCGACCGGCGCTACGCCCCCGAGGGCGCGGCCGGCGGCCCGGGCGGGGCGGTCATGCACTGGCACGTCGACGACGTGCCGGCCACCTTCGACCGGCTGCTGTCCATGGGGGCCAAGGAGTACCAGCCGATCACCCCCAGGGAGGCGGGGTGGGTCACCGCGTCGGTGGTCGACCCGTTCGGCAACGTCCTCGGCATCGTCTACAACCCCCACTACCTGGAGATGCTCGCCTCCCTCAAGGGCCGGTGACCGAGGTCCTGGCCTGCCGCGACGCCGCCGAGTGGGAGGCCTGGCTGGCCGACCACCACACCCTGGAGGCCGGCGTGTGGCTCAAGCTGGCCAAGAAGGGGTCGGGGCTGGCCTCGGTCACCAACGACGAGGCCCTGGACGTGGCCCTGTGCTACGGCTGGATCGACGGGCAGCGCAAGCCGCTGGACGCGCGCTGGTACCTGCAGAGGTACACCCCCCGCCGGCCCCAGAGCACCTGGTCCAAGGTGAACGTCGCCAAGGCCGAGGCGCTGATCGCGGCCGGGCGGATGCGCGAGCCGGGCCTGGCCGCGATCACGGCGGCCAGGGCGGACGGCCGCTGGGACGCCGCCTACGAGCCGGCCCGGACCGCCACCGTCCCGCCGGACCTGGCGGCCGCGCTGGAGCGGGACGAGCGGGCCCGGCGCTTCTACGAGTCACTGGGCCGGACGGACCGGTACCTGGTGACCCTGCGGCTCACCACGGCCAGGACCCCCGAGGCCCGCGCCGCCCGCCTGCGGCGGATGATCGCCACCCTGGCCGCCGGCGAGCGGGTCAGGTGACGGCGGCCCCGGACGGGGATGGCCGTCGGCGGCGGGTGATAGGTTCGGGCCATGCCGCCGTTCTACGCCGACCTCCACATCCACTCGAAGTACTCGAGAGCCTGCAGTCAGGACTGCGACCTGGAGCATCTGGCCCTGGTCGGGCGGCGCAAGGGCATCAGCCTGATCGGCACCGGGGACTTCACCCACCCCAGGTGGTTCGAGGAGCTGGAGTCGACCCTGGTGCCGGCCGAGCCGGGGCTGTTCCGGCTGCGGGAGGACGTGGAGCGGGCGGTGCAGGCCCGGCTGCCGGCGAGCTGCCGGGGGCCGGTGCGGTTCCTGCTGTCGGTGGAGATCTCCACCATCTACAAGCGGGCCGAGCGGACCCGCAAGGTCCACCACCTGCTGTACATGCCCGACCTGGCCTCGGCGGCCCGGTGCACGGCGGCGCTGCGCCGGATCGGCAACCTGGCCTCGGACGGGCGGCCGATCCTGGGGCTGGACTCGCGCGACCTGCTGGAGATCACCCTGGACAGCGGGGACGGCGCCTACCTGGTGCCGGCGCACGCCTGGACGCCGTGGTTCTCGCCGCTTGGGTCCAAGTCGGGGTTCGACCGGGTCGAGGACTGCTACGCCGACCTGGCCGGGCACATCTTCGCCCTGGAGACGGGGCTGTCGGCCGACCCGGAGATGTGCTGGCGGGTGTCGGGGCTTGACCGCTACCGGCTGGTCAGCAACTCCGACGCCCACTCCCCGCCGGCGCTCGGCCGGGAGGCCACGGTGCTGGACACCGACCTCGACTACTGGGCCGTCCGGCGGGCCCTGGAGACCGGGCAGGGGTTCTCGGGGACGGTCGAGTTCTTTCCCGAGGAGGGCAAGTACCACCTGGACGGCCACCGCAAGTGCGGCGTCCGCATGGAGCCGTCCGAGACCCGCCGCCACGGCGGCCGCTGCCCGGTCTGCGGCAAGCCGCCCACCGTCGGGGTCCTGCACCGGGTCGAGGAGCTGGCCGACCGCCCCCCGGGCGCCCGTCCTCCCGGGGCGGCCGGCTTCCGCAACCTGATCCAGCTCCCCCAGCTGGCCGGCGAGGTCCTCGGGGTCGGCCCCAGGAGCAAGGCGGTCACCGCCGTGGTCGACGGCCTGGTCGACCGCCTCGGCCCCGAGCTGGACATCCTGGAGCACGTCCCCCTCGACGACATCGCCAAGGCCGCCCCACCCCTGCTCGCCGAGGCCATCGACCGCGTCCGCCGCGGCGCCGTCATCCGCGAGGCCGGCTACGACGGCGAGTACGGCAGCATCCGGGTCTTCACCCCCGAGGAGCTCCGCTCCTCCCCGGCCACGGCCACCTTGTTCGAGCCCGACCCCCAGCTCCTGGACCCCATCCCGACCCCGGCGGAGCCCACCCCGGAACCCCTGCCCAGTCCCCCGGCGCCCGGTCCCCCGGTGGGCGGTCCCCCGGTGCCCGGTCCCCCGGTGGGCGTGGGTCACTCCCACCCCCCGGCTGGTGGGGCCCCCGAACGGGAGGGTAGCCCACCCGGGGAACCGGTGGGCGGCGTTGTCCACAGCCCCCCGGCCGACCCGACCCTCGACCCGGTCGCCGGGATCCTCGGGGGGCTCGACCCCGAGCAGCGGGTGGCGGCCGGGGCCGAGCCGGGGCCGTTGCTGGTGGTGGCGGGGCCGGGGACGGGCAAGACGCGGACGCTCACCCATCGGCTGGCCTGGCTGGTGGGCGAGCGGGGGGTGGCGGCCGAGCGGTGTCTGGCCATCACCTTCACGCGGCGGGCCTGTGCCGAGCTCCAGGAGCGGCTGGACGCCCTCGTCCCGGGCGATGCCCGGCGGGTGGTGGTCACGACCTTCCACGGGCTGGGGCTGCGGATCCTGCGGGAGCAGCACGAGGCGGTGGGGCTGGGGCCCGGGTTCCGGGTGGCGGACGACGCCGAGCGGCTGGAGCTGCTCGCCGAGCTGCTGGGCCGCCCGGAGCGGGAGGCGCGACGGCTGCTCCCCGAGCTGGTGCGGCGCAAGCGGGCCAGGGCGGCCCGCTGGCCCGAGCTGGACGCCGAGCCGTCCGAGGTCGCCGGCCCCCTGGCCCGCTACGAGGCCGCCATGCGCAAGCTCGACCTGGTCGACCTGGACGACCTCCTGGCCCTGCCGGTGACGCTGCTGGCCGGCGACCCGGCCCTGGCCGTCAGGTACCGGGAGCGGTTCGGGTTCGTGGCCGTGGACGAGTACCAGGACGTCGACGAGCTCCAGTACCGGCTGCTGCGCCTGCTGACCACCCCCGAGGCCAACCTGTGCGTGATCGGCGACCCCGACCAGGCGATCTACGGCTTCCGGGGCGCGGACGTCGGCTTCTTCCTCCGCTTCGCCGAGGACTTCCCGGCGGCCAGGACCGTCCGGCTGACCCGCAACTACCGCTCCAGCCCGGCCATCGTCGCCGGGGCGCTCCAGGCCATCGCCCCCTCGACCCTGGTCGCGGGGCGGGAGCTGGCCGCCCTGGCCGGCCTGGACGCCCCGACCCGGATCACGATCCACCAGGCGGCCAGCGACCTGGCCGAGGCCGAGTTCGTGGCCGCCACGATCGACCGGCTGCTGGGCGGCGCCTCGTTCCTCTCGCTGGACTCGGGCCGGGCCGACGGCGGGGCCGAGCACGGCCTGTCGTTCGCCGACGTGGCCGTCCTGTACCGCACCGACGCCCAGGCCGCCCCCCTGGCCGAGGCGCTGGGCCGGGCCGGCATGCCGTTCCAGAAGCGCTCGCACGACCGCCTGCTCGACCGCCCGGCCGTCCGCGGCCTGGTCCGCGCCCTCCGGTCCCCCACCGCCCCGGCCGGCGACTGCTCCCTGGCCGCCCGCCTGGCCGCCGCCGCGGCCGAGCCCGGGGCCGGCGGGGACGCCGCCGAGGCCCTGGAGCTGCTGGCCCCGCTGGCCGGGCGCTGCGGCGACGACCTGGACCGGTTCCTGGCCGAGCTGGCCCTTGGCGACGAGGTCGACACCTGGGACCCCAGGGCCGACCGGGTGTCGCTGCTCACCCTGCATGCCGCCAAGGGCCTGGAGTTCCCGGTGGTGTTCCTGGTCGGCTGCGAGGACGGCCTGCTGCCGCTGCGCTTCGGCCCGGCGCCGTCGGCCACCGAGACGGCCGAGGAGCGCCGCCTGTTCTTCGTGGGCATGACCAGGGCCCGCTCGCACCTGTTCCTCAGCCACGCCCGCCGGCGGGCCTGGCGCGGCTCGGTCCGCGAGGCCGCGCCGTCACCGTTCCTGGCCGACCTCCAGGCCGCCCTGCTCGACCACGCCGCCTTCCCCGCCCGCCGCCGCCCCCGGCCCCCCGCCGGCGACCAGCTCTCCCTCCTCTAGCCTAGCGACCAGGCGAGTGGGCGACCGGGGCCGCCGGCCGGCGCAGGCGCGACTCGACCAGCTTGAACTTGCCGGCGGTGTCGCGCTCGTCCTGGAGGTGGTCGCGCAGCTCGACCTGGACGGCCGGGTGGGCCACGCCCTGGGCGGCCAGCTTGTCGACCAGGCGGTCCCGCACCAGCCGGACCGTCCCGGTGGCATCCGCGTCGGGGCGCAGGGCGGCCCGGACGTGCAGGCCGTCGGTGTCGTGGACGACCTTGTACTGGGCCAGCCCGGGGATGCCGGCCAGGGCGGTGCGCAGGGCCAGCGGGTGGACCGGGGCCGTGCCGCCGGCGGCCGCCGGCAGGTACAAGATGTCGTCGTTGCGGCCCTCGACCGCGGCCAGGAGCCGGAACGGCCGGCCGCAGGGGCAGCGTTCGCCGGACACCGCCACCATGTCCGAGACCTCGTAGCGGATCAGCGGCTGGGTGAGGGTGACCAGGTTGGTGACCAGCAGCTTGTGGCCGACCTGGCCGGCCGGGACGGGACGGTCCCGTTCGTCCACGACCTCGACGATCGCCTGGTCCTCGAACAGGTGGATGCCGGTGTGCCGGTCGCAGTGGGAGCCGAGGATGCCGGCCTCGGTCATGGCGTACATCTCGAACGAGACGGTCCCCCAGGCGGCCCGGATGGCGTCGCGGAGCTCGTCGGTGTGGGTCTCGCCCGAGCTGGCGATGGCCGCCGGGGCGATCCGCAGCCGGCCGTCGAGCTGTTCGCCCGCCAGCAGCCCGAGCACCGACCCATAGGCGTAGAGGAACTCGGGCTGGTACCGGTTCAGGGCCTCGACCATGTCCGCCAGCGGGGTCGCGGCCTCCAGCCGCAGGACGCGGTACATGCCGATGTCGATGCTGGCCGCCATCCGGTAGGTCATGTGCAGGGGCCGGGCGGCGGCGATGGAGGCGATCCGGCGCCGCCGCGGCAGCCGCGGAGCCAGCCCGACGTAGTGGTTCCAGCGGAAGAAGCCGGCCAGGTACTGGCGCCACTCGGTCCGGTCGGCCACGAACACCCCCTTGCGGCCGGTGCTGCCACCGGTGGCCATGGCCCGGTAGCGGCCGAGCAGCAGCTCGTCGCGGGTCAGGCCGTCCAGGTGGGCCTCGACCGCGGCCAGGGTGAGCCGCCGGTCACAGACCAGGTCGTCGAAGCGCTCCATGACCGTTGCCTTGTCGAGGACCGGCAGCCGGCCAAGCTCGACCGGGTCGCCGGGGTCGAGGCCGGCCAGACGCTCGCGGTAGAAGGGGGAGCTGGCCGTGGCGTGCCGCAGCAGCCGCTCCAGCCGGCGGCGCTGGTGGGCCGCCAGCTCCTCGGCACCCCAGCGGTCGTGGGCGATGAGCTCGCGGGCCAGGCGCAGCGCCCCGGCCATGTCGGCCAGCCGCCTGGCCTGATCGGTGGCGGTCATGGTCAGGACCTCCGTTCCGCCGCCGGTCCGTCGGCGGCAACGCCTCGCAGGAAGGAGATGGCCATAGTCGACAGCAGGCCCTCGGGCACCCGGGCCGGGTCGGCCAGCCGCTCCAGGGCCACCCCGTTGCCCATGGCCACCACCGCCCTGGCCAGCACCTCCGGGGCCATTGGGAGGGGCAGGCCGAGGCGGGCGTAGTCGGCCTCGATGAGGCCGGCGTAGGCCGCGACCAGCCGCTCGTGGCGGGCGCCGAACTCGCGCCGCAGGCGCTCGTCGCGGGCCGCGTGCGCCCAGAACTCCAGCACCAGCGGGAACCAGTCCCGCTCCCGCTCCAGCAGGGCCATGCGCCGGCCGGCCAGCAGCTCGGCGTGGTCGCCCAGCGGCTGGTCGAGCCCGGCCACCCGGTCCACCTCGGCGACGAGCCGGTCGATGTGGTCGTCCAGGATGGCCAGGAACAGGTCGGCCTTGCTGCCGAAGCGGGAGTAGACGGCGCCGATGGTGAAGCCGGCCTCCTCGGCCACCTGCTCCAGGGAGGCGGCGTGGAACCCGCGGCGCAGGAACAGCTCCCGGGCCGAGGCCATCAGCTCGGCCCGGGTCTGGGCGCTGCGCTCGGCCCGCGTCAGCCGCTGTCTTACCATAGTGACGCTACTTTAATAGCGTCACTATGAAAGTCAAGGCGCGGCCGGCTGGTCCTTGGGCTGATCCCGGCCCCACTCCCAGGGGAAGACGGGGGTGCCCTTGGTGCCGCCCTGGTTGTTGAGGATGGTCCCGAGCAGCACGAACATCATGATGACGGCGGCGAAGACCACGATGGCCAGCTGCAGGCGCAGCGACCGCCAGATGTCGGCCTTGTCGGCCCGCTCGCTGGACCCGGCCCGGTGGCCGGTCGCCTTCCACAGCTCGCGTGGGGTCACGGCCGCGTAGACGCGGCCGCGGCGCCGCTTGAGCTCCTCCTGGTCGATCTCGCCGGCCGCGTACAGCTGGTGCAGCAGCCGGTCGGCGTCGTGCTTGTCCTGGAGGGAGATCAGCCTGGGGCCGTCGTCGTCCTGGCTGGCGGAAGGGTCCCGCCGCTTCCTCATGGCAACCTCCGGCGGTCGGTCGTGGCCACGATGATGACCGGCCGCGGCCGCCCTGCCAATCGGGTTGCCGAGGGTCAACCCTCCAGCGGGAAGCTGGCCAGGTCCTCGAACCGGGCCCCGCGGGGCGAGGAGCGGTCGGCGACCAGGGCCACCGACCGGGCCGTCCAGGACCCGGCCACCGGACGGCCGGCCAGCTCCCGCGGCACCCGGCCCCTGGCCAGGACCACGTCGGCCTGGAAGGGCTGGGGGTGGGTGACCGGCACCAGCTCCTCGGTGGCCTCGAACACCACCGCGGCCAGGTCGTCCAGCCCGGAGACGGGGGCGCCCAGCCACTGCCCGCCCAGCCGGCGGGTCGCCGGCCCCAGCCGGCAGGTCACCGCCGGGGCCCCGTCCAGCTCCGCCGCCAGGGCGTCGCACAGCGGCGGCACGACCCGCTCGCGCACGTGCCCGAGGGGGCGCAGCTTGACCAGCCACTGCTCGGGGGTCGACCAGCGGACGCCCGGGACCGCCGGCCGCTCCAGGGCCGCCAGCAGGGCGACCACCTCGGGCGGAGGCCGCACGGCCACGAACAGACGGGCCATGGCCCCAGTCTTCCAGCGTCGCGGCGGGCGCGCGCCCGGGGGGGTGCGCGCACCTGGTCGAGGTGCGAGGATGCCGGCTTGAGTCCCCGCTGGAAAGGCACCGCATGGCCAAGAGCTCCAAGCCGGCCGCCCGGGTCTCGGACCTGCTGCGGGTCCCGGCCGGCCCGGTCGACCTGGCAGCGCTCGACACCCGCGCCACCCCGGGCTTCGACGGCGGCAAGGCGGCCGGCAAGGCGGCCCTGGCCGCCCTGGGCGCGCGCCTGTCCGACCTCCAGGAGCAGCTGCACGCCGAGGGGGTCAGCGGCGGGTCGCGGAGCCTGCTGCTGATCCTCCAGGGCATGGACACCTCGGGCAAGGGCGGCGTGATCCGGCACGTCATCGGCCAGGTCGACCCCCAGGGCTGCGCGATCGCCTCGTTCAAGGCGCCGACCAGGGAGGAGCTGGCCCACGACTTCCTGTGGCGGGTCCGCCGGCGGCTGCCCGGGCCGGGCAGGCTGGGGGTGTTCGACCGCTCCCACTACGAGGACGTGCTGGTCGTGCGGGTGCACAACCTGGTGCCGAGGTCGACCTGGAGCCGGCGCTACGCCAGCATCAACCGGTTCGAGGCCCAGCTGGTCGAGCGCGACATCCGCGTGGTCAAGGTGTTCCTGCACATCTCCAAGGAGGAGCAGCGCCGGCGGCTGCTGGCCCGGCTGGACGACCCGACCAAGCACTGGAAGTTCAACCCCCGCGACGTCGACGAGCGGGCCGTCTGGGCCTCCTACCAGGAGGCGTACGAGGCCGCCCTGGAGCACTGCAACGGCGACCTGGCCCCCTGGCACCGGGTCCCGGCCGACCGCAAGTGGTACCGCAACTGGGCGGTGGCCAGCCTGCTGGTCGAGCAGCTCGAGGACATGAAGCTCAGTTGGCCCAGGGCCGACGTCGACGTCGAGGAGCAGCGGGCCCGCCTGCTGGCCGACGCCTGAGCGACCGGTCCCATGGCCCGGCAACCGACCGGAGGCGGCACCGTTCCCGAGCGCATCCGCTGGGCCGTGGGGACCATGGCCCCCGACCCCGACGACCAGCTGCTGGAGATCGGCTGCGGCCCCGGGGTGGCGGTCGCGCTGGTCTGCGAGCGGCTGGCCGGCGGCCGGATCGTGGCCGTCGACCGGTCCCCCACCGCCATCGACCGGGCCGCCAGGCGCAACGCCGGGCACGTGGCCTCCGGCAGGGCCGTCCTGCGCGCCGCGGCCCTGGAGTCGCTGGAGGCCGCCGACCTCCTCCAGGGCGGGCGGCGCTTCGACAAGGTCTTCGCCATGAACGTCAACCTGTTCTGGGTCCGGTCCCCGGCCCGGGAGCTGGAGCTGGTCCGGGCGGTCCTGGCCCCGGGCGGCGCCCTCTACCTCTTCTACGGCTACGGCACCCCGGGCCAGGAGGTCGCCGAGGTCCCCGGGGCCCTGGTCGGCCACCTGACCGGCGGCGGGTTCGCCGTCGAGCTGCTGCGGGGCCCGGGCGTGGCCGGGGTCGCGGCCATCCCGAGGGCTGGTCAGCCGCCCTGAGCCACCGGGCCGGGTGCGCCGACGCGGCGGCGGCCATAGGCTTGCCCGGCATCGCCGGCATCGACGGGCAGGCATCGACGGGAGGAGCGTCATGGAGGTGGTTCGGGGACCGGTTCGCGCGGCCGGGCGGGTCGCACTGGCCGCCATGTTCATCACCGGGGGCGCCGACGCGGTCTTCGACCCCGGTCCGCGGGCGCCGAAGGCGGCCGAGATCGGCGTCCCCCTCGACCCGGAGCTGGCCGTCCGGGCCAACGGCGCGGCCATGCTGGGCGCGGGCGTGGCCCTGGCCCTCGGGATCTGGCCGCGCCTGGCGGCGGCCGTGCTGGCCGGCACGCTGGTCCCCACCACCCTGGCCGGCCACCCCTACTGGCGGATCGAGGACCCGGCCATGCGACGCCAGCAGCGCACCCACTTCTTCAAGAACGTGGGCCTGCTCGGCGGGGCCCTGCTGGTGCTCAGCGAGCGCCGCCGCCGCTGATCTCCGACGGCGCCGGCGCTGTCGCCCGGTGACTGGTTCGCCGATGGCCCACGTGGTACAGGTGCGGGCGAGAGACTCCTCTCCTGCTGCGCTGAGGTGATCGTCGTGACCGAGCCACCCGACTGGCCGCTCGAGCGGCCGGCCGAAGGGACCGTGCGCCCCTGGTACCTCACCTCCCATGGGTACCTGGTGGTGCTGTTCCGGGACCCGGCCGAGGCCCGGCGGGCCCAGCGCGGCCTGCTGGAGCGCCAGGTCCCGGCGGAGGAGGTCCGGCTGTACGAATCCGAGGAGGTCCTGGGCAACCTGTCCCGGCTGCGGGAGGAACGCTCCATCCTGGCCAGGGCCGTCGCCGCCCTGGCCGCCGACCCCGACGCCAGGCGGCGCTTCCTGGACAACGCCCGGGCCGGCGGCGCCGCCATGTGGCTGGTGGCCAGGACCGAGGACCGCGCCGACCAGCTGGTCGGGCTGCTGGCCGACTACGACTACTCGTCCCTGCGCTACTACGGCCAGGAGGGGGTGTCCGACCTCCACCGCGACGCCGACTGACGCCACCACTCGTCGTCGTCCTCGCCGTTGCCGTAGGTGTAGGCCGGCCCGGGGGGCGGCGGCGGAGGCGGGGGTGGCGAGCGGCGGTTGGCCCGGTCGGCGCGTAGCTGCTGCATGCGGCGCTGGTAGCGGCGGTCGATGCGGACGCTGGCGTAGCACAGCAGCGGGATCAGCACGGCCAGGAAGGCGAGGCCGATGGCGTGCTTGGCGTCCAGGGGCTCGTCCAGCAGCGGGATGGTCAGGCCGAAGAGCCCCTCGCCGTGCTGGTGGCCCTCGGGCTCCAGGTGGGCGGTGACCGCGGCCGAGACGCCGTGCTGATGGGTGGTCGCGGGCCCGCTCGGCGCCTTGGCGGCCGGCGCGCCGTGGCTGTGGCCGGCCGCGGGGGCCTGGCCGCCCGGGGCGGGGATGGGGGCCGGTGGCGGGGCGCCGGGCTGGTCCAGCTTGACCGCGGCCGCGATCCGGCCCGACCCGGAGCGCTGGCCGCCGTCCACGGTCAGGCGGTTGCCGCCGCCCGACACGTCGTAGGAGCCGACGTTGGAGTCGGTGAAGTCGATCGCGTACGGCACCTGGGCCGGGCTCATGGCGACCTCGGCGCCGGTCGAGCCGCGCAGCTCGGTGCGGGTGAAGGTGGTCGCCTCGCCCTCCGAGGGCAGGGTGTGGTCGTCGGCCACGATGCCGTGCTCGGAGATGCCGGCGCCGTCGAACAGCAGGTCGTCGAAGCGGAGCCCGCGGCCCCCGCGCGAGCCGGCGCGCAGGTTGAGCCCGGCCTGGCCGTTGCCGTACAGGGTGACGCCGCCGAAGTGGTAGGTGTTGAGGTAGGCGCCGTGGTCGATGCCGTACTCGCCGTTGTGGTAGAAGACCGAGTCCTTGATGTCGTGCTTGCGCGAGTCGTTCTGCCAGTTGAAGGCGCCGTGGAGGGCGTTGTTGTGGGCGACGTTGCCCTCGAAGGTCCACTCGGCGTGGGGGTCGCCCTCCTCGGGCCAGTGGAACCCGGCCGAGGTGGTGCTGCCCTGCACGCCCACGGCGACCGAGTTGCGGGCGGTGTTGCCGGTGCCCTGCATCATCCGGAAGCCGCACAGGCGGAACTTGTCGGGGCCGTCGCCGGCCGGCTTGACCAGCGCGGCCACCGCGAAGTCGTAGAGCACGTCGTCGGTGTCGGGGCCGGGGTCCCACCAGTAGGCGTCGCCTTCGGTGTTGTAGCTGATGGTCTGCCGGAACTGGACGCCGTGGCTGGCGTGGGCGACGAAGGCGTGGTTGCCGGCGTCGTGGACGACCGTGCCGACCACCTGGGAGCCGCGGCTGCCGTCGCCGGCCTCGTGGAAGTGGACGCCGTAGCGGCCCTGCTTGCCGGGCACGCCGACGTAGCGGAGCTCGGCGTAGTCGATGGTCTGCTTGTGGGTGGCCATGCTCATCAGGTGGGCGTGGCCGTTGGGGGTCCCGCCGATGCGCACGTTGCGGGTGAGGTTGAGCACCTCGGGATGGAAGCCGCCGGCGGCCGGGTGGTCGTAGGTCAGCGGCCCGTCGAGGGTGACCTCGGCACCCGCCACCGACCGCACCTTGGCCTGGTCGAACGCCTCGGAGAAGTTGTCGCTGGTCGGGGGCAGGGAGGGCGCCACCACCAGCTCGTCGCCGGCCTGCCAGCCGACGGGCGGCCCCTCAAGGGTGAGCCGGCGGTCGCCCGCCTTGGCCCCGGTGGTGCGGGTCCAGCTGGTCTTGGCCGCTCCACGGATGTCGAGCTGGCCGTGGTGGTGGGCCCAGAGGCCGACGTCGGAGTCCAGCACCTCGTGGCCGCCGCCGCGGACCGCCCCCTCGTCGATGCCGACGAAGCGGATCGTCTGGTGGACCTTGGGGTCGGGCGCCACCATCTTGAGGGTGCCCTCGACGACCAGGTTGCCGGCCAGCTCCAGGGTGGCCGAGCGGTCCTCGGCGAAGGCGAGCGTCCCGCCGGCGGCGACCTGCACGCCGCCGGCCCGGGCGTCGCCGTCCACGGTGACCGTCCGCCCGCCGGCGATGGTCACCTCGTCCCGGGGGCCGGGGACGCCGCCACCCCAGGTGCCAGGGTCGGACCAGGCGCCGGAGGCGGTCGCGGTGACCTCGGCCTGGGCCGGCGAGGCGACCGCGAGCAGGAGGACCAGGGCGAGCAGCGCCCCGAGCAACGACCTGGCCACCACCGGTTCACCCTCCCCACCGGGCTCCCCTTCGAACGTATGTTCGGAGCCTACACCCCCGCCCCGCCCTCGACAACCGGGTGCCCTCAGGCAGGGTAGACGGTGACCTCGGTGGCCTTGACGGTGGCCCAGACGGGGCCGCCGTCGGCCAGGCGGAGCTCGCTGGCGGCCGCCGGGGTGACCTCGGCCACGATCGGGACCGGGCCGGTCATGCGCACCCGGACCCGGTCGCCGATGACCTCAAGGGCGTCGGCGGTCCCGGGCCAGCTGTTGCGGGGCGTGCCCTCGGGGCGGTGGCGGTGCAGGGCCACGGCGTGGGGATGGACGGCCGCGAACACCTGGCCCCGGTGGCCGTCGGCGGCGACCAGCCGGCCGCCGCCCTCCAGCTCGATGGCGGCGCCGTCGGCGTGGCCGCGGTACAGGTTGACCCCGACCAGCTCGGCCACGTAGCGGGACCGCGGCCGCCCGCTGACCTCGGCCGGGGTGCCGGTCTGGGTGACCCGGCCGCCCTCCAGGACGACCAGTCGGTCGGCCAGGGCCAGGGCCTCCAGGGGGTCGTGGGTGACCAGCAGCCGGGTGCCGTCGAAGCCGGCCAGGTGGCGGCGCAGGTCGCGCCGGAGGGCGGTGCGGGTGGCGGCGTCGAGGGCGGCCAGCGGCTCGTCCAGCAGCAGCAGCCGCGGCTGGCCGACCATGGCCCTGGCCAGGGCGACCCGCTGGGCCTGGCCGCCAGACAGGGCCCGCGGCCGCGACCCGGCGTGGCCGGCCAGGCCGACCCGCTCCAGGAAGGCGGCGGCCTGGCGGCGGGCCTCGGCCCGGCCGACGCCGCGGGCCCGCAGCCCGAAGGCCACGTTCTCCAGCGCCGACAGGTGCGGGAACAGCAGGTAGTCCTGGAACACGAACCCGACCGGCCGCCGCTCGGTGGGCACGTGCACCCCGGCGGCCAGGTCGTCCAGGACCTGGCCGTCCAGCACCACCCGGCCCCCCTCCAGGGGGACCAGGCCGGCCAGGGCCCACAGCAGGGTGGTCTTGCCGGCGCCGTTGGGGCCCAGCAGCACCACCAGCTCGCCGGTCCCCACGGCCAGCTCGACCTCCAGCCGGAGCCGGCCCAGGGTCAGCCGCACGCCGGCCTCCAGGCTCATGGGCGGCTCATGCGGTCGGGAACCAGCGGTCCCGCAGGGCGACCAGGATGGCCAGGGAGATGGCCAGCAGGACCAGGCTGAGGGCGACGGCCGCCTGGAGGTCGGTCTCCAGGGCCAGGTAGACGGCCAGGGGCATGGTCTGGGTGACCCCGGGCAGGTTGCCGGCGAAGGTGATGGTGGCGCCGAACTCCCCCAGGGCCCGGGCCCAGCAGAGCGCGACCCCGGCGCCCAGCGAGGGGGCGATGAGGGGCAGGGTGACCCGCCGGAAGGTGAGCCAGCGGCCGGCGCCCAGGGTGGCGGCGGCGTCCTCGTAGCGCCGGTCCATGGCCCGCAGCCCGGCCTCGCAGGTGATGACCAGGAACGGCATGGCCACGAAGGCCTCGGCCAGGATGGCCCCGGCGGTGGTGAACGGCAGGGTGATCCCCAGGGCCTGGTCCAGCCACCGCCCGACCAGCCCGCGGCGGCCGAAGGCCAGCAGCAGGGCCACCCCGCCGACCACCGGGGGCAGCACCATCGGCAGGGTGGTCAGGGCCCGGACCAGGTTGCGGCCGGGGAAGTCGACCCGGGCCAGCAGGAAGGCCAGGGGCAGGCCGAGCAGCACCGACACCGCGACCGCGCCCAGGGAGCAGACCAGCGACAGCCGCAGCGCCTGGAGCACGAGCGGGCTGGTCAGCTTGGCCGGTAGCTGCCGCCAGGGCGTCTCGCTGAGCAGCCCGAGCAGGGGGATGGCCAGGAGGCCGACGGCCACGCCGGCCGGGACGGCGAAGCCGGCCGGCACCGTGCTCCTGGCCGGGGCGGCGGGGGCGGCCCGGCGGCGGCGCCGGGCGACGGCGGTCACGTGGTCGGCGGCGGCAGGAACCCGTACTCCTTGAGGACCTGCCGGCCCTCGGCCGACAGGACCAGGTCCATGAACGCCTGCGCCGCCTCCGGGGCCTTGGTGGCCTTGACGGTGGCGATCGGGTAGGTGGCGGTGACGTTCCGGTCCCTGGGGATGTCGACCCCCTCGACCTTGTCGCCGCCGGCGGCCACGTCGGTGACGTAGACGATCCCGGCGTCGGCCTCACCGAGCGACACCTTGGTGACCACCGCCTTGACGTTGTCCTCCTCGGATACCGGCCCGACGGTGACGCCGGCCTGGTCGAGGACCTGCCTGGCGTACTTGCCGGCGGGCACCTCGGGAGCGGCCAGGACCACCTTGAGATCGGGATTGGCCAGGTCCTGGAGGCTCTTGATGTCCTTGGGGTTGCCCTGCTCGACCACGATCTGGAGCCGGTTGCTGGCGAAGTTCCGGGGGGTGTCGACCAGGTCCTTGACCTTGTCCATGTTCGGGATGTCGGCCGAGGCGAACACATCGGCCGGGGCGCCCTGCCGGACCTGGGTGGCCAGGGCCTGGCTGCCGGCGAAGTTGAAGGTCACCTTGGTGCCCTCGGCCGCCGTGTACCGTTGGCCGAGCTCGGTGAAGGCGGCCGTCAGCGACGCCGCCGCGAACACCTTGATCTCGCCGGCCGACCCCGAGGAGCCGCTCGAGGACGTGGTGTCGTCGCCGCAGGCGGCCAGCAGGAGCGCGGCCACCGCGAGCGCGGCGGCCAGGCGGGTCCGGGTCGACACCATGACGCCTCCTCTACCTGGACGGTGGTTCGGCCCGGGACGGCGAGGGCAGCTCGACCACCACGTTGGTCGCCTTGACGACGGCGACGGCCAGCACCCCGGGGGTGAGGCGGAGCTCGTCGGCCGCCTCCCTGGTCATCAGCGACACCACCCGGTACGGGCCCGCCTGGAGCTCGACCTTGGCCACGATCTCGTCCTTGACGACCCCGGTGACGATCCCCTGGAAGCGGTTGCGGGCCGACCGGGCGATCACCTGCTCATGCTCGGGCAGGTGCCACAGCCCGGCCATGAACTCGGCCAGGGAGGCCCCGTCGACCACCCGCTGGCCGCCCTCGGTCCGGGTCGTCCCCAGCCGGCCGGCGTCGGCCCAGCGGCGCACGGTGTCGACGCTCACCCCGAGCAGCTCGGCCGCCTGGCCGATACGATAGCTTGGCATTTGCCGGCGATCCTAGCATGCCGACCGGTGTTCGCCAGCTATGTCTCATCTTCCAGCCGCAACTGCGGCACGGGGCCAACCGGTGGCAGCCGGGTAGAGTCACCCGGCGAGGAGGGCTGCCGTGACCGATCCGACCAGGGCTCGCCGAGTCGTCGACCCCGCCACCAAGGCCGGCTACGAGCTGGTCTTCGAGGACACCTTCGACGGCCAGGCACTGGACGGCGCCCGCTGGCTGCCGTACCACCTGCCCCACTGGAGCTCGCGGGAGCAGGCGGCGGCCAGGTACCGGCTCGGCGACGGTCTGCTGCGGCTGGTCATCGAGGCCGACCAGCCGCCCTGGTGCCCGGAGTTCGACGGCCGCACGCGGGTCTCGTCGCTTCAGACGGCCGTGTTCGCCGGGCCGGTCGGGAGCACGGTCGGCCAGCACCGCTTCAAGCCCGAGGTGGTGGTCCGCCAGGCCCAGGACAACGCCCGGCTGTTCACCCCCACCTACGGCCTGTTCGAGCTGCGGGCCAGGGCGCTCGACGACCCCCGCTGCATGGTCGCGCTGTGGATGATCGGCTACGAGGACGAGCCCGAGCGGTCGGCCGAGATCTGCATCTGCGAGATCTTCGGCCGCAACGTGACCGCCGACCGGGCCGGCGTGGGCATGGGCCTGCGCCCCTTCGGGGACCCGGGGATCCGGGGCGAGTTCTCGGTCGAGGACCTGGCCATCGACGCCCGCGAGCTCCACACCTACGCCGCCGAGTGGACGCCCGGGCACGTGGCCTTCTTCGTCGACGACCGGCTGGTCAAGCTGGTCGAGCAGTCCCCCGCCTATCCCATGCAGTTCATGCTCGGCATCTACGAGTTCCCGGACGACGGGGAGGCCGAGCCGGCGCGCCCCTATCCCAAGGAGTTCGTCGTCGACTCCTTCCGCGCCTGGTCAAGGAGGTCCCCGTGAGGGTCCGTTCCGGTCTGGTCCTGCTGGTCGTCCTGCTCGCCATGGCGTCGGGCGCGGTGCCGCTGGCCCATGCCCAGGCGGCGACGACCACCTACACCGGCACCCTGGCCGACGGGGCGACCTGGCAGGTCCGCGTCCCGGCGGACTGGAACGGCACCCTGCTGCTGTACAGCCACGGCTACCGCGACCCGAGCAGCCCGGAAAACCCGCCCCAGGACGTCAGCGACCCGGTGACCGGCGGCTGGCTGCTGGACCACGGGTTCGCCCTGGCCGGGTCGTCGTACGCCTCGACCGGCTGGGCCATCAAGGAGGCCCTGGCCGACCAGGCGGCGGTGCTGGACGCCTTCGAGGCCAGGGTCGGCCGGCCGCGCCAGACGATCGCCTGGGGCGACTCGCTGGGCGGCATGGTCACCGCCGGGCTGGTCCAGCGCATCCCCGAGCGGCTGGACGGCGCCCTCCCGGGCTGCGGGGTGGTGGCCGGGGCGGTCGCGACCTGGAACCAGGCCCTGGACGCCGCCTTCGCGTTCAAGGTCCTGCTCGCCCCCGACTCGGCCCTGCGGCTGGTCCACATCACCGACCCGGCGGCCAACCTCGCCCTGGCCACCCAGGCCCTGGCCGCCGCCCAGGCCACCGAGGCCGGCCGGGCCCGCCTGGCCCTGGTCGCCGCCCTGAACGACACCCCCGGCTGGGCCGACCCGACCGCCCCGGAGCCGGCCCCCGACGCCTACGCCACCCGGCAGCTGAACCAGTACGCCGTCCTGAACGCCACCTTCCCGTTCCCGTTCGCGTTCCGGGCCGAGCTGGAGGCCAGGGCCGGCGGCAACCCGTCCTGGAACCTGGGCGTCGACTACGCCCGCCAGCTCCAGCGGTCGGTCGACCGGGACGAGGTCGAGGCCCTCTACCGGCAGGCCGGGCTGGACCTGGCCGCCGACCTCCGCAGCCTCAACCGGGCCCCGCGCATCGCCCCCGACCTGGACGCGGTGGGCTGGGCGATCCGGAACATCGCCTTCAACGGCCGGCTGGGGGGCGTGCCCGTGCTGAGCCTGCACACCACCGGCGACCCCCTGGTGGTGGTCCAGCAGGAGCGCGCCTACGCCCAGGCGGTCCGGGCGGCCGGCGACGCCGGCCTGCTCCGCCAGGCGTTCGTCCACCGCGCCGGCCACTGCACCTTCACCCCGGCCGAGCGGATCGCCGCCCTCCAGGCCCTCCTGCACCGGGTGGAGACCGGGGCCTGGGACGACGCCGCCGCCCCGGAGCGGCTCAACCCGGCGGCCGCGGCCCTCGGCCCCGCCCTCAACACGCTGCTGCTGTCGCCCACGGCGCGGGTGCCGACGCCGGCGGCGTTCCAGGCCTACGCCCCGTGGCCGTACCTGCGGCCGTTCAACCTGCCCCCGTTCGTGGCCAACCTGGCCGACCCCCTGCGGCTGGACACCGCCGCCTAGGCACCACTCGGGGCTGGCCGGCGGCACCCCGGTGCCGGAGAATCGGCCTGTGATGGCGGCAGCGACCTCCCCGGCCGGGCGCCGGCCGCGGCTGGCCGACCGGCTGGCGGCCGCCCGGCGGCGGCGCTTCGTCGGGCGGGAGGCCGAGCTGGCCCTGTTCGCCGCGGCGCTGGCCGACCCCGAGCCGCCGTTCGCCCTGCTGTACGTCCACGGCCCGGGCGGCGTCGGCAAGACCCTCCTGCTGAGCGAGTTCGCCCGGCTGGCCGACGACGCCGGGGTGCCGGCGGTGCGGCTGGACGGGCGCGACCTCGACCCGTCGCCGCCGGGGTTCCTGGCCGCCCTGGGCCGGGCCCTTGACGAGCCGCCGGACACCTCGCCGCTGGAGGCCCTGGCCCGCCGGCCCCGGGGTGTCCTGATGGTCGACACCTACGAGACCCTCGGCCCCCTGGACGCCTGGCTGCGCGAGGCCCTGCTGCCCGAGCTGCCCGGCGGGCACCTGGTCGTGCTGGCCGGCCGCGACCCGCCGGCGGCGGGCTGGCTGGCCGACGCCGGCTGGCGGGACCTGGCCCGGGTGGTGCCGCTGCGCAACCTGCGCCCGGAGGAGAGCCTGGCCTATCTGAGCGCCCGGGGCGTCCCGGCCACCCAGCACGCGGCCGTGCTGTCGTTCACCCACGGCCACCCCCTGGCTCTGTCGCTGGTCGCCGACGTGGCCGCCACCGGCGGGGACCCGACCGCCCTGGCCCCCGAGCAGCGGCCGGACGTGGTCCGGGCGCTGCTGGGGCGGTTCGTGCAGCAGCTCCCCGGGGCCCGTCACCGCCAGGCCCTCGAGGCCTGCGCCCATGTCCGGGTGACGACCGAGGCGCTGCTGGCCTCGGCGCTGGACGCCGACGACGCCCACGAGCTGTTCGGCTGGCTGCGCCGGCTCTCCTTCGTCGAGGAGGGCCCCTACGGGCTGTTCCCCCACGACCTGGCCCGGGAGGTGCTGGACGCCGACCTGCGCTGGCCGCCACGAGGGGGAGGCCTCGGCCCGGATCGCCGAGCACTGGTGGCGGCGCCAGCCCGAGGCCTTCGCGGTGTTCCGGACCGCCGCCGGGGAGCTGGTCGGCTTCATCGCCGGCCTGGCCCTGCACCGGGCCGACCCGGCCGACCTGGAGGCCGACCCGGCCGCGGCCGCGGCCCGCCGCTTCGCCGACCGGCACGGCCCTGCCCGCCCCGGTGAGGAGCTGGTCCACTTCCGCTTCTGGACAGACACCGACAGCTACCAGGGCTCAGGGCCGACCCGGAGCGTGCTGGCCGCCACCACCTGCCTGGAGTGGCTGACCAACCCCCGGCTGGCCTGGTGCTTCCTCACCTTCGCGGACCCGGACGCCTGGCACCCGGCCATGACCTACCTCAACCAGGGCCGGGCCGCCGAGGCCGACTTCGAGGTGGGCGGCCGGCGCTATGGGGTCTACGCCCACGACTGGCGGGCCGAGCCGCCGCTGGCCTGGCTCGACCGCATGGCCGAGCGCGAGCTCTCCGACCAGCGGGTGGAGGCCCTGGAGGCCGAGCTGCCGGCGCCGCTGCTGGTCCTCTCGGAGCCCGAGTTCCAGGCGGCCGTCCGCCAGGCCCTGCGCGACTACACCCGCCCGGCCGCCCTGGCCGCCAACCCGCTGCTGCGCTCGCGGCTGGCCACCCAGGCGGCCGGCGGCGCCCCGCCCACCGCCGCCACCCTCCAGGGGCTGGTCCGCGAGGCGGCCGAGCAGCTGCGGGCCAACCCCAGGGACGATCGGCTGTACCGGGCCCTGGCCGCCACCTTCCTCCAGCCGGCGGCCACCCAGGAGCTGGCCGCCGAACGCCTCGGCCTGCCCTTCAGCACCTACCGCTACCAGCTGGCCGGGGGCCTGCGGCGGGTCACCGAGCGGCTGTGGCGGGCCGAGCTGTACGGCCCCGGGGACTAGCCGGGTCCGGGCAGGAATTGGGCGGCGTTTCGTCTGGCGGGTTGGCAGCGCCGGGCCGTCTCCTACGGGCGTCGGTTCCCGCCCCAAGGAGGCACACCCATGGCCCAGACCCAGACCCTCGGCCGGCAGCCCGCCTACATCCTCGGCCACGACCACGACGAGCTCGACCGCCTGATCCGCCAGGCCCGCTTCTTCGGCGACCTCACCGAGGAGGTCCTGCGCCGGGCCGGCGTCGGGCCGGGCATGGCCGTGCTCGATGTCGGCTGCGGCACCGGCGACGTGTCGTTCCTGGCCGCCCGGCTGGTCGGGCCGACCGGCACGGTCCTTGGCGTCGACCGGTCGGCCGAGGCGGTCGCGGTGGCCGAGCGCCGCGCCCGCGACGCCGGCCTCGGCAACGTCGCCTTCGCCGTCCAGGATCTGGCCGAGCTGACCGTGGCCGCCCCGGTCGACGCGCTCGTCGGCCGGCTGGTCCTGATGTACCTGGACGACCCGGCGGCCGTCCTGGGTCGCCTGCTGGAGGGTGTGCGGCCGGGTGGCGTGGTCGCCTTCCAGGAGATGGACATGGGCGCGGTCGTCTGCGAGCCCGACTGCCCGCTGCTGACCGCCTCGGCCGAGCGGATCCGCCAGACGTTCGCCCGGGCCGGGCTCGACCACCGGACCGGCCTGAAGCTGGCCCGGATCTACCGGGGCGCCGGGCTGCCCGCGCCCGAGACCCTCCAGGGCGCCCGGGTGGAGAGCGGCCCCGACTCGCCGGTCTACGCCTACGTGGCCCAGACCACCCGCACCCTGCTGCCCCTGATGGAGCGCACCGGCGTGGCCACCGCCGCCGAGGTCGCCGTCGACACCCTGGCGGCCCGGCTCCGGGACCAGGTCGTGGCCGCCGACGCCACCGTCGTCCCCCCACCCCTCATCGGCGCGTGGGCCCGAAAGCCGGCTCGGTGACCACCAGGCGGGCGGCCACCAGGGCGACCCAGCCGAAGGCGGTGACCAGCATGAGCCGCTGGACCAGGCCGCCGGGGGCGTTGGGGAGCACGCCGGACCGGTCCAGGCCGGTGAGCACCGCGGTGGCCAGGTAGCCGCCGGCCACGAGCACGCCGGCGAGGGTCGAGGCCCGGGCCCAGCCCGGCCAGGCCGGGTCGCGGGCGAAGCGTCGCCCCAGCACGAGGCAGGCGGCGCTCAGGCAGCCGAAGGCCACGGTGCCGGCCAGGCCGTGGACGAGCCCGGGCAGGCTCTGGCCGGCCGGGACGCCCGGCGGATAGCCCAGCCCGGGGTCGTCGGGGAACACGGCCATCAGGCCGAAGCACACCCCGGCCACGGCGACCAGGCGCGGCCCCCACCTGGAGCCGGTGCCGGCCGGCAGGGCGCGCCGCAGCCCGGCCGCGAAGGCCCCCAGGCTGGCCGCGGCCACCCCGATGGCCACGGCGTTGACCCAGCCGAAGGGCCCCAGGCTGAGCTGGCTGACGGCATGGCGCCAGGGGCTGTAGCCGGGGCGGACCAGCCCTTCGACCAGGACGGTGCCCACGAAGGCGGTCAGGCCGGCGGCGGCCCCGCCCAGCAGCAGCCGCCCGCGGCTGCCGAGACCGGGCCGGGATCCGGTATAGTTCGATGTGTCGAGCATCTGGTGCCTCCTTCATTAGATGCTTCAGTCACATAATTTCTACCGGGAGCGGAGCGGCATGTCAACCCGTCCGGCCGGCGGGCGCCGGGCCGAGCTGCTGGCCCGCCTCCAGCAGGCGGCCCAGCGCAGCACCACCGACGGCATCCTGTTCCACCAGGCCGTGGCCGACCGGGTCGGCCTGCACGTCACCGACCTGCGCTGCCTCAACCTCCTGTCCCAGGCGGGCCCACTGACCGCCGGCGAGCTGGGCCAGCAGACCGGCCTGGGCACGACCGGGGCGGTCACGCGCATGGTCGACCGGCTGGAGCGGGCCGGGTACGTGCGCCGGGCGGTCGACCCCCGCGACCGGCGCCGGGTGATCATCCGGCCGGTGCCGGAGCGGCTGGCCGAGCTGGCCCCCCACTACCAGGGCATGGCCGCCGCCTGGGGTGAGCTGCTGGCCCGGTACAGCGACCAGGAGCTCGAGGTGTTCCTGGAGCTGTTCGACCGCCTGCACGAGCTGTCCCGGCGGCAGCTGGCCGAGCTGGCCCGGGGCCGCTGAGGGCCCGGCGGCGGTCCGCCTATCCCGCCGCCTCGGCCACGGTCGCCGCCAGCAGGGCCACGGCCTCCTCCACCTGGGTGTCGGCCAGGTTGCCGTAGCCCAGGACCAGCCCCGGGCCGATGGCGTGCTCGCGGGACCGGTAGGTGGCCAGGTCGGCGACGCGCACGCCGGCGCCCGCGGCCCGGGTGACCACGTCGGCGCAGTCCACCTCCTGGTCCAGGAGAACCAGCAGGTGCAGGCCGGCGGCCACGCCGAGCAGGCGGGCGTCGGGCAGCCGCTCGGCCAGGGCCCGGACCAGCCGGTCGCGGCGCAGCCGGTAGCGCCTACGGGCCGCCCGCAGGTGGCGGTCGTAGGCGCCGTCGGAGAGGAAGGCGGCGAAGGCGAGCTGGTCGAGGGTCGACGGCCAGCTCCGGTGGCCGGTGGCGGCCCGCACCGGCCCGGTCCAGGCCGGCGGCGTCACCACCCAGCCGATGCCCAGGGCGGGCGAGAGCGTCTTGGACAGCGACCCGAGCAGCGCCACCCGGGAGGGGTCGGTGCCCTGCATGGTCCCGACCGGCCGGCGGTCGTAGCGGAACTCGGCGTCGTAGTCGTCCTCCAGGATCAGCCCGTCGGCGCGGCGGGCCCAGGCCAGCAGGGCGGCGCGGCGCTCGGCCGACAGGACCACCCCGGTCGGGAACTGGTGGGTCGGGCTGACGATGACCGCGCGCACCTCGGGGTGGTCGTCGAGGTCGGCGACCCGCAGGCCGCCGGCGTCCACCCGGGTCGGCACGACCCGCAGCCCGGCGGTGGCGGCCGCCCGGCGCAGCTGGTGCCAGCCCGGGTCCTCGACGGCCACGGCCCGGACGCCGGCGGCTCGCAGGGCCTGGCAGACGCGGCCGGTCCCGTCGGCCACGCCCCGGCACACCGTCACCAGCTCCGGGTCGACCAGGGCGCCGCGGACCCGGGCCAGGTACTCGGCCAGGACCCGTCGCAGCCGGGGATGGCCGAACGGGTCCGGGTAGCCCAGCTCGGCATGGGGCAGGGTGCTGGCCACCGACCGCAGCGCCGCTACCCACCGCCCCAGCGGGAAGGCCCGGAGATCCGGCAGGCCGGGGGCCAGGTCGATCCGGGGCGACCGGGCCGGCGGGGCGTCGGGCGCGGGGCGGCCGGCGGCGGCGGCGCCCAGGGGCCGCACGCGGGTGCCGGAGCCGACCCGCGCCTGGAGCCAGCCCTCGGCGGCGAGCTGGGCGTAGGCCTCGGTGACGACCCAGCGCGAGCAGCCGAGGTCGGTGGCCAGCTGACGGCTGGGCGGCAGGGCGCTGCCGGCGGGCAGCCGGCCGGAGCGGATGGCCTGGCGCAGGGCGCGCGACAGCCGGGCGTGCAACGGCCCCGAGCCCGGGGCACCCAGCTCCAGCAGCGTGTCCCACGCAAGATTGGTCTGGGATCCTGACATCTGATCGGACCATACATCCGCACCAATGCCCGGGCTAGCCTGGGTGCCGTCGGCGCCCGCGACACCGCGGAAAGGAGCAACCACCATGCGGCAGCTGCAACTGCGCGACGGCAGGGTCGGCCTCCAGGTCAGCCAGCTCTGCCTCGGGACCATGTACTTCGGCTACCGGACCGACGAGCCGACCTCCTTGGCCATCCTCGACCGCTTCCTGGAGGGGGGCGGCAACTTCCTCGACACGGCCAACAACTACGGCCAGTGGCACGGCGACCCCGGCGAGAGCGAGCGGGTCATCGGGCGCTGGCGGCGCTCCCGCGGCATCGGCGACGAGGTCGTCCTGGCCACCAAGGTGGGGGCGAGGACGCTGGTGCCCGGCGACCCGAGCCCGGCCCACTGGCAGGGCCTGGGGGCCCGGACGATCCGGGAGGACGCCGAGACCAGCCTGCGCCAGCTCGGGACCGAGCGCCTGGACCTCTACTACGCCCACATCGACGACCGCTCCACCCCGCTGGAGGAGACCGTGGACGCCCTCGCCGGGCTGGCCGAGGCCGGGAAGGTCGGGCTGCTGGGGGCGAGCAACCACGCCACCTGGCGGATCGAGCGGGCCCGGGCGATCGCCGGCGCCGCCGGCCGCCCCGCCTACGCCTGCGTCCAGCAGGAGCACAGCTACCTGCTGCCCGACCCCGACCCCGGCCAGCTCAACCTGGTCACCGAGGAGCTGATCGACTACGCCACCGCCGAGGGCCTGACCCTGCTGGCCTACTCCCCCCTGCTCAAGGGCGTCTACGCCCGCCCCCACCAGGCCCCGCCGCCCGCCTACGACCACCCGACCAACCAGGCGCGGATGGCCGTCCTGCGCGAGGTCGCGGCCGAGCTGGGCGCCACCCCGACCCAGGTGGTGCTGGCCTGGCTCATGGGCGGCCGGCCGCCGATGATCCCGGTCGTCGGGGCCAGCACCGTCGCCCAGCTGGAGGAGCAGCTCGGCGCCGTCGACCTGCACCTGGACGAGGAGGCCCGCAAGCGCCTGGACGGCGCCGGCCGCCGCAGCGACGGCTAGGGTCAGGTCCCGCTTCCATCCATACGGTTTGCATGCTCGGCATACAGACGCATACGGCCTCGTCGATCTGGGTGTAGGTGGTGAGCACCTGGCGGGCCTCGTCGGGGTGGGCGTCGGCGTAGGCCAGCGACTCGGTCATGGCCTCGGTGAACCGCTTGACCAGGTCGGGGTCGTCCTTGATGAGCTTCTCGGAGGCGAAGTAGACGGCCACGGTGAGGTCGGGGGCGGTGTTGACGTAGTTGGAGGCGACCAGCCGCCCGCCCTCGGCCAGCGAGGCCGACAGGAACGGCTCCACCACCCAGACCGCGTCCACCCGGCCCGCCTGGAGCGCGGCCGGCATGTCGGGGAAGGGTGGCTCCACGAACCTGATCGACGACGGGTCGCCGCCGGCCTTGCGGACCGAGGCCCGGATGGTGGAGTCGCCGATGTTCTTGAGGGTGTTGACCGCGACCCGCTTGCCGGCCAGGTCGGCGGCCGTCCTGATGGAGGCGTCTTTGGCCACCAGGGGCAAAGGCCGTCAAACCCCCGCGGGGGCGGCGCCTGGCGGCCGGTGCACGGATGGGAACGAGGCGTGCACGGCAGGAGCAGAGCGGGACGCGCCGGGTCACGACACTGGGCGGGAAGCCAACGACCCCTGGAGGTGCCCGTGTACGACTACATCGTTGTCGGCGCCGGGAGCGCGGGGAGCGTGGTCGCGGCTCGCCTGAGCGAGGACCCGTCCACCCGCGTCCTGGTGCTCGAGGGCGGACCGCCCGATGACGTCCCCGAGATCGCCATGCCCGCCGCCGCCCCCACCCTCTGGAGCGGCCCGCTGACCTGGGACACGGCGACGGTCCCGCAGCGGCACGCCGCCCAGCGGGTCATTCCCTGGCCGAGCGGGCGCACGCTGGGGGGCAGCTCGTCGATCAACGGCATGATCTACGTCCGCGGCAACCGGGCCGACTACGACGGCTGGCGCGACGCCTACGGCTGCCCGGGCTGGGGCTACGCCGACGTGCTGCCCTACTTCCTCCGAGCCGAGGACCAGCAGCGGGGCGCTTCCCGCTACCACGGCGCCGGGGGGCCGCTGCGGGTGGAGGACCAGCGCTACGAGCACCCGCTGAGCCGGGCGTGGCTGGAGGCGGCCGTCGCGTCCGGGCTGGACCGCAACGAGGACTTCAACGGCGCCCACCAGGACGGCGTCGGGCACTACCAGATGACCCAGCGTGAGGGGCGGCGCTGGTCGGCCGCTGACGCCTACCTCCGGCCGGCCATGCGGCGGGCGAACGTCACCGTGGAGACCGGCGCCCACGTCGGCCGGCTGCTGCTGGAGGGCGGCCGCGCGACCGGGGTCCGCTATGTCCGCGACGGGGCGTCGCGGGAGGCCCACGCGACCCGTGAGGTCGTGGTCGCCTGCGGGGCGGTCAGGACCCCGCAGCTGCTGCTGCTGTCGGGGATCGGCCCGGCCGACCACCTGCGCGCCCACCACATCCCGGTGGTCGTCGACGCCCCGGCCGTGGGAGCCGGCCTCCAGGACCACCCGATGGTCCTGCCCGGCTGGCGGACGCCGGCCACCCGCAACCTCTGGGAGGAGGTCACCCCGGAGAACCTGGAGCTGTGGCGGCGGGAGCGACGCGGGCCGATGGCGTCCTTCGGCGCCGAGGCCGGCGGCTTCGCCCGCAGCCGCGGCGACCGCCCGGCGCCGGATCTCCAGTTCGGCGCCATCCCCGGGCCTCCCCCGCTGCCCGAGCTCGGCCCGCCCACCCAGCGGGCGGTCGGGACCCTGGTCGGCGCCGTCCAGGTCCGCAGCCGGGGCCGGGTCATGCTCGCCTCGGCCGATCCGGCGGCCGGGCCGGTCGTCGACCCCGCCTACCTCACCGACGAGGCCGACCTGGACGTGCTGGTCGCCGGGGTCCGCATGGCCCGGGAGCTCGCCGCCTGCGAGCCGCTGGCGCAGCTCACCGCCGGGGAGCTCATGCCCGGCGAGGACGTCGACGACGACGAGCGGGTCCGGGCGTGGATCCGGGCCACGGCCGGGTCGATGTTCCACCCGACCGGGACCTGCGCCATGGGCGGCGCCGCCGAGGCCGTGTGCGACCCCGAGCTGCGGGTGCGGGGCGTCGAGGGCCTGCGGGTGGTGGACGCCTCGGTGATGCCCGCGACCCCGCGGGGCAACACCAATGCCCCCACCATCGCCGTGGCCGAGCGCGCCGCCGACCTCATTCGGGGCGACACGGCCCTGTCCCCCACGGCGGCGGAACGCCAGCTCGTCTAGGAAGCCGGTCGTGCCGGCTCGCCCAGCCGGCGGTACTCGACCGGCGACGCGCTGTAGGCGGCCCGGAAGGCGCGGCTGAAGTGGGCGGGGTTGGTCAGGCCCCATCGGGCCGCGATCGCGCTCACCGGCACGCCGTGCAGCGACGGGTCCAGCAGGTCGCGGCGGCACCGCGCCAACCGGCGCTCCCGGATGAGGCCGGCCACGCTCGTCTCCTCCCCCTCGAACAGCTTGTACAGGGAGCGGAGGGAGAGGTGGTGGGCGCGGGCGACGGTCGCCGGTGTCAGCCCGGGGTCGGCCAGCCGGCCTTCGATGAAGGCGTGCACCCGCAGGACCAGGGCCCGCTGGGCGACGTCCGGCGGCACCTCCCGGTGGCGGTCGAGGCGGCCGGCCAGGGCCACCGTCAGCAGGTCGAGCGCGGCCGTGCCCACCCGGGCCCCGTCGGCCGGGGCCAGGTGGTCGACCTGGCGGGCGACCTGGCGTGCGGTCGAGGAGAAGACGGCCCCGGGCCCGTCGTCGCCGGACAGGCCGACGGCGGTCAGCCCGGCGACGTCGTCGGCGCGGAGCGGCAGCAGCTTGCGCGGGAAGGCGATCGCCACGACCAGGGTCGACCACCCGTTGGCCCAGTGGGCGGGATGGGCGAGGTCGACGAACGCGAAGTCGCCGGCGCGGAGGCGGGCCTGGCGGCCGTCCTGCTCCAGGACGAGCTCGCCCCGGGCGACCACGTCGACCTTGCACAGGTCGGCGTCCATCACCCGGATGTGGCGCCGCCGGCGGTCGGCGCCACCCGGCCGGGACGCCGACAGCTCACCGACGCGGACGGCGCCCAGGTCGGCCACGCGCACCTGGTCGGGCACCTCGTTCCCGTCGCCGGCGCGCACGTCCAGGGGCCCAAGGGCGGCCCCGACGACCTCGTGGACGTACTCGGCGCGGGCGAGGGCGGGAACGTCCGCGGCCCGCAACACCATGGTCATGGCCACATCCTCCGCCTTCCCCATGCTAGCGACCGGCCCGGTCGGTTCGCAGCCGGGTAGTGTTGGCCTCGGGAGGAGGTCGCGATGGCGAGCAGGTTGGAGTCGGTGGTGGTCGACGCGGCCGACCCGCGACGGCTGGCCCGGTGGTGGACCGAGGCGCTCGGCTGGGCGGTCACGGCCGAGGCGCCCGGGGAGGTGGCGGTCGAGCCGCCGGACGGCCTGGGCGTCCCGCTGGTGTTCGTCCCGGTCGACGACCCCAAGGCGGGCAAGAACCGCCTGCACCTGGACCTGGCCAGCGGCTCGGTCGGCCACCAGGCGGCCCAGGTCGACCGCCTGGTGGGGCTGGGCGCCCGCCCGGTCGACATCGGCCAGGGCGACGTCCCCTGGGTGGTGCTGGCCGACCCCGGGGGCAACGAGCTGTGCGTGCTCGACCCCCGCCCGGAGTACACGGCCACCGGGGCGCTGGCGGCGCTGGTGGTCGACACCGCCGACCCGGCGGCCCTGGCCGGCTTCTGGAGCCAGGCGATCGGCTGGCCCCCGGCCGGGTCGGGCGAGCGGTGGTCGTCGCTGCGGTCGGCGTCCGGCCACGGCCCCTACCTGGAGTTCATCAGGGTCGACGGCCCCAAGGTGGGCAAGAACCGGCTGCACCTGGACCTGGCCCCCACGGCCGGTTCGGGCCAGGCCGCCGAGGTGGCCCGGCTGCGGGCCCTTGGCGCCGCCCCGGCCGACGTCGGCCAGGGCGAGGTCTCCTGGGTCGTGCTCGCCGACCCCGAAGGCAACGAGTTCTGCGTGCTCACCCCTCGACCCGAGGAGGAGCCATGACCGAGCCGGTCATTCTCGATCCCGGCCAGGGCGACGCCCTCCAGGCCCGCGGCAGCGTGATGCTGTTCAAGGCGGTGGCGGCCACCACCGGCGGCGCGTTCTCGCTGCACGAGCGCCACCTCCCGCCCGGAGGCCGCATGCCGCCCCCGCACCGCCACACCAACGCCCAGGAGGCCTTCTTCGTCCTGGACGGCGAGGTGGCGTTCACCCTGGGCACCGAGACCGTCCGCGGCGGCCCCGGCACCTTCGTGCTGGTCCCCGGCGGCCTCGCCCACACCTTCGGCAACCCCGGCTCGGCGCCGGCCCGGACGCTGGTCCTGCACGCCCCCGCCATGGATCAGTACTTCCGCGAGCTCCAGGCCCTGTGGGCCGGGCCGACCCCACCCGACCGCGAGGCCGAGCTGGCCCTGATGCGCCGCCACGGCATGACCCCGGCGTGACCGGCGCCGCCGGCTAGGCGAACAGCCGGGCCACCGCCCGGGCCAGGCCCTCGGTCGGCCACCAGGTCTTCATGAACAGCCGGCCGCCGGCCGACCGGCCCTCGACCCACCAGCCGAGGCGCCGGCCCCGCCGCACCACCATCTGGCGGTCAGCCACGCGTCCTCCTCACGCTCAGCCGGGCAGGGGCACCCCGGTCATGGTCTCGTCGGTGACGTGGTCGACCACGGCGCGCATGTCGCCGCCGGTGGCCTGGTGGACGGCGAGCTGGCGGTCGGCGCTGGTGCCCTCGCGCAGGATGGTGTGGACGTACTCGACCTCCTTGCGGGAGCCGAGCTCGTCGACCACGTCGTCGACGAACTCCACCAGCTCGACGGCCAGCTCGCGCATGGGCACCTCGCGCTGCTTGCCGAAGTCGATCAGGTTGCCGTCCAGGCCGTGGCGGAAGGCCCGGAACTTGTTCTCGTGGATCAGCTGCGGCGGGTACTTGCGGAAGCCGAGGTTCTGCGCCCGCAGCTTGAGCAGCTTGGCGCAGATGGCCTGGATCAGGGCGGCCAGGCAGACGACCTCGTCGACCCTGGTCACGGCGTCGCAGATGCGGAACTCGATCGTCGGGTACTGCCAGTGGGGCCGCAGGTCCCACCAGATGCTCTTGCCGGTGTCGATGGTGTTGGTCTTGACCAGCAGGGCCACGTAGTTGTCGAAGTCGGCGTGCGAGCCGAACTCGGGCGGGATGCCGCTGCGCGGGAACCGCGACCAGATGACGCTGCGGTAGGACTTGAGCCCGGTCCGCCGGTTGAGCCAGAACGGGCTCGAGGTCGACAGCGCGAGCAGGTGGGGCAGGAAGTAGCGGGCCTCGTTCATGACCTCGATGCGGGACTCGGGGTCGGGGATGCCCACGTGCACGTGCATGCCGAAGATCAGCAGCTCCCGGACCAGGTCCTGCATCTGGTCCTCGAACAGCTTGTAGCGCTCCATCTCGGTGACCCGCTGGTCCTGCCAGTGGGAGAACGGATGGGTGCCGGCCGAGGCGATCCGCAGCCCCTCCGGGTTGAGCAGGCCGCCCAGGCCCCCGCGCAGCCGCAGCACCTCGGCCCGGGCCTCCCCCACGTCGGCGCAGATCCTGGTGCCCACCTCGACCACCGACTGCAGCATCTCGGCCCGCACGTCGTCCACGATCGAGCTGGACTGGGCGGCGGCCAGCAGCGTGTCGATGTGGGCCGTCAGCTGCCCGTCGGCGTCGACGATCTGGAACTCTTCCTCGATGCCGATCGTGAGCGGCTGCTCGGCCATTGGAACCTCCCCGGGCTGGCGGCTGAGCAACAGCATGCCCGCCGAGCCGGCCCCGGAACCAGCCCCGCGAGCCAAGCATTTTCGCGCACTATGTGGGCTGTGTGAAGTCTGTACTTGTACGTACCGAACTGTCGTAATAGTCCGCGGTCCGGGTGTCATCTGGCAACGACGCCATCTGGCCGGCACGGCCAGGGAAGGGAGCCCACCGTGAGCGTACGGACGCGGGCGCGATGGCTGGTCCCGCTGCTACTCGTCACCGGCCTGGTTGTCTCGGCCCCGATCGGCACCGCCCAGGGCGCCTCGGCGCCGGCCGCCGCCAGGCCCACCGCCGCCCGGGTGGCCACGGCGGCCGGCTTCGACGTGTCGCCGCCCATGCGCGCCGTGGCCGGGCAGGCGCCGGAGGCCCGGCGCAACGGCGGCGCGCTGCGCCGGCCCGAGCGCGGCCCGGCCGCCGCCGGCGCCGGCTTCGCCGGCGACGCCGCCGTCCAGCGGTCCAAGACCAGGGCCGGCGTCGCCCCGGAGATCGCCGCCCCGTCGGTCAACTTCGAGGGCATCCCGGCCTCGGCCAACGTCCCCATCCTGGGCGGCATCCCGATCCCGCCCGACCCGGTGGGCGACGTCGGCCCCAGCCAGTACGTGGAGATGGTCAACACCGCCTGGGCGGTCTACTCCAAGACCGGCAGCCTGCTGCTCGGCCCGCTCAGCCTGGCCTCCATCTGGGCCGGGTTCGAGGTCCCGGACTGTGAGGACAACTCCGGCGACCCCATCGTGGTCCACGACCAGCTGGCCGACCGCTGGATCCTGACCCAGTTCACCACCGCAGGCCCGACCTACTACAACTGCCTGGCCGTCTCGGTCACCGGGGACGCGACCGGGAGCTACTACCGGTACGCGTTCTCGACCGGCCCCAACTTCCCCGACTACCCCAAGTACGGGGTCTGGCCGCACACCTACGTCGCCACCACCCGCGAGTTCGCGCCCGACGACAGCTTCGCCGGCATCGGCGTCTACGGGCTGGAGCGGGCCAAGATGCTGCGCGGCAACCCCACCGCCCGGGCCGTCTCGGTCCTCTACCCGCCCGGGGCGACGCCCTGGATCACCGGCGACGGCTGGCTCCCCTCCGACCTGGACGGCAACCGGCGCCCGCCCGCCGGCAGCCCCAACTACCTCGCCGGCACCCAGGACGACGAGGGCCCCTACGGGGCGCCCTTCGACGCCATCAACCTGTTCAAGTTCTTCGTCTCCTGGGGTCCGAGCCCCAGCGCCACCCTGGTCGGGCCGACCCAGCTGCCGGTGGCCGAGTTCGACTCCGACTACCCGTGTGTCCCGCCGGGCTCCCGCAACTGCATCCCCCAGCCCGGCACCAGCCAGCGCATCGACATCCTCTCCTACCGGCAGCGGCCGACCTGGCGGCTGGCCTACCGCAACTTCGGCACCTACGAGTCGCTGGTCACCAGCCAGTCGGTCGAGGCCAGGCCGGGCATCGCCGGCATGCGCTGGTACGAGCTGCGCCGCCCCGGCGACCAGCCGCTGGTCTACCAGCAGGGCACCTACGCGCCGGCCGACGGCGTCAACCGCTGGATGGGCAGCATCGCCCAGGACAGGAAGGGCAACATGGCCCTGGGCTACAGCGTCTCCAACAGCACCGGTGTGTTCCCGGGCATCCGCTACACCGGCCGGCTCCGCAACGACGCGGCCAACCAGATGCCCCAGGGCGAGGCCGTCATCGTCAACGGCGGTGGCTCCCAGACCGACCCGGCCGCCCGCTGGGGCGACTACACCTCGATGAACGTCGACCCGACCGACAACTGCCGCTTCTGGTACGTCAACCAGTACTACCAGACCACCTCGGCCCGCGGCTGGCAGACCCGGATCGCCGCCTTCCGGATGCCAGGCTGCACCTAGCCGCCACCGCGCAGGAAAGCGGGCCGGCCCGTCCGGGGCCGGCCCGCTCGCGTGTGGGTTGGGCGCCACGCCGCCGCGCTGGTGGCGTGGCGACTGACCAGGCACACTGGTGGGCGTGGCCGTCTCGTTGCACCACGTCGTCATCGACGCCCATGACCTTCCGGCTCTCGCCCGGTTCTGGGCGCAGGTGCTGGGTTGGCGGATCCTCTCCGAGCGCGAGCAGGAGGTCGTGATCGGCGCCGACGCGACCGCGCCGGTGGGCATCTGCTTCATGCCCGTGCGCGACGCCAAGACGACCAAGAACCGCCTCCACCTCGACCTGAGCCCCGATCCGGGCGAGCAGGAGGCCGAGATCGAGCGCATCCTTGCCCTTGGTGCCCGGCGGGTGGACATCGGGCAGACCGGCGCCGAGTCCTGGACCGTGCTTGCCGACCCCGAGGGCAACGAGTTCTGCGTGGTGCGTCCCAAGCGGACCCTCGTCGACTAGTCCTCCAGCCCCGGGTCCCGCCGACGTAGGGCCCGGCCACGGAGCTGACCGGGGCGGTGGTCGACCACAAGGAGCCGTCATGACACGGCTCAGCTCGCCGGGACGGTCGTGACCACGCCGTCGCGCCGGGCCCGCTCGGCGGCGAAGACGGCCAGGTGGGCGTCCAGCGACGCCCGGGGGCCGCTGAGGATGGAGGAGGGGTCGCCGGCGGCCACGGCCCGGACGAAGGCGTCCATCAGCCCCCAGTCGCCGCCGCCGTGGCCGCCGGCGGCGGTGGCGTCGCCGGGCGTCCCGGCCGCGAGGACCTCGGCCGTGCCGGTGAGGAAGTCGTGGACACGGACGGTCTCGCCGTCGCCCTCCAGCTCGCCCCGGGTGCCGAACAGCCGGGTCCGCCGGTGGCCGCCGGTGTTGAACCCGGTCATGGTGAAGGTCCCGGTGGCGCCGCCGTCGAACTCCATCGCCACCACCTGGTGGTCGACCACGTCGTTGTCGCAGGCCCAGACGCAGCGCCCGTACGGGCCGGAGCGCAGCGCCGCCTCCAGGTCGGCCTCGGTGTAGCGGTCGATCACGGCGTCCAGCGGCCACCCGGCCCCGCGTTCCAGGCAGGCCGAGTAGAAGCGCACCGCCGAGTACGGGCAGGTCGGCTCGATCGCGCAGTCCAGGCAGCGGTCGGCGGCCCCGGCGGGCCGGCGCTCGGGCCGGAAGTAGGTGAGGCCGCCGAAGCTGGCCACCCGCCGGATCGGCCGCCCGACCACGTACCGGAGCCAGTCCAGGTCGTGGCAGGACTTGGCCAGGAGCATGAAGGTGGAGCGGTCCTGGCGCCGCCAGGCGCCGCGGACATAGGAGTGGGCCTGGTGCAGGAACCCGACCGGCTCCAGGTGCTGGACCGAGATGACCTCGCCCAGCCGTCCGGCGTCGACCACCCGCTTCACCAGGGCGGTGTAGGGGGTGTAGCGGAGCACGTGGCAGACGGCGAACAGCACCCCGGCCCGCTCGATCGCGGCCACGATCCGGCGGCAGCCGGCCTCGGTGGTGGCCATCGGCTTCTCCAGCAGCACGTGGTAGCCGAGCTCGGCGAAGGCGATCGCCGGCTCCACGTGCATGGCGTCCTGGGTGCAGATCAGCACGGCGTCGGCCACCCGGCCCCGGTCGGCCAGCTCCCGCCAGCCGGCGAGGGCGGCGCCGGCCGGGAGGTCGTGGTGGGCGGCGAACCGGGCCCGGCGGACCTGGCGGGGCTCGCAGACCGTGACCACCCGGGCCCGGTCGGGGTTGGCCAGCGCCCAGTTGCCGTGCTCGTTGCCGCGGAGCCCGGCGCCGACGACGGCCAGGGTGACGGGCGGTTTGGGCGGCGCGGTCACGGCGTGGCCGCTTCGGGCAGGGTGTCGAACTCGGCCGGGGTGGGCAGCGACGCCTGGGCGCCCCGGCGCAGGCAGGCGGCGGCGGCGACCCGGACCGCCCGGCGGGCCGCGTCGGCGAGGCCGGCCCCGCCGGCCAGGGTGTCGGCCAGCCCGCCGCAGAAGGCGTCGCCGGCCGCGGTGGTGTCGACCGGCCGGACGGGGACGGCCGGGACGTGGCCGGCCTGGCCGTCCTCGACGACCAGGGCGCCGTCGGCCCCCAGGGTGACCACCACCGCCCGGGCGGGGAGCCGCCCGGCCAGCCGGGCGGCCTCGGAGACCGTGCCCGGCACCGGCCCGCCGGCCAGCTGGGCCAGCTCGACCCGGTTGGGGACCAGCACGTCGACCTGGCCGAGCAGCTCGGCGGGCAGGGGCCGCACCGGCGCCGGGTTGAGGACCACCCGCCCCCCGGCCGCGCCGGCGGCGGCCGCCACCGCCTCCAGCGGGACCTCCAGCTGGAGCAGGGTCACCGCGGCCGCCGCCAGCACGCCCTGGGCGGCGGCGACATCGTCGGGGGTCAGGCGGGCGTTGGCGCCCGGGCTGACCACGATCTGGTTCTCGCCGTCCTCGCCCACGGTGATGAAGGCGGTGCCGCTGGGGACGCCGTCGACCACCCGCACCCGCGAGCGGTCCACCCCGTCGGCCTCCAGCGAGGCCAGCAGGGCCCGGCCGGCGTCGTCGTCGCCGACGCAGCCGACCATGGCCACCCGGCGCCCCAGCCGGGCCGCCGCCACCGCCTGATTGGCCCCCTTGCCGCCGGGGTTGCGGAACAGGTCGCCACCCGAGACCGTCTCCCCCGGGCCGGGCAGCTCGGGGACCCGGATCACCAGGTCCAGGTTGAGGCTGCCCACCACCGCCACCGCCGGGGCGGCGACCGGGCCGGCCGGCGGCCCGCTCATCGTGCTCGTTTCCCCATCGTCGGCTGCATGGTGTCACGCTACCTCGACCGGACGGCGAGCCGACCCGCCGCCCGGGCGGTTGGCGGGCCAGCCGCTGGGCTACTGTTGGTTGGCAGCGACCGACACCGATGGAGGCGAGGCAGGTGGCGCTCGAGAGCCGTTCCCCCCAGCGACCCGACGACCTGGTGGTGAAGGTGGAGGAGGCCGACGCCCAGGCGGTCGCCGGGGCGGTCGAGCGGGCCCGGGAGGCCGGCGCCGCCTGGGCGGCCGCCTCGGCCCTTGAGCGCTCGGCGGCCCTGGTGGCCGCGGCCGAGGCCCTGGCCGGGGCGGCCGGCGAGGTCACCGACCTGATGGTCCGGGAGGTGGGCAAGCCGGTGACCGAGGCCGGGGCCGAGGTCGCCCGCGGGGTGGGGATCCTGCGCTACTACGCCCAGCAGGCCCTGGACCCCGACGGCGAGACCTATCCCGGCCCCAGCCCGGCCGCCCTGCTGCTGGCCCGGCGGCGGCCCCGCGGGGTGGCCGGGCTGATCACCCCCTGGAACTTCCCGGTGGCCATCCCGCTGTGGAAGGCCGCGCCCGCCCTGGCCTTCGGCAACGCCGTGGTCCTGAAGCCGTCGCCGGAGGCCACCGCGGTGGCCCTGCGCCTGGCCGAGCTGCTCGGCCCGGCCCTGCCCGACGGCCTGGTCCGGGTCGTCCCGGGCGGGGCCGAGACCGGCGCGGCCATGGTCGAGCGGGTGGACTGCCTGTCGTTCACCGGCTCGGTGGCCGTCGGCCACCAGGTCGCGGTGGCCGCCACCGAGCGGGGCATCCCCAGCCAGGCCGAGATGGGCGGCCTCAACGCCTCCATCGTCCTGCCCGACGCCGACCCCGAGCGGGCGGCCGGAGTGGTGGCCGGGGCGGCCATGGGCTACGCCGGCCAGAAGTGCACCGCCACCAGCCGGGCCATCGTGGTCGGCGACCCGGCCCCGTTCACCGAGGCCCTGGTCGCGGCCGTCCAGGGCCTGCCGGTGGGCGACCCGGCCGCCTCGGACACGGTCGTCGGGCCGGTGATCACCGAGCCGGCCCGGGCCAGGGTGGTGGCGGCGGCCGAGGAGGCCGCGGCCGCCGGCGGGCGCCTGCTGACCGGCGGGTCGGCCGGCGAGGCGGGCGGCTGGTTCGTGGGCCCGACCCTGGTCGACGGGCTGGCCCCCGACGCCCGCCTGGCCCAGGAGGAGGTGTTCGGCCCGATCGCGGTGGTGCTGGCGGTGGCCGACGACGACGAGGCCGTGCGGGTGGCCAACGGGGTCCGCTACGGCCTGGTCTCCTCGGTGTTCACCCGCGACCTGGACCGGGCCCTTGGCCTGGCCGCCCGGCTGGACACCGGCATGATCCGGGTCAACGCCCCCACCTCGGGGGTCGACTACCTGGCCCCCTTCGGCGGCGAGAAGGACTCCAGCTACGGCCCCCGCGAGCAGGGCAAGGCGGCCAGGGACTTCTACACCTCGACCCGGACCATCACCATCCTCCCCCAGCAGGGCTGAGCGGTGGCGCTGTGGCAGGTGCTGGTCGACGGTCGGCCCCGACTGGCCCGGGGCCCGGCCACCGGCGGCCCGGCCGAGCTGCTGGCGGCCGGGGCGAGCATCGACGGCGTGCTCGGCGGCGACCCCGGCGCCCTGGAGGCGCTGCTGGACACCCCGGCCGCCGCTCCCGTGCCCGACGGCGCCCAGCCGCTGGCCCCGGCCGGCGGCCAGCCGGGCTGGGCGGCCGGGGGGGCCTTCCTGC
>Ga0081538_10000676_pt1 | contig 37492 bp, 36 predicted proteins | sample TabmetS5T2R1_FD_71022 | JGI IMG/M metagenome (GOLD analysis project Ga0081538, IMG submission 71022) | Tabebuia heterophylla rhizosphere microbial communities from the University of Puerto Rico - S5T2R1 | ecosystem: Host-associated > Plants > Roots > Rhizosphere ...
CGTTACCTCGACGTGGGAGCAGGGCGAGGACGTCAGCGTCTCCGCCACATACCCCTACGACATCAGCTTGCTCGGGTTCGTCGTGAAGTCGGGGAACTTGACGAGCACGACGACGGAGCGTGTCGAATGAGCGCGCACGAGCGCGAGCGCGGCCAGGCTGCGCTACTCACTGTCCTCTTCCTGGTCGTTCTCCTCGGCATGGCCGCGGCCGTGCTCGATGTCGGCTCGTGGTACCGAGAGGACCGCGATCTCCAGGCGACGATGGATGCCGCCGCCCTGGCGGGCGCGCAGGCGCTGCCCGACGACCCTGGTGAGGCCGCGGCGCTCGCCGACCAGTACGCGACGAAGAACGGCGGCGGCCTCGACACGACTGAGGTCACGAGGACGACGATCGACAACGACACGATCAAGGTCACGGGATCTCGCCCCGCTCCGGGCTTCTTCTCGAAGATCTTCGGCATCGACTCGGTCACGGTGAACGCCACTGCGAAAGCGCGGACCGGCGTGCTCGCGAACGCCCGGTGGGCGGCTCCGATTGCCGTTGACGAGCAACACCCGTACCTGCAGGGAAAGCGTTGGAACGAGCCGACTTCGATCGAGCTCGACAAGGTCGGGCCCGGCGCCTATCGCCTGGTCAACATCGACGGCTCGCGTGGCGGCACGAATCCCGGCACGCTCGGCGACTGGATCCGCGACGGCTACGAGGGCTACATGCCGCTCGATTGGTACTACTCCGATCCAGGCGCGAAGTACAACACGAACCCGAACTTCAAGTCCGCGCTCGAAGAGGCCATCGTCGAGGGCGAGGAGCTGCTCTTCCCTGTCTACCGGTCGGTGCGCGAGCAGGGCGCCGGCTTCGAGTACGAGATCGTCGGCTGGGTCGGCTTCGTGGTCACCAACTTCACGATCAAGGGCTCGAAGAACAACGAGATCGAAGGCTACTTCACCCAGGTCATCTGGGAGGGAATCTCCAGCGAGACGGCGTCGCCCGATGATTTCGGCGCGCGCGCGGTTTCGCTCATCGAATAGGCCCTAATCCCCTGGGCCGAGAACGCCGATAGGGCAACGCAACGCTAGAAGAGAAAGACGTGGTGCAATGACGTATCGACTCCGCAATCTTGGGCTCGCGATCGCGCTCGCCGCAGTCGCAGTCCTTCTTGTCTTCTATTACGTCTCCCAAGAGCGGGGTCGTCTCCAGGAGGGTGAGGAGCTCGTCCCGGTCTGGGTGGCGGCAAAAGACATTCCCGCGGGCACGTCGGGCTCGGAACTCGAAGCCGGCGGGTACCTGACGGCGACCGAGATCGAGCGCGGCCAGGTCGCCCCGGGAGCGCTCCTCGACCCGGCGGACGTCGCCGCGAAGATCGTCGCCAACCCGATCTACAAAGGCGAGCAGGTGAGCCAGCTGCGCTTCCGCTCGGAGGCCGAGCGGGGAATCCGCGCGCAGCTCACCGGCAACCTCCGCGCCTTCCAGGTCCCCGGCACGGAGCACCAGCTCCTTGCCGGGACGCTCCAGGAAGGCGACCGCGTCGACGTGGTTGCCACGATCAACTACAAGTTCGTGAACTTCGGACCGGTTCCGCAGGGCACCTCGAACGAGGAGCTCACCGCCAGCCGCGTCGTCTTGCGCGACCTGCTCGTCCTCCGTGCCCCCGAGAAGGTGACGACGACGAGCAAGATCTCCGACGGCGCGAACGGCAAGGACCTGTCGGTGCTGCTAGCCGTTACGGACGCGCAGGGTCAGAAGCTCGCCTTCGTGACGCGCGACGACGGGCCCGAGTGGACGCTCCAGCTCCGGCCGCCCCTGGACGCTTCCGACAGCCCGGAGAGCGTCGAGACCGTCGGCACCATCCTCAGCGACGGCCTGAAGGCCCAGCAGCTGTCCCTCCTCGTCCCCGAAGGGAGCTAGAGCGATGAGCCTCGACACTTCCGTCGCCACGCGCGAGAAGGCCCGGATCTTCGTCACGGGGTCGTGCGACGGCCTCGACCAGCTCCGGGATGCCCTCGAGCGCCACTCCGAGATCGAGCTCGTCGGTACGAGCGTCGGCGTGGCCGAGTCGGCCGGCGTCCTCACTGGAGGTCATCTCGAAGTAGTCCTCCACGGGACGCGGAGCTCGACGCTTCCGGTCGACGAGATCGCGACGATCCGCGAGCACACGCGCGCTCCCATCATCCTGCTTGCCTCGGGCGAGGCTTCGGTCCTCCTCGAGCAGGCGCTGGAGGCCGACGTCTCGGACGTCCTCCTCCTCCCGCAGATGACGGAGAACGTCGTCTTCGCCATCCGCAAGGCCGGTCGCTCAGGGCTTCGGCCCGCCCCTTCGGCGGCGCCGACCCGGCGCGGCCGGATCATCACCGTGTTCTCGCCCAAGGGCGGAACGGGCAAAACGGTCACTTCGACGAACCTCGCCGCCGCCTTCGCGAAGTTCGAGGGCAAGCGAACGCTGCTCCTCGATCTCGACCTGCAGTTCGGTGACGCGGCGATCATGCTCGGCCTCGAGCCCGAGAAGACCATTTACGACCTTGTCGTCGCCCCGGGCGAGCTCGACTCGGAGAAGCTGGCCGGCTACACGACCCGGCATCAGTCCGGCCTCGACATCCTCCCGGCGCCGGTGCGCCCCGAGGACGCAGAGCTCGTCACGGAGACCAAGCTCTCCCGCCTCCTGGAGGTGGCGCGCGAGTCGTACGACGTGATCGTCGTCGACACGTCGCCGTTCTTCCACGGGCCCATGCTCGCCACGCTCGACCGGACGGACGAGCTGTTGCTCGTCTGCGGGCTCGACGTCCCGACGCTCAAGAACGTCAGGCTCGCGCTCCAGACGCTCGAGCTGCTCGCCTTTCCGCAGAACCGCATCCGCGTCGTCCTGAACCGCGCCAACTCGAAGGTCGGGATGAAGCGGAGCGAGGTCGAAGGGGCTCTGGAAGTGAAGGTGCGCTTCGAGGTCGCGAGCGACAGGGCCGTCCCGATCGCGGTCAACCGCGGGAACCCCGCTGTCCTCGCCGAGTCCGGGGCCGACTTCTCGAAGGCGATTCGCGCCATGGCGAAGGCGCTCCAGCCGGCCGAGGCCGCCAAGGCGGCCCAGAAGCGCGGCTTCTTCAAGCGGGGGTAGGCGATGGGTCTCCACGATCGACTTCGAACCGGAAACGGCAACGGCGCGGCCGAGGCCACCGTCGCGCGCATCGAGAGCGCCGCGCGCGATGCGCAGCCTGAATCCCGCTCCGTCGACCCGTACGCAGAGCTCAAGACGCGCATCCACCACGCGTGCATCGCCAAGCTCGGCCCGGAGCTCTTCTCGACTTCGTCGAACGAGGACCTGACCGACCGCGTCCTTCGCGTCGTCACCGAGCAGCTCGCGCTCGACCAGACGCCGCTGACGCGGGACGAGCGCCGGCAGGTCGTCCGCGAGATAACCGACGACATCCTCGGCTACGGCCCGCTGGAGCCGCTGCTCCGGGAGGACTCCATCAGCGAGGTCATGGTCAACGGTCCAGACCGCATCTACGTAGAGCGGGAGGGCAAGATCGAGCTGTCGAAGTCGACGTTCGTCGACGACGCGCACCTCCTGCGCATCATCGACAAGATCGTCTCCCAGGTCGGCCGCCGCGTCGACGAGTCCTCGCCGATGGTGGACGCGCGCCTGCCGGACGGCAGCCGCGTGAACGCGATCATCCCGCCGCTCTCCCTGCGCGGGCCGGTCCTGACCATCCGGAAGTTCTCGCGCGACCCGTACACGATGGACGACCTGATCAACTTCGGCTCCATCACGTCCAAGGCGGCCCACTTCCTGGCCGCCTGCGTGCAGGGGAAGCTCAACGTCCTCATCTCCGGCGGAACAGGTACGGGGAAGACGACGACCCTCAACGCTCTCTCGGCCTTCGTGCCGGGCGACGAGCGCATCGTCACGATCGAGGACGCCGCCGAGCTCCAGCTCCAGCAGGATCACGTGATCCCGCTCGAGTCGCGCCCTGCGAACATCGAGGGCCAGGGCGAGGTGCGTATCCGCGAGCTCGTCCGCAACGCCCTGCGCATGCGCCCCGACCGGATCATCGTCGGCGAGGTCCGCGGCGCCGAGACTCTGGACATGCTCCAGGCCATGAACACGGGCCACGAGGGCTCGCTCACGACGATCCACGCGAACTCCCCGCGCGACGCCCTCGCCCGCCTCGAGACGCTCGTGCTCACGGCCGGCGTCGAGCTTCCGCACCGGGCAATCCGGGAGCAGATCTCGAGCGCATTCGACCTGCTCGTGCAGATCACGCGCCTCGTCGACGGCTCCCGCCGCGTCTCGCACATCACCGAGGTGCTGCGGATGGAGTCGGACCTGATCACGCTCCAGGACATCTTCATCGCGAAGCCGCCCGACGAGGATTCGACGGCGCCGGGCGCGACCCGTCTCCTCTCGCCCCTCAAGTGCAGCGGGCTGAAGCCCCACTTCCTCGAGAAGATGGCCGCGAACGGAGTCAGCCTCCCGCCGGCGTTCTTCCAGCAGGACTCCGACGACCAGGTTCGGTCCACGTTCCAAGCGGCAAGCTTCGGCGGGCTCCAGCGATGAGCCGTGTCGGGCTCGCCTGGCTCCTCGCCCTCCTCACGCTTGCCCTGCCGGCCGGGGCGGTCGCGGCGACGGTGGAGGCCGACGCGAGCGACTTCCCGACGGTGCGTGCGACGGTCGTCACCGACGAGCCCACGTACTCCGCTCCCACGCTGACGGAGAACGGCGACCAGGTCACAGGTCTAGTTGCCACGAACCTCGGCCGGGCGAAGAGCATCGTGCTCGCCATCGACCGGTCGCGCTCCATGGTCGGCGAGCCGCTCGTCGATGCGGTTGCCGCAGCCCGTTCCTTCGTGGCGGCGAAACCGCTCGAGGACCGCATCGCAGTCGTGACGTATGCGACCGAGCCGATTCTCCTGACCGGCTTCCAGACATCGACCACCGACGCGGACTCCGCTTTGCGCTCGATCTCGGTCAATCCAGTAGCCGGGACGACGCTCTACGACGCCGTCGTCAGCTCGTCCAACGCCCTCGCCTCCGAGACGTATCTCGGCCGGGTCGTCATCCTGGTCACCGACGGCAACGAGACGCGCAGCGAAGCGACGCTCGACGAGGCGATTGCGGCCGCGCAGAAGGCCGGCGCCGTCGTCTACGTGGTGGGGATCGAGAGCCAGGCCTTCAACCCCGCGCCGCTCCAGCGAATCGCCGAGGAAACGGGCGGCAACTACTACGGCGCCGCAGACTCCGGAGCGCTCGCGGAGGTCTACAGCTCGATCGCGGAGGAGCTCTCCCGCACCTGGCGCCTCGAGTACACGACGGCAGCGCTTCCCAGCGAGGAGATCAGCCTCAAGGCGAAGGCCGGTGGGGAAACGGCTTCCACGAAGACCGTCGTCCCAGGCTCGTCCGTCGTCAAGCGCACGCCGCAGATGGAGGGCAGGCTCCCCGAGCAGTTCTTCGGAACGTTCTGGGGCCAAGCCGCGTTCGCCGCGGTCGTCGGTCTCATCGTTCTGCTCGCTGCCGCGTTCGCGTTCGCCTCTCCGCGGGACGCATGGCTGAAGAGCCGGCTGCAGCCGCACGTCGCCCAGCAGCGGCGGCGAACGAAGCAGTCGGGCCGCGAGCGGCTGAAGATCGCTGCCGGGCTCTTCCACGCCACCGAGAACGCGCTCGGCAAGTTCAAGCCCTGGCGTCGGCTTCACCGCACTCTCGAGCGGGCCGACTTCCCGCTGCGCACCGTGGAGTTCGTCTACGTGATGCTCGGGGCGGGCCTCCTCGGCGGCCTCGTCGCCGCCGGGTTGACCCGGTCTGCGCCGTTGATCGCGCTGGGTCTTCTGGGCGGCGCGGCGCTTCCGTACCTGTTCCTCGCCTTCAAGGCGCGGCAGCGTGTGAAGGCGTTCGAGAACCAACTTCCCGACCTGCTCGTGACGATGGCGGCCGGGCTGAAGGCGGGCCACAGTTTCCGCCAGGCCCTGCAGAGCGTCGTCGACGAGGACCAGCCGCCTGCCTCGAAGGAGCTCAAGCGCGTGCTCACCGAGACGCGGTTGGGTCGGCCGATGGACGAGGCGCTCGTCGATATGGCCCAGCGCATCGGCTCCAAGAACTTCGAGTTCGTGATCACAGCAGTGACCATCCAGCGCCAGGTCGGTGGCAGCCTGGCAGGTCTGTTCGACATGGTCGCCGACACCGTCCGCAACCGGCAGCAGTTCGCGAAGAAGATCAAGGGTCTGACCGCCATGGGCCGGGCGTCGGCCTATGTCCTGGTCGGCCTGCCCTTCTTCGTGGCGATCATGCTGACCTTGCTGAACGCTGAGTACATGCGACCGCTCTGGCACACCAGCACCGGCCACAAGCTGATCATCCTGATGCTCGCGATGATCGGTTTCGGCTCACTCGTCCTCCGCAAGATCGTCAACTTCAGGTACTGAAAATGCTCTGGCTTCTCATCCTCGCCGGCGGCACCCTGGCCCTCGCGTTCTTCGTCCTGATGGACGTCGCCACGCTCCCTGCCCGCCAACGCAGCAGCGCCATCCGCCGAGCCGTCGGCTACGGCAAGTCCCGCGTCGCCCCGCGCCCGAGTGTGTTGGATGACGGGACCTTCAAGGATCGCGCCCTCGTGCCGATGAAGACCGGCCTCGCCCGCGCTGTCCTCCGAATCACGCCGCGGGCGAGCGTCGAGACGGTATCGAACAAGCTCCTTGCAGCTGGTCTGAATCGCAAGGTCTCGCCGACGACCTACCTGGCCTCCAAGGCGCTGTTCGCCATTCTCGGCTTCGTCGGCGGGGAAGTGTTCGCCAGTCTCGCCGGCGCCCTTGCCTCGAAGGCGCTCCTGCTCGGAATCGCGTTCGCGTTCGTCGGCTTCATGCTTCCGGATGTCGTCCTGACGTTCAAGACGCGCACTCGTAAGGAGATCCTCCGGGCGGAGCTTCCCGACGCACTGGACCTGCTCGCGGTCTCGGTCGAGGCCGGCCTGGGCTTCGACGGCGCCATTTCGAAGCTGACCGAGCACATGGACGGCCCTCTGGCCGACGAATTCGCCCTCGCCCTCGGCGAGATGCGGATCGGCGAGAGCCGGCAGAACGCGCTGACCAAGATGATGAAGCGCGTCGGCACGCCGGAGTTCTCGTCCTTCGTCCGCGCGATCATCCAGGCCGACCAGCTCGGCATCTCGCTCGGGCGGATTCTCAAGCTGCAAGCCTCCGACACGCGCAACCGCCGTCAGTTGGCCGCCGAGGAGCGCGCGATGAAGGCGCCGATCAAGATGCTCTTCCCGACCGTGATCTTCGTCTTCCCGGCGATGTTCATCGTCATCCTCGGTCCCGCCTTCATGAACCTCTCGGAGCTCTTCTAGCTCTCGGGAGCTGCGAATGGCAGTGAGCGAGGAGTCCGCCAAGGAGTCCGCCAAGGTCGAAGCCGAGACCGGCTTCGGCACCGGCCTCCGCGGGAAGCTCAAGAAGCGCCTGGATCCGGCCCTCGAGCCCGAGGCCAACGGCGCTCCTCCGCCTCCTGAGGCCGAGGAGCAGCAGCCCGCGCCGGAGTCCGCCCCCGCGCCTCCCGAGCCCGTCACCGCCTCGGTGGCCGACACGGCCGAGCTGGATGCCCTGCGGGCCGAGCTCGCCGCGTCGCTCGACCGCGAGCGCGACCTCAGGGTCGAGCTTGCGGCCGCGTTCGCCGAGCGCGACCACGGCCTCGGCATGGACAACGACATCGCCGCCCGGTCGTCGGAGCTCGACCTGCGGGCGGCGAAGATCGCGTCCGCGGAGCAGGAGATCGAGCTGCGCGAGGCGCGCCTCGCGGAGCAGCTGCAGAACTTCCGTGAAGAGCGCGAGCGGCTCTCCGAGCTGGAGACCCGTGTGACCGCTGCGGAGGCACTCACGGGTGAGCGCTCCGAGCAGGTGGACACCAAGCTCCGCGAGCTCCGCGACGCCGACCGAGAGCGCGAGAAGCTCTCGGCCGAGCTGGCCAAGCAGGCACAGACGCTGAACGCGCAGGAGACGAAGCTCGTCCGTCGCGAGCAGGCGGTCGCCAGCCGGGAGACCGAGATGAAGGCCCGGCAAGAGGCCCGCGACCGAGCGCTTGCCGAGCGCGAAACCGCTCTGCGCGAGCACGAGAAGGCGACGTCCAAGCGCGAGCAGGCCCTCGCCGCCCGTGAGCGCGAGCTGGCGAAGGACCACTCGCGGATCCAGGCGAAGGAGGAGGCGCTCGAGGAGCGCGAGGCGGATCTGCGCGCCAAGCACGACCGCCTGCGCCTCGACGCCGAGCGGCTCGAGCGCGGGGCGTCCAGCCGCGACCGGGAGAGCCACGAGACCGCCGCCCGTCTCGCCGAAGTTGATCGCCGCGAGGCCGAGATGGCCGCGCGGGAAGCGGAGCTCCACCAGCGCGAGACGCACCTCGCGCGCGTCGAGTCCGAGACCGCGAAGATTCTCGACGTCGAGGCGCTGCAGGAGCGCTTGAAGGAGCGGGAGCGCGAGCTCGCCGAGCGCGAGGCCGAGCTCTCGAACAGCGAGGACGTCGTCGAGTCCCAGCGCAAGCGGCTCGAGCGGCGGGAGAAGCGTCTCACCGAGAGCGAGTCGTCTATCCGCGACCGGCTGCACGAGCTGGACGGGCGCGAGAGCGACCTCGACGCTCGCGAAGCCCGCACCGAAGCCGACATCGAGATCCGCGAGGACAAGTTGGAGCGCCGCGAGCGCGAGCTCGCAGACCTCCAGGAACGCCTCGGCCAGAAGGAGAACGAGCTGGCGACCTACGTCGAGCAGGTGCAGACCGAGCTCAAGCGGCGTGAGGACGAGTGGTGGGACAAGGTCACCGGCGGCGAGCCGAACGAGCACGCCGCGTAGACGCCGGGTAACAGTCTGTTGCTAGGCGGGCGCGGCTTCGCGGGCCCGCCAGCGCTCCAGCGCCGCCCAGGACGCCACGGTGTCCGCCGAGACCTGCGCGCCGAGATCGGCCGGCGAGCGGGACCAGAAGATCTGCGCCACCTTCTCCGAGTTCGGCTCCGGCTCGGCCCCCTCGCGGAGCGTCGCGCAGTAGACGACGAGGGCGGAGCCCGTGTCGTCGCTGACGACGACCGCCACCGGCGTGAAGCCGATCAGGTCGGACTCGCCGAGGCCGATCTCCTCGGCCGCGTCGGCGAGCACGGCGTCGCGCGGCGCCGTCGCGGGTGTCAGCCCACCGGAGGCCGACGCCGTCCAGAGGAGGGGGTCGCGGCCGATCGACGGCCCGCGCTGCTGGAAGAGGGTCAGGCCCTCGGGCCGCTCGATGAAGAGCTGGACGCCGAGCGCGAAACCCAGCCGGTAGGCCAGCGTCGGCTCGGCGAAGACCACCATCGCCTCGGCATAGCGGCCGTGGCGGCGCAGGATCGCACCTTCGCGCGAGACCCCGTGGCAGAAGGCGATCGGACCGTCGAAGCGCCCCTTCGTGCGGGAGAGGACGCGCGCCGCGTCGTCGATCGCGTGCTGCAGCGGCCCGTTGCCGGGCAGGCGGAAGGGAAACGTACGGAAGGTGGGCTCTGCCTCAAGGGGCACGATCGCAAGCACGCTCCGAAGTCTGGCGGAACCGACCGACGGCTCCGCGGAGGAACTAGTCGGGGATCTGGGTCTCGACTGCGCTCGGGCCCGGGTCGATCCCGAGGTCGTAGTACGCCCTGGCCGCCGTTGATCATGACTACCGTTCGTGGACGAGCGACGGATGGGCGGTCCAGCCTCGGACCGCCCAAGAGTCTAGGTCGCCGCCCAGGAGCCCTAGCTCGGGAACTTGAGCTCGACCGCGCTGGGGCCGGGATCGATTCCCGCATCGTAGAACGCCGTGTCCGTCCCGGAGCCGCCGTTGATCGAGGTATCCGCCTCGCCGTCCTTGGCTCGGAGGGTGTCATCGTTGTTGCCGCCCGAGAGTGTGTCCGCGCCGGCCCCGTCGGTAATGTCGTCGTTCCCGTCGGCCCCGTTCAACTTGTCGTTGCCGCCACCGCCGGTGATCGTGTCGTTGCCGCCGTAAGCGTTGACCGTGTCGGCTCCGTTGCCGCCGACGATCACGTCTGCGAGGTTAGAGCCCGTCAGGTTGTCGCCCTCGTCGCCGGCACGGAGCGTGACGCTCCCCGCGTAGACCGTTCCAGCCCCGTAACCGCCACGCGCGGTGAGGACGTTCTTGCCGCCGCCGCCGACGAGATCGATCGAGCTCGGGAGCGGCACGAAGGTCACGTCGACGTCGGTGTCGTTGTTGACGGCCGCACCCTTCGCGCCCATCGCGAGCACGTCGTCGCCGGAGGTCCCGATGATGACGACCTGGTCGGAGGCGTCCCCGAGGTTGACTTCGATCTCGATCTCGGAAGCCCCGCTCGCCTCGGCCGTGGCGCCGGGTGCGAACGCGCCGGCCGACTGGTCGATGACGACCCTTTCGGCAGTCCCGGCGGCACCAACGACCTTGATGGCGTCCGTGTTGGAGGTGGTCGCGCCGGCGCAGGCCGCGGGCGTGGCGCCGAAGCGGATCTCTCCCGCCGCGACGACGAGGGTCGCGGTTCCGGTGGGCGCGCTCGCGGTCACGGTCTTCGTCGCCGCGTTGTAGCTGCACGCGCCGCCGGGCGGAGGCGGAGGCGGCGGCGGGGGCGGCGGGCCGGGATCTGCGATCTTGTTCTCGACCGCGCTCGAGCTCGGATCGATGCCGGCGTCGTAGTAGAGCGTGTCCGTCCCGGGCCCGCCGTTGAGCGACGTGTCAACCTCGCCGTCGTCGGCGTCTAGGAGATCGTCGCCGTAGCCCGCCGAGAACGAGTCCGCGCCGGGGCCGCCGACGATCGTGTCGTGGCCTTCGCTTCCCGTCAGGGAGTCGTTGCCGGCGCCGCCCTCGACTACGTCTGCGCCGTCCTGCGCGTTGATGATGTCGTTGCCGTCCCGGCCGTAGAGTTGGTCGGGGTCGGTGCTGCCGACGATCTCGTCGTTGCCCGGGCCACTGTCGAGGGTTAGCGGCCCGAGGAAGTGCAGCCCTGCGCCGCCCTGGCCGCGCCCGTTGATGAAGTCGTCGCCGCCGAGCGCCGAGATCTCGATCGGGAAGATGCTCGGGTTGACCGTGATGTCGAGGTCGCCGTCCGAGTCGATCGCGACGCCGTTCTGCCCGGGCGCGATGACGTCGTTGCCGGGCGTGCCGATGATGGCGAGGACGTCGGTCGCGTCGCCGAGGTTCGTCGCCAGCTCGATCTCGGGGATGTTCGACTCGGCGCTGGCGCCGGGGCCGAAGAAGGATTCCGACTGGTCGAGCGTCAGGCGCTCGGTCGTCCCGGCCGCGCCGGCAACCGACACGGAGTCGGTGATCGTCGCCGTCGCCCCTGCGCAGGGCACGGGGACGGCGCCGAAGAGGAGCTGCCCGCTCGCGTTGATCTTGAGCGTTGCCTGGGAGCCGGCGGTGATCGTCGCGGTGACGGCCTTCGTGGCCGGGTTGTACGCGCACGACTCGGCGGCCGCCGTGGCGGGCGCGATGACTGTGAGCGCTGCGCAGCAACACGCGAACAGCACCGAACGCCGGAGCGTGGATGGCCGCAAGATGATGGCTCCTCTCGTGAATCCGTCGGGACTGTCAGGAGGGTAGTCAGAAACCCGCATGGCAACAAGACATTCACCCGCGGTCCGGCCCCGAACCACCCAAGAGTCTAGGTCGGCCGAAAACGAGCCGAAAACGGCGCCGGAGTGGCTTAGATCGACGGCGCGCGGGGGAAGAGGGAGCCGTGCCGCGACTTCGCAGGATCGACTGCTCGGGCCCGGGCTTCGTGCGCCGCACCCGAGGCAGGGGCTTCCAGTACCTGGACGAGGCAGGCCGGCCCGTGGACGCCGAGACCGTCGAGCGCATCCGCGCGCTCGTGATCCCGCCGGCGTGGACGGACGTCTGGATCTGTCCGCATCCGAACGGGCACATCCAGGCAGTGGGCTCGGACGCCGCCGGGCGGCGGCAGTACCTCTACCACCCCGACTGGAGGCTGCAGCGCGACAGGGAGAAGTTCGACGAGATGGTGCGCTTCGCTCGAGCTCTGCCGGCGCTCCGAACGACGACGACGCGCCATCTCCGACGGCGAGGGCTCGTGCGGGAGCGGGTGCTGGCGTGCGCCGTCCGCCTGCTGGACCGCGGGTTCTTCCGCATCGGGACCGAGGGCTACGCCGAGGAGAACAAGACCTACGGGCTCGCCACGATGCAGCGGCGCCATGTCTCCCTGGGACCGAGCGAGTCCGTGCGCTTCGACTACAGGTCGAAGGGAGGCAAGCGGCGCGTCCAGTCGGTCGTCGATCGGGACGTGTACCGCGTCGTCGAGGCGCTCATGCGCCGCCGCACGGGACGAGAGCTGCTCGCCTGGAAGGAGGGCCGCCGCTGGGTCGACGTCACGTCCGACGACATCAACGCCTATCTCAAGGACGTGACGCAGGACGGGTTCTCGGCCAAGGACTTCCGCACCTGGAACGCGACCGTGCTCGCGGCGGTCGCGCTCGCCGTCTCACACGAGGCCCACGGATCGAAGGCGGGGCGAGCGCGGGCGATCGCCCGCGCCGTGCAGGAGGTCGCGCACTATCTCGGCAACACGCCCGCGGTCTGCCGCGCGTCGTACATCGACCCGCGCGTGTTCGACCGCTTCCACGACGGGCTGACGATCGGCGGCGCCCTGGAGGAACTGGGCGAAGTCGCCTACGGCGAGCCCGCCACGCAGGGCGCCATCGAGGAGGCGGTCCTGGACCTGCTCGAGCGGGACCTCGACTCGCCCGCCCTAGAGCGTGTGGCCTAGGAGGGTTCAGCGAAACGACGGCTATGCCGCCGGGCTGCGCGGCGACGAGCAACATTCCGCCGAACCCTCCTAGCCCGCCGGCCTACTGCTCGACGAGGGGCTCGACCGAGTCGGGATCCTTCGCCGCCGAAGCGAGCGGCTCGGCGACCTCCTCGGGCGGGAAGTCGGGGAGCGCGGGCGCCGTGCGTGCTGCGGACTGGATCAGGTTCCGCACCTCTCGCAGCGCGACGGAGAGCGTCTCCAGGCTGGAGAGGCCGCCGGTGCGGATGTCGGCGATGACCTGCAGGGCTCGTTCCACCCCCGCTCTCGCCGAGGCCTGCCAAGCCTCGACCCGCTCCTTCGGCTCCCCGTCGGCCGGCCCGGCGCGGAGGGCCTCGCGGGTCAGGAGGCTGTGGACGCTGTAGAGCTCGTCGCGGAGCGCCGCGCGCGCGAGGGTCTGCCAGCGGTTGTCGCGCGGGAGGGCGGTGATCTCGTCGCGCAGCCACAGGAGCTGGAGGCGCGCTCCGAGCGAGTAGTAGATCTCGGCCACCTCGGCGAGCGGCGCTTCGGCTGCGGCTGCCACCTCGACGATGTCGAGGACCGAGAACATCGCGCCGAGGCCGGCGATGCGAGCGGCCAGCTCCTCCGGCGCCCCGGCCCGGACGTAGGCGGCGGCCGTGTGTTCAAGCGCCGTGCGGTCGGGCCCGACGAGCACGTCGAGCAGGATCTCGGAGAGAAGCGCGGCCCCGGGCGCGAAGTGCTCGATCTCCGAGACGACGTCGAGCGGCCGCGTTCGGCTCCGCAGCAGCCAGCGCGTCGCACGCTCGACGAGCTTGCGGCCCTCGAGCAGCATCTCGAGCTGGACGTCCGCGGCGATCGTCGAGTCGAGCTCTTCGATCGCCCTCCAGAGCCCGCGCATGTCGTAGACCTCTCTGGCGGCCGTGTACGCGCGCGCGACCTCGGCGGCTTCGGCGCCGGTCTCCTCGACGAGCCGGAAGGGGAACGTGATCCCTGCCCGATTGACGAGACTGTTGGTCACGCAGGTCGCGATCAGCTCGCGACGGAGGCGGTGGCTGCTCATGCGGTCGCGGAATCGCTCGGAGAGGACGTGCGGGAAGTAGCGCACGAGCTCGTCGGCCATGTACGGGTCGTCGGGGAGGTCGGACGCGACCAGCGCGTCGTAGAGCTCGATCTTGGCGTGCGCGAGCAGGACCGCCAGCTCGGGCGGGACAAGGCCGCCGTCCGCGGTGCCCCGCTCGGCGAGGACCTCGTCGGTCGGCAGCGCCTCGAGGTCGCGGTCGACGCGGCCCGCCTGCTCCAGGTGCTGGATCAACCTGACGTGGACACCGAGCATCGACGGCGCCTGCTTGCGCGCGAGGCTCAGCGCCTGGGTCTGGCGGTAGTTGTTCCGCAGGACGAGGCGCGCGACGTCGTCGGTCATCTCGAACAGCAGCTCGTTCCGTTGCTTCTCGGTCATGTCCCCCGAGGCCACGACCTCGCCGAGGAGGACCTTGATGTTGACCTCGTGGTCGGAGCAGTCGACCCCTGCCGAGTTGTCGATCGCGTCTGTGAGGATGCGCCCGCCCGCGAGTGCGTACTCGACGCGGCCGCGCTGCGTGAAGCCGAGGTTGCCGCCCTCGCCGACCACGCGGGCCCGGAGGTCGCGCGCGTCGACGCGCAGCGTGTCGTTCGCCTTGTCCCCCACGTCCAAGTGCGACTCGGTCGACGCCTTCACGAACGTCCCAATGCCGCCGTTCCAGAGCAGGTCGACCTCGGCGGTGAGGATGGCGCGGATCAGCTCGGTCGGCGTCAGCGCCTCGGCCTCGACGCCCAGCAGCCGGCGCGCCTCCGGGGAGAGCGGGATCGACTTGGCGGAGCGGGGGAAGACGCCGCCGCCGGCCGAGATCTTCTCTGGGTCGTAGTCGGCCCAGCTGGAGCGCGGCAGAGCGAAGAGGCGCCGCCGCTCCGCGAAGCTCGCCTCGGGGTCGGGATCGGGGTCGAGGAAGACGTGCTCGTGGTTGAAGGCGGCGACCAGCCGGAGGTGAGGCGAGAGGAGCATGCCGTTGCCGAAGACGTCGCCGGCCATGTCACCGATCCCGACCACGGCGAACGGGGTCTTCTGGATGTCGATTCCCAGTTCGCGGAAGTGGCGCCTGACCGACTCCCACGCGCCCCGCGCCGTGATCCCCATCGCCTTGTGGTCGTACCCGGCCGAGCCGCCCGAGGCGAAGGCGTCGCCGAGCCAGAAGCCGTACTCCGCCGCGATTCCGTTGGCGACGTCGGAGAAGGTGGCCGTGCCCTTGTCCGCTGCGACCACGAGATACGGATCGTCGTCGTCGTAGCGGACGACGTCCGCGGGCGGGACGGTCTCCCCGCCGACGATGTTGTCGGTCAGGTCGAGGAGCCCGCGCATCAGCGTCTTGTAGGACTCGACGACTTCCGCCCGGAGCGCCTCGCGATCGGCCGGCGGCTGCTTGACGACGAAGCCGCCCTTGGCGCCGACGGGGACGATGACCGCGTTCTTGACCATTTGCGCCTTCATGAGGCCGAGGACCTCGGTGCGGAAGTCCTCGCGCCGGTCCGACCAGCGGATCCCCCCGCGCGCGACTCTGCCGCCGCGCAGGTGCAGGCCTTCGGTGCGCGGTGAGTACACCCAGATCTCGTACTGCGGCTTGGGCAGCGGTAGGTCGGGGACGAGCGCCGGGTCGAACTTGAACGAGAGGTACGGCTTCGTGCCGCCTTCGGCGGTGCGCTGGAAGTAGTTCGTCCTGAGCGTCGCCTGGACGAGCCGGAGGTAGCTGCGCAGGATGCGGTCGTCGTCGAGGCTGGGGACCGCGTCGATCTCCTTCTCGATCACGGCCGCGAGGCTCTCTGCGTCGGTCTCGCGCTCCTCGCCCCCGGCCGGGTCGAAGCGGAGCCGGAAGAGCTCGACGATCTTCCCCACGATGTCGGCGTTGGCGACGATGGTTTCCTCCATATAGCGCTGGCTGAATGTCGTCCCGACCTGACGGAGGTACTTGGCGAGGGCCCGGAGCATCGCCACCTCCCGCCACGTCAGGCCCGCGCGGAGGACGAGGCGGTTGAAGCCGTCGACCTCGATCTCGCCGCGCCAGGCCCGGGCGAAGGCGTCCTTGAACCCCTCGCCCACGGACTCGAGGTCGATGGGGCCGTCCTCGCTCGTGAGCCCGAAGTCGTAGATCCACGCGTCGACGGGGCCGCTGCGGTCGATCTCGTAGGGGCGCTCGTCGTAGACCTTCACGCCGAGGTCTTCGAGCAGCGGGAGGACGTCGGAGAGCAGAATCGGCTGCCCGGAGCGGAGCAGCTTGAGGACGAAGAAGTCTTCGGGCGCCTCGAGCGGCCGATAGAGCGCCATCTCGAGGTCGCCTGCCGGGTCGAGCCGCTCCATCCGCTGCACGTCGAGCACCGCCGCCGGAGGCGTGAAGTCCTCTCGGTAGGCTGCCGGGAACGCATCCCCGTACTCCGCGAAGAGCGCCGTCCCCCGCTCCTCGCCGAGCTGTTCCACGAGCGCATCGAGGAGGTCGTCCGTCCAGGAGCGCGTCGCCTCGACGAGGCGCGCCTCGATCTCCCGCACGTCGTAGTCGGGCCGCGTCCCGGGCCGCGTGTAGACGATGTAGTGGAGCCGCGCGAGCACCGACTCGGAGAGCCGGACGTTGTAGTCGACGCTCGTGCAGCTGAACTCCTCGCTGAGGATCGCCTGGATCCGCTCGCGCACCTGGGTGTTGAAGCGGTCGCGCGGCACGAAGACGAGGCACGAGAGGAAGCGACCGAACGTGTCCCGGCGGAGGAAGAGCCTCACGCGCGGGCGCTCGCCCAGGTGGAGGATGCCCATGGCGATATCGAAGAGGTCGTCGTCCGAGATCTGGAACAGCTCGTCGCGCGGGTAGGTCTCGAGGATCTCGACGAGCGCCTTGTCGGCGTGGCTGCCCGGGGGGAGGCCGGACCGCTCCCGCACCTTGCGCGCCTTGCGGCGGAGTATCGGGATCTCGTCCGGGCGGGCGCTGTACGCCGACGAGGTGTAGAGGCCGAGGAAGCGGCGCTCGCCGACGACCTCGCCGGCCTCGTCGAAGCGCTTGATGCCGAGGTAGTCGAGGTTCACCGGCCGGTGCACCGTCGCGCGCGAGTTTGCCTTCGTGAGGACGAGCGGGTCCGTCGAGCGCGCGATCGAGCGCGCCTCTTCCGGGAGCTTGACCACGCCGGGGTCGCCGTTCGAGTCCCGCAGGATGCCGAGGCCCGTCCCCTGCACGCGGCGGAGCGCGTCCGCGTCGCCTTCGGTGACGAGGTCGTACTCGTGGTAGCCGAGGAACGTGAAATGGTTGTCGACGATCCACTTCAGGAGCGCGACGGTCTCCGCGAGCTCCTCCGCGTCGACCGGCGGCGGGCTTGCTTCGAGCTCGGCGATGATTTTCCGCGCGCGCGAGACCATCGGCTGCCAGTCCTCGACCGCCGCCCGCACATCCGCCAGCACCCGCTCGAGGCCGGCCTTCACCTGCGTGAGATGCTCGGGGTCCGTCTCGCGGACGATCTCAGCGTGGATGAACGACTCGAGCGCGCAGTTGGGCGCCTCGGCGTCGTGCGGGAGGACCTCCGTCAGCTGGCCGTCCTCGTCCCGCCGGACGCGGGCGACGGGGTGGATGATCAGGTGCACGCCGCTCCCCAGCCGGGTCAGCTCCATGCTCACGGAGTCGACGAGGAAGGGCATGTCGTCGTTGACGATCTCGACCACGGTGTGCGTCGAGGCCCAGCCGTGCTCTTCGAGCTGGGGCGTATAGACGCGCACCCGCGGTTCTCGGCGATTCCGCCGAGCCGCGAAGTTCAGGTGTGCAAGCGCTGCGCCGTAGAGGTCTCCGACGCTCCGCTCCAGCAGATCGTCGGCCGCGACGGCGCCGTAGTAGATGCGGATGAAGGCTTCGAGTCGGGCGGCCTGCTCGGCGGGGAGCTTCGCGTGCGCGTGCTCGACCGTCTTCTCGATCAGACCGGCCTTCGCCTCGTCGGGCTTGGAGCTCATGGTCCTCACCCAACAGTCTGGCCGAGCGACCCCCGCTCTGTCGAGCGGGGGCGCTCGGCCAGCCATGCCAAGACGGTTGGCTACCGCTCGACCACCACTCGGCCCTTCATCCCCGGATGGAGATCGCAGATGTAGCGATACTCGCCGGGCTGGTCGAAGGTCGTCTTGAAGGTCGCGCCGGCTGCCATCGTTCCGGAGTCGAAGCCGCCGCCCTCCTGGGTGACGGTGTGCTCTGCCGGATCGTGGTTCGTCCAGGTGACCTCCTGCCCGGCCTTGACCGTGACGGTCGCCGGCTTGAAGGCGAAGGCCTCGATCGCGACGCCGGTTTGCGTGTCGGCCCGGGCCGCCTTCGCGAGCGGTGCGTCGCGGCCCACGTCGAGGAGCATCTCCATGCCCCTGTCGTCGTGGCCGTCGACGTTGCACTCGAGCTTGTAGACGCCCTTGGAGAGCTGGAGCTCGACCTCGACGCTCTCGCCGGGCTGGAGGACACGGGTCTCGATCTTGGTGTCCCCGGAGCCGCTGCCGCTCGAGTCGTCGTCCGCGCGCTCAATCTCGAATCCGTGCGGCATCGTGCCGCGGTTCGAGATCACGAAGGTGGTGCGGCCCGGACGGATCGCTTCCGCCTCGGGCGTGATCGCCCACTCGCCCAGCGCAACCTCGAATCCGTCGGTCCGCGGGTCGGCCGAGGCGGTGTTACCCGCCGAGGCGGTCTTGCCGGGCGTCGACGTCGCCGCCTGGGGGGTGGAGGCCTGGTCGGCCTCACCGCCTCCACAGGCCGCCACCAGCGCCGAGCCCGCTGCGAGGAGAGCTGCGATCGCGAGACGCCGCATCAGTCGTCCTCCCCGCCGCCGTGGCCGCTGGAGTCGTCGTCATCGTCGCCGCCTCCGTGGCCGCTGCGATCGTCGTCGTCGTCGTCGTCGTTGTCGTCATGCGCGTTCCCGGGACCGGAGTTGTCGTCGCGGTCCTCGTGCGCGTTCCCGGGGCCGGCGTTGTCGTCGCGATCGTCGCCGACGCCGGTGCAGCGTGGATCGAACGCGTGCTCGGCCTCGTCGCACGGACCGCGCAGGTCTTCGCCGGGCTCGCGAAAGTCGTCGTCGCGGTCCTCGAACTCGGTCGTCGTCGTGCCGACCGTGGTCGTGTCCGGGGTGGTCGTGTCGTTGGTCGACGTCCCCGGCGCGACCTGCGCCTCGGCCGTGCTCGACCCGCCGCCGACACCGCTGGCGGCGAGCGCGACGCCGACGCTGAACGCGACGACGAGTGCCGGGACGATCAGAAGCTTCGCAAGGGTGGACATGAATCCCTCCTGTTTCGGTGAGCGAACTGCTCCACCGAGGCTAGGAGGGGCCGGGAAAAGCGCGCCCCCGGGCGGGGTGAAGACTCTGCGCGCAGACGGTAAAGAGACGGTAGGTAGGCCCGGACGACTAGTCGTCGCCGCCCGAGCCAGGGCCGCTCGAGTCGCCTCCGCCGTGGCCACTCGAGTCGTCATCCGACCCGGAGCCTGGCCCGCTCGAGTCGTCGTCCGAGCCTGAGCCGCTTCCGCTCGAGTCGTCGTCCTCCGCCGTGCGCGGGTCGCAGTCCGGGTCGAGCTGGTGCTCCGGATCCTTGCATTTCCCCGGGAGGTCCTCGTTGCGGCGGTCGTCATCGCCGCCGGTCGTCTCCGTCGGCGTGGTCTCCGGTCCGGTCGTCTCCGCCGTGGTCGCGCCGCGCGCGAGCGGGTTCGGGGGCTCGATCACGGTCGGCACGGCCGCGAGCGATCCCGCCGACGAGAGGTAGACGCCCAGGGCAAGCCCCACGGGCAGCAGGAGCCCGGCAAGGGCGAGGAGCAGCGCTTTGGCGCTCATGGTCTCGACGTTAGCAAGGCGAATCTTCAGGAATGGTTAGGCAGGGGTGAGGAATCCGTAGCCGGCGCCTGAAAACGCGCTCGGACGGTCGTTCCGGGCCCATCGAGGAGCTCCACGGATCCGCCCCACCGCTCGGCGAGCTCGGCGACGATCGCGAGCCCCAGCCCGGTGCCGGGTCCGGTGGCGCGCCCTCCGGCCCCGCGGTAGAAGCGCTCGAAGACCCGCGCGCGCTCCTCCGGCGGGATCCCCGGCCCGGTGTCGGAGACGACGAATCCGGGCCGCCCGCCGTCTCGGACAGGCTCCACGGAGATTCGGATGCCGGGCGGCGAGTAGCGGATGGCGTTTTCGATCAGGTTGTCAAGGACGTGGGCCACGTCGGCCGGGGCCGCCCAGACCTCACCGGCCTCGCCCTCGGCGACCGTGAGATCGTGCCCGGCGGTGGCCGCGGGCTCCGCCCAGCGCCGCCCGGCGGCGCCCAGCGCCTCACGGAGATCGACCCGCTCTGCGCGCGCCTGGTCGGAGGATGCGCGCGCGAGAGCGAGGAGGTCGTCCACCAGGGCGCTGAGGCGGTCGAGCTCGGCCTCGGCCTTGGCCGCCTCCTCCGCGGCCGTGCCGCCTTCGCCGCGGATGGCCTCGAGGCGAAGCTTGATCCCGGTCAGCGGCGTGCGGAGCTGGTGGGAGGCGTTGGCGACGAAGTCGCGCTGCGCGGCGAGATTCGAGGACACCTCTCCGGCCATGCGGTTGAAGGACCGCCCCAGCTCGTCGATCTCGCGCGGGCCTTCCGGTTCCACGCGGGCGTCGAGGTCGCCCCGGCCGAGCCGACCCGCCGCGCCGCGGAGCTTCTCCACCGGCCGGGCGATCGATCCGGCCAGGATCCACGCGAGCACGAGCCCCGCAGCCACGACGGCGAGGCCGATGAGGGCCAGCGCCAGCCAGCTTGAGCGCACGCTCGACTCGACCTCGCCCATTGGTGCCGAGACCCGCAGCGCGCCGATGGCGTCGCCGCGGTCGGTGACCGGCACGGTCACGAGCAGGAGGTCTTCGCCGCGCGTGTCGCTGCGCCGCTGGCGGACGTCGACGCCGCCCCCGACGAGGGCGGCCTGGAACTCGGGACGCTCCGCGGTGGCGAACGGCTCACCGGCCGCGGCCTCGCCGCTGCTGTCCGCGAGCACGACCCCGTTCCGGTTGACGACGACCGTGCGCGCGTCGTCTCCGATCGTCGCGTCGGCGACGACGGCATTGAGCTGGTTCGTGGCGCCGATCCGGACGAGGTCGGCGACCCGCCCGGAGAGCACCGTCGCGTTCGCGACGACATCGGACTCCAGCTCCGAGGTCGCCCGCCGGTCAACGCTGAGGGCAAGCGGGACCGCGAGCGCGATGACGACGGCCGCCAGCAGGTAGGCCGCCGCGAGGACGAGGCGGGACCTGAAGCTCACGCCTCGAAGCGGAAGCCCACGCCGCGGACCGTGTGGATGTAGCGCGGCGCGGCCGGATCGTCGCCGAGCTTCTTGCGCAGGGCGCTGATGTGGACGTCGAGGGTCTTCGTCGAGCCGAACCAGGCCGGATCCCAGACCTCGTGCACGAGCTCCTCGCGCTTGACCAGCTTCCCGGCGCGCTCGAGCAGGACGCGGAGCAGCTCGAACTCCTTGACGGTCAGGTCGAGCGCCTCGCCGGCCCTCGTCGCCTCGTGCGTGTCGAGGTTCATGCGGACGTCGCCCGCTTCGAGGACGACGGCGTCGGGCCCGGTCGCATCGCCGGCCCTGCGGAGCACCGCCCGGATGCGGGCTGCGAGCTCGGCCGCACTGAAGGGTTTCGTGACGTAGTCGTCCGCGCCGAGCTCGAGCCCGAGGACGCGGTCCATCTCCTCTCCGCGGGCGGTGAGCATGACGACCGGCGTCCGCGAGGTCTCGCGGATCCGGCGCAGGACGTCGCGGCCGTCCCCGTCGGGCAGCATCACGTCGAGGAGGACGAGATCGGGGGAACGCGTCTCGAAGAGCTCGAGGCCCCTCGCAACCGTCCCGGCCACGACGGTCTCGAAGCCCTCGCGCCCGAGTGCCGCCGCGAGCGGCTCTGAGATCGCCTCCTCGTCCTCGATCAGCAGGATCGTCCGCTTGGTCATCGGTGCGGGAAAGGGTAGGCGACGCGCGTGAGGCGCCGAGTAGACTCATGTCGCCGTGGAGCGCATCAAGCGCGGGTGGCATCTGGCGAAGGCGAGCCTGCGGGTTGTCCGCAGGGATCCGGCGCTCACCGTCCTCGTCGTCCTCGGCGTGGTTCTGGCGGCGATCGTCGCGCTGCCGGGGGTCGTGGCGGGCGCCGTCGTCAGCGAGGGGGACGAGCCTTCGGCCGTCGCCTGGATCCTGATCGGGCTCGGTCTCTTCCTCGGCTACGCGGTCACGGTCTTCTTCGGGGTGGCGATCGTCCACGCCGCCGCTCGGGTCCTCGACGGCGAGGACGCAACCGTCGGCGAGGCGATCGGCTTCGCGTTCACGCGCCTCGGTCCGATTCTCGGCTGGTCGGTCGTCGGTTCGGCCGTCAGCCTCTTCTTCGCGTTCCTCCGCAGCCGCGGCGGGGCGGTCGGGAACATCCTCGCCGGGCTCGGAGGCGCTGCCTGGTCGCTGGTCACGTTCCTCGCCGTGCCGGTGATCGCCTTCGAGGGGCTCGGCCCGTTCGCGACGCTGAGGCGCTCGGCCTCGCTCTTCCGCGCGCGCTGGGGCGAGCAGATCACCGGGAACATCGGCATCGGCTTTGTCTTCTTCCTGCTCTCCCTGCCGGGCCTCGTGCTTGCCGGGATCGGGTTCGCCGTGGCGACGAGCCAGGCGGCCGTCGCCGGCTGGGCACTGGTGGTCGTGGGGATTCTTCTCGTCGCGGCCGTCACGGTCGTCGGCCGGGCGGCGTCTGCGGCCTTCGGTGCCGTGCTCTATCGCTACGCGGCGAACGGCGTCGTGTCCGAGCCCTTCGCGGAGGGCGACCTCAGGTCGGTCGCCCGCCCCGCCTAGTACCCACAGGCAGCCGGCGGCGGCGGGACGACCCTCGTCTGGCGCCTGCTCTCGGCCTGGATCGCCTCGTAGATGGTGTCGGCCATCAGCGCGGCGCCCTTCGGGTTCAAGTGGATGGCGTCGTAGGTGAGCCCGCGCCGGTCGGAGACCTTGTCCCAGGGCGCGAGCACGAGGTCGTCGCGCTTCCGGTCGAGGCGGCGCAGGCGCTCGTTGACGTACGGGAAGTACCAGGCGTAGCGGTCGTACTGCCAGAGCGCGTCGCGGGGGATGACCCGGCGCCGCGCATCACCCAGACGAACTGGCGGGCGCCCTTGCGCCGCAGCGTCCTGAGGAGGTCGCCCGCCTCCCTGTCGAACTTCCGGGCCCACAGGGAGAAGTTCTTCCTGCGGCGCTCCCAGATCGAGTTGTAGCCGATGCCGACGATCACGAGCTTCGTGACGGAGCGCCGATGGGCCATGCGCTCCTCCATCGCGGGGAGCATGATCGCGGGCTCGCCGATGATCTTGAGCCTCTTGTGCCTGAACCGCTCGCGTAATGCCACGGTTCCCCCGAGGAGGACCGAGTCGACGAGCACGATCCGCCGCCGCGCCGTCAGCCAGCGCGGCCTCACGACCTCGGCGGCCTGCGTCGATTCGCAGACGGGCGAGGAGACCGCTCCCTGCGGCGCCGGCGCGGAGTTGCCGCCGAAGCCGAAGCCCGCCAGGAACGCGCCGAGGGCTACGAGGCCCGTGACCACCACGGCGACGGCCGCTGCGCGCCGGCGCCGGTCGCGGGCGCGGCGCCTCGCCCGCCTCGCTGCGAAGTCCTCGGCTGTGCGCGGTCGCTCGGTCACACTGCGACGGTCCACCTTAGCTTCGAAGTGAACAAGCCGCAGGCGGCTGGCAGACTTCCCTCGTGAACCTCTTCCGGTTCATCCCCGGCTACGAGACCTCGATCTACGAGGCGGGCAGGGAGCCGATCTTCATCGCTCTGCTCGCCTTCCTGATCTGCTTCGTGATCACGCGGGGATACACGCGGATCGCCCGCGTGCGCGGCTGGGGCAGCGGCAGCGTCCACGGCGTCCACCTCCACCACGTGGTCGTGGGGATCGTCCTCTCCCTCGCCTCGGGCGCGCTGATCATCGGTTTCGAGCCGGTGGACAGCTTCTTCGACCTCTTGCTCTGTGCCGTCTTCGGAGCGGGCGCGGCAATGATCCTCGACGAGTTCGCGCTCGTCTTCAGGCTCAAGGACGTCTACTGGTCGGACGAGGGCCGCGCGTCCATCGACGCGGTGATCGTCGCCCTCACGGTCGGCGTCCTCGTCCTCCTGCACGTCGTCCCCTGGGACGAGGATACGAGCGGAGACGTCGGCCGGTGGACGCTGCTCGTGTTCGTGACGGTGCACTTCGGCCTGGTCGTCGTTGCCCTGCTCAAGGGCAAGCTGTGGACCGGCCTGATCGGGGTCCTCGTCACGTTCGTCGCCGTCGTCACCGCGATCCGGCTCGCCAAGCCGGGATCGATCTGGGCGCGGCGCTTCTACAAGCCGGGGAGCGAGCGCCTGCTTCGCGCCGAGCAGCGCCAGCGCCGACACGACGAGCGCTGGTCCTCCAAGACGAAGCGCATTCAGGACCTGATCGGCGGCGCGCCCAGCGCTCCCGAGACAGACTAGGCTCTCCCCATGCGGATCCTCTACGGCGCCGTCGGTGAGGGTCTCGGACACGCGACCCGGTCGCGGGTCGTCGCCGCGCACCTGCTCGAGCAGGGGCACGACGTGAAGATGGTCGCGTCGGGACGTGCCTTGCCGTACCTGAAGGAGCACCTGCCCGACGTCGAGGAGATCTGGGGAACGTCGTTCGTGCTCGAGCAGGGGACGGTGAATGCCTGGAAGACGCTGACGGCGAACGTCAGGGGCGGCGCCCGCGGGGTTCCCGCCGACTGGAAGCGCGGCTCCCAGATCGCGAGGTCTTTCGGGCCCGAGCTCGTCCTCACGGACTTCGACGGCTTCGCCTACCTCTTCGCCAAGTCGCACCGGAAGCCGGTGCTCTCCGTCGACAACATCCAGATGGTCGACCGGTGCAAGCACGACGCCGAGATCCTGAAGGGGATCCATCGCGACTACCGCACGGCTCGCGCGTTTATCCACGCGAAGCTCGGTCGGGCGAGTCACTACGTGATCACGACGTTCTTCCGGCCGCCGCTTCGGAAGAAGCGGACGACGCTCGTGCCCTCGCTCTTGCGGCCCGAGATCCTCGCGGCCGAGCCCGAGCAGGGCGACCACCTGCTCGTATACGGCCGGATCAGCGAGGCCTCCATAGCCGCGCTCGAGGGGAGCGGCGTCGTCTCCCACGTCTACGGCGCGCGCGACGGGCTCATCGAGGAGGTCGTCGAGGGTCCGCTGCACTACCGGCCGTTCGCCAACGAGGCGTTCATCGACGACCTGCGCACAGCCCGCGGCGTCGTCGGCTCGGCCGGGTACTCGCTGATGAGCGAGGCGGTGTACCTGCGCAAGCCCATGCTCGCGCTTCCGCTCGCGGGACAGTTCGAGCAGGAGATGAACGCCCGCTACCTCGAGCGCCTCGGCTTCGGCACCGCTGCGTCGGCCCTCGACGAGCCGGCGCTCGAGCGCTTCCTCGCGCGCGAGCCCCAGCACGAGCAGGCGCTGGCCGTCTACGGCCAGGACAGGAACACCGAGGCACTCGCGGTCATCGACGGCCTCGTCGACGAGCTCGCCGGCGGACGGCGCAGGTGAGCGAGCTCGAAGTCGGGCGCACGCTGCTCCTCTTCGCCTGGGCCTTCGGCCTCGCCGCGATCGAGATCGAGATCGAAGGAGGCTACGGCTGGGCCGAGCGGCTGCCGACCTGGTGGCGCGCCCGCGGGCTGGTCGGGCGGGTCTACGGCGCGGCGATGGGGCGCCGCCCGCTCACCGGCTACCACGTCTACGCGTTCACGATCCCGCTCGTCGTGCTCCACCTTCCCTACGCGATGGGCGTCGACTGGACGCTCGCGGGTGAGCTCCGCACCCTGGCCACGTTCTTCGCGGTCTCGATCGTCTGGGACTACCTCTGGTTCGTGCTCAACCCCGCGTACACCGTCCGGCGGTTCGGGCGCGGGAAGGTCTGGTGGTTCGAGGTGCCGTGGGTCTGGCGCTTCCCACTGGACTACTACGTCGGGCTCGGCATCGCACTCGGCCTGGCCGGTCTCTCCGCGTGGGCGGCGGACGACGGCGAGCCCTTCCGCCGCCATCTCTGGATGCTCGCCGGGCTCGCGGTCCTGGTTGCGCTCACCGTCCTAGCAGCGCCCCTCTATCACCGCTGGTACCGACACATGCGACGCCCGGGCGCGGACGACCGCGGCGCCGTGCGAACCTATCCGCCTCCGGCCCCCGGGGAAGCCTGGGCAGGAGGCGTTCCCAATCTGCATCTCGAAGACGAAGGGAGAACGACATGAGGAAGTGGCCGTTCGCTCTCGGCGTCGCCGCCGGCGCCGCGGGCTGGAGCATCTACAACGCCATCTCCCCGACGGCGCAGGGCTTCGGCAAGGCCTTCGTCGGCACACCGGGGAGCGGGAAGCTGATGGCGCTCACGTTCGACGACGGTCCGAACACCGCGTGGACGCCCAAGCTCCTCGAGGTGCTCGACAGGTTCGGCGTCAAGGCCACCTTCTTCTCGATCGGCCACTATGCGCGCGAGCAGCCCTCGCTCCTGCGCGAGGTCGCGGCCGCGGGTCACGCGATCGGCAACCACACCTATACCCACGTGACGATGCCGCTCCACACGGACGAGACCATCCGGCGCGAGCTGCGCGAGACGACGCAGGCGATCGAGGACGCAGGGGTCGAGATGGCTCGGTGGAACGGCCGCAGGCTGATGCGCCCACCGTACGGCCGGCGGCGCCCTGGGACGTTGCGTGTCCTCTGGGACGAGGGCTACGTCCCGATCCTCTGGTCGGTGACGCTCTGGGACTGGAACAAGGGCGTCACGACCGAGAAGATCATGCGGAAGGCCGAGAGGCAGATCAAAGGCGGCGACGTCGTTCTCCTCCACGACGGCTGCAACGTCGCCATGGGCTGGGATCGGAGCCACTCGGTCCAGTCAGCGGAGCTGATCCTGCAGCAGTGGAAGGAGCAGGAGGGCTACGAGTTCGTAACGATCCCCGAGATGGTCGAGCGCTCCGGCTTCGCCGCCTGATGCGGATCTTCGTCTGGCACGGCTACCTCCTCGGGGGCACCGGCTCCAACATCTACGCGCGGCAGCTGGCTCGCGAGTGGAGCCGCGAGGGCCACGACGTCGTTGTCTTCTCGCAGGAGTCGCACCCCGAGCGCTTCGACCTCGGCGGAGCGGAGACGGTGCGCCCCGACGTCGGCGGCTTCCTGCCTGTCTTCGTCCTCGACGAGTACGACGGCTACGAGGTCAAACGCGTCCAGGACTCGACGCGCGCGCAGCTGGACGCCTGGGTCGAGGCGAACGCGGCGTCGATGCGGGAGCGCCTCCCGGTCGACCTCGTCTTCGTCAACCACGTGCTCCTGGGCGGCCCCGTGGGGGAGGCTGTCGGGGGCCGCTACGTCGTGAAGGCACACGGCTCCGAGCTCGAGTACTCGATGCGCGGAAACGCCGAGCTCTCCGTGTGGGGGCAGGAGGCGCTCTCGGGCGCCGTCGCGACCATCGTCGGCTCCGAGCACATCCGCGAGGTCGTGGCCGATGTTTGCGGGCAAACGGACCGCGTCCACGAGGTCCCGCCCGGCGTCGACGTCGAGCTGTGGGTCCCGGCGCCGAAGGCGGAGGCCCTCGCTGCCCTGCTCGCCGAGTCGCGCAAGGATCCGCCCAACCCGGGCAACGCGAACGAGCGGCTCCCCGACGAGGGCAACGCCGACCGGCTCGCGGCGTTCCTCGGCTGCAGCCGGCCGACGGTCGTCTACTTCGGGAAGCTGATCGAGAACAAGGGCGTCCAGGTTCTCTTCGAGGCGCTGCGAGGCGTGGACGCGCGCGCCGTCATCGTCGGCTTCGGCGACTACCGCGCCGAGCTCGAGCGGCTGGCCGAGGGCCTCGACGTGCTCTTCACCGGGCCGCTCGAGCACCGGCACCTGGTGCACCTGCTCGCGCTCGCGGACGCGGCCGTTGTCCCGTCGATCTTCCCGGAAGCCTTCGGGATGGTCGCCGCCGAGGCCGCCGCGGCCGGCTGCCCGCCGATCGTCGCGAACCACTCGGGGCTCGCAGAGATCGCGCAGGGTCTTGAGCGCTACTACCCGGAGGAGCTCCGGCAGCTGCCGTCGTTCGCCAACGGCGATGCCGACGAGCTCCGGACCAAGCTGCGGGAGCAGCTCGGCCTCGCACCGAAGGAGCGTGACGCGCTCCGTGCGGCGGCGCGAGAGGCGTCGGTTGCGCTCTGGAGCTGGACGAACGTCGCTCGCCGCATCCTCGCCGCCGCGACCTAGGAGGGTTCGACGAAACGACGGCTGTGCGGCCGAACCCTCCTAGCCTGCGCGAGGGACGGCCGGGATCACCGGCCGCCCCTCGCTTTCGGTCATGGTGCAGTTGCCACGTTCGCGGCGCCGCGGGTCAGGGTCGTCGTGAAGACCCAGTCCGAGGCGGCGTCGTTCGTGTCCCTGCCGTCCGGGATCCGGCTCAGCGATCCCGCCGTCGTGTTCGAGTCGGCAACGGTCTCGGGCAGGATCGTCCCCTCGACGAGGCTGTACGTCGTTCCCGAGATGACGGCTGCGGTGATCCCGCCCTCGTAGGAGAGCGCGTCCAGGAGTGCGCCGTCGTCGGTGTCGACGAGGGCGAGCCCGTCCGGCGCGCCGTTCTGCGCATCGCCGGCGACCACGGCGTAGGCGCCGGGTGCTAGGGCGCCGGTCAGCGCCTCCCGGTCGTACTCCACCGAGTCGGCCCCGTCGACGTAGACGAGGGCGATGCCGGAGAGGTCGATCTCCGTCGTCCCGTGTTCTTCAACTCGACGAAGCCGTCGCCGTCGGCTCCGACCTGGTCGTAGTCGACCTCGTTGATGACGAGGCCGCCCGTCGGCGGTGGGGGTGGTGGAGGCGGCGGCGCCCCGCCCGCGACGCAGCGGAAGAGGACGGTGTCGTCCCCGGCGAAGTCCAGCTCGACCTTGCCGGCCTCACCCCCGTCGGTCGTGCAGGCGATCCCGGCGAGGTCGCCCAGCTTCGTCAGGCCGGCGCCGGGATCGCCCTTCGGCCCTGGAGGACCGGCCGGCCCCGGGTCTCCCTTGGGGCCGGCGACGTTCCAGGACACCGCCTGCTCTCGCGCGCGGCACGCGGTCGGCGCCGCGACGATCCGCACCCAGCCTCCGTTCGGGTGTCGGCAGGCGTTGATGACCTCATCTGCGGCGACCGCCGTCGTCTGGGCGCGCTTCCCCACGGCCACTGCTCCTCCCGCCGCGACGGCGAGCGCCCCGATCGCGACAAGCGCCGCGAGCGCTCGCATTCGTGTGATCCTCATCGGTCTCCTTCCGGTCGAGTGACGCGACCGGGGATATCGCCGCCGGCAGTGCTCCTACCAGTGGCCGAAGCGGCCGGGGCCCGCCGCAAGACGCATGGACAGGAGGGCTTGTGGAGAGGCTGACACCGACTCGGCGCTTACCCGAGCGGTCTCAGCGACCAAGACGCGCTCAGCCCTCCAGCTCGGACGGGAGCCCGAAGTGCTCGAAGAGGGACGCTTCAGCGAAGCCGACGATACCCGCGACCGCTTGCCCCTCCAGGGCGAAGACCATGACGCCGTAGGCGCGGTGTGTGCATCGGTCCGCGTCCCAGGCATAGGCGGCGAGCGCGGGCTGGCGGTTTGCGGCCGTGGGCAGCAGCCGGATGAGGTCGAGATGCCCGTCGCAGGGGACCGTCGCGAAGAAGTCGCCGATCGCTGCTGCGCCGCCGACGAAGAACGGCTCCGGGGGCATCGTCATGGTTGCATCCCGGGCGAGGAGGCTGACAATCCCGTCGATGTCCACCGCGTCCCAGGCGGCCATGAACCGGCGAAGGAGCGCCCGCTCGTCGGCCGCGGCGGTGGGGACGTGTGCGGGCGCGCCGACGCGCCGGGCCCGCGAGAGTCCTGCCCGCGCCCGCTGGAGTGCGCTGTTCACGGCCGCGACGGAGTCGCCGAGGGCGTCGGCGGTCTCCTTCGCAGACCAGTCCAGCACGTCCCGGAGGATCAGGACGGCGCGCTGCTTGGGCGAGAGCAGCTGAGCGGCGGTCACGAACGCCAGCTCGACGGTCTCCCGCCGCTCGAGCGCGTCGAGGAGCCGGTCGGGATACGGCTGGACGTGGAGGAGGCGTTCGCTCCAGGCATCCTCGCCTGTGTCTGCAACAGGGACCTCCGGCCGCCGCCGGCGACCGGCGAGCGCCGTCAGGCAGACGTTCGTCGCGATTGCGTAGAGCCAGGCTGCGAACGACCCGCTCGGCTCGTACCGGTCGAGCGAGCGCCAGGCGCGCAGCAGGGTCTCCTGCAACGCGTCGTCCGCATCGTGGACCGATCCGAGCATGCGGTAGCAGTGCAGGTGCAGCGCTCCACGGTGCGGGTCGACGAGGAGACGGTACGCCTCCTCGTCGCCGCTCGCCGCCGCCCGCAGCTCGGATTGCGCCACCGCCACGGGGGACACGTTAGAGGGCGGGCGGCTCGGCGCCCAGCTCGGTCCAGGCACCGGGTGTGAAGGCGCCGGGCCTGCCGCCGAGCGCGACGAAGCGGATCCCCTCGTCGCCCGGGACGATCCGGCGCAGCTGGGCCGGGCCGAGCCGCGCCATGACGCCCGGGCGCAACTCGAACTGCTCGTCGCCCACAACCAGCGTCGCGCTGCCCGCGAGCGGGATGTAGACCTCCTCCTGGTCGGGGTCGAAGGCCTCGGCGTCGTGGTTGTGCTCCGGGTAGCCGTCCCAGTTCGGGGGCAGGGTGAGCACTTGCATGCCCCAGGCTGTCACCCCGAGCTGTGCGCGGGCGCGCCGCACCAGCCCTTCGTGGATCCCGTCCATCTCGTCGATGACCGCCACCGTCACGTCGCTCATGTCGAACCTCCCTGATCGCCAGCCGTTCCTGAAGGTTCAACTCACGACTGCGCGGAAACTCATCGCGACCGCAATCTGGCGCGCGCGAGACAGGGCCGGGGTTGCCGGCCCTGTCGTGGGTCTTAGAAGAGCAGGATCAGGAGGACGATGATGAGGATGATGACAAGCGTGCCAATGCCGATATACATGTGACCTCCCTTCGGCCGAGCTAGATACCCGCCGGACCGGAACGGAAACATGCAGCACCGCTAGTCGTCGTCCGCGCGCGTGAACTCCATCACCCAGTTGACTTCCCAGGTCTCGCCGCCGTCGGCCGAGAAAGCCTGCTCCCAGCGCGGCGTCGGCGTCGTCACGCCGGACCAGACGAAGCGCACCTTGATCGGCCGGCCCTCGAAGGTGTCGGTCCCCTCGAAGACGCCGAGGTCGCCGGAGAAGGAGCCGATCACCGGCGGGTCGAGCGCGCCCGAGCGGCGCGTGTCGGCCCAGTAGATCCACCACTTGCCGGTCGTCGGATCGAAGAAGCGGAACGACATGCCGATGAAGCCGCCCTCGTGGTCGGTGCGGAACTCGTCCTCGTTCCCGAGCCCGTCGAGGAGCGGTCGGGCCAGGCTCGTCGCCTCGAACTCGACCCAGTCGGTCGAGCCCTTGAGCCGCTCGCGCAGGTAGCGGTTGTGCACCTTCCAGCTGCCCATCCAGAAGTCGAAGTCGCGGGCGCCGTTCTCCATCACGGTCTCCTTTCGCTGTCTCGGGGCCACGGTAGCCGCGAAATAGGGCGGTTCTCGCCCTCTATCTGTGCTTGACTGTGGCCGTGGCGTCGCCCGCGTCTCGGTTGCTCGCGCTCCTCGAGAGCCTCCAGGCGCGGCCGGTCGTCACAGGGCGCGAACTGGCCGGTCAGCTCGGTGTCGACGTCCGCACGCTGCGGAGGTACGTCGCGGCGCTGCAGGAGCTGGGCATCCCGGTCGAGGGGCAGCGCGGGGTCGGGGGCGGCTACAGGCTGCGGCCCGGCTTTCGCCTCCCACCGTTGATGCTGAGCGACGACGAGGCCGTGGTCGTCGTCCTCGGGCTCGTGGCCGCACGGCGCCTCGGGCTGGACACGGAGGACGCCGCCGCCGGCGATGCCCTCACGAAGATCCATCGCGTGCTGCCCGCCCGCCTTCGCAGCCGGGTCGAGGCGCTCGAGGCGGCGCTCGCGCTCACCGCGAGCGCAGCCGGCGCGACGCCCGTGCCGGGGGAGACCGTGCTCCTCCTCGCCGACGCGATCCGGAGGAGGAAGCGGGTCCGCTCGCGGTATCGCTCCTTCTCGGGCGAAGTCTCGGATCGCGAGCTCAGCCCGCACGGCCTCGTCGTCCACGAAGGGCGCTGGTACCTGGCCGCGCACGACCACGGCCGGGGCGCGCTCCGCACGTTCCGGGTCGACCGGATGACGCGACTCGCAGCCGGCGAGGAGTCGGCGCTCCCGCCCGACGCCGACTTCGACGCCGCCGCCTACGTCAGCAGCTCACTGGCGAGCGTCCCGTGGGCGTGGGAGGTCGAGGTGGCGCTCGACCTCCCGCTGCAGTCCGCCGCGGAACGAATCCCAGCAACGCTCGGCGCTCTGGCCGAGGAGGGCGACGAGGTGATCCTGCGCATGCGGGTGGACTCCCTGGACTGGATGGCCACCGTGCTTGCGGGGCTCGGGTGCGGGTTCACGATCCGCAAACCGGCCGAGCTCGCGGAGAGCGTGCAGAGCCTCGCCGCCCGGCTGAGCGCGAGTGGGGCCTAGCACGAGGGTCTGACGAAACGACGGCTGTGGCGCCGGGCCACGCTGCTCGCCCCGAGGACTGCGCCCTCAGTCGCACTCGTAGCCTCCGGCTACGAGCACTCCCTGCGTCCTTGCCTCGGAACGACCATCACACCCCGGCGACGAGCGACGTTCCGCCAAACCCTCCTAACCCGCCTCGTACGCCTTTCTCAGCGCGTCGATCTCGATCTTGCTCATCTGGAGCATCGCGTTCATAACCCGCTGCGCCTTCTCGCGATCCTCGTCGCCGAGCAACTCGCCCAGGGCGCGCGGGATGATCTGCCACGAGACGCCGAACTTGTCGGTCAGCCAGCCACAGGGGCCCTTCTCTCCTCCCTCGGAGAGCCTCTCCCAGAGCTCGTCGACCTCGTCCTGGTCCTTGCAGTCGACGAAGAGCGAGATGCCCTGCGAGAAGGTGAAGGACGGGCCGCCGTTCAGCGCCACGAACTCTTGTCCGACGAGCTCGAACGTCGCGGACATCAGGCTGCCCGCCGGTCCCGGCCCTGCCTCGCCGTAGTGGCTCTTGCTGAGGACCCGGGAGTCGTCGAAGACCGACGTGTAGAAGTCGACCGCTTCCTCGGCGCGGCCGTCGAAGGTGAGGAACGTGGTGATCTTCTTCTGCATCGATGCTCCTTCGCTCGGCAGTTCGCGGATCAGTTTGAGACTCTTCGTCGCGCCGGAACTCATCGCAGCTGCATCAGCTCTCGGAGCGCAACCTTCACCTCTTCCACCTGCTCGTCGTCGAGGCGCTCGCGCACGAGCCGATCGAGCTCGCCGAGGACCTCGGCGGCAACAGGCTCGAAGGCGCGGCTGCGGGGCGTGAGCAAGACCAGGGACGCGCGGGCGTCGCCGGCGTCCGTCTGCCGCGTGACGAGCTCTTCTCGCTCGAGCCGTCGCACCAAAGCGGTCATGGTCTGTTTGCTCAGCCGGGCCCGCCGGGCCAGCTCGCCCATGCGCAGCCCGTCCTCCTCGAAGAGGGGCAGGAGGACGGAGCCGTAGGAGGGGCGAACGTCGCGGTACCCCGCGGCTGCGAAGCGCTCCGCCAGCAGCTCGTTCCAGCGCTGGGTCGCCTTGGCGAGCAGGAAGCCCAGGTCGTCCCGGTCGAGGGCGCCCCCCGCCGCCGGGGGCGCGCTCACGAGAGCTCGCGCTCGATGTTGTCGAACTCCCGCAGGAGCGACTGGTACTGGGACTCGAAGAGGTCGTCGGGCATTCCGGGTGCCTGGAACATCGTGAAGGTAAACGCGCTCCGGCCGCCCGGTAGCTCCACGACCCGCGTGGGGAAGAGGCTGAGCTCGTCCTCGGTCTGACCGGCGTACATGTCGATGACGCCGGTCTCCGGGTCGGCGTCGATCGAGAAGAAGAACTCTCCGAGGCCGTTCACGACCTTGGCTTTGCCGTCCTCGTACTTCAGCTCGCGGGCGAACTCGGTCGCCCAGCGGGGCAGGTTGTCGATCTGCGACAGATAGCCGAAGACGCGATCTTTCGGCGCTTCGAGAATGGCGGTGACGGTTCGATCCTGCATGTCGCCTCCAATAGTCTGTTAACGGACTAAATAGTACGCTAGCAGACTATCTCCGGCGTGCGCCGCGGATGCACTCGCTGCCTGACGGAGCGCGTACCCCCGTGAATACCACTTGCGATCGAGCGGGTGACGAGCTGGGCCCCGCTCGGTTCTCTCCTCCGTGAGCGGCGTGGAGGTCCCGCTCGACGGGCGCGCAGTCGGCGCCGCGCTCGTCGTCCTGCCGGCGGTGGCCGTGGCAGGCTGGCTGCTCGCGGCGTTCCATTTCCGCCGCGCAGACGTGGACTGACAACCAGGGAGGACGTGCATCGTGAGCCTCACGCAGTACTACACGGCGACTTCACTCGACGGCTTCATCGCGGATCCCGACAACTCGCTGGACTGGTTGTTCACCCGCAAGCGCGAGCCCGACGGGCCGCTGAACTACGATGAGTTCATCGCCGGTGTCGGTGCCATGGCGATGGGGTCGACGACGTACGAATGGATCCTCGACCATGAGTTCGCGGGCAAGGGCCCGGCGGAGTGGCGCTGGCCGTACGAGATTCCCTGCTGGGTCTTCACGCACCGCCGGCTCCCGGTCGTTCCCGACGCTCCGGTCGAGTTCACGAGCGCGGGCATCGAGGCCGTCCACGCGGAGATGGTCGGCGCCGCAGGAGGCCAGAACGTCTGGATCGTCGGCGGAGGAGACCTGGCCGGCCAGTTCGCCGACGTGGGGCTGCTGGACGAGGTCCTGGTGATGATCGCGCCGGTCACGCTCGGCGAAGGCGCGCCGCTGCTGCCACGTCGGATCGAGCTGAGCCTCGACGAGCTGGCACGAAACGGCGACTTCGCCTGCGCGAAGTTCTCAGTCGTCCGCCGACCCGAGGCCGTGGCCTAGCGCGTGTCCGCCTCGAAGACCCCCGTCTGGTAGGCAAGCACGACTGCTTGCACGCGGTCGCGGAGATTGAGCTTCTGCAGGATGTGGGTGATGTGTGTCTTGACGGTCGTTTCGCTGATGTAGAGCTCTTGCGCGATCTCTGTGTTCGAAAGGCCGCGGGCGATCAGGCGGAAGACTTCTAGTTCGCGCTCGCTGAGATCGTCGAGCTCCTTCGGCGGCGCGGGACGGGGAAGCCGGGCAAACTTTTGGATCACGCGTTTCGTGATCGTCGGAGAGAGGAGCGCCTCGCCGGCCGCGACCGTGCGGATCGCGGCGATCAGCTGCTCGGGAGAGTCGTCCTTGAGGACGAAGCCGCTTGCGCCGGCTCTCAGCGCCTCGTAGACGTACTCGTCGAGGTCGAACGTCGTAAGAATCAGGATCCGCGCGGTGTCGTCGGCGGCGAGGATTCGTCGCGTCGCCTGAAGCCCGTCGAGCTCGGGCATACGGATGTCCATCAGGACGACGGCCGGATCGAACCGCGCGGCCTTGGTCACCGCCTCAAGTCCGTTGGCGGCCTCGGCCACGACTTCGATGTCCTCCTCGCCGGCGAGCAACATGCGAAAGCCGGCGCGGACCATCGACTGGTCGTCGGCCACGAGCACTCGGATGGTCATCGTTCGTCTCGGGCGAGCGGGAGACGCGTGCTGAGGACGAAACCGCCCCCGGTTGGGGTTCCCGCGGTCATCTCGCCGCCGTAGATCTTGACGCGTTCGCGGATGCCGACGAGCCCGTGCCCGAGGCCGTCTGTCGTCGCGGTGCCGCGTCCGTTGTCGCGAATCTCGATCTCCAGCTCGTCCGGCCGGTAGCGGACCGTTACGTCCGCGTCGCTCGCGCGAGCATGCTTGAGCGTATTGGTCAGGCCTTCCTGGACGATGCGATAGGCCGAGAGGTCGACCCCTCGTGGGAGCGGGAACGGCTCTCCGTCGACGTGCAGCTCGACGGGCAGGCCGGCGCGGCCGATCTCCGCGAGCAGCGAGTCGAGGCCGTCGAGACCCGGCTGGGGCGCGAACTCGACGTCCTCGCCGTCGCGGCGCATGGCGGCCAGCAGACGGCGCATCTCGGCCAGCGCTGTGCGGCCGGCCCGCTCCACGCCCCTCAGCGCCTCCCGGTCGGCGGCGCGCTCATCGGGCAGCTTGTGCCTGACGGCGCCGACCTGCAGCACCATCACGCTGACCGCGTGCGCGACGATGTCGTGGAGCTCCCGCGCGATCCGCGCGCGCTCCTCGGCCACCGCGACGCGTGCGGCCGCCTCGCGCTCCCTCTCCGCCTGGATCGCACGGAGCTCCGCCGCCTCGGCCTTCTCTGCACCCTCGCGCAGCGCGAAGCCGGCGGCCCAGGCGATTCCGAAGTCGACGGGGATGAAGATGAGCTCGGCGGTCAGGTGGCCGGGGATGTTGTAGACGACGGTCGTAATGCTGCCGAGCACGATCGCCAATCCGGTCCAGGCCAGCCTGATGTCGCGCACGTTCCCGAGCAGAAACGCGGACGCCAGCCCGACGGGAAACAGGCTGACCATGAACGGGATCAGAATCGGGTCGACGAACGACAGCGCCGCCGCGAGGAGCCAGTACGCCGCCGGGCCGGCGAACGGGAAGCGCCGGCGGGCGAAGAGCGGGAGCACCAGGCACGCCACGGCAGGCACCGAGAACCACAGCGTCGTGTCCGGCGCGCCGGGCGAGTTCCGTCCGATGACGAGCTCGAGCATGGCTGCGAGGGCCAGGGCGCCGATCAGAAGCTCGAACCAGTACTGACGCGCGATGTACCTGATCCTGGTCCCGCTCACGCGTTGAACGTACCGCACCGTCTGACGCGGCGCCTCCTACCTGAGTAGGAGTCGCAATCGTCGGCGGGTGCCAGCTCGAATCGTCGGCCGGTCCGAGCGCGAATCCGGCTTCGCGACGACGTTTTCTTGCCACCGCGCTCGTAGCGTCGTCGCATGCCCTCGCGCCGACTCGCTTCAGGAACAGAAGGAGGAGCCATGAGCCCCGCAGCACGGCAGACCCGCGAGCTCGCCGCCCGCGAGAGCGACGGCATCCACGTCCTCTTGCTGTGGCACCCGCCCGAGAACACGCTCACCGTCTCGGTCGAGGACGCCCGTCTCGGAGATCGCTTCCAGGTCGCGGTCGCGCCTGACCGCGCTCTCGATGCCTTCTACCACCCCTTCGCCTATGCGGCCTAGCGGCCGAAGTCGACCCGCAGAAAGGAGAACGGTTATGTCCCGCAACAACCACCGCAGTCAGTCGCACAACCTGGCCGCCCGCATGGGCCGTTGGAGCGCCGGTCACTGGAAGACGGCGACGTTCGGCTGGCTCGCCTTCGTCATCGTCGTCTTCGCGCTCGGCGGCATGGCCGGCACGAAGACCACCGACCCCAACGAGCCCGGTCCGGGCGAGTCCGGCCGGATGGAAAAGATCCTCGACGAGGGCTTCCAGCAGCCCGCCGGCGAGAGCGTCTTCGTCGAGAACGAGTCGCTTCGCGTCGACCACCCGACATTCGCCGCCGTGATCGAGGACGTCGTCCGGCGGATCGAGACGCTGGATGTGGTTCAGAACGTGCGCTCGCCGCTCGATCCCGAGAACTCGGGTCAGATCGCGCCCAGCGGGCACGCGGCCCTCGTCGAGTTCGAGATTCGCGGTGATGCCGACGACGCCGCGGACAAGATCGGCCCGGTCCTCGACCGGGTGGACGTTGCCCAGCAGGTCCATCCGGAGGTCTACATCGGCGAG